>OFGP01002340.1_pt1 | contig 11288 bp, 9 predicted proteins | sample 1521781 | NCBI WGS metagenome assembly OFGP01 (sample SAMEA3504113, study PRJEB24116) | mouse gut metagenome | biome: mouse gut; feature: mouse-associated habitat; material: faeces | place: Denmark | collected 2011 | reverse complement strand
GACATCCCTGTGAAATTCCTTCAGGTACGCATACCGCGCGCGCCCTGTGATCTCGCGGCTTTTCACCGCCTCCACCGCCAGCGCCCCCCGGAACTTCCCGGGCAGTTCTTTGATCTGCTGATGCAGAAGGGGAATCATTGCTTCCCCTCCGTGAATGGACGCTGCATACAGAACCCATTTCTTTTTGGCCTGTGCTCCGGTCTCCAGCCAGCGGAAAAACAGATCCCGCATACATGCAGAGAGCTCAGCCTGTTCCAGCGCATCTGCCAGCCTCCCTGCATCCTTTGAGATACCCGGCACATCCATAAACGCATAGCAGGCCATAATCGCCTTTAAATAATCCTCTGCCACTTCCATACCGCCCTTTGTATGGATCTTTTCGTAAGGTTTCTGGAAGGCCCACTGTACCTTCTGTCTGCCGCCGTTTTTCAGACAGTCTCCGGCCAGCTGTTCCAGATCCACCGTCTCCTGTTCTGCACCCAGAAGCTTCTGCAGATATTCGGATATCTTTTTATTCTTTTCCTTCCGAAGCGCCTTTTCAAGCTCTGACCGGTACTGCTCCACACCCCACTGTTTCAGTACCCACACTGCCATCCGGCGCTCTTTCTGCTTTCTGGATGCGAGCATGTTTTTAACCTCCTGCTCCCATTCTCTGTGTCCTCCGTACACGGACAGCAGAACCTGCTGCACCTGTCTGGAACCATCACCGGCACAGGCAAGAAGCGCATTTTTATATTCCTGCCCATGGCGGTCCATAGTAAGGATACAGAAAATCCGCGTCATGGCAGCACCACTAAGAGCAGCCTTTTTGTATTCCTCCCCCCACACGCTGATCCTCTGATCCAGAGCCTCCACGCACTCCTTCTGAAAAGCGTCCTGGTCCTGCGCTTTATGGTAGCACTCATGAATACTGGCCAGAGTATCCAGCTGATAAGATACAGGAACCTGCTCCTCCTGGAAGATCTGAAAAATACTTCCGATTTCCTGCACAGTCAAAAGCTCACTAAGGCCAAATTCCTCCAAACGGAACATATAAAACCGGAAATAGCTGCCATGCATCAGAAGCCCTTCCATGGCCACCGCACGCTGATAGAGCTTTTGCATCTTTGGATCATCCCGCAGAAGTTCCAGCCGGTCATTCTTATATCCATAATAGCCGCTGGCATCTTTGCGCCACTCCTTGACGCAGGGCAGAATTTCCGAAAGCTCTGCTTCCCCGAGAAAATACTTCCGGGCAACCTCCTCATTGCTTTCAAAGTTGGTAACCAGCTCCTCTGCCGCCTTCTGCCGGTACTTCTCCTGCTCATAAATTTTCTCGTGCAGCGCCAAAGCCTGCCGCCTGGCCGTCTGAAGCAGATTGTCATACTGCCAGAGAGACAGACTTTCGGTCACCTCCGCGATGGCAGATGGATATTTGGTGAATACCATCTTCCAGATATCGTCCAGCCGCTCCCGGATGCCCCACCGGGCCCAGTCTGCCGGAGAGATGGGAAGTTCTTCCAGCAAAAACTTCCTGTGCCGGTTAAACCAGTCAGCATCCGCCATATAACGGCAAGTACCAGGGAAACAGCTTCTGCCTGCTTCCTGATCCGCCGCTGCCAGAAGCTTCAGTGCTGTCTGGAAAGACTCCCGGTGTCCAAGGGAGAGATACGCGCATCCGGTCAGAAGGGCCAGCCGGTCTGCAGAACTTGTCCGGCCTCTTAAAATCTTCCGGATTTCTGCGGGAAACGGCGTATCCCCATATGTATGAAGGACATAGTCCTGAAGTTCTGACCGTTCTGCATCTGTCAGCGCATTACCTGCAAAAAGTTCCGGAAGTCTTTCAAGAAGTCTTTGCTCCAGCCATCCGGACAGCACCTCTGTCTGCTTATTTTTCACAGTGTCCAGACTCATACAGCACAGCCAGATCCCGGCCAGCAGCATTTTCGGTGCATCCTCAGAGCCCCGGCAGAGCTCCATGGCCTGGATCAGAACCTCCGGATCTTTCCGCCCCACACTGAACAGCACGCTTAAGCGGCCCTGCTGCAGGGTATTCGCTTCATGGGCGTACATTTCCGCCCAGAACGCCGCACGCTGTTCCTTTGTAAGCCACCGAAGAAGCCAGTTTTCATTTTTGTACCGGACCAGCACACAGACCGCGGAAGAACCTCCCACTGCCGCCACGAACTGCACATAGCGCCCAAGCAGCGCTTCTTCTTTTTCATCTCTGAGCGCCTGACACCAGTCCAGACATGCTTCCTGTCCGGAAACACCGAGCAGGGCAAAATCCTGCTCCTCCACCTGTTCCAGAGAATCAGATGTTCCGTCCGCAGACGAATCCGCTCCCTGTGCAGACTCCAGATACGGTTCCGCAATCCTTCGGTTTTTTTCCGACAGCTTCAGACTGTCCAGAGCATTGGTCAGAAGCTGTGTCAGATGATTATTTTTCAGATTCATATGTACTTCCTCTTCGTTCCCTTTGATCAAATGTTTTTGTATTATCTTTTTCCTTACACCATTTCAGCAGCACTGCCGGTTTTCTTCAATCAAATGTTTTTTATTTATATTATATCAGATAACCACAGCTGTGTGGGAAATAAAATGTAAAATCAGAAAATAGCGGGAATGAATTTTCAAACACGCTCAAGCAAAAAGGAGCGCTGCAAATCGGCTGATCATTCACCTGATTTGCAACGCCCCTTCCACGGACGAACTTCATGTCTCAGTCCCAAGGACTGGAATCTGTACCATATGTTTTTTATGTCTCTGTCAGTTTCTGTATTGCCTCTTCATTCAAAAATTGTTGATTCAAGACAGACTCTGGGTCCTCTTTACAACAGTCCAAAATAACACCATGGTACTTGCCCTGATTTTTAACCGAATTGCAGTGTGCACAACTGAGAAACAGGTTGTCCCAATCAAATTTCAGATTCTTGTCGCCGCCGTGGGGACACAGATGCTCTATCTCTATACTTTGGAGTTCATCAATTTCGCATAGGTAGCACTTTTCATGAAAGTCCTCTGCTAGCTGGCGTATAACGTCTGATTCCCGATAATTACCATTTGTGTTTACTTTTTCTCTTGCCAGGGACGAGGGCGGCACGGGAGTTCTTTCTATCTTGACCATGACGCTACCCCTTATTGGCGAATTCCAGCTTGAGGCGACTGTACTCAGTGGCAATTCCCAAGGCCAAATAGTCAGGAACCTCGTCCAGATACATTTCCAGCTCGGCAGCTTTGACAAAATCCTCATCCGTCAAATCAGATTTCTGCACAAGTTGGCGGTATTTTTCAAATTTTTCCCGCAGTTCCTGAGAGAGAAGGTCAGCGCCGAAATAGCCCTCAACAATACCTTCGTAGGGGAGATTTGTCAGACCGTTTTCTACCAGCATATGCTTTTCAAGATCATAGACGACTGCATTCGGCGCGGAGTTGAGGACAAAGGGTGAATGAGTGGTCATGATAAATTGAATGTTAGGGAATAGTTCTGTGAGAATGGGAACAATTTTCTTTTGTAACTCCACATGGAGGTGGGTTTCGACCTCGTCAATAAGCACGATGCCCTCCAGATCATAGCGGCGCTGGGACTCCATACGCATCATCAGGTCACCGATGATATCAAAGACTGCCGCATAGCCCATAGACATGGTGTTGAAGTCGAAAGGTTCGAAACCGTCAATAGCAATGGTAAACTGGAATGTCTCAATATCAAAATTTAATTTGAGGGAATTGTTATCGTAAATCAGGCGAAGAATATTCTCAAAGCGCTGGAACCATTCTTCAATTTCTTTAGCACGTTTGGAATTTTTTTCACTCTTTGCAAAAGCTTGAGTAGCTTTTAAGCTAACCATATATCTTACTAATTCGCGGGAGGGCTTATCATATCTATCATAAAATGGATGAGGTGTTATTTTTACAACATTATTTGGGACATCTACTATGAGGTGATGTAAGTCTTCAAAATAGGCTAAAATCAGCTGGCCTGACCTATACTTTTCCTGTAATTTTTTGACAGAGATGCAGCTAATGGCTATATCCCCTGAAACAGGGCTGCTAATGGCCACCTGTTCTATGTCACCGCGCCCTTCTGTGGGATCAGCTGTATAACATATACAGTCAGCAAGTTTTTCCAGCACGCTGGTTTTCCCGCTCCCGTTTTTTCCTGTAAGAATCAAATTTTTGCGGGTGTCAGCAGACAACGGAATATAAATATTGCTCAGATGCCGGATTTTATTGATCTGAATCCCGGTTAAAAAAGTCTGTTCCATAGAGATTCCTCCTGCGCTTGTTATTTTCAGTATACGCTATTATGTCATGAAAAACAAGTAGCTTTACTCCTTGAATGGGTGTCATACCATTTCCTCCAAATAAAACCGCATTTTCCAAAGCTGTTTGTACTACTTCCATCACAAATCGAAAATTGCTAATTAATCATTCACCGAAAAAACCGCAAATATGTAGTACAAAATCGTGTGTCCTCTTGTCAACGGAGGTTGTCGTATCCTATAATTATAATGTAACATTTATTTGACATTTTCCTACACAAAATCGGAGGTACGATCATGAAAAAAATGGATGAGATGGAACGGAACATTCAGCTGCGTTCTGAAGAATGGGGATACAGAACCGTCCTTCTGGCACTTGGGATATGGACTTTTTTCAACTGCTGGCAGACCCTGGGAAAAGGAGACGTCTACCGCCCTCTTCCGGGACTGATCCTGTGCTTTGCCGTATGTGTCCAGGGATTTTTCCAGGCTGTGCTCAAACAAAAGATGGCCGCCGGAGAGAAAGAAGGCCACAAATCTTATGAAAAACATCATCAAACAGCTCTGCAAAAGTGAACAATCATTCATTCAAGTTCCGAAAAAATACTTCCCATCAGCTCCCACGCAGCGTCCCTCTCCCGCCTTTGCTCCTCTGTCAGTTCTTCATAGGGGCACAGCATCGGGTGCTGCCTCGCTTCGTCGTCACGGAAGGGACCATAGTGCCAGTTATAAAAAACATAGAAACGAAGCCACCGCATATGATCCAGTTTGCGATACATTTCCTTCGCAGCCTGCTGTTTTGTTGCCTTGCCATACCTGTCATAAGCTTTCTTGACGGCAGAGGCGGTAAGCTCCGTGATCGTCTCATCGTCCAGAAGAATCCTGGTTTTCATCAAAAGGTGATCGGCGGCCGCGATCTTGGACTGACGATGCAGATCATCCAGATCGTCCCAGCCAAGGGTCGGATAAGAGACCGACCGGCGGAAAAGTTCATTGATCATGATGGCCGCCTGATTCAGTCCTGTACGGATGATCTGCTGAGACGTATAGATCTCCTCATTGGTCCCAAAATAAGATACCCCAGGCGCGCTCCGGCTGCTTCGAAGATCAATGCGGCCGGGAATCCGGTAATACTTGTTCAGCGTCCAGAAAATACTCCAGCCCTCCTGTTCATCATCCTCGCAGATAATGACGCGGTCCGCCTGCTTCAGGACCGAATGATTCTGCGCCCAGGTTTCTTCGTGAAAAATCAGCGAATCCCGCACTGCAGATTCTTCATTCAGAGAAAATACTTCTCCCAGATGTCCATGAACTGCAAGAAACTGCCCTGCATCTCCGAAAATATGATATGCCACATGCTGCTCAGTGGATACGATGTTGGTCAGAATCGCCTGTGTTAAGATACTGGATCCATAGTTTCCGAATCCAATGAGCACAATGGTATTTTCATGGCGGCATAAGGGTCTGGAACGCCAGTATTGTCTGGCGCAGCACTCGTAACTGTGAAAAAAGTTGATATTTCCCGACAGTTTGTCCTGTCCGTTTGTCGTCCGCGCGTAAACTTCCACCGGCAGTTCATGGAGGTTGACAGCCCGGCTGTTCACCCCAATATCATTTTCCTTCATCAGAAAAATCTTGCATTTTGTCCCGGTGTCTTTCTTTTTTGCCACGATCTTTTGAATCGAAACGCTCAGGTAAATACAACGATGATTGGAAATCTCGCTTTGTCCGCTCCTTTTCTCGCCGTAGATGATCAGCGCATCCGGATCTTCTTTGCAGATATTGGCAGCGAGCGTATTGGATTCGACTCCACAATCTGCAAAATAATACCAGTTTTTCTTCCGCTGCAGACTGAGCAGAAAAAACGGCAGTCCCTCGCTGGCAAGAAAGGACACGACCGCTCCAAACAAGGCTACCATGATGCCCGCCGACAAAAACAAAAAGATCGCCCCCACCAGATGGCCCAGCGGAGTCACCGGCACCAGATCCCCGTATCCTACGGTGGACAAAGTCACCAGGGAATACCAAAATGCATCTCCGAAAGTCCGGATCACCGCATTGCGGCTTGTCGATTCGGAACAGTACAAAAGGGTCAGCAGTCCAATATAAACCAGCATGGTCATCAAGATCATATACAAGTAAATATTTTTTCGCGATTTCATGGACTTTGCGGGTTTCTTCTTTCTGTTCTTTCCATACTGTTGACTCATCCAGTCAAGAAGCTTACAGATCATATTTCACCACATCCATATTCACCGCGCCCTCTGCAAAAAATGATACCTGGTCTGCTTCCTGTTCCGTATAAATGGTCGCTGACAAAACCTGTTCTCCGTCATTTACAAAGACTTCCACACTGAACCGGTCCAGGATGATCCGAAGTTTCAGCACCCCGTCTTGGGCCTTCACCAGACTGCGGCGCTGATGGATGCCGGCCTTTCTGAGTCCGGAAAATTTCCGGTCTATCTTCAGAATGGATTCTTCCGGGCGGAAGCTGAGCGCAGTGTGATATCTGTCATTTTGGGCAAAGCGGATCACAAATTTTCGATACAAATTCTGCGGATCACCGGGACGGATCATCAGTTCCAGATCCATCGTTCTGCCCCGGATGCCATCCAGGCAGATCTCCTCTGACAGAGTGATGCCGGCATATTCCACCTTGTGATGCCTTCTCGCATCCAGCTCTCTTACTGGTGTCTGGTACAGCCGATTATCCCGGATGGACAACTCTCTGGGCAGGCTCATCTGTCCGAACCAGGGTTCTTCCAAAGAGCGAATGCTGCAGGTATCCCAGTTCTGCATCCAGCCGATCATCACCCGGCGTCCGTCCGGCGTCAGTACCGTCTGCGGCGCATAAAAATCAATGCCATAGTCGATGGCCTGATTGTGCATCTCCTGAAAAGTCCCTGCCTCTTCATCAAAATCTCCGATCAGACAAAGCGTACCGTTTCCGTTATGATACTCCAATCCTTCTGCAAGCATGTCCTGAGGGCTGGTCAGCAGCACCCATCTTCCGTCTACTTCAAAAAAATCCGGACACTCCCACATCTTTCCGTATCGGTTAAGATTAGAGACCAGCACACTTTTATATACCCAGTGAAAACCGTCCTGACTGGTATAGAGAAGAATCTGTCCGCTTCCATCCGCCGGCCGGTTTCCCACAACGCAGCAGTAAGTCCCGTCCTTTTTCTGCCATATCCTGGGATCCCGGAAGTCAGCCAGACTGCTTCCTTCTGGCAAATCCTTACCGTCCAGGACCGGATTATTATCATATTTTTCGTATTCCACTCCGTCCCCGACTGCTATGCACTGAGTCTGCAGCACTTGCTGAAAAAGCCCCCGGCGCTCTTCTGACACACCGGTATACATCAGCAGGTGCCGGCCGTCCGAAAGCTCCACCGCACTTCCGGAAAAACAGCCATCCATATCATATAATTCATCCGGAGCCAGCACCGCCGGAAGATACTTCCAGTTAAGCAAATCCATGCTTACCGCATGTCCCCAGTGCATCGGTCCCCATTTGGATTCATAAGGATTGTACTGATAGAACATGTGATACTGCCCCTGATACCAGGAAAAACCATTGGGATCGTTCATCCATCCCACACGCGGAGTCAGATGAAACTTTGGCCGTTCTTCCTTTTTGATCTTTTTTTCAAATACCTCTTCATATTTTCTTGCTTCACGCAGTGTCTGGCTTGTCATATGCTTACTGTCCTCCCGAACTATCCATCTCTTTCAATGATTCCATCTTCCTCTTTCAGATCTTTTGCCGATTTCATAAAGACCTGTTTGACTGCTGTAAGAATCTGGATTCCATATTAGTATAAGCAAAAATAAACCATTTAGCAAGCAATCGCGCTTTATTTTACACTGTTTTTCTACATCATCGTATCATCCCCAAGCATCTCTTTTAAACTCATTTTTTGCAGACTCTGCCAGCCAAGCAAATAAGCCAGCGCCACAAATGCCAGGATCGCAAACCAGAAAATCATGATGGGAAGCAGCGGAGCTTCGGCCAGAAATTCTTTCGGGTCAAGATAGGACAGCTTCAGCATATATCCCACAGAAAGTATGGCCAGCGGCAGAGTGACAAGCACCGGGCGTCCTGCCAGGAACAGTGCTTCCAGACCGAACAGCTTCCGGATTCCTCCGGCGTCAGCCCCACAGACAGATAACGGGCAAACTCCCGTTTTCGCTGACGTACAAAACCCAGCGTATTGGAGAACACATTGCCGATCCCTATGATGGCCAGCAGGATACAGAATCCGCTGAAAATCGCTTTCATCCCCTGGATCTGCCTGTCATTGATCTCACGTTCCTGGATCCGGTTCTCACTTTCTGCAGTCCAGGATTCTGCCGTCATCTGATCCACTTCCCGCTGCAGTTCATCCAGCTCTGAAGAAGTCACATCTTCCTTTCCAAGAATACAGATAAACGTATCTTTTTGGGTACCGCCGATTTGGCTTTCCATCTCCTTCCAGAGGGACACCGGAAGAAAATGCACCAGTTCATAGGGATTCAGACTTGCATATTCCTCCCGTAGGACAGGGACTTCCTCTGTATAGCACAGAACCGGAACTTCTGCCGTCTGCTCTCCCCCTATGTATGAGTGCAGTTCACTGACCGGTGCTTCCCCTTTTACATAGGGCAGATCCCGGCGATGGCGGAAATCTGGATCGGTCATATCGCAGATCTGGTTGCGCACAACTGCTCCGCTCAGCTGCGGCCTGATGCCGATCTGCGCGCAGTAAGCGAGAAAACTGTCGTCATCCAGTATGACAAGAGGCGCGCTGACCAGCCAGCCTCCGCCGGCCTGTACGGCTTCCTCTTCGGCGGCAAGGGAGAATCCGCCCAGAGCCTTCATCTCTTCGCTCAACTCTTCCTCTGTGACAAGACATTTGGCATCCGCTTTCTGGTATACCACAGCACTTCTTACCCCGGAAAGGTTCTGCAGTGCTTCTGTCTTAGAAAATTCATCCATTCTGGTATCTTTCACCGTGACCATAAGATCCCAGACGTTCTGATACCGCTCAAAATAGGTCTCCCTCGTGCTGATCACGGACAACGTGAAAAAGCACTGCATGAATGTAAAAGCCAGGAAAGACAATAAAAGAGACAGGGATGCAGTCCGCAACACTTTTCTTTGGACTTTCAGTGCATTTTGGGCCAGTTCTCCCTCTACACCAAAGAAAAAGGAGATCACCCGGGAATTTTTTCTGCGCGTCAGCTGCAGTTCTCTCGCGTTTTTCACCGCTTCCAGTGGAGTCCGCCTGCTCAGTGCCCAGGCCGGCAGCCAGGCAGAGATCCAGACGGTCATCACGGTGATCAGAAAAGAACCCCCAAAGACCAGCGGATGATAGCCAAAGACCGCCATGTGGCGCCCGGGAATATCACTTCCCAGCAAAACATTGGACAGGTGCAAAAGACCCATGCCAGACACAATTCCAAGCAGATTTCCTGCTAAAACAGGTGCTGCACACAGCACCGCTCCTTCCTGTAAAAGACAGGTCCGTATCTGTCTTGGCGTGGCACCAATACTGGAAAAAATACCAAACTGATGAATCCTTGCGTTCATGGACACCGCAAAGGAATTGTGTATGACTACAATAAGTGAACCAGACGCCATCCCCATGATCAGCAAGAACAGAGGAAATATCAGCCGCGGCGCCGGATCCTGCGGATCCCGGACCAGATACAGATTCAAAAGACTGTGGTGATAGGTGACCGCATCCAAAGAAAGTCCCGCCTTCCCGGCAATCTTACGTGTATCTTCCAGGACGGCTCCCGGACGGTAAAACCAAAGATCAACCACTGTCATTTCGCCCTTTGTTTCCGTTTTATTGATCACCGCTTCTTTCACACTGGCAAAATTTTGGATCATCTCTAGATCTTCTGCATCCAGTTCCCCGACGATCCGGCTCTGCCAGCTTCCCTCTTCCAGCTCGATCCGTTCCACTTCATATTTCCACAAGTTATAGAACATGCTGCACAACAACGACAGAAGCAGGGTGGAGACCAGCACTGCAATCCGGATCGACAGGTTCAAGGAACGGTTATTTTTCAGATGACCAGACAGATACTCTTTCCACATATCCATTACCTCCGCCGCTCGTCGCCGATGATGCGCCCGTCTTCCAGAGTGAGGATCCGCTCTGCTTCCAGAGCCACGTTCTCATCGTGGGTAATGATCAGGATGGTCTGCCCCAGATTGCGGTGGGATAACTTCAGCATGTCCAGAACCTCTCTGGTATTTTTCTGATCCAGATTGCCGGTGGGTTCATCCGCCAGAAGCAGTGCCGGACGATAGATCAGAGAACGGGCAATGGCCACCCGCTGCTGCTGTCCGCCGGATAACTGATTCGGCATCGCTTCCAGCCGTTCGGCAATGCCAAGGGATGCGACCACTTTTTCAAAATATTCCTGGCTTGGCTTTTTCTTGTCCAGGGCCAGGGGCATAAGGATATTTTTCCGCACCGTAAGGGTAGGAATCAGGTTGTAAAACTGATACACCAGTCCTACTTTTCTGCGCCGGAAAATTGCCGCCTGGGTCTGATTGAGACCGGACAGGTCCATTCCGTCCACGATCACCTTCCCGTCTGTAGGCTGGTCCACACTGCCCAGAATGTGCAAAAGGGTGGATTTCCCGGAGCCGGACGCCCCCACGACGGCCACAAATTCCCCCTTTTCTATGGACAGATCGATCCCGTCAAGGGCCGTCACCTGGCTGCCGCCCAAGCCGTATACTTTCCGGACCCCTTCACATCTTAGTATCTCCATGCTGCTGTCTCCTTTCCTCTGCCGGTCTGTGCTATATTTTTTTATGAAACACAAACCATTCTTCCGTTTTCTGTATTCCATTATACCAGACGAAAATGACAGTTCGGTGACAGGACCTTCTATAATATCCATTTGCTTTTACAGAATCCTTATTATCTGTTCATATAAACAGCTGCTTCTCTCCCAATGGAATGTTTTATTAATATGCATATGCCCGAAGAGCCACTCCTTGTACGCAACCGTCTGCTTAATCTCCTGTAAATAATC
>OFGP01002337.1_pt1 | contig 11299 bp, 9 predicted proteins | sample 1521781 | NCBI WGS metagenome assembly OFGP01 (sample SAMEA3504113, study PRJEB24116) | mouse gut metagenome | biome: mouse gut; feature: mouse-associated habitat; material: faeces | place: Denmark | collected 2011 | reverse complement strand
GCAATCTCCTCACCGGAGAGAAAACGCTCCTCCTTTTCTGTAAGCCGGTTCAGCGCCCCCCATGCAGCCACCTTGCATTTACCGCATCTTCCCTGTCCTCCGCAGGGCATTCCCAGTTTTCCCTCCCGGGCCAGCAGCTCTCCCAGCCTTGTACCGGAAGGCACCGTATAGGATGTACCATCAATTATTACAACAGGCATTTTGTCCCCTTCCCCGCCTTTTGCCGGCGGCCGGATGAAAAGGCAGTTATCCGGAAAAAAGTCCTGATATTATTGTAGTGCGCCCCATACATATCGTCAAGCAAAACATTTACCTTTTAAAACCCCAGGCCCAACCCGTACCTTCAAAATATCAGTGCCCGGGAATAAAGCGGATAGAAAGAAAGCTTTTCCGCCGCGGAAAAACCCAGCAGGACCATGACAAGCGGCACTACCAGGAGCAGCGCCGACAGGAAATACGCCCCCAGGGCCTCCCGGCGCCATACGGACAGGCCAAACACAACCATTGCCATCACGGCCAGTACAAGGGACTGTATCAGCACAAACAGCAAAATAAGTCCCCATACCGGCAGCGCCGGGATGTGTTCCCTGCAGCATGGGATATCCGCCGCCCTGAAAAAAACGCCCCGCAGCGGAAACACATGATTTATACGGGCCGCTCTGCACGCAAAGGGGAACATCGAAAGCAGTGCCGCCGAGAAAGCGCATATGATGCCTTTGTGCAGAAGTACCTTCCGCCTGCCTTTCCCTGTACTTCCCAGCAGGTTCCATGTGCCGGCCATATCTTCCATGGCTGCCGCATTGCCGAAGGCCAGGACGACACCGCATCCGAGTACCAGCAGGACAATCAGAAAGCCCTCCCCCTTCATCCCGAAAAGATATAGATAACCTGTATCATAAATAAAATTACCCCCGTTCTCACATATATGCCGGTACTGCTCCCATACCCGGGTAAAAGAAGGATAAAATGCAGTCACTGCATAGAACTCCGATTTCCACTCGTCCCCGGTGCGCTCGCTGATACTGCCCTCGGAAACCATCCGGTCGATTTGCCCGATCCGGTCAAACGCTTCCTGATAACGGGCCTGCTCAGATAAAATCAGCGCTTCTTTCGCCTCCGTCAGCTCCCCCTCCAGCTGCAGCATGATATCCTGGTAATAAATTTCCTGAGCCGATGGATAATAGGAAATTCCCCACTCCTGATAGCCTGCCAGAAAGCCAAAGATCAGCAAAACCAGAGCCGCCTTGTTCACAATCATGATTTTATAGCACTCATGGGCCAGAAGGCTGGAATGGGGACGGAAAAACGAGATTGCCTGCCAACCCCTGTCCCTGATTGCAAGCTTTTTCCCTTTTACATAGAAGTACACACTCCCAATGCTCCCCGCAGCCGCGGCAAGGACAATCACAATCCATGTCATGAACATACAGGAAAACGGATATCCGAACAAATTGAAGTTCAGGTAAGCCCCATAGTAGTGTTCCGTCTTCAAGATTCCCATCAGGTTGAGATACTTGGCCATATTCCATTTGGAAGCCGCCGGAATCACCTGATACAGGGTATAACTGATACCACAGCAAAAAAGCCCTGCGCCGTAAGGCAGATAAACGGTGTCCGACGCAATGCACAACGCTGTCAGGAACGCCCCAATCCCCTTTGTAAATATGGACAGCACAATATATTCTCCGATACTGACAGGCAGGCAGCTCTCCCGCCAGGACGCCACGGACTGGAGGGCTGCACCAGGCTCCCCAAAACCCACGGCCGCTCTGAAGAAAAGAAGATTTGTCCCGTATAAAACCACCGCAACGGCGCAGCAGTGAATAAAAAGTGCCGCCAGCTTTGCCCCGATACTTTTCCCGATTCCGTACCTGGTGCTTCTGGTTATGTAGAAAAGCTTTTTCTGCTTCTCCTCCGTCACCAGGCTTCCCACAAAGAGAAATACGGACAACAGAAGAAAAATATCCGTCCACGCGTTTTCCATGGCACCTGTCAGAGCCTTGCCTGGCATCCAGCGTATGCCTTCATCCGTGAGAGCGGCATAGTCCTCTGCGCTTTTTTCCACATTCCGGGCCGAAAAGGAATCGGAATCCGTGTTCTGCCCGCCGAAGATTCCGATGCCGCCGAGCATATTTCGCGCTTCCTGCACAGACTGCAGATAAACGCCATAGCCTGCGCATTTTTCCCATTCTTTGTACAGTTCCTCAACCAGACGCTGATCCTTCTGCAGGGAATCCGTCAGCTTCAGATACGCCCCGCTTTGGTACATTTCATAATAAGCCTCAAATACGCCCGGTGCTCCCTCTAACGCCTGGGCCGCAAGCGTATCGCCCATCTCATCGGACATTCCTCTGAGCATCAGGACTTCCTGGACAAAGCCGATACCGTCTATTGTCTCTTTCATTTCAGTAATAAAAATGCCTTTTTCCGTTTCCGTCATATCTGAGATTTCACGCTGGAATGCTTTATATGCGGATAGCCCCGCCCTGCTTTCCCCAGGCAGGTTTGTGTACCATAAAAGAAAAAAATCCAACGCCAGCAATATCAGGCAGGACAACAGAAAGCGTTTCTTCCCCCATATTTTCCCCAGTTCAAATCCTGTCAGGCGAATCATGTCCATCATCCTCCCCGAATATCTGCATATAAGCTTCCTCCAGCCCTCCTCCGCCGTATTTTTCGCAGAGAGCGCCAACCGTACCCTTATCCACCAGCTTTCCGGCTTTCAGCAGTAATATTTCCTCCGCAATGGGCTCGATATCCGACACCACATGGGTCGATACCAGTATGATACGCTTTCCGGAGATAGCCCGGATCCGTTCCCTGACACGCACACGTTCTCTGGGGTCCAGCCCCGCGGTTGGCTCATCCAGGACAATACATTTGGGATCCCCCAGCAATGCCTGGGCAATCAGAATGCGCTGCTTCATCCCTCCGGAATAAGTACCCAGCGGGCGCTTCCTATCGTCCCACAGATTGACAAAATCCAGAACCCGACGTATTTCCCCTGCCTGTTCTTTTTTGGTTATCCCCTTCAGCGCAGCCATATAAGACAGAAAACGCAGCCCTGAAAAATGGTCATACAGGCCCTGCTGCTGAGGCGCATATCCCAGAAGGCTCCTGTAGGATGCACCCAGGCTTCTGATATTCTTTCCCTCCCATCGTACTTCACCGTCGGTAGGATCCAGATTTCCGGTAATAATATTCATGAGTGTTGATTTTCCCGCCCCGTTTGGGCCAAGCAGCCCATACACGCCGGGTTCCAGGCGAAGGTTTATCTGATCCAGCGCCGGCCTGTCCCCGCTATGCCCCTTTTCCATGGTATGTACGCCTTTTATAGAACGTTCTCCTTTCATGGAGCGCCCGCCTCCTCTCCTGACAGTATACCGCTTTGTAATCTCACAGAGTTCCAGCATGCTATATCCCCTTTCCCGCCATCTTGATTTTCCGGTAATTAGCATTGCCCGCAAACAGGTCTTCATGAGAAATCAGCCCGTATTGGTAGCTGTTGATTTCATAGGAACCGTCGCCGTTGGCTGTGGCATCACAATCATAAATGACAAGGACATCCGTATCCAGTACGGCAATGAACTCCAGGTAAGATCCCATACTTATATTTGCAAGTGGGGAATTGCTGATTTCACCGGTATCAATGTCTATATAGTCAAAGGTATTGCCTCCGTAAATACTGCTGCAGCAAAGCTTATTCCCTATCCTCCGCTGCGGGTAGCTGCCCCCGCTGTGCCTGCATATTTCACGCACTTCTCCGGAAGATAGATCTATAGCCCTTATACTGCCGTCAACCACGGAAGTATAGAGCATATTTCCGTCAACAAGCCCGCAATTGCCGTATTGATTGGCATAGCTGTACTTGATTTCCAGCTGGGGATGATCCAAAGCAAAGGTGGCGAAAACCTGTCGGGAATTGTCATATAACGCCTCGTAATAATCGTCATCCGAAAAAATCTCCTCATTGGAGACCTCTCTCCCGTAGTCCGTCCCCTCCAGCACAAGTGTGCGCCCATAGCAGCCTTTCAGCTGCCAGGAAACGTAACCCTCAAAATCCATGGAGCAGACTTTCTGTTCCGTTCCCTTCGCTACATCCACACAGGCCAGCCAGCGCTCTGTTGCATTGTAATATGTGTCCTCGCCGCTCTTCTCGGCAGTTATCTTCTTTTCCACCACATAGATGCCGTTTTCGTCACCCAACACCAAATCTTCCAGGGTAAGGGACGCGTCAAAAGTGTAGACCTTCTCCCGTCCGGTGCCGTCCAAATTTACCCTGTAAAGCTGGGCGCTGCTGCTCTCAATATCGCTGTCCCGGGAAGAAGCATCCGCCCAGTCAAACGACGTAAACATAGTCCCGTCATTGTCAGGCATCTTTGTCAAAAGGTACAGAGAATCCTGCCAGATGAAAAGAAGTGTACCGCCAATGTGGAACTCATCATGCAGCAGGACGGAGGTGCAGTCAGGTGAATCGTGGGTACAGCCTGCATTGCTGCACAGATAAATTTCCTGCTGCGTGGTAAAATCCATATACATCAGATGGGATCCATAGCTGCCGTCCGAAAGCCTGGCTGTCTCAAAGGTCTGGTAATAATACCCGTCTTTTGTATGACACCCTTCCATATCCATGGAAGCCAGAATCCGAAGGCCCCCCGGGCTTTCTGTTCCCCCGTCCGTCGTTCCCGCAACATCGGCCGCAGCGTCAAAACTCCCGCTCTGCGGCACATCAGCCTGCACGCCTGGCCCTTCCTGTGTCTGGTTTCCGGTTTCCTCAATGCCCTGCACGCCTGATGCCGTCTCCGGATTTTTCCCGCTGCAGCCAGTGACGGAGAGAACCAGTCCTGCTGACAGCAAAAACGCAATTGTTTTTTTCATGATATTGAAATCCTCCTGTATTTAGTTCCGTAACGGTCCGAAGCAGCCCATTCCCAGACTGTCTGCCTGAATACGTTCCGAATAGGAAAATTTTAATATCAAAAAGTCAAAAAAGAGTCAAATCGAGAGATTTATTTTGACACATCCGCCATGGGGAGCCACATTGAAAAGCTCCATGCTGCCCCCATGTTTTTCGCAGAGCAGCCTGCTGATGGCAAGCCCCATTCCCAGATGCCCTTCTTCCGCGGTAGGCAGCAGGTTCTTCTGCCTTCCGCGGAGAATATCATCGGGAAATCCCCTGCCGTCGTCAGTCACGGTGATTTGCAGCATATGTTCCCGAATTCCGAATTTAACGGATATGATATCCTGTGCAAAACGAGTGGCATTTTCGAAGATATTTTCCAGAATCCTGTGCAGTATCACAATGTCAACGTTAAGGATATCTCCGCAGATTTCACGGCCGTCTTCCAAAAAAGCAAAGTCCGCCTGCAGCGTAATCCCGGTCCCGGCTGCCATCATCTCCAAATCATCCCGTATATCCCCCATCAGTTTCCCGGCAGCTACTTTCTTCCTGCAAACCTCCATATCCTCCAGCTGATTCAGCTTCCGCACCGATTCCGTATACTGCTCCAGCCGCTTTGCCGCCAGATTCAGGTTTCCCGCGATACGCTCCGCCTTTTCACCGTTCATGTCCCCTGCCGGAAGGTGAAGCAGCAGGTATTCCGTGTAGCCCTGAATAATGGCAATGGGATTTCGCAGGTCATGGGCGATAGATGCCTGCATCAGGCGGCGCTGCTCCAACAGCTTCCACATGGCCTTCTGATTTTCAGACAGTTCCCTGCGCATCAGTTCAAAAGAACGACACAATGCCCCCATTTCATCGCCACAATCATATTCCAGTGAAAAATCCAGATTCTGCGCCGCAATCTCTTCCGTTGCATTCGATAAAAGACACAGCGGTACAGAAAGCCTTTTTCTGTAAAAATAAAATCCGCAGTACAAAATCCCCGTAAGGGAGAGCATTGCCGGGATAAACACCATGGCCGCGCCGCAGAGGCGATATGCCAGCTTCCGCTTCGGTGTCAGCATATCATAACTTGTTTCCAGCTTACGAACGGAATAGGTAGCGTCCAGCACAAGTTCCCGCACCTTGCTTCCCGGGATATCCCCTGCCTCTGCCTGCTCAGCCTTGTCCGTCCGCGCCGTTACCGTGCCGATATCCTCCTCTGCCACGGTTTTCACAGATTCTATTACAATCGCCGGCAGTTTCGATTCCTCCCCGAAATCCAGCAGATAAGTAGAACTGCTGGAATAGCCGTCTTCCAATACATATTCTATCGTCAGGTAGGCGGAATTTGCATCCGGCAGCAGATAATGGCGAAATGCGGCGCAGCCTGCAATGGCCAGGCCGGAGAGAAACACCACTGCGCAGAAGGTGCCGAAGACCACCAACATAAAAAAACTGCGGAGGGATAAACTCCGCCCCGCGCTTTTTCCTTTCGTTTGATACCCTACACTCATTTCGATGCCTGCCGCTTTCTTTTTATATGACATTTTCCTTTCCCCGTCCTGTAATGCCTTTATATGAAGTGCCCGTTTTTCCATAACAGAATGTCCTTTTTTATGTGATGACTTTGCTCCTATGGAATGACTTTCTTCCTATGGAATGACTTTCTTCCATTTATATCCAACCCCCCAGATTGTCTCAATATAATCCTTGCCGGTGACGTCCCGAAGCCTGGCCCTTATCTTGCGTATATACTCTTTTATTACAGTACTGTCGCCTTCCGCATCATATCCCCATACCAGCTCATATATCCTCTCCCTGTCGAATACCTGTCCCGCATTTGTTATCAGAAATTCCATCAGGTCAAATTCCCGCTTTGAAAAAGGAATCTCACTGCCATGCCAGGACACCGTCCGCTCCGACAGATTGACAATCAGTTCATTGGAAACCAGGACCGAAGACCTGCTCCTGCTCCGCTCATCCCTGCGCAGATGGGCAGCTACCCTGGCCGAAAGCTCACCCAGGCTGAAAGGCTTGGTAATATAGTCGTCCCCTCCGTACTGCAACCCGTTAATCTTGTCCTGCTCGGTAATCCGCGCCGTCACAAAAAGGATGGGACACATAACCTGGCTCCGTATCCCCTTACACAGTTCCAGCCCGTCCGTCCCGGGCATATTGATATCCAGAATAATCAGATCCGGCTGTCTGGGCAGCATCGAAATTGCCTCTACGGCGCTGTTTGCCTCCAGTGTTTCATAACCGCAGTCCTGCAGATGATCGGACAGAAGCTCCGTCATCATCTTCTCATCATCCACAATCAAAACCTTATATGCCACTCCCCGTTTCCCCGCTTTCGTTTCTTCCTTCTGCTTCCTGCAAGCCCTCTTCGCTTTGCGTACACTCCGGCAAAAGCCTGGAAAGGCGCCGGAATCCTGTCCTTTCCATAATACTGTCCAAAAGTCAAAAAACGGTCAAAAACAGGAATCCTTTCACAGCTTCTGGCTGAATATACTCTTATATCCCTCCCCGTAAATCTCCGTGGCGCTGGTGATAATGGTAAAAGCCCTCGGGTCCTCCTGGCGCACAATCTCTTCCAGCTTCGGCGAAAGAGGCTTCTTCACAACACAGAGTATCACATTTTTATCCAAGCCGGTGTAAGCCCCCTGGCCGGAAATATAGGTGGCGCTGATATCCAGTTCCTGCAGCAGACGGCTTACAATTACCTGGTGGCAGTCACTGATAATGAAGAACATCTTCGCACCGTCCCGCCCGTACAGCACTACATCCAGGAGGACGGAATTGATAAATACGACCAGGCCCGCATACAACGCAGTGTCAATATCCTTAAATACAAAAGCGGAAGCCGTCACAATCACCGCGTCCGTCAGCAGAAAGAGCCTGCCTGTCTTCAAATGGGGAAAACGCAGGCGCAGAAGCTTAACAACGATATCCGTTCCGCCGGATGTCGCCCCCGCCCGAAAGACCATTCCCAGGCTCACCGCCATCAGCGCGCCTCCCACCAGCGCCGCCAGCAGCGGATCCCTGCTCAGCGGTCCCAAAAGCGCCAGCCGATTTGTAAAAACGGACATCAGCACCGTGCAGTAAAGCGTGGAAAGGATAAACCGCACTCCGAACTTCCACATGCCCAAAACCAGAATAGGAATGTTGACGGCAAATATCCAGGTACCTGTCTCCAGACCCGTAATCCGGTTCAGGATGATGGCAATACCGGTGATGCCGCCGGGCGCCAGTGAATTCGGGTCCATAAAAAGGCTGACGGCAACTGCATAGATTGCGGTAGCTGCCGTAATTGACAGATAGTCCATACATCTGCGCTTCCATGTTTTCTTTTCTTCATATTGGATTTCATTTTGCTGCTCTTTGCTAATTTTTATCATTTCAAGACACGCTTCCTGATTTTCTGAATTGCTCTGTATGCAGCCATTGATCTGCCGCCTACATGCCTAAAAGACTCCATAAAGTAAAACCACCCATAAATAACATGCCCAAATTTATAAATGGTATCAATTTGCACAGGTTATCTTATGGGTGATACCGGGATTGTAGGTTCCCTGCTGAATGCGCCCGCCCCCCTCGCCGCCCTGCAGCTTAGAAGTTGGAATTCACCTGTCTGGGCTTGTAGCCGGCTTCCTCCAGGGATTTCATAATCTGGTTCTTGTGCTCCGTTCCGAATGCCTCCATGGTAATCCGCAGCTCCACGGCCGTATTCCGGTTCGTTGTAACAAACTGGTTGTGTTCCAGCTCCACCACGTTTCCGTTTGCCTTGGCGATGATGCCGGAAACCTTGTACAACTCGCCGGGCTTATCCGGCAGAAGGATGGATACGGTAAAGATTCTGTCACGCATAATCAGGCCCTGCTGTACCACAGAAGACATGGTTGTCACATCCATATTTCCGCCGCTTAAGATGGAAACTATCTTCTTTCCCTTTACGTTCAGGTGCTTCAAGGCAGCAACCGTCAGGAGTCCTGAATTTTCCACGATAATCTTGTGATTCTCCACCATATCCAGGAAAGAGACTACAAGTTCGTGGTCTTCCACCGTGATAATGCCGTCCAAATTCTTCCGGATATAAGGGAAAAGCTTGCTTCCGGGTGTCTTAACCGCCGTGCCGTCCGCAATGGTGGTAACCTTCGGCATGGTAACCACATGCCCCTGTTCAAGCGACATCTGCATGCAGTTAGCCCCGGCAGGCTCCACGCCGATGACTTTTATTTTGGGATTTAACAGTTTTGCCAGGGTAGCCACTCCCGTTGCCAGCCCGCCGCCCCCAATGGGCACCAGGATATAGTCCACCAGCGGAAGTTCCTTGACAATTTCCATGGCAATGGTTCCCTGCCCTGTGGCTACGGTCAGGTCGTCAAAGGGATGAATAAAAGTATAGCCGTTCTCATCCGCAAGCTCGTAGGCCTTTGCGCATGCCTCGTCATACACATCGCCGTAAAGCACCACTTCGGCGCCGTAGCCCTTGGTGCGGTTCACCTTCATCAACGGCGTGGTTGTGGGCATGACAATGACCGCCTTGGTGCCGTATGCCTTCGCCGCATAGGCAACGCCCTGGGCATGGTTTCCCGCCGATGCCGTAATCAGTCCCTTGGCGCGCTCCTCCTCGGACAGGGTGCATATCTTATAATACGCGCCGCGAAGCTTATATGCGCCTGTCAGCTGCATATTCTCAGGCTTCAGGTAGACCTTATTCCCTGTCTGCGCGCTTAAGTACTCGCTGAACACCAGTTTGGTCTCTGAGGTCACCCTTTTTACCACCTCGGAAGCCTCCTCGAACTTCTCCAATGTCAGCCCCTCTTCCGAGTAAAGTTCCGGCTCCTGAGCCGCCGGCGCCTCTTCCGGCTGCGAAACCTGTTCCGTCACCGCCGCTTCCTCCTTCCGCGATACTTCGTTTTCCTTTCCTTCCTTTGCCATCTTGTTCCTCCTTCTGTGCTACATATGGTTTTTTGCTCCGTGATAAGAAAGTATCTGCAAATCTTCTGCCCCAAACGGGTCCCGCTGCCGGTTAGGCCGCCGTTTCCGCCCTGAACTTCCGAAGGCTCATTCCGGCCAGCCCCTGTCCTCCGGCTTCACGTCAAACAAGGCATTCACGAATTCGTCCGAGTCGAATTTCTGCAGGTCATCAATTGTCTCGCCCACACCGATATATTTTACCGGAACCTTCAGTTCGGACTGGATTGCCACCGCAATGCCCCCCTTGGCAGTCCCGTCCATTTTGGTGAGGATTATACCTGTCAGGTCGGCAACTTCCCCGAACTCCCTTGCCTGCACCAGCGCATTCTGCCCGGTAGTGCCGTCCAGCACAATCAGGTTCTCCCGGTGAGCGTCCGGAAATTCCCTGTCCACTATACGGTTCATCTTCTTCAGCTCCTCCATCAGGTTCTTTTTGTTATGGAGCCTTCCTGCCGTATCGATAAGGAGTACATCCACACCTCTTGCTTTCGCCGCATTGACGGCATCATAAACCACGCTTGCAGGGTCTGCGCCCTCGTTTCCGCCCACCATGGAAACATCGGCGCGTCTCCGCCAGCTGGTCTCCGGCAGCCGCCCGGAATGTGTCCGCCGCCGCAATCAGTACCCTTCTGCCGTCATCCTTGAATTTTCCTGCCAGCTTACCCACGGAGGTGGTCTTGCCCACGCCGTTGACGCCGATTACCATAATCACAGACTGGCGCTTCTCAAATTCATAGGCATTCTCTCCCACCCGCATCTGTTCCTTGATGCCCTCTATCAGAAGCTGTTTGCATTCCTGGGGTTCCTTTATGCGCTGTTCCCGGATCTGTTCCTTCAGTCGGCTGACAATTTCCGTGGTGGCGTTTACGCCGATATCCCCCATGATCAATATCTCTTCCAGTTCCTCATAAAAATCGTCGTCAATTGCGGAAAACCCGCTGAACAGGGAATCGATTCCCCTGACAATATTATTTCTCGTCTTGGCCAGCCCTTCTTTTAATCTGGTAAAAAAACCTTTCTTTCCTTCGCCCACTCTTCATCATCCTCCCTTCCATAGTGCCGGTACGGCACCGCCCGCGCGTTGTCAAACCGACATTACATTTGCACCTGTGAATCTCAATTTGTCAGTTCCTTGTCGATGAGGCTGACGCTCACCAGCGTGGAAACCCCTTTCTCCTGCATGGTGATACCATAGAGCCTGTCCACCTGCTCCATGGTGCCCCTTCTATGCGTAATTACGATAAATTGTGTATTCTTTGTCAGTTTATGCAGATACTTTGCAAATCTGCCTACATTGGAATCATCCAGAGCCGCTTCGATTTCGTCGAGCAGACAAAACGGCGAGGGCTTCAGGTTCTGAATTGCAAAGAGCAGTGCAATGGCGGTCAGCGCCTTTTCTCCGCCGGACAGCTGCATCATGTTCTGAAGCTTCTT
>OFGP01002318.1_pt1 | contig 11391 bp, 8 predicted proteins | sample 1521781 | NCBI WGS metagenome assembly OFGP01 (sample SAMEA3504113, study PRJEB24116) | mouse gut metagenome | biome: mouse gut; feature: mouse-associated habitat; material: faeces | place: Denmark | collected 2011 | reverse complement strand
CCCGCGGGCAACGAGCCAGGTGGCTGCCTGCAGACATTTGGCGACTGCCGCGAGGTGATTATTAATTGAGATGTGTTTCCGCGGAGGATATGTGCTATACTGTATAAGGATGAATAAATTCTGCCCGGGCCTCAGCGCAAAGCGCTTCGGAGTGAAAGAAAAAAGGCTTTGTAGTTGAAATTGACAAACAATAAGCAGGTAGATCAAGGGTAACAGTTAAGCATAAGACTTTGCAGGAAGGAACCATATTTATGACAGCGGAAACGGCGCTGCCGGTGGGTATTGAGGATTTTGAGACGATCCGGCGGGAAAATCTTTATTATATTGATAAAACGGGACTGATCAAAGGTATTTTAAAAAATCGTGCCTATGTCAATTTATTTACACGGCCGCGAAGGTTTGGGAAGACTTTGAACATGAGCATGTTAAAATGTTTTTTCAGATTGGGATGTGACAGGACGCTTTTTGATGGACTTGCAATTGCTGAGGAAAAGGAACTCTGTGATAAGTACATGGGAAAGTTTCCGGTCATTTCCATCAGTCTGAAAGCGGCGGCAGGGGATAATTTTGAAGAGGCGAGAGGGATGTTCTGCGATATCATCGGAAGAGAGGCGGCCTGTTTTTCATTTCTGGCGGAAAGCGGCCGTTTATCGGAAACGGAGCGCCAACAGTACAGAAAGTTGATCGAATTAAATGAAAAAGGTGTTTTTTCGATGGCAGATGCGCTTCTCAAGAGCAGTCTGTTAATCCTGTCGCAGCTGTTATATAAGCATTTTGGACAGAAAGCGATCATTTTGATCGATGAATATGATGTGCCTCTCGATCAGGCATATCGGGCCGGCTATTATGATGCCATGGTGAAGTTTGTCGGGGGACTGTTTGGGCAGGCGCTTAAGACGAACAGCAGCCTGTATTGTGCAGTTCTTACGGGATGCCTGAGAGTATCGAAAGAAAGTATCTTTACAGGACTGAATAATTTTAAAGTGTATACGGTGAAAGATGTACGTTATCACGAGTATTTTGGTTTTACGGATGAAGAAGTTCGAAGGATGTTGGATTACTATGGATTTATGGAGAAATATGACCTCATTAAGGAATGGTATGACGGCTATCAGTTTGGAGATGCAGATATATACTGCCCATGGGATGTGATCAATTACTGCGATGATCTTCGGGATGGAAATACAGCGGTGCCGCAGAATTACTGGGTGAATACAAGCAGCAACGATATTATCAGAAACTTTGTAAAGAAAGCGAATCCGGCTGCCAGAAATGAGATTGAGCAGTTGATCAGCGGCGGCAGTATTCAAAAGGAGATACATCAGGAATTGACTTACAGGGATTTGGATGCAGATCTGGATCATCTGTGGAGTATCCTTTTTATGACAGGTTATCTGACGAAACGTGGGACAGAGGCGGACGGCATGACGGAGCTTTTGATTCCCAATAAGGAGATAAGGTGGATCTTTGTACAGCAGATCCGCAAGTGGTTTAAAGAAGAAACGCTAAGAGATGTGGGAATGCTGGAAAATTTCTGCCTGGCATTTCAGAAGAATGATGTGACTGCTATCGAGAGGGGCTTCAATGGGTATCTGCAGAAGACGATCAGTATTCGGGATACGAATGCCCCAAAAGGCATGAAAGAAAACTTCTATCATGGTCTTCTGCTTGGACTTTTGGGGAACATGCACGGCTGGACAGTCCGGTCTAATGCGGAATCCGGAGAAGGCTACAGTGATATTCTGATAGAAACTGCATCCGGAGAAACCGGTATTGTCATAGAATTAAAGTACGCAGAAAATGCAGCTTTTGATGCCGCGTGTGAAACGGCCATGCGGCAGATTAAGGATAGAGAATATGAGGAAGTTCTTGTGCGTGACGGAATGAAGACCATCTACCGGTATGGTATTGCGTGTTATAAGAAGCGTTGTAAAGTGATAGGAGAAAAGCGGTAGATAAACGCAGGCGGTATGAAGTGAGTGAGAACGGAGCGGACAGCATCAGGGCTTTACAGCCGGAATCAGGAGGCAGAGGTATGAAGTACAGGATCAACACAACGAACTACCAGGATTTTCACACATTTGAGATCAACAAACTTCCGCCGAGAAGTTATTTTATCCCGTATCCGGACAGGGAACAGGCGGACAGGGTGAGCGGGGCCGGGAAGCGTTACGGCTCTCCGAAGGTCGTCTGCCTGAACGGCGAGTGGGACTTTAAGTTTTATCCGCGGCCGGGTGAGCTTCCGGAAGTGATCGACACGGATGATATGCAGTTTGACAGGCTGGATGTGCCTTCCTGCTGGCAGTTTCGCGGGTATGCGAAGCCTTTCTATGTGAATATGCGTTACCAGTTCCCATACCAGCCGCCGGAGATTCCGACCACGGAGAAGGTGGGGAAGAGCTTTTGCTGGATCGGTTCGGATCATGGGATCGGGCCGCGGTGGCAGGAGCCGGAGGAAGAGTATAATTATGTGGGTGTGTACCGCAGGTTTTTTGAGGTGGAGGACTGTACGAAAAACCATGTGCTGTCCTTCCTCGGGGTGGCAAGCTGTATCGACCTGTATGTGAACGGCAGCTTTGCGGGCTATTCGGAAGGTTCCCACAATACGGCGGAGTTCGATATTTCTTCTTATATCCATGCGGGGACCAATGAACTGGTGGCGGTGGTGCGCCGCTGGTGTAACGGCACTTATCTGGAGTGTCAGGATATGTTCCGCAATAACGGCATCTTTCGGGATGTGCTGCTGCGGATCAGCGAGAAAGGGGACATCTGGGATATCGGTTTTAAGACACGTAAGACAGCGCGGGGCTACCGGGCGGCGGCCAGTGCGAAGCTGTATGCGGACGGGGAAGTGACTTTTATTCTGGAAGGAAACGGTATTTCCGAACGCCGGACGGTGCAGTCGAAAAACAGGGTGGCCAAAGCGGTATTCGAGGATCTGCCGGCAGCGGAATGGAATGCGGAGTCGCCGGTGCTGTACGATCTGTACTATGAAGTGCCCGGCAGCTGTGTGAAGATACGGGCGGGCTTTAAGGATGTGACGATCCGGGGCGCCGTTTTTTATCTGAATGACCGTAAAGTGAAGCTGCACGGCGTCAATCACCACGATACGAGCTGTGACAACGGTTATACGCTGACGCCGGAAGAGATCGAGCGGGATATGAAGCTCTGTAAGGAATATAATATTGATACGGTGCGCACTTCCCACTATCCGCCGGATCCGTATCTGCTGGAGCTGTGCGACGAACTGGGCATCTATGTGGTGGATGAGGCGGATCTGGAGACGCACGGTACCATGTCGCACAGGCTTCCGCCGGATTACAACCGCATCAGCAACGATCCGGCGTGGGCGAGGCATTACGTGGACCGGGCGAGACGGCTGTACCAGCGTGACAAGACTCATGTGTCCGTAATTCTGTGGAGCCTGGGGAATGAGGCGGGCGGTATTTATAATACGGACCGGATGTATGCCTATCTGAAAAAGCATACGGACCTGCCGGTGCACTATGAGAGTGCAGTCCACACGAAGAAAAAGGCTTACGATGTGGGGAGCGAGATGTATCCGCCGATCAAAAGGGTGCATGCCATCGGTGAGAAGACTTACCGGGTACGGGAACTGTGCGACAGGCCCTATTTTCTCTGTGAATATGCGCACGCCATGGGGGTAGGACCGGGAAACGCGGAAGGGTATTGGAAGGAAATCTATGCATACGACAATCTGATGGGCGGCTGTGTGTGGGAGATGGTTGATCATGCGGTACGTCACGCGGACGGCACTTATACCTATGGCGGTGACCACGGGGAGTGGGAGCATGACGGCAATTTCTGTGTGGACGGCATGTTTTATCCGGACCGTAGCCCGTCTACCGGGGCCAGGATCATGCGGTTTATATATCGTCCGATCAGGATGCGGCATCTGGGCGGAGACCGGTTCGAGATTTTTAATACGACGGCCTTGTCGGGGGAAAGCCGTTACCGGCTGGTGTGCAGATGGAGCGACGGCAGCGAAATGACGCTGGCGCCGGAGGCCGGGCCGCTTTCGAGAGAGGAGATCGTGCTGGATACGAAACCGCATAGAGAGGCGGCAAGAGCAGCGGGGAAAGACCTGATGCTGACGATCGTGACCATAGATACGAAAGACGGCGCTGACAGGGAAGCGGCGAGAGAACAGATCGTTTTGGAGGAAAAGATCGCTGCGGTGCCGGAGGATGCCGGATGCGTGGAACCTGCGTCGGCTCTGGCGACAGGTGGACAGACTGAGAACGGTGCGGACATGGCTGCGGATACTGCGCTGAAAACAGGAGGATTTGCCATAAACGGCGGCCGGCCGGTGATACAGCTGGCAGCTGGCTGTCTGGAAACCGCGGATCCCTATACGATCCTGTTCCGTGCTCCCACGGACAATGATTTTAACTTCTCTCTGCACAACTGTATGGAGGATTTTCTGGAGCAGCAGGAGGATGTGCTGTCCGTGGAACGGGAGGAAAACCGCATCACAGTCATTACAAGAATCCTTTGTAAAAAGCAGACATTTCTCTGTACGGACTGTTATGAAGGCAGTGCGGAGGGGCTTGTGGTCACAAGCAGGCTGCACTGTGAGAAGGGCAGGGGCAATCTGCCGCGGTTTGGCAAGGCGTTCCGGCTGGACAACAGCTTTGGGCAGGTGCGCTATCTGGCAAGAAACGGAGAATCCTACGCCGATATGAAGGAGCAGGCGCAGATCGAGGAAGCGGCCTGCAGGGTGTCGGACATGACGGAGCCGAATATCCGGCCCCAGGAGAGCGGCAATCGCTGTGACTGCCGCTGGGCAGCGTTAAGCGACGGCAGGCAGACAGTGACTTTTACCGCGCTCGAGCAGCCTTTCGAGCTGGGGATCAAGCCCTACAGTGACAGAGAGCTTCTTAAGATGAGACATCGGGAAGAGGAAACGGTGACCGGCACTTACGTGACGATCTCGGCCTTCCAGATGGGAATCGGCACCGGGATCTGCGGTCCGAAGACGGCGAAAGAGTACTGTTATCCGATGGAGCGGGATTATGTGCTGAAGTTCCTGATCCGGATAGAACAGGAAGAGCCGGGTCAGCGGGAGGCTTCCGGCACACGTCCATAGCGGGCCGTTTCGTATCTGGCGTGGAGTGCCATGCCTTCTTCGGTCTGCGCTATGCCGGCTTCCTGCTCAATTTCGGCAGGGGATTCGTGATCGGCGGGTTGGTCCTTACGGTGGCGGCGGATTACCCGGCGGTACTCTCTGCGGATGCGCTCCCGCTCGGACAGCCTGTGGCGGCGGGCGGGGGCCGTAATTTTCACTTCATCCTCCGTATCGTGCAGTTCTTCGACAATATCCCCGTTTTCGTCATTTGTGATGCGGAAATCCTGAAAAACGGCGAGCACCTTTTTGACCAGCGCCAGGGCCAGCAGCACAAAGATCAGAGTCGTAAGGCCGTAGAATATATAGTCCAGCCACCAGGGAGCAGGTTTGATGTCTTCCGGATCTCCTATAAGAGCGGCCATGGGATTTTCGCCCATGTTCTCTGTGAGAGAGGGCAGTGCGGTTTCGGTAAAGTCCATTTCGATATTGGTTTTCAGATCCCGAAGATCGCGGTAGTGCCGCAGCGAAACGGTAAACAGGGAAGACAGCGCCAGCACCATGAGCAGCGCCAGATAGATCGCCAGCATACCGCTCCCGATTCCATAGATGCGCCGGGAAGGCAGGTTGCAGGTTCTTCTGTTCAGGGCAAGGTAGCGTTCGGTCTCACATACATAGTGATATAAAAATGCAGTCACGGCGTATAAAATGGCGCTGAACAGGGCGTCATTGCACACGGAAGGGCCGTTAAAATTGGCTCCCAGAAGATAAACGCCGCCGAAATAGAAAAGCACCGGAAAGGCAGGTTCCTTTAATATATCATTGTAAGGACGAAAGGACGGATCGGCTTCGAAAGCGGCCTCCCGGTCCTTTTTTTTCTGCAGGCGCGCAATCATCCGGTTGACGATCACAAACAGGGTCTCGCCAAGAAGCAGCAGTAAGTAGCCCAACATCAGAAAACTGTCGTGCAGGGAACCGGCCAGTACCCAGCCTGCGGCTCCCGTGGCGGCGAAGGTCAGCACAGAAAGAAGCAGGTAGGAGAAGAGCGTTCTGCATTTCTCGGCGGCAAAGTCGGTAACCACGACAGGAAACACGATCACAAGGCATTTCAGATACAGATACGGGCCGACCAGGGTCTGGTCTCTCACGCACAGGACATAGAGCAACGGTATGATAACGGACAGGATGAGCGTGGTGTGGATCCATCCTGCAGTTGTTTTGATCAGTTTTCTCAAAGCGGCTGTCCCCTTTCTGATAAAATAAATGATTCACGGCGGCCGGAAACTGCTGCCGGGATCAGAAATCGTTCACTTCTCTGCTGATCAGACGGATATTGTCTATCGTCTGCAGGCAGCAGGGTTCATTACGCGGGCACGGAACCACCCACACGGCCTGTTCCCTGCCGGTAAAGGCTTCGATAGCGGTCTGATTTTGCACAGCATTTTTGGAGATGAAGATCATGACTGCATCCTCCATCTGATCCGCCGCCCGGTCTGCAAAGCTGTCAAGCATGGAGGGCAGGGGAAGCACGCCTGCGTCGGACTGGTGAGTCGCCAGCAGCCGTTCGATGTCGGTGAGCTGCTTTTTGCCGCTGGTGGGAGGCAGGCAGGTGTACGCAGAATCGGAATCCGCCGCGATATTGGTACACAATCCGACTTCCATGCCGCGGGCGATCATTTTCTGCGCCAGAGTGGCGGTCACGGAGACGGTGTCTTCGATCAGATATTCGTATTTCAGGATGCCGCTGTCTTCCACGTCCAGAAAGAGCAGCACCTTTTCCATATGAGTGGATTCGAAGGTGTTGACCATCAACTCGCCTGTTCTCGCGCTGGCTTTCCAGTTGATCGTCTTCATGGGATCGGTGACGGTATATTCGCGGATCGAGGCATAGGCAAAAGGATCCTCGAAGAGACGCTTCGCGCACTGCACGCTGCCCATAAGCCGTTCGCAGGTGACAAGGATATCCGAGACGTTGGTCCGTGCGGCATAGACATAAAGCTGTGTGTCCGCCGGCGCCTCTATGGAGAAACGTTTCCTGTGCAGCATGGAAAAAGCCGTCAGGTAAGATTTGTCGATGCGGTAACAGCCGCGTTTCGTACAGTTGAGCGTTAGTTTCCTGGTGATACGCTGATAGCCAAGCAGGGCAAAGATATCCCTTTTGTAAGTAAAATCGCTGACGCTGGTGTTCTCACAGTCGTGGAAGGCAAGCCTTTTATCCATATGAAAAGCAACTTCCAGCACGGGCAGCACCAGTTTCTTGCGGTTTTCGATCTGCTCGGTCATTTCCGCCTGTTCGCCCGCATAGACGAAATCCTGCAGGAAGCGCAGCGTGACCAGCAGGCCGGTGTTCCAGTGCTTTTCATAATACCGATTCCAGAGAAACGTCAAAAGCAGCAGACTTAAGAAAAATAAACTGATCATGGCCGCGTCCAATCTTCCGTAGGCAGGGAAATGCTGTTCAACAGTCCACGGATGGCTGATTCTTTCTGCTGCGTGTAAGCGGCTTCCGAGATCATCCTGTGCGCCAGCACCGGAATGGCCACTGCCTTGATATCCTCGGGTGCGACAAAATCTCTGCCCTGCACCATGGCATAACCCTGAGAGGCGCGGAGCAGCGCCAGCGTTCCACGGGGGCTGACTCCTTCCGCGATGCTGTGGGCGTTGGTATCACCGGATCCGGCATCGTATTTGCGGGTTCCCTGGACAAGATTAACGATATAATTTCTCAGATCTTCATGTACATAGATGTTACGGCATTCTTTTTGCAGGGCCGCTACCTCCGGGAGGGTACAGACCGGCCCGATGGTCTCTAACGGCTGATCGTTGATATACCGGTCGATCATCTGCCGTTCCTGTGTCTCGCTCAGGCTGCCCATGCTGATCCGCATCAGGAAACGGTCCATCTGTGCTTCGGGAAGGGGATAACAGCCCAGTGTTTCCACCGGGTTCTGCGTGGCGATCACGAAGAAGGGAACGCCCAGAGAGCGGGTCACACCGTCCACGGTCACCTGCCCTTCGCCCATGCATTCCAGAAGGCTTGACTGGGTTCTGGGTGTGGCGCGGTTGATCTCGTCCGCCAGCAGCAGATTCGTGAACACGGGGCCTTCCTTAAAGACGAAAGCGCCTTTTTCCTGATTGAAATAAGAAAGGCCGGTCACATCGCTGGGCAGCAGGTCCGGTGTGAACTGAATCCGTCCGAAGGAGAACTCCATGGAGCGGGCCAGTGATTTGGCCAGCACTGTCTTGCCGGTCCCGGGCACGTCCTCCAGCAGAACATGCCCTCCCGCCGCCAGTGCGGAAAGAAGCAGTTCGGTGACGTGTTCTTTGCCGATGATAACTTTGGATACATTGTCTTTGATGCGGGTCAATAAGTCGTTCATATGGGTGAGATGTCCTTTCTTATATAATTTGTCATGATAATGTGCTATATTTGTTATGGAACACAGATGAGAAGACAGTGGTCTGCCGGCAGTTACCAAACAGCGCCACCGCTTATCAGTATAGCATAAAACAAATGAAAAATGGCGAATGGATTTGAAAAAAATAAAGGGAGCGATCACAATGCGAAACAGGATCCTGTTGGTTGAAGATGATGAAGAGATCAGGAGCATGATACAAGACTATTTATCGGGCGAATTTGAAGTGTGTTTTTTCAGCGACGGAAAAACCGCCATGCGAAAGCTCGCAAATCTTGACGAATATTCCCTTGCCCTGATTGACCTTATGCTGCCGGACATTAGCGGCATGGAGGTTATTAAGGCGATCAGACAGGTCAGCACCATTCCGGTAATCATCATTACAGCGAAAGATAATGATACGGATAAATCGCTGGGGCTGAATTTAGGGGCGGATGATTATGTAGTGAAGCCCTTTTCCCTGATTGAACTTACCGCAAGAATTAAGGCAAATATCCGGCGTGCCGGTACTTATCAGGCCATTTCGGACAATACGGTTGTAAAGTTCGGGGATTTGAAGATAGACCGTGCCGGCCATTCTGTCAGCCGGCAGGGCGCTGTTATGGATTTAACACCGATCGAATTTGATATTCTGTATCTGCTGGCGACCCATCCGGGGCAGGCCTTTTCAAAGGAACGTCTCTATGAACTGATCTGGAAGGAGCCGTATTTCGGCAATGAGAATGTACTGAATACGCATATCAACCGCCTGCGTCAGAAACTGAAAAAAGATCAGGCAGATACAACGACGTATATTAAAACCTTATGGGGAATCGGTTATAAGATGGAGGAGAGATAAATGTGGATTCTGTTTGCTGCGCTTTTGGCCGTGTTGCTGCTGATTCTGATCCGGCAGCGCATCCTGTACAGGAAGCTGCAAAAAGAAATCGAGTATATCAGCAACCGCCTCACAACACTTTCTATCGCTTCCGAAAACGGTTTCGTCCTGCTTCCCGCTGCGCACATCTGCGTCAGGAAATTAGGGGCGGCTGTTAACACGCTGCTGCGGGATTTTTATGCAAAAAAGTCGGAATTCGGGCAGGAGCAGAGAGCAATGGCACAGGTTCTGACGAATATTTCACATGATATCCGCACCCCGCTTACGGTATTAAAAGGAAACAGCGAAATGCTGGCGGCCAGGACAGCGGATTTGCCCGGTGCAGGAAATATTCATGAGATGGCTGTTAAAATCGACCGCAAAGCGGACGCCTTGATAACGACGATAAGCGATTATTTCACAATGTCCAGGATCACTTCCGGCGATCTTCCCCTGAAATTGCAGAAGGAGGATATTTCGCAGCTGTGCCATGATACCATTTTGGATTACTATGATCTGCTTGATCAAAAGCAGTTTACAGTGGAGATTCAGGTGCCGTCTGTACCGATCTGCGCAGATACGGACAGGGACCTGCTGCAGCGCATTTTGAAGAATCTGATCGACAATGCGATCAGGCATGGCGGTGACGGAAAATATATTGCCCTGCGTCTTACGACAACAAAAGACAAAAGCGTTATTGAAATAGAAGATCACGGCAAAGGAATGACGCCGCAGCAGCAGAAACGGATTTTTGCAAGAGATTATACGACGGCCCCCGGATCAACAGGCAGCGGCCTGGGACTTGCGATCGCCAAAAGCCTTTGCGAAATGACAGGGGCAGAGTTGGAGGTTCACAGCATACAGAATCAAAAAACGATTTTCTCCATTATTATGAAAAGTTGTAAAAGTTAGAAAAAAGTTAGAATTCCGACAGAGAAAAGAGAAGTCTGTACTGTATCATAAAGTCATAGATATGATTGAGTGCAGAGCAGAATTGGAGTATTTCTTCGGAAAATTCTGAAATTCTGCCCGCGTCCTCGGCGCAAAGCGCTTCGGAATGGAGGAAAAAATGGATTACATTATGGAAACCATGGGACTGCGAAAATCCTACAGGGGAAATGTGGTGGTAGACAATGTTAATATTCATATCCCCAGAGGAGCCGTTTATGGATTTGTCGGCCCGAATGGGGCGGGAAAAAGTACGGTGATGAAAATGGTTTTGAACCTGATACAGCCGGATGCCGGGGAGGTTCATCTCTTCGGGGAGAAGGTCACTGATCACAGCTATGAAGTATTCAAAAGGGTTGGCTCCATTATTGAAAATCCGTACTTCTATGAAAAAATGACAGCCCGTCAAAACCTGGAGTTACACTGTGAGTATATGGGCTTTCCGAACAGGGAACGAATTGATGAAGTGCTGCAAATGGTTGGCTTGCAGGAGGTCAGAGGAAAGCAGGTTCGGCATTTTTCGCTGGGCATGAAGCAGCGGCTGGCTATCGCAAGGGCCGTCCTTGCATATCCGGAATTTTTGATGCTGGATGAGCCGATCAATGCCCTGGATCCCGAAGGAATCCGGGAAATGAGAAAACTGTTCCAGCGGTTAAACCGTGAAAACGGGACGACTGTTTTCATATCCAGTCACATTCTTTCCGAGGTGGATCTGCTTGCGGATACCATCGGGATCCTTCGGCACGGAAAACTTCTGGCGGAATTGCCTGTTGAGGAGATCCATAAACGCCAGACAGAATATATCAGCCTGCAGGTGGATGACGTACCCCGTGCAGCGGCCCTCCTTGAAAAGAAGGGAATTACAAACTTTACTGCAGAGGATCAGGAGTTTATCCGGGTTTATGATTCTGACCTTTCCGGTAAAACTCTTTCGAAATACCTCGTTGAGAACGGCGTTGGTCTGGAAAGTCTGGGACGCAGGCAGGATACGCTGGAGGATTATTTCTTTCAGCTCACAGAGGAAGGGGACTAGTGTGAAGCCTTAAAGTGGTGGTTAAGACATACTAAAATAAACGCCAGAAAGC
>OFGP01002314.1_pt1 | contig 11408 bp, 7 predicted proteins | sample 1521781 | NCBI WGS metagenome assembly OFGP01 (sample SAMEA3504113, study PRJEB24116) | mouse gut metagenome | biome: mouse gut; feature: mouse-associated habitat; material: faeces | place: Denmark | collected 2011 | reverse complement strand
CAACAGCCACATGGGCACCAAACGTGCCGGAATGGTCACAGTCAAGGACGGCATTTTCACCCGTTCCATTCACAACATCGAAAGCACTTATTTCCGCACTAAATTCCAGGATGAACTACACGAGTTCACCGGCAACTCAGGAATTGGAGTCATTTCCGACACTGACGCACAGCCTATCATAGTCAACTGTCATCTCGGCAAATTCGCTATAGTGACCGTGGCCCGCATCAACAATATATCCGATCTCGAGAAAAAAATGCTTGCGAAAGGCCATCATTTCTGCGAACACAGCTATGACATCATCAACCCGACCGAAATGATCTCATCGCTCATCAGCGAGGGTAAAGACATTATCAGCGGAATCCGCAATGTCTATGACCATCTGAAAGGATCATGCTCGATGCTTCTGCTATGCGAGGACCGCATAATCGCGGCACGTGACCGCTACGGACGCACTCCTGTGCTCGTGGCGAAAAAAGAAGGGGCTTACGCAATCTCCTCGGAATCATGTTCTTTCCCGAATCTCGACTACGAACAGTGCTATGAACTCGGTCCTGACGAAATAGTTGAAATCACTCCCGACGGAATCAAACAGCTTCAGGCTCCCGGCAAAGAGATGCAGATATGCTCTTTCCTCTGGACCTACTACGGCTACCCCGTCTGCTCATACGAAGGCTGTAACGTTGACCGCATGAGATACAAGGACGGCTACGATATGGCCAGGGAAGATGAGGCCGAAGTCGATTTCGTCAGCGCTATCCCCGACTCCGGAATAGGCATGGCTCTGGGTTATGCCCAGGGAAAGAACGTCCCCTATCTGCGCGGAATAGTCAAATACACACCGACATGGCCCCGCAGTTTCACTCCGAGCACGCAGGAACGGCGTGAACTCGTCGCCAAAATGAAACTTATCGCCAACAAAGCGCTGCTTGACGGAAAGAAAGTCATATTCTGCGACGACTCCATTGTACGCGGCACCCAGCTCCGCGACAATGTCAAGGACATGTTCGAGGCCGGAATCAAAGAGATCCACATGCGCATCTCATGTCCCCCTCTCATCTATCCCTGCACATTCCTTAACTTCACTGCCTCCAAGACAGAGATGGAGCTCATAACCCGCAGAGTGATCAAACGACTGGAAGGAGACCACGAGGCTCATCTTGACGAGTACGCGACCTACGGCTCGGAACGCTATAACAGGATGGTCGAAGAGATCCGCAAGGAACTCGGACTGACAACACTCAAATTCAGCTCCATCGAAAACATGGTCAAAGCAATCGGACTCCCCAAATGCCGTATATGCACCCATTGTTTTGACGGAACCTCCCATGATTGACCTCCGTTAACTTTATTTAAATCTAAAAACCAAATATTTATCACCGAAAACTGCACACAACGGCTCGTTGTGTGCAGTTGTGTTTTAATCCGTTTGCTCATTTGCGCAGAATTATGTACCTTTGTGGTGCTAAATCCGCGTTATCAGGGACTAAGCCTCTGTCAACCGATCAAATTACACTTAACCATCCATAATTTATAATCTTATGAGTTATAACATCATTGTGCTCGCCAAGCAGGTGCCTGACACCCGCAATGTGGGCAAAGATGCGATGAAAGAGGACGGGACAATCAACCGCGCCGCCCTTCCGGCCATCTTCAATCCCGAGGACCTCAACGCTCTCGAACAGGCCCTCCGCATCAAAGATGCTAATCCGGGCACTACCGTAACGATTCTTACCATGGGATTGCCACGTGCCGCCGAAGTGATTCGTGAAGCTATGTATCGTGGCGCTGACGCCGGAATTGTACTCACCGACCGCGTGCTCGGTGGTGCTGACACACTGGCGACTTCTTATTCTCTGGCACGCGCCGTCAACAAATTCGGTAAATACGACCTTATCCTCGGCGGACGGCAGGCCATCGACGGCGATACCGCGCAGGTTGGCCCGCAGATCGCCGAAAAGCTCGGTCTGCCGCAGATCACCTATGCAGAAGAAATCCTCGATATCACTCCTGAAAACATCACCGTCAAACGACGTCTTGAAAACGGAGTCGAGACATTGCGCTCGCCGCTCCCCTGCGTTGTGACCGTCAACGGATCCGCTGCCGAATGCCGTCCGCGCAATGCAATGCGTCTGCAGAAATACAAATACGCGGCCTCCACATCCGAGAAAGCCAAACTGAGCGAAGATCGTCAGGCTCTTCTCGAAAAGCGCGAATATCTCAATATTCCCGAATGGAGCGCCGCCTACGTGGAAGCTGATCCCGAACAGATCGGACTTCCCGGCTCCCCCACAAAAGTAAAGGCTATCGAAAACGTCGTCTTCACCGCAAAGGAAAGCCGCTGCATCGAAAACAACGACCAACAGATAGAAGATCTCATCCGGGAGCTCATCGCAAACCATACAATCGGTTAATCACCTCTCACACCAATTTTCAATCATGACTGACAACAACAACCTTATAGTTTATTGCGAGTATGACGAAGGCCGCATAGCCGACGTCAGCCTTGAGCTTCTCACCAAAGGACGCCAGCTCGCCTCGAAACTCGGCGTCAAGCTTGAAGCCATTGTCATTGGCGACAATCTGGACGGAATAGAAAAACAGCTCTTCCCCTACGGAGTTGACACCGTCTATAAAGTCTCCGACAAACGCCTCTATCCCTACACTTCAAATCCCCATGCTGCAGTGCTCATAAATCTTTTCCGCGAAATCAAACCGCAGATCTGCCTTATGGGCGCTACTTGTATTGGCCGTGACCTCGGTCCCCGCGTCTCTTCATGCCTCCACAGCGGCCTCACCGCAGACTGTACTTCGCTTGAAATCGGAGACCACAAGGATCCCAAGACCGGAAAAGAATATACCGACCTGCTCTATCAGATCCGTCCCGCTTTCGGCGGCAATATCGTGGCAACGATCGTCAATCCCGACTGCCGTCCGCAGATGGCCACAGTGCGCGAAGGCGTCATGAAGAAGGAAATTTTCGATGAAAACCACAAAGGCGAAGTCATTGAGCTTGAAGCTTCCAAATATGTGAAACCAGAGGATTTCGTCGTCGAGATCATCGACCGTCATATAGAGAAGTCCAAGATCAACATCAAAGGCGCCCCTATCATCGTTGCCGGCGGCTACGGCATGGGCTCGCGCGAAAACTTCGATCTGCTCTATCAGCTTGCCGAGACTCTTGGCGGAGAAGTCGGCGCATCACGCGCAGCTGTCGATGCCGGCTTCGCCGAACACGCACGCCAGATAGGCCAGACAGGTGTGACAGTTCGTCCGAAACTCTACATCGCATGCGGTATCTCAGGCCAGATCCAGCACATCGCCGGCATGCAGGACAGCTCCATCATCATTTCGATCAACAATGATCCGGACGCACCCATCAACACGATCGCCGACTTTGTCATCACCGGCAATGTGGAAGATATCGTTCCGAAACTCATCAAGTATTACAAAAAGAACTCCAAGTAACATCAGCCATGGCTAACTTTTATACAGACAATCCCGATTTGAAGCATCACCTGACTCATCCCCTGATGCAAAAAATCGTTGCGCTCAAAGAACGCGACTTCACTGACGCAGAAAAATACGACTATGCACCTCTTGACTTCGAGGATGCCATGGACTCCTACGACAAGGTTCTCGAAGTCGTAGGCGAGATTTGCGGCACAACTATCGCCGACAACGCCGAAGATGTTGACCACCAGGGTCCCAAAGTCGTTGACGGTCATGTCGAATATGCCGACGGCACCAAGCAGAATCTTGAACTTTGCCGCAAGGCCGGTCTGATGGGCATGTCGATGCCCCGCCGTCTGGGAGGTCTCAACTTCCCCATCACCCCCTACATCATGGCCGCCGACATCGTTAGCCGCGCCGACACCGGATTCGAGAATCTCTGGGGTCTTCAGGACTGCGCCGAAACAATCTATGAATTCGCTTCCGACGAGCAGAAAGACCGTTTCATCCCCCGTGTATGCCAGGGAGAGACAATGTCTATGGACCTCACCGAGCCCGATGCCGGTTCTGACCTCCAGTCAGTCATGCTGAAGGCAACCGAACAGCCTGACGGCACCTGGCGCCTCAACGGAGTGAAACGCTTCATCACCAACGGCGACAGCGACATCCATCTCGTACTCGCGCGCTCTGAGGAAGGCACCCGCGACGGCCGTGGTCTCTCGATGTTCATCTACGACAAGCGTGACGGCGGCGTGACCGTTCGTCGCATCGAGAACAAAATGGGTATCAAGGGCTCTCCCACATGTGAGCTTGTATATAAGAACGCAAAGGCCGAACTCTGCGGTTCACGTCGTCTCGGTCTGATCAAATATGTGATGGCTCTGATGAACGGCGCCCGTCTCGGCATCGCCGCCCAGTCAGTCGGGGTCAGCGAACGCGCCTATCGCGAAGCACTCGCCTACGCGAAGGACCGCAAGCAGTTCGGCAAGGCAATCATCGAATTCCCTGCCGTCTATGAAATGCTTGCCGTGATGAAAGCCAAGCTCGACGCCTCACGCGCACTTCTCTACGAGACATCACGATTCGTTGACATCTACAAGATCTACGAGGATATCGCAAAAGAACGCAGCCTGACTCCGGAAGAGCGCAAGGAAATGAAACAGTATTCCAAGCTCGCCGACGCATGCACTCCGCTTGTCAAAGGCCTCGGCAGCGAATATTGCAATCAGAACGCCTACGACTGCATCCAGATCCACGGCGGTTCCGGCTTCATGAAAGACTACGCATGCGAACGCGTCTATCGCGATGCCCGCATCACCTCGATCTATGAAGGAACCACCCAGCTTCAGGTTGTGGCCGCTATCCGCCACGTGACTACCGGCACTTATCTGAGTCTCATCCGCGACTACGAATCACGCGAAGTGACTGAAGCGCTCAAACCTCTGCGCGAAAGCCTCATAGCCATGACCGCAAAATACGAGACCGCAGTCAACACCGTGCTTGAAGCAAAAGATCAGTCAATGACTGATTTCATGGCGCGCCGCATGGTAGAGATGGCCGGCAACATAATCATGGGCTATCTCCTGCTCCAGGATGCAACACGCAACGCCGAGTTCACCAAATCGGCTGAAGTATATTGCAAGATGGCCGAAGCCGAAGTCGCCAAGCACTCCGATTTCATAGCCAACTTCACTCCGTCGCAGATCGATGCCTACAAACCGGCATGACAATAACGTGAACTAACTTATTTACATATCTCGGAGCGACCGGTTGCTGACATCAGAAACCGGTCGCTTTATTTTGCGGAATCAGCTTTTTTCGTTAAGTTTGCATTAGTTCCACTCTATTTTCCACCTACATGAAATTCAGCGAAATACCGGGTCACATAAACATAAAGAAACGTATGAGACAGATGGCGACTTCCGACAGACTGCCCCATGCAATCATCATAGAAGGTCCGGAAGGAATAGGCAAACTGGCAATGGCCAGAGCTTTCGCCCAATACATTCACTGCGAGAATCCCGATCCTGAAGGTGACGCATGCGGAGTGTGCCGCTCTTGCCGTCTGCATCGGTCCATGAACCATGTTGACACCCACTATTCATTTCCGGTCGTGAAACTTGACGGTATGAACTCGGCTCCGGTTTCAGAGGACTTCTATCAGGAATGGTCGTCGTTTGTCAACGGTCGGATATATACCGACATTAACAGCTGGGCCGACACGTTCAACAAGAAGAACGGTCGCCCTATAATATATGTCACTGAAAGCGAAGCCCTTGTCAGAAAACTTGCTTTTACTTCACATGTATCCCGCTACAAAGTGGTGATTCTCTGGCTTCCGGAGCGGCTCAACGAGAACGCGGCCAACAAGCTGCTCAAAATGATCGAGGAACCTTTTGAAGATACCGTCTTCATCCTTGTCACCAACTCTCCTGCGGAAATATTGCCCACTATTTATTCAAGAGTGCAACGCCTGACAATGAAACGGCTGCCCGACGAAATTGTGGCGGAAAATCTGATGCAACGCGGTAATCTGAGCCAAAGCGACGCCATGTCTATCGCCCACAACGCCTCAGGAAACATGATAAAAGCTCTCAAACAGCTTGAGGCCGACGATGATATCAGAACCTATTTCGACTCCTTCGTCTCACTTATGCGTCTGGCCTACAAACGGGATGTCAAAGCATTGCGGGACTGGGCCGATGACCTCGCCGCAACAGGCAGGGAAAAAGAGCTGGCATTCTATGAATATTCCTCACGGATGATCCGCGAGAACTTCATGCTTAACTTCAGGGTGCCTGCACTTACATATCTTTCTGATACCGAACTTGCATTCGCTTCCAAATTCGCCTCCTTTATAACTGTGACCAACGTCGAAAAGATGATCCAGGTGTTCAACGACGCTCAGCGTGACATCGCCGGCAACGGCAACGGCAAGATTATCAACTATGACGTTGCTATAAAAACAATCCTCTTGCTGAGAAAATGAAAAAGCCGTTTCTCAGACAGGTGGCGGAAATCTACGCTTCGCAAGAGGCCGGGTCGCTAAGCGACTATTGCTTCGTATTTCCAAACAAAAGGAGCGCCACTTTTTTCTCCCACTTCCTCGCCGAGTCACTTGACAAACCTGTGCTCGCACCCGCCACGACCACAATCTCCGAATTCGTGGCCTCGTTCTCGCCATACGTCGAGGCAAACCGCTATGAACAGCTTTTCACTCTCTTCAACGCCTACAATAGTCAGCCGGGAGTGGAAATAGACTTCGATCATTTCCTCTTCTGGGGAGAAATGCTTATCAACGATTTCAATGACGTTGACCGCTATCTTGTCTCTCCGGAGGCCCTTTTCGTTAATGTCAGGAAATTGCGCGAGATTTCTTCCAATTATCTCACTCCCGAACAGCAGAAAGTAATCGAACGCTTCTGGGGCGACCAGAGTCCCCACAGCTATGTCGAGCATTTCTGGAATCATCTTGAATATGGTGACGAGACGAGCGGAAACAAACTTAAATTCATAAAGCTTTGGGAAGTCCTGCTTCCGCTCTATAACGATTTCAACTCAAAGCTCGCGGAAAGAGGACTTTCAAGCAGCGGCAGGCTTTACCGCAATGCCGTCGAATGTCTGTCGCCGTCGAGCGAAAAGAAACTTCCGTTCCGGAGGTATATCTTTGTTGGATTCAATGTTCTTTCCACCTCGGAGATTGAAATTTTCTCCCGCCTCCAGCGCCGGGATATGGCGGATTTTTACTGGGATTTCAATTCCCCCGCTTTTAACATAACGGAAAACAAGGCCCGCAGATTCATATCACGCAACATTAAAGAATTCCCTTCGCGATACCCGCTTGAAGAAGAAACCATCACCGCCTTGCCAAAGATAAAGATAATCGGCGTTCCCTCCTCGATGGGACAGGTTAAAGAAGCTTCGGTTCAAATATCGGAATGGATCGAAGAGGGTGAAATAAAGGATACGGCTAACGCGACAGATACCGCTGTTGTCCTTCCTGATGAATCGCTTTTCATTCCGATGATTCACTCCATGCCTGCAGAGATCACCTCGCTCAACGTAACAATGGGATTTCCGATGAGAATGAGTCCAGTAGCCTCTCTTCTGCGTTCGGTAATCAGCCTCCAGCTGCGCATGCGTCTCTACCATGGCAAGCCTTCTTTTTTCTATGAGGATGTTAAGCCGCTGCTGGCCTCGCCTATCATAAACAAAGCCGACATTGACGGATGTCTCCGACTAGGGGAGGAAATAAGAAACCGACGTCTGTTTCAGATAACGGCCGAGGAAATAGCAGCAATTGCTCCGGGAATCGCCCCGGTCTTCACTCCTATAGGAAACATGGCGGATTTTTCAGGACTGAGGGCCTACATAAACCGTGTATGCGACTTCATAAACCGTAACGCGGACGAGAATGACACTCTCGGCCTCCACTTCTCAGAAGCTTACAGAAATGCAACAGAGAAATTCTGCAATGCCGCCGTAAGCTTCGGAATCGACATGAACGGATATTCGCTGTTTCAGATGGTTGAACGTGCTGTCAATTCAGATTCCGTGAATTTTGTTGGAGAACCGCTGGCGGGACTGCAGATGATGGGGGTGCTCGAGACACGCGCGCTCGATTTCCGGAATATCATCATGCTCTCTATGAACGAACGCGTCTTTCCCCGCAAACATTACACACGTTCATTCATCCCCGACGCTCTCAGACGCGGTTACGGCATGGCCACCCTTGACTTTCAGGAAAGCATATATGCCTATTATTTCTACAGGCTCATCTCCCGTGCTTCCAACGTCACCCTGCTCTATGACGCCAGGCGCATAGGTGGCATCAAGTCAAACGAAATGTCACGCTATCTCTCCCAGCTGCTCTATCTTTTCGGGACCGAAAGGATCAGCCACACCCTCGGCATCTATCGTTCAGCCACCTTCTCGCCCCTACCCGTAAAGATCGAGAAGAACGAAAAAATATTGAGTCTGCTCAAGCAATTCACGCCTCAGGGAGGCCGACGGAATCTCTCCGCTTCATCAATCAACACATATATAAATTGTCCCCTCGAGTTTTATCTCAGATATGTCGAGGGCTACAACTCCGAAGACGAGATCACGGACTATGTTGATTTCTCGACATTCGGAACCATCCTTCACGAAGTCATGCGCTCATTGTACCAGTCGATGCAGCCTGTCGGACCGGATGGAAAAAAGAAACCGGTGACAGTCACGCAACAGATGCTTGACCGCACGATCGACGATCCGACCTCCATCAGGCTCGACCGGCTCATAACCCGGACAGTAAACAGATGTTTCTACCGCTACGGCGAAGAAAGACTTCTTACCCCTCTGGCAGGAGAGACTCTGGTTCTGAGCCGCATAATCAAGGCCGCAGTGATAGAGATGCTGAAAATCGACCGCAGCTACGCACCTTTCGAATTTGTGGCTGCGGAATACGAAATGCAGGGAGCGCTCAAAATCAATGAATCGCTTGAGATCAACATAAAGCAGATAGTTGACCGCATTGACATCGTTGACGGCAAAATGCGTTTTATCGACTACAAGACAGGTGATGACCGTATCGACACTTCCTCCGTCGAAGATCTTTTTGACCGTAACGTTTCCAGAAGAGCGAAAGCTGTCATGCAGCTTCTGCTTTACTGTCATGTGTTCAACCGTCTTGAAAAAGATAACCGACCTATAAAGCCGCTCATATATAAAATGCGCACACTGATGACTGAGGGCGTCAAGGAATCCGCTGTCGGTATCCGCGGAGCACGCTCCACGATTCAGGATTACCATGACTTCTACGATTCATTCCAATCGGAATTCAACCGCACGATAGAAGAGATTTTCAACCCCGACATTCCTTTTGTGCAGGCTGAAGATGACCATGCCTGCAAATTCTGTCAGTTCAAACCGATCTGTTCACGCGAAGAGAAATAAAATGGCAGGTATTTACATCCATATCCCTTTCTGTCATTCGAAATGCGCCTACTGCGATTTTTTCTCGCGACCGATCAATCGCGATATAGATGGATATATCGAAACATTACACAAGGAATATGAAAGGAGAAAATATGAACTTGCTGAGCCTGTAACCACCGTCTATCTTGGAGGAGGTACCCCGTCGTCTGTTGGCGTCGGGAATCTCGAGAAACTGATAAAGTGGCTGCCGCTCGACAATGTGACAGAATTCACAATCGAGGTCAATCCGGAAGATATAGACCCTCCGACAGCTCGCTTCCTTGCAGAATCTCCTGTCAATCGCGTCAGCATGGGCGTGCAGTCGCTCGATGACGAAGAGCTCCGGTTCATCGGACGCCGTCATTCCGCATCACAGGCTCTCGATGCCTACAGGACACTACGCGAGAACGGTATTGACAATATTTCCCTTGATCTGATTTTCGGACTCCCCGGCCAGTCAGTCGGATCATGGGAAAAAACTCTTGAAAGAACTCTGGCACTCGCTCCTGACCATCTGTCGGGCTATTCGCTTATGCTTGAAGAGGGAACCCGACTTCGGGCCATGAGAGACAGCGGCAAATTCAAGGAAGCTGACGATGAGACAATCGAACGCATGTATATGCTTCTTTGCGAAAAGACGGCCAAGGCAGGTTTCTCCCATTATGAGATTTCAAATTTCGCCCGCGAAAGCCGTCAGTCACTCCACAACTCTTCCTACTGGAATCTAACCCCTTATCTCGGACTCGGGACCGGTGCCCACAGTTATGACGGTTTCGTCCGTCGGTACAATCCGTGGAACATAAAGAAATACATCGAAACAGGCGGAGAGATAGAAGAAACCGACGAAGAAGACTTCGCAGGCAAAGTAAACGACTACCTACTCATCCGCCTGCGAACCGCCGAAGGTCTTTCGTTAAATGAAACAGAAGCTCTTTTCGGAGCCGGAACCGCCGACACTGTCCGACGCCAGGCTCGGAAATCGATAATGGCCGGCAGTCTCATATACGAAAAAGAGAGACTGATAATACCTCCTGAAAAATGGCTCATATCCGATTCCGTAATCTCCGACCTGATGCTCTGACGTTCAGTTTCAGTCGTGATGATACGGTTCTCCTCGAAGAATAGTCATTGCGCGATAAATCTGTTCAACAAAGAAAAGCCTGACCATTTCATGAGAGAATGTCATTTTTGACAGCGACAGCTTGGCATCCGCCCTGTTATATACATCTTGTGAGAAACCGTAAGGACCGCCGATAATGAAAACCAGACGTTTCAATCCCGCGTTCATCTGGCGGTCTATAGATTGGGCAAACTCTCTCGATGTCATCTGAGTTCCGCGTTCATCGAGAAGAATCACTCTGTCGGAATCCTGAAGAGCGCCCAGAATCATGGCTCCCAGCATGATAGCCAGGAAGACGTAGTTTTTCGCGATGGATTTCTTTTCCATAATGTCCCTCCTGCTTTACTCACACAATGGTTGATCCGTCAAATCCTCGTCCGTAATCTCACCGGTGCAGACCACGTTGGTGGGCCCGGTGAGGCACAGCTCCGTAATTTGACTGTGGACCCGCTCCAGATCGATGAACAGCGTTCCGCCGGTCATGTCCCCCCGGACCTGATGGCCGCTGACCTTCCCCTGAAGGGCTAGCACCGCCGCCACGGACCCGGTGCCCGTGCCGCAGGCGTAGGTGAAATCCTCCACCCCCCGTTCAAAGGTCCGCTCATAGAAGCGGTCCTCCCCGGTGAGCTCGTAGAAATTCACATTGGCTCCCTTGGGAAAGACCGGGCTCCAGCGGATTTTCCGGCCCAGCTCCCGGAGCTCGTTCTCGTCGGCGTTTTGCAGGTTGTGGTACGGGACCACCGCATGGGGCAGCCCCGGGTCCCCCAGCTCCACGTAGGAGCAGTTGTACCGCACGCCGTCCACCTCCACCGGGCAGTCCAGCTTTATGGTGGTGGGGTCGTTGAGGCGGACCCGGTAGAGCCGGCGGTCGATTCTC
>OFGP01002310.1_pt1 | contig 11433 bp, 3 predicted proteins | sample 1521781 | NCBI WGS metagenome assembly OFGP01 (sample SAMEA3504113, study PRJEB24116) | mouse gut metagenome | biome: mouse gut; feature: mouse-associated habitat; material: faeces | place: Denmark | collected 2011 | reverse complement strand
AGTAAGTCAATGCCTTAACTAAATGACATTGGTCACCGGCCTCATTATTTTTTTTCCGCTTATGTCGGGAAAACGCCCGGATATGTTGTGGCGCGTTTGTCTAAAACTACCATATTTTGTATAATCTGATTGGTTATATATTTTACTGTAGGAGGACAAACATCATGAAAAAATATCTCGGTCTGTCAGTCGGCATCGGCGCGTGCAGCATGGCAAGCCATTGCATGGCTTACGGGGTATTGGGAAGCAGGATTTCAGAGGGGGGAGTGAGGACGTGGCTCGCAGTTCTGGCAGTGGTTCTGTTTTTTGCCGGTGCGGGGATGATAACGTCTGTCTTGTATCTTTATTCATCCGGACAGTTCTTCCGGAAAACCATGGGGAAATTAATACGTTTATTTGGAGGGTATCTGGCAGTCCAGCTGGCGCTTGCGCTGCTTGCCGGAGCATTTGCCTGGAGTCTGGGGATGGCTTTCGGTATGGAGGCAGAGGCTGTCAAAGGCAGCACAGACATGCTCTGCAGGGTATTGCAGATTCCCGTGAGGGCAGGGGCGCTGCTCCTGCTTATTGATATCGCGGCGGGAATCCGGGCGAAAGGGCATGCGGTATATAGAAAGACAGCTGTCTCATGTGCCGTGTATACAGTGTGCCAGTGCCTGGCATTGTTGCTGGGAACGGGGGGAGGTTCCCTTGCGGCGCGGGGTATCCTGTCGGCGGCGCTTACGGGAGGTTTTTGGTTCTATGTATATAAGGAATGCATGAAGGAGGATGGCGTGAGATGAAAAAGACATGGAGGCGGAAACTGTGCCGGTATGCAAAGGTTTCTGTGGCAATTATTCTAATCGCAGTCCTTGTCATAACCGAGGACGTGCTGGTGATGGCGGGAGAGGTGACCCAGAAGACCGGGGAGACCATAGAGAAATACAAGGAGCAGATAGAGGATTCAAAGAGCCGGGAGGAGCAGGAAGATTATCTGGAGGAATACGATGCATCCCGGGAGCCAGGGGAAAGGAATCCGGAAGATGAAGACCCGGCAGAAGAAAAGCAGAAAACTGGCACGGGAGAGAGAAAGACTGTAAAAGGACAGGAGGAAGAAAGCGCCGGGGATGAGAAAGCCGGGGAGTCAGGACCGGCAGAAGACAGTCTGTCGCTGCCGGAACTTGCCTCGGAAGAGACAGATGAGTTTGAGAAACTCTACGGGGAACCTGTAGAGGTCAACGAATACGGGAAAATATACAAAGTAGATGAAGAAAACTATAAGTTCATCATTACACCAGACCCGGAGAAGTACCGCACGGAGGACGGGGAGCTGAAAGACGTGGACAACACGCTTGTCGAGAAGAAAGAGAGCGTGTCCGGAGAGAACGCGGAGGGCTCTGTTTCGTCCAGACGGGCAAAGGGCAGGAAGGAGGTTTCTGCCTATACCAACCGGGCGGGGGATATCGACGCACAGTTTCCGAAGGAGATGGATGAAAGTTCAGGGCTCAGACTTACAGGCAGAGAGGGGAAGACTCTTGAATTATATCCGGCGGAAGGGTCATATGACCGTCCTGCCGTACTGGAAAACGCGATTCTCTATAACGACGTATTTGACAATATAGATGTGCAGTACACGCTGACCGGCAGACAGGTCAAAGAGGACATCATCCTGCGGGAGCCGGGAGAAAAGCATACCTTTTCCTACTGGTTTGACGCATCGCAGTACAGGGCGAAACTTTCAGACAATGCGGTGGTAATCGCTGACACAAAAGGAGAGAGGCTGTTTACGCTGACAGCCCCTGTTATGCATGACGCGGCAGGAGAATCAAGCACAGACGTAGTGATTTCCCTGAAGGAAGAGGACGGGCGGTACGCCGTGACGGTAGAGGCGGACAGGGAGTGGCTTTCGGATGAGGGCAGAAACTATCCGGTCAGGATTGATCCCACTATCACGATATCCTCAAAGAAACTTGACGTGGTGACTACCAGCAGCGAGAAAGGAACTTACAGCCAGTCCGCATACGGATATGTGGGGCTTGCGGATAGTGCAGTGACGGGAGTTCCGGGCAGCGACCTTGGGCGGACGAGGATGTTTTTTAAGATTGACTATGATTTTAAAAGCTCTATCCCGGAAGAAGCTGTCGTCACCAAGGCGACATTGAATGTGTATGAGTATTCCAGCTATGAGAGCAAGGCGACATTCGCCTGCTACCGCCTGAAGGACAAGTGGAAAGCAAGCACCATAGACTGGGATAATTCCGTCGGCATCGGACGGGAGATTGCGGGGGAGGATGCCACGCTCCCGGCAAAGAAGGGCTGGCAGAGGTTCGACATCCGCCAGAGCGTCAATGACTGGGCGACGGGACTTGCCCCGCAGTATGGGCTGATGCTTATGGCGACAAAAGAATCCACAAGGGGCGCGGCATTTTACACGCCGGATTCTAACAGCTCCCAGCAGCCACTTTTTAAGCCGGAGTATAAGCCATATATCGAAATTGACTGGAAATATGACAATCCCGTGCCGGCGGATTACCCGCTGGACAATACGACTATCACGCTGCGTTCCCTCATTGACTGCAATATGAACGGGAATCTCCAGTTTATGGGAGTCTTTGCGGACGGTCTTGCAACGCCCGGGTCGGTGGTTGCGGTTGCGCTTAGTGACGCGGCAAAAGGCTACGCTATGGCAGTGAATGCCGGAACGACAAAGCGCTATCCCAACACAAAGGATTTTGAAGGGTATTTTCCGGCAACGACTACAAGATACCGGGACAAGCAGGGAAACTATCAGACGGCAATTCCCTTTACAGACCCGGACATCAATGCGCTCTACTATATAGAAGCCTGTGCGGTAAAAGACAACAAAGTGGGCAAAACCGTACAGAGTGATAAGTTCACGGTCTATCAGGTGCGCCAGTTCGACACGATGCCGAAGATTGCAAGTTACTACGGGATACCGCTGTCGCAGATTGTGTATGACAACCGGATGCAGGATATGCTCCTGGTGGAAAATAATACAATCTTTATCCGCAATCCCCGGAAGAATGCCAACAAGCCTTATAATCCCAAGCCGCTTACGGACGCAGACAAGGAGAAGATAGACAAGCAGCTCATGGGAAGGGGGATGCACTGCGAGTTCGGCTTTGAGCCGGTGAACCTGAATACGGGAAACTTTTACTTTTCCAGCACGGACGCGTCTGTGCCGGATTATAACGGCGATTTTTCCGTAGACCGGGATTACAACTCCAAAGGGGCGGGCTATATCAGTGCATTCGGCAGAGGCTGGCAGTTTGCCTACGGGGAATATCTGTCGAAAAAGCAGGACGGAACCTTAATCTATACGAGGGGGGACGGCAGCTCTCTCTACTTCAGCGAGAAGTCAGGCAGCTACCGATGTCCGGAAGGATATGACCTGGCTCTGAAAAAGATAAAAGTCGGGGAAAAGAAATATGCATTTGAGGATGGGAAAGAGCAGTCTTATCCAATCTATGAGTATGAGATTACAGATGCGGACAACGTGACAAAACGGTTTGACTGCTACGGCACGATGAAATACATTGCCGATGAGAAGGGCAACCGGACGACGCTTTCCTATGATAAAAACTACAATTTAAAATCCGTTTCCTGTGCCAGCGGGAAGACCTATCTGTTTACCTGCGCGGAGGACGGAAAAGTCACGGGCATCACCCTGCCTAACGGCGGAAAGCTGGTTTACACATATGACGGGAATGACAACCTGATACGCTTTACAGATGCCGAAGGCGCTGTCACCCGGTATGAATACGATGCAGAACACCGCATGACGGCATGGTATGACGGGAACGGAAACAGGATTGTCCAGAACACCTATGACGGCGAGGGGCGCGTTACGAAACAGACGGATGCCAACGGGTATGACGCTCTGTTTGAATATGGGAAAAATCAGACCGCTACGGTGGATGGCAATGGAAATAAGACAGTTTACCAGTATGACGGAAATTTCCGCACGAAAAAAATCCTTTATGAGGACGGAACCTCCGAGTCCATGGAGTATGGGGATAACCGCCTGATAAGCCAGACAGATGCCCTGGGGCATAGGACAGAATACCACTTTGACAGTGACGGGAACGTGATTCTGGAAACCCGGTTTGACGGGGCAAGGAAGACATATACTTACGACGGCGCGCACCACATCCTCTCGGAGACGGATTACGACGGGGCAGAGACTTCCTACACCTATGACGGTGAGGGAAATGTCCTGAAAGTTGTAAAAGAGGGAGTGCTTTTGTCCTCATTCGCCTACGACGGGCAGGGAAGGACGCTTAGCCAGACGGATGCCAACGGGAATACGACCTCCTATTCGTACACCGGCGCAGAGCTGACCCGGATTACATCTCCGGACGGCAGCTCTGTCGGGATGACCTACAATGCCATGGGGCAGATAGAGAAAGTGACAGATGGCGAAGGGAATACGACCTCCTACACATATGACCGGAATGGGAATAAGACAGGGGAGACGGACGGCAGCGGCAGCACGGTGCAGTACCGGATAGACGCTGCCGGGCAGGTGGCATCCGAGACGGACGGCAACGGCCATACGGTGCGCTACACCTATGACGGCCTGGGGAATATGACCCGCGCGGAGGATGAGGAAGGAAATGCCGCCGCATTTGCCTATGACGGCAACGGAAACTGCGTCAGGGAGACCGACGCGAGAGGACACAGCGTACAGACAGAGTATGACAGCCAAAACCGCCCGGTAAAGGAGACCGACGGGGAAGGCAGGGAAATGACCCGTAAGTATGACGCTCTCGGGAATCTCACGGAAGAGACGGACGCCAGGGGAAAGACCAGCACCTACACTTATGATTATGCATCCGGAGAGAAAGAGAGCGAGACAGACCCGGAAGGCTCCTGCATCCGCTACAGGTACGACAAGGCAGGAAACCTGACTGAGACAGAGTATGCGGACGGCAGCAAAGAGACAAGCACTTACGATAAGCTGGGAAGGGAGGTCAGCCATACAGAGGCTAACGGCCTTGAAGTCCGCTATGAGTATGATGCGGCGGGAAACCTGGTACTTGAGGACGAGGGCGGAATCGTCACAGAGTATGAGTACGACTCTGTAAACCGTCTGGTGAAGACGATTTACGCTAACGGCGGAACCGAAGAAAACGAATACGACAAGGCAGGAAACCTGGTCAGCGAGACAGACCCGGAAGGAAACCGGACGGCTTTCGCCTACGACGGGGCAAACCGCCTGATTCGCATGACAGATGCCCTGGGGTATACGACAGAGTACGCTTATGACGGCAACGGCAATCTCTCGGAGGAGACGGACGGCAATGGGAATACGGCCCGCACGTCCTACAACCTGTATAACCAGCCAGAGACCGAGACAGACGCTCTGGGGCATGAGACAAAGTACGGATACACGCCGGGAGAAGAAGTGAAGGAGGTGACAGACCCGGAAGGAAACCGCACGGCTTATGAGTACGACCTGGCAGGAAATCTGATATGCGTGACAGACCCGCTTGGGCATAAAACGCAGATGACCTATGATGCAAACGGCAACTGCGTAGGCCTCACCGAGCCGGACGGCAGCAAGACTGCCTACACCTACGACGCCAACGACAGGCTTATCCGGGAGGAAGACGCAGAAGGTCTTGTGACAGAGTACACCTATGATAAAAACGGGATGATGACCCGAAAAAAAGACAATGCGGGTACGGATGAGCGCTACACCTACGACGCGTCCGGGCAGCTTTCCGGCGAGACAGACAGCCTGGGGCAAAAATACGTCTATGTCTATGACAAACAGGGGAATCTTACGTCCGTCACCGAGCCGGACGGCAACCGCACCGAGTATTCTTTTGATGAGATGGGGAATGTCACCCGGATGAAAGACCCGGAAGGGAAAGTCACGGAATACCGCTACAATCTTAACAACCAGGTCATCAGCGAGACCGACTCCGGCGGGCGGACATACCGCTATTCTTACGACGCCGCCGGAAACCTTGTAAAAGAAACAGATCCGCTGGGAAATGAGACCTCTTATGTCTATGATGGGGCGGGAAACTTAAAAGAGACGACGGACGCCGCGGGGAATACCCACAAATTCACCTATGACGCCATGTCGCGGCTCATTGGGGAGGAAGACAGGAATGGCCATCTCACCACCTACCGCTATGATGCGCTGGGGAACCTTAAGGAGAGCATATCGCCGGACAACGGGAAAGAGACTTACACTTATGATGCGGTTGGGAATCTCCTCACGGCCACAGATGCCGAAGGCGGGAAGACTGCTTATACCTATGACAGCCTGGGACGTGTAATCCGACAGAAGATGCCGGAAGGCGGAGTCTATGCCTATACTTACAACCGGCACGGCGAAGTGACTTCAGAGACAGAGCCGGAAGGGCAGAAGACAAGCTATTCCTACGACCTGGCAGACCGCCTCATAAAAGAAGAAGGTCCGGAGGGGGCAGTCTTCACTTACCGCTATGACGCGCTGGGAAGGGTCATCGAAGAAAAAAGTCCGAACAACCTTAAGAACGAGTACGTTTATGACAGGAGCGGCGACCTCATAAGGGAGACAGACCAGTCAGGACGGAGCTACACCTACCGCTATGATAAGATGCACCGCCTGACAGAGAGCACAGACCCGCTGGGGCAGAAGACAAAGTATGCCTACGACGAAAACGGCAACCTCTCGGAAGTGTACACGCCTATGGGGTACAAAACTTCTTACGCTTACGACGCGTTAGACCGGATAAAAACACAGTCGGAGGCGGACGGTTCCCGCATGTCGCTTGACTATGATGCTATGGGAAATGTGACTGGCATCACAGAGAACGGGAAAAGAAAGACAAGCTACACCTATGACGCGCTGGGCAACCAGACATCGGAGACAGATGCCCTCGGGCAGAAGACAAGCTACACCTACGACTCCATGAGCCGCCTTGTAAAAGAGACAAACGCGGGCGGAAAGTCAACCCTTTATGGCTATGATAAAAACAGCGAAGTCACGTCCATAACAGACAAAAACAGGAATGTGTCAAAGCTTTCCTACGATAAGAACGGCAACCTGACCGCAATAAAGGACGGAACCGGAAGAGACATCACCTACCGTTACGACGGCTCAGACAGACTGGTATCCGCCCGCCTGGGCGAAGGGAAGGAGGCGGCGGAGGCGCATTATTCCTATGACCGCACCGGCAATCTCCTGACCCAGAAGGACGGCAACGGCAATGTGACCTCCTACAAGTACGACAAGCTTGGCAACCTGACGGAAGAAAAAGACGCCCTCGGAAGAGCCACGTCCTACAAGTATGACCGGAACGGAAGACTGAGCAAAGTGACAAAGCCTGGCGGAGATTCCGTCACCTATCGGTACAATGCGCTGGACGACGTGATAAAGACAGCTTATTCCGACAAGGAAGACGGCAGAGTACTCTACGGCTACGACAAAGACGGCCGCAGAGTCACCATGAAAGACCTGACCGGGGAAAGCACTTACACCTACGACAGCGCAGGACGCATCACCGGGGTTAAGAGCGGGGACGGCAGTACCGTCCTCTACAGCTACGACGAGTACGGGAACTTAAAGAAACTGACCTATCCCGACGGCAGCAAAGTGACCTACAGCTACGATGCCCTGGACCGCCTCGTAAAAGTAAAAGACCGCGACGGAAAAATCACCGAATACAGTTACGATGCCGACGGCAATATGACCCAAGTCCGCCGGGGCAACAAAACCCGCTCCGAGCTTTCTTACGACGGCGAAGGGCAGATACTGTCAGTGAAAAACTACGGAAAAAACGGGCGTGTCATCTCAAAATACGCCTACACCTACGACTCCGGCGGCAACATCCTGACAGAAGAGATTACCCAGGGCAGGAAAAAGACCCGGTGGCAATACTTTTACAACAGCCGTGGCGAGGTAGAAGAGGCATCCGCCACAGGCGCGCAGAAAGAAAACGTCCGCTACTCCTACGATAAGGCAGGAAACAAAGTACGCATCACCCAGTCGGAGGAAAATGCAAAGAAAAAACTGCGGACAGTAATCGAAAACCGCTACAACGCCCTGAACCAGTTAGAAAAGAGCAAAGACAGCAAAGCAGGAACGACGGAATACGAGTACGACGAAGACGGAAATCTCATCCGCGAGCTGACACCCGACGAAAAAGTCTTAGAGTACGAGTACGACACCGAAAACCGCTTGCGGGCAATCAAAGAAAACGGGAGCCTATTGCAGGCCGCCCTCTACGACGGCGACGACAACCGCGTCTTCACCGCCAGCCGCCGCACCGTAACCGACAAAACCAAAACCGCAGGAACTAAACCCGCAGGGCAGACAGAGAAAGGAGATGGAACAGACAAAGACGAAGAGGCAGAAGAAAGCGAGGGAGAGAATCTGTCCCAAACGTCAGCCGATATGGATTCGCACGAAAGTGAGGAATATTATCCTTTCTGGTACGGATTCATCCAGAGCCTGTCACAGGGCTACGCCCTCACCGACTTCGCCATGAGCGACGCCGTACACCGCTATTGGGATAACATTATTTCCTGGTTCCGCGGCAGCATCTTAGGAGACAGACCAAATGAAGAAGGAATCGTAAGAAACCCAGAAGAAGAACTCCCAGAGCCAGACGGCATAGACCCGGACAGCGACTACGCAGACTCCCTCTACGCCCAGACCTTAATCCCTCAGGGAGTGTCAGAGCAAGACAGAGACACTTACGAGCTGACCCGCTACATCAACGACATCAACCAGGAATACACCCAGACCCTGATGGAGTACAACACCGAAACCGGAGACTCAAGGGGTATTTACGACTACGGGAATGAGCGCCTGAACTACTACGACGAGGAGGACGGCACCTATTCCTACTTCTACGACGGCAAAGGCAGCGTCTCAGAACTGGCTGGCGAAAAAGGAAACAGTATGGTATCCTATACATACAGCCTGTACGGAGAGACAAGTGTATACGGAGAGAGTGCAAACCCATACACCTATAACGCCGAATACACCGACAACGTGACCGGGAACCAGTACTTACGGGCGCGCTACTACCGCCCGGCAACAGGGAGCTTCCTCACCATGGACAGCGAGACCGGAGACCTTGAAGAACCATCGAGCCTGAACCGCTATGCTTACGCAGGAAACGACCCGGTAAACATGGGAGACCCCAGCGGCCACTGGCTGCTGAAGAAACTCGTGGGGGCGGTAAAGAGCACTGGGAAGAAGATCGTCAAGACCGCGAAAAAGACCGTCAGCAGCGCCAAGACGTTTGTAAAGAAAAAGGTGAGCAGCGCCAAGACATTTGTAAAGAAACAGGTCAGCAAGGCGAAGACGTTTGTAAAAAAACAAGTCAACAAGGCAAAGAAAGCTGTCCAAAAGGTCGTCAAAAAAGCAAAGAAGGTCGTCCAGAAGGCAGTAAAGAAAGTCAAGAAGACCGTCAAGAAGATACGGAAGGCTGCAAAGAAGGTGGTGAAGAAAGCAGCCAAGTCCATCAAGAAAAAGGCGACGAGCCTGTATAAGAAGGCAAAGAAGACCGCCTCGGCAGTGAAGAAACATGTATGCACCAGCGTCAAGAGGGTGCAGAAGACCGTGACGAAAGCCGTCAAGAACATAGACTGGAAAAAGGTAGCAATCGGAACGGCAGCCCTTGCAGCCTCAACCCTGATGGTCGTAGCAACCGGAGGGGCAGGAGCCGCGGTCGTAGCAGCGCTCCACCTGTCCTCAGGCGGTCTGGCGGCAGCGATAGCAACTGGAGCCACGGCAGGAGCCATCGGCGGGGCAACCTACGGATTCACCGAATCCCTCCGGGAACGATGCGGCAACGGTGGCAAAAGACACCGTAATCGGCGGAGTGTCCGGAGGAGCCACAGGGGGCATCCTGGCGGGAGCAGCCTACGGAATACAGAAAGGCGCATCCGCCATCGGAAACGCGATAAAAGGAAACAACACCCCACTCAGGCAAGACCCGCTGGGAAGTAACGGAGGGGCATGCTTTGTCGCCGGGACACTGGTGCTGACCTCATTAGGCTTAAAAGCGATAGAGAACATCCAGCCGGGAGACAAAGTGCTGGCCGCAGACCCGGAGACAGGACGGCAGGAAGAGAAGGAAGTAGTCAGAACCTTCGTGAAAGAGACCGACACCCTGGTGCATCTGAGGATAAGCGGGGAAGAAATCGTTACCACGGAAACACATCCGTTCTATGTGGACGGGGAAGGCTGGGTAACGGCAGGAGAGCTGACGGAAGAAGATTATGTGCTGGACAGCGAAGGGTGCAGACTCCAGGTGGAAGAAAAGTATGTGGAGAAACTCGAAGAGAGCGTGAAAGTGTATAACTTCGAGGTGGAAGAGTACCATACATACTATGTGGGGGATGCGGGGATACTGGTGCATAACAAGTGCTGGGAAGATGGGTCGCTAAAAAAGGCTGCAGAAAATGGCAGTAAGGGCTTGCAGGATATTGGCAAAGACGTACATGGAAATAGTAAGCTGAGTACAAAGCCACAGCATGGATATGAAATATATAATAAAGAAACAGGAGAGGTTGTTAAAACAGGAATCAGCGGACAAAAACTTAATAAAAATGGAACTTCTCCCAGAACGAACAGACAAGTAAATAAATTTAATAAGGAGATGGGTAGAGAATTATATGAAGCAGAAGTTGTTATAAAGGATATGCCGAACAGAGCAGCAGCTTTAGAATGGGAGCAGGCAAATACTGATAGATTATGGGAAAAAGGATATAAACTGAAGAAACAAATATATCCGAAAGCGAGGACTAAAAAATGAGACTAAAAACACTTGAACTTAATTTTCCGTATAAAAGAAATGATGAGTTTATTAGGGATAAGATGGAAAAGGGAATGACAGCTATGGAAGCGAAACGTGAAGATTATCAGACTAATTGGAAGTGGGAGGCAAAAAGATTCTTATTGGCAACAAGATGCATGGCATCAATAGTGGAGCGGCTTATGCAGCCAATCAAAACAGACGGATGTTGGAAAATAGGAATAGATTGTGTAGAAGAAGATGAGCTGGAAAAGCCAATAATGGTTGGAGGAGAGTATGAACTCCAATTTCATTTAAAATTTGATGATTTTTTTGCGTTAGATGATAGTGAAAAAAAGAAAAAGACCATAGAGATTATTTGGGATTGCTTACATCTGTGGGAAGAGCAGATACCGTTTGATCTGCAAAATATATATACTGCATGCCAAAAGGTAAAGGAAATGGGGTATATCAATAAAATAAATTGGAAGAAACCAATCAGATCCCCTAAATATATCGCCCAATTTGAAATAGAACATGATGTACAGAGCGCTGACTTTTTTGCCTCGATTTATGACCGTAAACGAAAATTCATTAAACGGGAGCTTCTGGTAAGCAGTAAACCTCATGAACGGGATTTTTACAAATATTTGGGGAAAACTGAATGGATAGCGGAGGATGAAATAGC
>OFGP01002286.1_pt1 | contig 11518 bp, 14 predicted proteins | sample 1521781 | NCBI WGS metagenome assembly OFGP01 (sample SAMEA3504113, study PRJEB24116) | mouse gut metagenome | biome: mouse gut; feature: mouse-associated habitat; material: faeces | place: Denmark | collected 2011 | reverse complement strand
GCCAGGGGCCGCACGGGCTGCCCATCAAAAACATCCCGGTGGGATGTTTTTGAGACCGCAAAAATCAACCGCTATTTTTTGTTTAAGGAGGACCTCTTTATGAGCATCGACCTGAGCTACTGGAAAAGCGCCCCCGGCATGGAGCTGGACCCGAAGAGCGTCTACCAGACCGCCTGCTGCGACGGCCAGGAAATAGAGGGCCTGGAGGCGCTCCCCATGGACGCCATCCTGGCGGAAATTGAAGCCGCCTTTGCAAAATGGGAGCGGATGGACAAGAGCACCTGGGAGAAGGAAACTGGCGGCGGGTTTCAGCTTTTCACCACCCCCCAGGTGTTCCGGGTAGACGGCTACGGCCTGTCCAGGGAGGAGATGGCAAAGTTCTCCGAGATGATGAAGGGGTACGGCTGCCCCCTCTACGACCCCCAGCAGGGGTGCCGGTTCGATAGCCTTGCCGTCGTCCTCTACGGGGAGGCGGGGGACATCCGGGATGCGGTGGAGGAGCAGGCTAGGGCCATCTTCCCCGGCCTGCCCCTGGGGGAGGTCCGGTGCCTGCCGGTGCCGGAGGGGGCGGTGCCCCTGCCCAAGCCGGAGCACCCGGCGTTGGAGGTCTTTGTCCACCGGGGCAAGACCATCACCAAGGTGACGGTGAGCCTCTTCTTTGGCAGCGGCTGGGTCTCCCGGCCCACTCAGTGCAAGACCGCCCTTTTGACCGACCCGGAGGAGACCAAAATCCGCCTGGCGAAGCTCTCCGACACCGCCATGAAGCGGGCGGCGGAGGATATGCGCCAGCGCAGCTACCACCGGTAGGAGGGAGACAGCCATGAAACAGCAGCTTACCCCAAAGCAGGAGGCCTTTGCCATTGAGACGCTGAAGAATATCCTGCACCTCTTCCACGAAAAACGGTACGACGAGGTCCCCGGAGCGGTGGATGAAAGCGAAATTGACGACCTGCCCCACTACCTCCGGGAATACATCCAGGGGACCCTGGACCTGAACGATATGGACACCTTTGACGAGTACGGCGCCCCCTGCAGCTTCCACCCCCAGTACGAGTACCACCAGCTGCATTTCTTTGACCACTACAACGACAACAGCCAGTGCGACGGCTTTTCCCTGGACTACGAAATGACCTCCGGGGCAGAGCTCTGCCAGCTGGTGCTGCAGCTGGCCTTCCTCTACCAGCCGGACGGGAGCCTCCGGCGGGTATTCCAGTGTGTAGACCCACAGTAAACCAGAAAGGAGGGAGCGCAGGATGCCCTATAAAACCCTTCTCTCCGGCCAGATCTTCACCTTTGATTCGGTGAAGGAGGTGCTGGCCAAGGCCAACGAGGAAAAATCCGGAGACATCTTAGCCGGGGTGGCGGCAAGGAGCGGCCTGGAGCGCATCGCCGCCAAGGAGGTCCTTTCCCAGATGCCCCTGGAGGAGCTGCGGCAGAACCCCGCCGTCCCCTACGAGGAGGACGAGGTCACCCGCCTGAACCAGGACGGCATCAACGAGACCATCTACGGCGGCATCAAAAGCTGGACGGTGGCGGACCTGCGGGAGTGGATTCTGGAATACACCACCACCGAGGAGGACATCCGCCGGGTCAGTAAGGCCCTCACCGCCGAGATGGTGGCCGCCGTGGCGAAGCTGATGACCAACCTGGACCTGGTCTACGCCGCCGCTAAAATACGGGTCCCCGCCCACTGCAACACCACCATCGGCCTGCGGGGGACCCTTTCCACCCGGCTCCAGCCCAACCACACCACCGATAACGTGGAGGGCATCACCGCCTCCCTCTTCGAGGGCCTCAGCTACGGCTGCGGCGACGCCCTCATCGGCCTCAATCCCTCCGGGGACACGGTGTCCAGCCTCACCGAGATTTTAAAGCGCTTCGACGAGGTGAAAAACCAGTTTGAAATCCCCACCCAAATCTGCGTCCTGGGGCACATCACCACCCAGCTGGAGGCGGTTAAAAGGGGCGCCCCTGCGGACATGATTTTCCAGTCCATCGCCGGCAGCCAGAAGGGCAACGAGGCCTTCGGCTTCACCACCGGCCACATCCGGGAGGCCATGGAGCTGCTGCAAAAGCGCGGCACCGGCACCGGCCCCAACGTCATGTACTTTGAGACGGGCCAAGGCTCGGAGCTTTCCTCCAACGCCCACTACGGCGCCGACCAGGTGACCATGGAGGCCCGGTGCTACGCCTACGCCAGGGTTTTTAAGCCCTTTATGGTAAACACGGTGGTGGGGTTCATTGGCCCGGAGTACCTCTACGACAGCCGCCAGGTGATCCGGGCGGGGCTGGAGGACCACTTTATGGGGAAGCTATCCGACATCCCCATGGGGTGCGACTGCTGCTACACCAACCACATGCTGGCGGAGCAGAACGACATCGAAAACCTGGCAATGCTTCTGGGTGCCGCCGGGGCCAACTACATTTTGGGGGTGCCCACCAGCGACGATGTGATGCTCAACTACCAGACCAACGCCTACCACGACGCCGCCGCCATCCGGGAGATTTTGGGCCTGCGGCCCATCCGGGAGTTCGACCTGTGGCTGGAGAAGATGGGCCTAAGCGAAAACGGCAGGCTGACAAAGCGGGCCGGGGACCCCACCATCTTCTTGCAGAAGGGAGGGAGAGGCTAAGCCATGCTGGACGCGAAAACCATCGACGCCATCGCCGAAGAAATTATTGCGAAGATGCGGGCAGAGGGGGCCGCCCCGGCCCCGGAAAAGCCCTCCCGGCCCCAGGGGGACGCCGCCGTCCCCGCCCAGCCCCCCCGCCCGGCCCCCCAGGGGGGAGCGAACCGGGGGGAGATGGAGGATATCACCAGCGCCGCCCACAAGGCGGTGCCCACCCTCCAAAACCCGGCGGACTACGACGCCCTTTTGCGGATGAAGGGCCGCACCTCCGCCCGCATCGGGGTGGGGCGGTGCGGGCCAAGGGTTCTGACCCAGACGATGCTTACCCTCCGGGCGGACCACGCCCTGGCCAGGGACGCCGTCTTCACCGACGTGGACCCGGCCTTCTTAGAGCAAAACGGCCTCTTTTCGGTGCAGACCAACTGCCCGGATAAAAACACCCACATCACCCGGCCCGACCTGGGGCGGCAGCTCTCCGGCGAGGCGGTAAAGACCATCGGGGAAAAATGCCAGAAGAACCCCGACGTTCAAATTATCGTCTCGGACGGGCTTTCCTCCAAGGCCATTGAGGCCAACGTGGCAAACGCCCTCCCCGCCATTGTGGAGGGGCTGCAAAGCCGGGGTCTCACCGTGGGCACCCCCTTCTTCATCCGGTTTGGCCGGGTGGCGGCGGAGGACGCAGTGGCGGAGCTTTTGGGGGCCAAGGTGGTCTGCATCCTCATTGGGGAGCGCCCCGGCCTGGGCACCGCCGAAAGCATGAGCGCCTACATCTGCTACGGCGCCAAGGTGGGCCAGCCGGAGGCCCGGCGCACCGTGGTCAGCAACATCCACCGGGGGGGCATCTCCTCGGTGGAGGCGGGGGCCTACATCGCGGAGCTCATAAAAAAAATCTACGACGCCAAGGCCAGCGGCGTGGAGCTAAAGCAGTAAGGGAGGGGAAGAAAGATGATTGGCGACGCCCTTAGAACCACCGTCCTCAGCCTGCGAATCATCCCCAACCCGGAGGATTTCCTCCTGCGGGCGCTGAATGTCCCGGAGGGCCACCGGAGCCTGGGGCTTATTACCACCGACTGCGACGACGTCTCCTACGCCGCCCTGGACGAGGCCACCAAAAAGGCGGAGGTCTCCGTCGTCTACGCCAAGAGTATGTACGCCGGCAGCGGCAACGCCTCCACAAGGCTTGCCGGGGAGTTCATCGGCATTTTGTCCGCCCCCGGCCCCGCCCAGGCCCGCAGCGGCCTTGCGGCGGCAGTGGATTTCATCCAAAACGACGCCGCCTTCTACAGCGCCGACGAGGAGAACACCATCCCCTACTTTGCCCACTGCATCGCCCAAACAGGGACCTATCTTTCTAAGATGGCAGAGGTCCCCCAGGGCACCCCCATGGCCTACCTCATCGCCCCGCCTATGGAGGCTATGGTGGGGCTGGATGAGGCCCTGAAGGCGGCAAGGGTGGAGCTGAAGGTTTTCTACGGCCCCCCCACCGAGACGAACTTCGCCGGAGGGCTTTTGACCGGCAACCAGTACGCCTGCAAAATGGCCTGCGAGGCCTTCGCCCGCACCGTGGAAAGGATAGCGGCGGAGCCGTTAAAGTATTAGAAAGGGGGGAAGGAAATGGACCGAGATCTGCAATCCATCCAGGAGGTCCGGGATTTGGTAGCCAGGGCCAAGGCGGCCCAGCGGCAGCTGGCGGAAATGTCCCAGCAAAAGCTGGACGCCATCTGCAAGGCCGTCGCCGAAGCCTGCGCCGCCAAGGCGGAGCCCCTGGCAAAAATGGCGGTGGAGGAAACCGGCTACGGCGTCTGGCAGGATAAGGTGCTGAAAAACCTTCTGGGCAGCGCCATCACCTGGGAGAGCATCCGGGATATGACCGCCGTGGGCATCCTCCGGGAGGACCCCCAGAGGGGCCTTATGGAGGTGGGGGTGCCCATGGGGGTGGTGGCCGCCCTCATCCCCTCCACCAATCCTACCTCCACGGCCATGTACAAAAGCATCATCGCCCTGAAAGCGGGCAACGCCATCGTCATCAGTCCCCACCCAGGGGCCAAAAACTGCATTGTGGAGACGGTGAAAATCATCCAGGAGGCGGCCAAAAGGGCGGGGGCCCCGGAGGGGGCGGTGGGGTGCATCACCATCACCACCATGGAGGCCACAAACGCCCTGCTGACCCACCGGGACATTGGCATTATTCTGGCCACCGGCGGGGAGGCCATGGTCCGGGCGGCCTATTCCTCCGGCAATCCCGCCATCGGGGTGGGACCCGGCAACGGCCCGGCCTTCATCGAGCGCACCGCCGATATCCCCCTGGCCATCAAGCACATCCTGGACTCCAAGACCTTCGATAACGGCACCATCTGCGCTTCGGAGCAGTCCATCGTCACCGAGCGGTGCATTGAGGAGAAGGTGACGGCCGAGCTCCGGCGCCAGGGGGGGTATTTCCTGGAGGAGGAGCAGTCGAAGCGCCTTTCTGGCCTTCTCCTGCGGGCCAACGGGACGATGAACCCCAAAATCGTGGGGAAATCCGCCCAGGCCATCGCCGGTATGGCGGGCATCCAAATCCCGGAGGGGACACGGGTGCTTATCTCCCGCCAGACCGAGGTGGGCAAGGCAAACCCCTATTCGCGGGAAAAGCTCTGCCCGGTGCTGGCCTTCTATGTGGAGGATAACTGGGAGAAAGCCTGCCAGCGCTCCATCGCCATCCTCCAAAACGAGGGGGCGGGCCACACCATGACCATCCACAGCCAGGATAAAAACGTCATCCGGGAGTTCGCCCTTAAAAAGCCGGTTTCCCGCCTGCTGGTGAACACCCCCGGAGCCCTGGGGGGCGTGGGAGCCACCACCAGCCTGGCCCCGGCCCTCACCCTGGGGTGCGGGGCGGTGGGGGGCAGCGCCACCAGCGATAATATCACCCCCCTGAATCTTATTAACATCCGCCGGGTGGCCTGGGGAATACGGGAGCTGGAGGACCTGCGGGGCAAAAACCCCGCCCCGCCCAGGCCGGGGAATGCCAAGGGCAGCACCCTGGCCCAGGCGCGGCAGAAGCCGGCAGTCCCAGCGATTCCCCTTCCGGCGGGGGGCACCTTCTCCCCGGAGGACATCGAGGCCATCACCAGGGCGGTGATGGCGAAGCTGGGGGGATAACACGATGGGCTTTTCTTCCTTTTCTTCTTGCGAAAGAAGAAAAGGAAGCGAAAAGAAGAACGGCGAACGGAGCGGAAGGATACTGCTCCGAATGAAAGATGGAGGTAACTTGTTCTTCTTGCGAAAGAAGAACAGGAAGCGAAAAGAAGAACGGCGAACGGGGCGGAAGGATACTGCTTCGAATCAAAGATGGAGGTAACGAAAAATGGCAGAGACATTACTTGCTTTGGGCATGGTAGAGACCAAGGGGCTGGTGGGCTCCATCGAAGCGGCGGACGCCATGGTGAAGGCCGCAAACGTAAGCCTTATTGGCAAGGTCCACGTGGGCGGGGGCCTCGTCACCGTTATGGTCCGGGGGGATGTGGGGGCCGTCAAGGCCGCCACCGACGCCGGGGCCGCCGCTGCCGCCAAGGTAGGGGAGCTGGTGAGCGTCCACGTCATTCCCCGGCCCCATCCGGAGGTGGAGTATATCCTTCCCACCCTCACCACCTCGGATAAATAGTCCGGGCGGCCGAACAGCCGCGCCCTGCTCGGCTGCTTCGCAGCCTTACCGGGTGCGAAGATAGGAGTAAGTGCCTGGAGTCCCAGGCGGTTTGATTTGGGAGGTAACAAAAATGGCTGATACATTACTTGCTTTGGGCATGGTGGAGACCAAGGGCCTGGTGGGCTCCATCGAAGCGGCGGATGCCATGGTGAAGGCCGCAAACGTAAGCCTTATTGGCAAGGTCCATGTGGGCGGGGGCCTGGTAACCGTCATGGTCCGGGGGGATGTGGGGGCCGTCAAAGCCGCCACCGACGCCGGTGCCGCCGCTGCCGCCAAGGTGGGGGAGCTGGTGAGCGTCCACGTCATTCCTCGCCCCCACGGCGATGTGGAGTACATACTCCCCACCCTGAAGTAAGCCATGGGGCTTATACTCACTGAAAACGACCTCCGGAGCCATCCCCCCGCCCCCGGCGCCCGTCAGTACCAGGTGGAGGAGGGGACCTTCGTCACCGAATCCGCCCGCTCCTGGCTGGAAAAGCGGGATATCCAGCTGGTCATCCTCCCCAAGGGAAGGATGTGCGGCGGTATGAGCCGCACCCCCCTCCCCGACCGGGGCAGCCGCACCTACCTGGACGCCGCCACCGGTCTGCCCCTGGGGCGGGAAAAGCCGGAGGAGATGACCCACCTGAGGGGCAACCTCCTGGTGAAAAAGAGCAGCCCCCGCATCGCCTTCCGGGGCAAGCTGGACAGCCTGGAGGCGGCCATCCTGGAGGCCCAGGCCCTGGCCCACCGCCAAAACGCCCCCGCTGTCCGGGACGGCCTGGGGGAGGTGCTGGAGCAGGTGCACCTGGTGCTGGGGGCGGAGGTAAAGGACCAGCCCCTGGAGGAAGTCCCCATCCTGGGGATGGACCAGGCCCGGCTGCGCCAGGTCTCCCACAATGTGAAGGGGGCCTTTGGCATCGACCATCCCATCCCCTCCTGGGAGATGGGGGAGCTGGCCCTGCGCCTCAACACCCTCCGTACCCAGGTGCGGGAAACGGAGCTGGCAGCGGCCGTGGCCTTCGAGGCCCCCGGCGAAACGCCCCGCCCGGACATTATCCGGGCCCTGAACCGCCTCAGCAGCGCCGTCTATATCCTCTTCTGCAAACTGCTGGCGGAAAAATAAACCACGGGAAAGGGGGCGAAGGCCCATGTCCATTACCGAAAGGGAGGTTCGGGAGCTGGTCTCCCGCGTGTTAACCCAGTACCAGGGGATGGTCCCCCAAAAGGCGGCCCCCGGCGGCGGGCAGGAGTTCCCGGTGGAGGCCTCGGCCCGCCACGTCCACCTCACCAGGGAGGCGGTGGAGGCCCTCTTCGGCCCCGGCGCCCGCCTCACCAAAAAGCGGGATCTCTCCCAGCCGGGGGAGTTCCTCAGCCAGGAGCGGGTGCGGCTGGTGAGCCCCAAGGGGGAGCTGGCAAACGTGGCGGTGCTGGGGCCGGAGCGCTCCGCCGTCCAGGTGGAGCTTTCCCTCACCGACGCCCGCGCCCTGGGGGTGAAAGCCCCGGTGAACCTCTCCGGGGACCTCACCGGCGCGGGGGATGTCTACATTGTGGGGGAAAAGGGGATGCTCCCCGCCCCCGGCAGCGTCATCGCCGCCCGCGCCCATATCCATATGACCACCGCCGACGCCGCCCGCCTGGGGGTGGAGGACGGCCAGGCCGTCCGGGTGCAGGTGGATACCCCCCGCCCCGTCACCTTCGAGGAGGTGGTGGTGCGGGTGAAGGACACCTTCGCCCTGGCGATGCACATCGACCTTGACGAGGCCAACGCCTGCGCCCTGGGCACCGGCGGAAGCGGCCGCATTGTCAGGGCGCTGCCCTGAAACCCGCTTCTTTTTCTTCTTGCGAAAGAAGAAAAAGAAGCAAAAAGAAGAACGGCGGGGTGCTCCCGCTGTCACGTTCTGCACGGCCTTCCCTTAGCAGAGGGCGCAACCGCCCCGCAGGGGCGGCTCTTAGCGCGGAGATGGCCGAAGCCCAGATTAGCATAAGCGCACGCACAATGTTAGAAAGCAAGGAGGGACGCCCATGGCCGAACTCACAAAGGAACAGCTCATCGAGCTAATCACCAAGGAGGTTCTCCGGACCCTGGGGGGCGGGGAGCCGGAGGAGCCGCCGGACAAAAGCGGCCTGCCCCTGGCCCTTGTTATCGGCCCGGCGGAGCAGCTGCCAAAGCCGGTGCGGACCCAGTACCGCCTGGCTTCCATCGAGGAGTACCAGGGGGATATCGAGCCCTATGAAAAGCTGTTTATTACCGCTATCACCCGCACCCAGCTGGCGGACGCCGCCCTGGGCCGGGACAGCCAGCCGGTGACCTGCGCCCTCACAAACGCCCTTTTGTACGGCAAAGAGGTCTACCTTTACGACATCGCCCTTGCCCACCGGAAGCTGGCGGGGCGGGGGAGCCGGGGCTTCTACCAGCTGCTGGAGGGGTACGTCCGCACCCTGCAATCCTACGGCGTAAAGCTGGTACAGGGCACCACCGTCATCGACAAATACCAAAAAACCGCCGCCCCCGGCGCGGACCTGCCCAGCGGCGTCATCACCGAAGCGGTGGCGCTGGAGCTTTGCCGGAAGGGGGAGGGGGACATCCTCCTGCGCAAGGGGACGGTGCTTACCCCCTCCGCCAAGGACGTTTTCCTCCACCAGGACCGGCACATCACCTACCTATAAGGAGAAACAGCCATGCTTATCTGTAAAGTCATCGGCCATGTCTGGGCCACCAAGAAGGAAGAGGCCCTGGAGGGCATCAAGCTGATGGTGGTGCAGGAGACCAAAACCAACCAGAAGAACCCCTCCGTCTTCGTCGCCGCCGACCGGGTGGGGGCGGGCATCGGGGAGGATGTGCTGGTGGTCAGCGGCAGCACCGCCCGCCGGGCCCTGGGCCGGGACGACCTGCCGGTGGACTGCGCCATTGTGGGCATCATCGACACCATGGAGGTGGAAAAAGAGGCGGCCCAAACGAAGAAGTAAGGAGTGGGAGCAATGTCCATCATCGACGCGATTTTCCAAGCCGGCGTTGTGGGCTGCGGGGGAGCGGGCTTCCCCACCCACCAAAAGCTCTCCGGCCAGGGGATTCGCCATCTCATCATCAACGGGGCGGAGTGCGAGCCGCTTCTGGGCACCGACCGGTGGCTGATGCGCAGCCGCCCTGGGGACATCGTGGCCGCCGCCGCGGCGGTGGCAAAGGAGATTGGGGCAGAGGACTGCACCATCGGCCTGAAAAAGAGCTACACGCGGGAAATTGTGGCCCTGGAAACCGCCATAAGAAAGCTCCCCCAGGGCGCTGTCCCGGTGCGCCTGCACACCGTGGAGAGCTTTTATCCGGCGGGGGACGAGCAGGTGCTGGTTTACGAGGTCACCGGCAAGGTGGTCCCCCCGGCGGGCATCCCCCTGGACGTGGGGGCCGCGGTCTCCAACGCCGCAACGATGGCGGCGGTGTACGACGCCATGGAGGGCAGGCCCTTTATCCGCAAATATCTCACCGTTGCCGGGGCGGTGAAGGAACCGAAGATACTTTGCGTACCGGTGGGCACAAGCTATGCAGACTGCCTGCGGCAGGCCGGGGGCGCCACGGTGGAACGCTGGGTGGCCGTAAACGGCGGCCCCATGATGGGCAAGGTCCTCTCCATGGAGGAGGCCGGGGCCGCAGTGGTGACCAAGACCACCTCCGGCATCCTCATCCTGCCGGAGGAAAGCGCCATCGCCCAGGCCAATAAAATCTCCCTGGCCCATATGAAAAACCGGGCGGCGGCCTCCTGCATCCAGTGCAGCTACTGCACCGAGCTCTGCCCCCGGCACCTCCTGGGCCACCCCCTGGAGCCCCATAAAATTATGCGGAAGATGGCGATTTCGCCGGATATCACCCAGCTGCTGGATGACCCGGACGTGGGGAAGGCGGCCCTCTGCTGCCAGTGCGGCGTCTGCGAAAGCTACGCCTGCCCCATGGGCCTCCAGCCCCGGCGGGTCAACGCCCTTTTGAAGGAGGCCCTGGGGAGGGCAGGTATCCGCTACCCCAAGGGGGAGGGGGTCTTTACCCCCCTGCCCGCCCGGAAAAACCGGAAGATTCCCACCCAGCGGGCGGCGGCCCGCGCCGGGGTGCTGGACTATTTGGGCGCCGCTTTGGAGCAGATGGAGGAGTACCGGCCCGACGCCGTTATCCTGCCCCTGAACCAGCAGATAGGCGCCCCCTGCCAGCCCGTTGTCCAGGAGGGGGACCAGGTGACGGAGGGCCAGCTGGTGGCAAAATGCCCCGATGGGAAGCTAGGGGCCAACCTCCACGCCTCCATCGCCGGGACGGTGGTCTGGACCGAGGGGGCCATCGCCATCCAGGAAAGGAGGAGCTAAGCCATGAACCTGTGTATCGGATTTCTGGAACTAAACAGCATTGCCAAGGGGGTGGAGGCTGCCGACCGTATCCTCAAAACCGCCGAGACCACCCTGCTCTTTGCCAAGGCGGGGTGCCCCGGTAAATATAACATCCTTTTTTCCGGCGAGGTGGCGGCGGTGACCTCCTCCCTGGAGGCCGGGAAGGAGATTGGCGGCGCCCACGTGGTGGACAGCGTGGTGATTCCCAGCGTCCACCCCATGGTCATCTCCGCCATTAACCAGGCGGTGGAGCCGCTCCCTGTCAACGCCCTGGGGGTGATGGAGTTCTTCAGCGTCACCGCCTCGGTTTGGGCGGCGGATGCCGCCGTCAAAGCCGCGGAGGTGGATTTGATGGATGTTCGCCTGGGCACCGGCATTGGCGGGAAGTCCTTTGTTGTCCTTTCCGGGGATGTGGCCGCCGTCCACGAGGCGGTGGAGGCAGGGGTCCGCACCGCCGCTGAAAATGGCCTCCTGGTCAGCCAGGTGGTTATCCCCAACCCCAAGCCGGAAGTCTTTAACAGTTTGCTTTAAGCCGGCGTGCCGCCGGTGTCACTCCCTACCCGGCCCTAAGGGGCCTTAACCCTCCGAAGGGCGAAAGTTACTGCCTGGAGTCTTAGCCAGCAGGGCCGAAGGCCGGTAAAGTTTCGGTCAAGCCTTTTCAAAGGCCGGGCGAAGCCCGCGTGCCCGAAGGGACGCGAAGCGGCCCGTTAGGGCTGCGGGGTCCAGGGGCTGCACCAGGCTTTTTCGCCTGCCCGGCGGGGGACCTGTTGCGCAAGTCTCGTTCCTGGGGTTTACTCTCTAGCTGCGCAAACGCCATTCGCCTATCCGGCGGGGACCCCCTTTCTGTACCGACAGAAAG
>OFGP01002284.1_pt1 | contig 11523 bp, 10 predicted proteins | sample 1521781 | NCBI WGS metagenome assembly OFGP01 (sample SAMEA3504113, study PRJEB24116) | mouse gut metagenome | biome: mouse gut; feature: mouse-associated habitat; material: faeces | place: Denmark | collected 2011 | reverse complement strand
TCGCTACCTTGTTCGCCGTGTCTTTGTCGCCACGGCCTAACAGCCTGGACAGATAGGCGGCAGCACCGTTCCCAAACAACAGGCCCAGCCCTACAACGATCTGCCCCAGAGGGAAGGCCACTGTAACGGCCCCCATCTGATCGGTTCCCAGCCCACCCACAAAGTAGGTATCTACCAGGTTGTAGAGCGCGTTAATGAGCATACCAATCATTGTTGGGATGCCCAGTGCCAGGAGAGCTTTGGGAATGGGCGCGCTCCCCAAAAGCGCCATTTTTTTGTTTCCGTCCATATTGTACTCCTTTCTCTTGACAGCCAGAGTCATGTGAAGTAGTATATTTTATAGTAGCTGTCAGTCAACACATACTACTATAAATTATAGTAGTTGTCAAGTGCGAAAGGAGAACTCTGCATGGCAACGATAGATTTGATTGTCCTTGGGATGCTCAAAAAGCAATCGTTGAGCGCTTACGACATTCAAAAGCTGGTGGAATACCGCAACATTTCAAAATGGGTAAAAATCAGCACACCATCCATCTATAAAAAGGTTATCCAGTTGGAAGAAAAGGGGCTTATCACAAGCCGCACGGAGAAAGAGGGAAAAATGCCCGAAAAGGCGGTATATTCCTTGACGGATGCAGGAAATGAGGAATTTGAGAAACTGATGCTCGAAATATCCTGCAAGCCGATTCACATATTCTTGGATTTTAATGCGGTTATCGTTAATTTAGAAAGCATGGAAAAGGAACAGCAGAGGGAATGTCTGGATAACATTGAGAGTAATATCAATGTGCTGAAATCCTATCTTGAGGAGAACGTAGATTTAAAAGAAAATGCCCCCGATATTCCTGCCACGGGCATGGCGGTTCTGCATCAGCAATTTCGATTAGTGCAGGCAATCGAAGAATGGATAAGGGCATTGAAAGAAGAACTGCTGTAAATGTGGATGATTTAAAACATAGCAAGAATGATGAAAAGATAGAAAACTCCTTGTGCTACAATATCTCATTGAACCCTTGCTTTGACATTTCATAATGTTAAAAAATGTGGGTGAAAACGAGGAAACACCACAAGGGTGTACCTCTATGCCCATAAAGCATGGGTGAGAATGAGGAAAGGAGGTCGCAAAATGCAAGGTCAGACAGTACGCATTGTTTCACAGGCTATCCGCTATATCGAAGAACATCTGCATGAAAAGATGGATTTAGATATGGTGGCATCGGCACTGCACTATTCCAAATACCATCTGCATCGGATTTTTACAAAGACCGTCGGCTTGACTATCCATGACTACGCAAAACGGCGGCAGCTTACAGAAGCGGCAAAACTTCTGGTGTTTTCTGCAAAACCGATTATCGAGATTGCCCTTATGAGCGGGTATGAAAGCCAGCAGGCATTTACGGATATTTTTAAGGCGATGTATAAGACTTCCCCTGCGGAATTTCGGGAAACGGAAAACTTCTACCCGTTGCAGCTTGAAATCTATCTGAAGGAGGAGCTTGTAAAAATGGATTTGACAAAAGACAATATAAAATTTGCCATACCCGAAGATGCGGATGACTGGATTGGCTATTGGCGTGATGGGATTTTCGCAAGGCACAGGCGACTTTCTGGCTGTCTATCCGCAGTATCGGCATCTTGGCATTACAAGGCTGTTCCTTGATAAGCTGGCAGAGGAATTGCTTTGTGGGAAAGAGATTACCTTGACGACATACCGTGCAGGCGATAAGGCAGATACGGGCTGGCGGGAAGAATACCGCCGTCTTGGATTTGCAGAACGGGAACTGCTTGTGGAATATGGCTACCCGACGCAGCGTTTCGTGCTTCCACCGAAAAACAAGGAGGAAACCCCCTTCAGGGATACCTTTATGCCATTCGGCAATAAGGAGGAAACCCCCTTTAGGGATACCTTTATGCCATTCGGCAATAAGGAGGAAACCCCCTTTAGGGATACCTTTATGCCATTCGGCAATAAGGAGGAAATACCGCGAGGGTATACCTCTATGCTCGAAAACACGGGTAGGAAAGGAGAAACAAGGAATGACCGAAACACAGAAAAACCTGAGACTCCGTCATCGCAGTATGCCGCATAGAGGTTCCAACCCTGTTCCTGCACATACCGGCTGAGCATGACTCCCATCTCGGTCTTTTCAGAAAACCGTCTGATGAGATGGTAAGTTACTCCGTCCATTTCTACATCAAGGCTCAGGTTCAAAAATACGCTTCGGCACCCTTCGCACTGAAAGCCGGGAAATTCCCCGGCAACAGCGATTTCTACAGGATGTCCACGGTATTGCCCAATGCACAATAACGAGCCTCGCTGTTTTGAGCCTTTGTGGGAACAAATGTACTGCTTGCCAAGTAGGTGACACGCACTAAAATATGGAAAAGCACCAAGTGTCAGCGCAACTCATGCACATGCTATAATCGGAAAGGAACCAGACCGACAAGACATTGTTTGCCGCTGCCAATCTTGTTATGCCGGCATCACATTCCGTTTTAAGCTGGTATAAGCCAGCAAGATATAGATTGCGTAAATCAGGAAGAAAATCTCCAGCGAGATCGTCACAATGGACAAAGGACTGTTCATTCCCACCATCACCCCCGGCTCAGGCGCACTGGCCAGATGAAGGATCAAGGGCACACCGATCAGCACCGGAGGAACGGCAGGCAGGACGTAGTAAATGGCGAACTGGTTTCGCAGAGTCCTTGCCATCTCTCGCGGGTCCATGCCCAGCTTTTGCAGGAGTTGGAACTGCCGCCTGTACCGTTCTGTCTCGCTGAGCTGCTGGATGGTGAGGATGGCGGCGGCGGCCATGGTGAGGGCCAGGGCCAGGTAGAACAGGGGGAACGCGATGTCAGCGGTCCAGGCCGCCGCGTCTGACTTCTCCAGCGCTTTGGCACGGATGGTGTCATAGCTCCGCGTATGATCCTGTTCCCCCAGTTTGGAGTGGATTTCGTATAGGCCGTCGAACTGCTCTAGGGTCACCGACTGGGCCGTCTTCGCCGCATAGGCATAGTGATGCACCGGAAGGTCCTCCGCAATATCGTCCGGCACGACAAGAGTGAATTGTGTCCCATTGCTTGCGTTGTAGTCCTGCATCAGATGTTCTGTATACACCCTGCCGAGGGTCAGTTGGGCGCTCCCAACGGATAGGGGCTGGGGATAGTTTGCCAGATGCTCTTTTAAATAGGACCAGCAGTGGATCAGATATTCCCCCGGCTCCAGCTCCACCGGCGAATATCCTGCGATGGCCCGCAGCGCCGCATAGTCGCTGTACCGCAGCACCGGATCCCGCTCATAGTAACGAAAATAGTCCTTCTCATTTTCTTCCACATAGTCCAGAACCCGGCTGTCTCCAGTCTGGTAAACGCTGTAGTTTAGCGACTGTTCCACTGGGATATTCGCCCGGATGTAGCTGAAATAGTCCTGGCTGAGGGGTGTGCCGTCCTCACTGCCGAGATACAGATCAAAGCAGCCGCTCTCTGCCGCCCGGCTCTCGAAAAGTCCACGGAACATCATCCCTGCTCCCTCGGAGATGAGAGTGGCGGTGAAAATCAGGGAAATGATGGCCATGAGCATCCCCATAGTGGCCAGCTTGGCGGTGAGTGTGCGGAACACAAGCAGGTTTTGCCCCTGGTATTTCCGGCTGGGCCGTTTTTCAAAAAAGGCAGGAACACCGGAGGCAAAGCTAAGAAAGAAACCGAACAGGAACGCAGTCACGCACACCGCCCCAATGATGCCAAAGAGGGACCCTCCCGCCATCAGCAGACAGGTTCCGGCCACACCCAGCACAATGGAGGCGAAAAAAATCCAACGGCGCATTTTACCCGTCTGGACGACCATGCCCTCGTTAACCTGATCAACATAGATCAGGTCGCGAATCTTCGCCCTGCGGATATATTTGCGGCTCCGGCGCAGGGCAAAGAGGTAGATCAAGGCAAAATAGGCCACCGTCAGCCCCAGCGCGGGGAGGGAGAATCCGAAAGTAAACTGGTAAGGCAGACCGAACAGGGCGAATAAAATGGCCCGCAGCATCTGATAGAGCAGACTGCCCAGGGCTGCCCCCAGCACTAGGGCACAGCCGCCAACGACTAAGTTTTCCAAGAAGAACAGACGGGCCACCTGCTTGTTGGTCAGGCCGATGAGCAGATAAGTCCCCAGCTCCCGGCCACGGCGGGAGAGCATAAAACCCGTGACATAGCTCACCAGCCAGCCAAAGACGCATACCACCACAATGCTTGCCAGGACGAGGATCAGGCGCAGACTGGAGAGACTTTTGGAGAGGGTTTGAACCTCCTGAGAGAACACCAGGCCGTTGAAGGCGTACAGCAAGGCAACCGCCATGACTATGGTGACAAAGTAGACCAGATAATCCCTGGCCTGCCTCTGGGCGTTTCGGAGGGACAGCTTAGATAATGTCACTGACATCACCCCCTAACGCAGCAAGAACATCCAGAATTTCATGATAGAATACAGGCCGTCCTCGATCCCCCCGGAGCAGCTCGTTGAACACCCGTCCGTCCTTCAGGAACAGCACCCGTTTGGCATAGCTGGCGCTGTAGGCATCGTGAGTGACCATGAGGATGGTGGCCCCCATATCCCGGTTCATGGTAGTCATGATCTCCAGCAGGTTCTTGGAGGCTTTGGAATCTAACGCCCCAGTCGGTTCATCTGCCAACAGCAAAGACTGTCCCGCCACCATAGCCCGGGCGACAGCGGTGCGCTGTTTCTGTCCCCCGGACACTTGATAGGGAAACTTGGGCAGGATGTCGGTGATGCCCAGCTTCTGGGCGATATCCCGGACCCGGCTCTGGACCGTTCCAGGGTCCTGGTGATTCAGGGAGAGAGCCAGGCCGATGTTTTCCTCGATGGTGAGGGTGTCCAGCAGGTTAAAGTCCTGGAAGACAAAACCCAGCCGCTCCCGACGGAACTTGGCCAGTTCGGTTTCGGACAAGTCGGCTACACTCACCCCGTCCAGGAGAATCTTCCCAGCGCTGATGGTATCGATGGTGGAGATGCAGTTGAGCAGAGTGGTTTTTCCGCTTCCTGATGCACCCATAATGGCCAAGAACTCCCCGGCCTCCACATCGAAGCTTACTCGATCCAAGGCTTGCGTGACATTGTTTTTGCTTCCGTAATATTTTTCAATGTGTTGTATTTGCAGCATATCGTTTGCCTCCTTTGCTTATGGCTCTATAGTACACCAAAAGCGAAGGCCGTTGTATCGAAGTCATATTGATTTACCTTACAATTTTGTAAGGTTTTCCTTTGCGGGAAAAGTCAGCGTTACTGTAGTTCCAGCCCCCTCCTGTGAATCCATGCGCAGTTCCAATTCCAGGAAAACCGCCAGCTTCCTGCACAGATACAGACCTATGCCGGTAGAGCCGCCTCGAATCCGTCCGTTGCTGCCGGTAAAGCCACGCTCAAACACACGGGGAAGTTCATGCGCCGGGATACCGATGCCGTTGTCGTGAACAATCAGCTGGGTCTGTCTCCCAAGAGGCTTGGCTGAAAGGGTAATGACCGGTTCCGGTTCCCGATAGCGGGCAGCGTTTTGGAGCAGTTGGCCCAGAATAAAGATCGCCCATTTTTCGTCGGTATAGACGGCACAGTTCATATGTTTCATCTCTACCCGAATACCGTTTTGGATCAATAGGGAACGGTGGTTCTCAATCGCCTGAGCTGCGATTTTTTCAAGCTCTATCTGCCGGATCAGGCAGTCTTGCTCCGGGTTCTCCGCACGGGCGTAGAACAATGCCCGCTCTACATGAGCCTCGATCTGACTGAGTTCCGCTGTGAGCTTCCGGCGAGTGTCCCCGTCCAACTCCCGACAAATGAGGCGGGCGGCGGTGAGAGGGGCTTTGATCTCATGCACCCAGCGTTCCACATACTCCCGGTATTCCCTTTGGGATGCCTGAGCGTCAGATACCGCACCAGTCATATCGCGGCCAGCCAGGCGGGTCAGGTCAAAGAGCCGCCGTTCAAAAAGCCCTTTTGGCTGCGGAACGCACTCCGTAAACAGGTATTTACGGTCCAGACCATCCAGAATAGATTTCAATTCCAGCAGGCGGGCGCGCTGCTGAAAGAAATCAAACATATTTACCGTCAGGAAAACCAGCAGAAACACAATCAGCAAAATCACCAGAACTCCTGGCTGTGTTCCCGTGGCGAAAAGGAACAGCGTTGCCAGTCCGGCGCAAATCACTTGGAGTGCGATACGCTTCAGTCGGTCCGACAAAAATTCCCGCAGGGTCATAGTTGATACCCCATTCCTCGCCGGGTCTTGATGGCGTCCGGCAGACCGATCTCCGCCAGCTTTCCCCGCAGCCGGGTCATATTCACGCTGAGGGTGTTGTCATCAATGTAAATCTGGTTGTCCCACAGGGCGTCAATCAGATCGGCCCGAGAAACAATCTGTCCGGTATGAACCATCAGGCAAGCCAAAATTTGCAGTTCATTCCGGCTGAGTTCTATGGCTTTTCCACCGGACGACACAACCCCTTTTGTCAGGCTCAATCGCAGTTCACCGGCCTCCAGTAAATCAGCCTGTTCCGGTCCGCCGCCGCTCCGGCGCAGAACCGCCTTGATCCGGGCCAGCAGAACGGGAACACTGTATGGCTTGGTGATGTAGTCGTCCCCGCCCAGGCTCAGCGCCCGTACCTCATCCGCACCAGCATCCCGGCTGGTAACAAAAATTACTGGCGCAGGAACGGCCTTCCGCAATGCGGCGCACAAAGAGAAACCATCTTTACCCGGAAGTCCAATATCCAAAAGGATAAGGCTTGGGTGTTCCTGCGCTGCTTGCGCGGGTATATCTGTAAACCTCTTAATTACCAGAGTTGTATACCCCTCGTTTTCCAGGAGCAGCGTCAACTCTTCCCGAATGGCTGGGTCATCCTCGATTATCATAATTTTGGGCATACCATTCCTCCTGCTATTTTACTTACATTTTAGCACAGGAAAGGCAGATGATCAATTATGGACAGGAACAAAGCCATTCGCATTTTTGAAAACCTCCTATCTTGGAAAATGGCCAAATATACAGGGAACAGCACCTCCCACTCCCACTGTGACTGACGCTTCAAATTCTCGGTCACGCTCTCATTCTCCGCCATCTGGTGAACGAGACACCAATAGCGATTCTGTGCCTGCTCGTTGAGGTCAGTAAAATAGGTGTGCAGCTTGCCCGCAAGAAGCAAGTGATTGAGCAAAAGGAAAACCAGAGGTCAATCCTCTGACTGTTCTTTTGCCTTACATATTCCCTGCGCTGTCCCCACTATGATAGTCAGTTCCGCATCATCAAAAAAGCATCCAATTGACTGCATAAGATTATACTTGTTATAGTTCTTTTTGATGGATATAATATTATGGTACGTTGGGTAGTCAGATATGTTTGAATATATGGCAGCCCAGGAAAGCGAAAAAACAGAACGTATCACTTCGGTGGGTACGGCGGATATCTAAAAAAATCAGATTGAGGGCGCAATAAACATCTATCGGATATGGCTCATTCTGAAAGATGCGCAAAAGCCTGTTGATATTCGAAAAAAAGTAGGAACTTGACCACTTTTTGACTTTTAAGCTTTATACTATTTTAGATTAGGAGGTTTTTGCTATGGCATATAAGATACTCATTGTTGATGATGAAAAAATGCTGACTGAATTATTATCAAGCCACTTGCAGGATTGTGGATATGAGACTTTTGTAGCGGAAGATGCGGAGCAGGCAATATCAATGCTGAATATATATCCAGATTTAATTTTGCTTGACATCAACATGCCCGAAATGGACGGATTGGAGCTATGCAAGATTATCCGTAATAATGTCACCTGCCCTATTTTGTTTTTGACAGCTCGGATTACAGAACAGGACAAGGTAAACGGTTTGCAGGTCGGCGGTGATGACTACATAACCAAGCCTTTTAGTTTACAAGAATTGACCGCAAGGGTGGCGGCTCACCTGCGGAGGGATGAGCGAAGCAAGTGTACTCCTAAAATCGTATCTTCACAAGGCTTAATTGTAAATCTTGCTGAACGCAAAATTTTTTATGGAGAAACGGAGCTGAACTTATCAAATCGTGAATTTGATATTGCCGAGTTTCTGATGAGTAACGCTAACCAGATATTTGATAAAGAACGGATATACGAAGCCGTGTGGGGCTTTAATGCTGAGGGCGACAGCAATGTTATTAAAGAGCATATCCGAAAAATCAGAAATAAACTGACGGAAGCTACGGGCAAGGAATATATAGAAACCGTTTGGGGGATGGGATATAGATGGAAAAAATGAAGAAAGTAAAATCTATTAAAAGTGCATTTATCTGGACGGTTGCCATTACAATGATAATAGTTTTTACATCCTCTGCTTTGACAATTTATATCTGTTATCGTATGCAGAAGAATATCCTTCCCGACTCACAGGAAATTTGGCTGCATACACAGACTATTATGGCAGACGGGACAGTATCTGAGGCAAAGCAAAGATTGATACTTGATGAACCTTCTAAAGTGTCTATACTTACCCCCGCTAAATCGGAAGAAGAAAAGTTAGAGGATACAGAATTTACAATAGAGAGAATAGAATCCGGCTTCTCCACACTTCGCCCGAAACAACAGTTACTATATAGAGCAATAAGCATTTCTATGGTAGGGCTTCCTTTTATCTATTCAGTCATAGGAATCATGTTATGTGCATGGTGGTTTTATCGGAAAAAACTATCGCCGCCAATTCAGGTACTTGCAGATGCAACAAAGCATATAAAGGGGCAAGACCTTGATTTTACGGTTGCTTATAACAGTAACGATGAATTAGGCAGGCTCTGCACAGCTTTTGAAGAAATGCGGCAAGCTTTGTATGATAACAACCGACAGCTATGGAATATGATTGAGCAGCGGAGAATTTTACAGGCATCAGTGGCACATGACCTCAGAAATCCGATTGCGATTATAGAGGGCTATGTCGAATATATGCAGCAATGCTTTACAAATGGAAGTCTGAATGATGAGAAATTGCAGCATACACTATCCAACCTTGCGATCACCTCAAAACGACTTGAGCGTTATACAGACTATATTCGTGATTTGAATACCATTGAAGAAACCGAAACAAAGTATTCTGTCGTTCAGTTACCAGTTTTTTTGAAAAATGCTACAGAAAGCCTTTCGCTTATTGCAGAACAGCATAGCCTGGAGATTGAATATCATTCTACAGTATCCGAATGTCAAGTAAAATTAGATGAGCAAATATTTTACCGTATTGTTGAGAATATCTTTTCCAATGCCATTCGGTATGCTAATAGCAAAGTGAGCTTCCTATACACATTTATTGATGATGTACTTACTATAACCATTACAGACGACGGCAAAGGATTTTCAAAGGCAATGCTCCGCAAAAAGAATACCTTTCTCTATTCTGAGGATAAAACGGATGAACATATGGGATTGGGATTGGCTACAAGCCGTGTCCTTAGCCAGAAACACGGCGGATGTTTAGAATTTTCAAATGTTGCTCCGAGTGGAGCTTCTGTAACAATTAAACTTGCAGTCAACAAAGTGGGGTGATATTTTTATTGACGTAAAAAGTGATTGGCAAAGAGGCAAATCAAGGTTTATTTTGGAGGAGTTGAAATGGATAAAAAAAGAACGATGAATTGGATAATAGCAATATAGTTGCCGTTGGATATTTAACAATAAGTAATGTGTTTGATGCATGGACTTATTCTTGGCTTATATGGGTAATTTATGCGATTTATAGATTTGTTGCAAAATAAGAAAATTTGAAAGTGAGTTGAAGTAATGTTTTATAATACAAAAAACAATAATATAAAAATAGAATAAAGTAATATGGATTATGTAAGTTTCGGTGTAGCAAATAAAAATTTAATTATAATACCAGGACTGAGCGTGTTTGAGAAATAAAAATTGTACAAAACATATATTTTGATTTTGGGTTTTATGTTATAATGAAAGAAAAAAGGGGATTACTATGATGAAGCGATACGAATTAACCGATGATGAATGGAACTGCATCCAGGACCTTCTCCACCCCTGAAACGAAGGGGAAACAGGGAAGGCCAGCAAAAGACAGCCAGACGATCCTAAATGGGATCGTCTGGATCGCCCGCAGCGGGGCACCCTGGCGTGACCTCCCGGCACGTTATGGCCCTTGGGAAACCGTTTACAGCCGTTTCCGCAAATGGATTGATGATGGAGTACTAGATACAGCCGAAAAATCTTATAGCGAAAAGCATTTAAAGAAATATAGAAAATATTATAATATTCTATGGAGAGTTAGCAAACCAAAAGATTATAAAAGATTTATTATTCAAGCTAATTCGTGTTTAACACATAATGCATATGATGATTTAGATAAAATTAAATGTCATACTTTAATAATTGGAAGGAAACAAGATAGTGTTGTAGGAGTAAATTCTTCAAAAGAAATAGCAGATAGAATTAGTAATAGTGAATTATATTTATATGAAGATTATGGACGCGCAGTTTATGAAGAAGCAAAAGACTTTAATGAAAGAGTTTTAAAGTATTTAAAGAGATAAATCGGAATATAGAGGAAAGCCATGAGTGTAAGTGAACGAGAAAATATTCATACCCTCTTTTTAGGGAAAAATTATCTTGAGCTTAGTTGGCGGGTTTGAAGAAGATGTTAAAAGTAAAGTAACTATTCCAATTTGTAGGGAAATTCAGTATTAGACGAATCGAAATATTTTGGAGGATTGAAAAACAGAATGAAAAAATATCAATGTCCTTGTTGCGGATATTATACCTATAATGTTCCAGCGAACGAAGATTGTGGGTATATTTGCCCCGTCTGTTTTTGGGAGAATGACCCGTTCATTACTTCTGATAGCTCATCACAGAGCCAGACGCATAAGACGCAGAGACGAAAGACTTGTGAAAAATCACAGTTATGGGGAGGTTATGGCGAGCGACAAATGGGAAGTTGTATTGGGTAAAATAAAATTATTTGGCCAATAGATAATAATGGGTAAAAATATTTAATATTTAAGATAATTATGATTCAAAAAATAGAAAATTTATTGCTGTCGCGTTTAGTTTCTTTCAAGTATTTGTTTTGTTTGAATACAGAACGGACAGGAAGAATAAATAACATACGTGCTTGTGCAAGGGGGATTGTAGAAGGGGAAGTTATTTTTGCATAAATCCAATGCAGCGTTTCACATTTCAACGGAGCGTTTCTTGAATATGGTGTTTCTTGTGATATTATGAAATCGGAAAGAAGGTGAAAATATTGAACGCTCAAAAAACAGGCAGTCTGATTGCTGCTATCAGGAAAGAACAAAATCGCACGCAGCAGGATTTAGCGAATGAATTGGGAGTATCAAGTGCAGCTGTTTCAAAATGGGAACGGGGTATCGGATTTCCAGATGTATCTCTTATGGAACCATTAGCTGCATCCCTGGGGATTTCCATAGCAGAATTATTCAAGGGCGAAAGAACAGAAAACAGCGTTGATAACGAATATGAAAGTCTGTTGTCAGATG
>OFGP01002273.1_pt1 | contig 11556 bp, 6 predicted proteins | sample 1521781 | NCBI WGS metagenome assembly OFGP01 (sample SAMEA3504113, study PRJEB24116) | mouse gut metagenome | biome: mouse gut; feature: mouse-associated habitat; material: faeces | place: Denmark | collected 2011 | reverse complement strand
ATTCTGTTTTGACTTCTGTGGGTAAAGAATAGCGCCATGGCGCAGTCCCTACAGGCTTAGTGGGTTATTTGATCGGGTGATGCGTGGTCGGGGTGGCGGATCTCCGAGACGCCAACCGGTCCGAGTAAATGTTTAATGATGCTTGTAGGGTCGCAACTTGTTGCGACCGAAAGTAGTATTGTTTAGTGTTTGAGAGATAGGACGGTGTGTGTCGGTAGACGGTTCGGAGAACCGTGACCCCGATTCGCGGATTTAGGGCGTTTTGCTGTTGATAGCGGTCGCAACAGGTTGGGACCCTACAAGGATGTGTGAAGCCGGACGAGCCATGGCGCAGTCCCCACAGGGCGATGGGGGGGAGGTGGATCAGATCGACGGCTCGGAGAGCCGTGACCCCGGTCGGGCATGGCATTGCGGATTTGGGTGGGATGAAATTTGCCGCTTTAAATTGATTTGACTAATTTTGCATCAGTAAAACCAAAAACCCAGTTATGGACAAGAAAATAATGAATTCGGCGGCCGATAATATCCGAGTACTGGCCGCTTCGATGGTGGAGAAAGCAAAATCAGGCCATCCCGGCGGAGCTATGGGCGGAGCCGATTTCATCAATGTGCTATATTCGCAGTTTCTTATCACCGATCCCGATGATCCTATGTGGATTTCTCGCGACCGGTTTTTTCTTGATCCCGGCCACATGTCGCCGATGCTCTACAGCGCACTGGCTCTCTGCGGCTACTATACGCTCGATGAGTTGCAGCAGTTCCGCCAGTGGGGCAGCGTGACACCCGGACACCCGGAACTTGATCCGGAACGTGGGGTTGAGAACACTTCAGGTCCTCTGGGACAGGGTCACACGATGGCAGTCGGCGCAGCGATAGCAGAACGCTTCATCGCCGCCCGTTTCGGCGAATCGTGGGCACACAAGACTTATGCTTTCATCTCCGACGGTGGCATCCAGGAGGAGATTTCGCAGGGCGCAGGACGTATTGCCGGCTATCTGGGACTGTCGAACCTGATCATGTTCTACGACAGCAACCGTGTGCAGCTCTCCACAGACGTTGACGCGGTAGACACGGAAGACTACGCAGCCAAATACCGCGCATGGCACTGGCGCGTTATCGAAGTGGACGGCACAGATCCCGTGGCTATGGCAGAGGCTCTCGAAGCAGCCAACGCCGAGACCGAACGCCCGACTCTGATCATAGGCAACACCGTGATGGGCCGTGGCTGCGTGACCGCCACAGGTGAGAATTTCGAAGGCAAATGCTCGACCCACGGACAGCCGCTGAGCAAATCAGGAGCCGACGTAGCCGCTACAATCCGTAATCTCGGCGGCGATCCGGAGAACCCATGGGTGATCCGCGAGGAGGTGGCCAAGCTCTACTCCGACCGCCGCGAACAGCTTCGCAAGATAGTGGCCGACCGCCGCGCCACCCAGAAAGCATGGGCTGAGGCTCATCCAGCCGAAGCCATACAGCTCAAGGAATTCATCGATGGCGTTGTTCCGCAGATAGACTACAGCGCTATCGCACATAAAGCGAACGTCGCAACCCGTACAGCATCGGCCGACGTTCTGGCCGTGCTCTCGGAGAAGGTCAAGAATATGATCGTGTCGAGTGCCGACCTTGCCAATTCCGACAAGACAGAGGCATTCCTCAAACATACCCACGCGCTGACCCACGGCGATTTCACGGGCGCGTTCCTCCATGCAGGAGTGAGCGAGCTTACAATGGCTTCGATAATGAACGGTATCGTGCTCCACGGCGGCATGATGGCTGCCTGTGGCACGTTCTTCGTGTTCTCTGACTATATGAAACCTGCCGTGCGCATGGCTGCGCTGATGGAGCTCCCGGTAAAATATGTGTGGAGCCACGATGCGTTCCGTGTCGGCGAGGATGGCCCGACCCACGAACCTGTGGAACAGGAGGCTCAGATCCGCCTGATGGAGCAGCTGCGCAACCTGTCGGGCAAACGTTCGATGCTCGTGCTCCGTCCGGCCGACGCTGCCGAGGCTACCATAGCATGGAAGATGGCGATGGAAAACACTGACACTCCTACGGCTCTGATCTTTACCCGTCAGGATGTCAATGACCTCCCCTCCACCTCCGGCAACCGCTACCGCGACGCAGAAGGAATGTTGCGCGGCGGCTATGTGGTGATGGACACTCCGGCAGCCGACGTCACACTCGTGGCCAACGGCTCAGAGGTGTCGTTGCTCTGCGAGGTTGCCGTGTTGCTCGAAGCAGAGGGCATCAAAGCACGCGTGGTTTCCGTTCCGTCGCTGGGTCTGTTTGAAGATCAGCCGGAGGATTACCGTCAGAGCGTGATTCCGGCCTCTACACCGGTGTTTGGCCTCACAGCAGGACTTCCATCCACATTGCTTCCGATCGTGGGCACACAGGGCCGTATTTACGGTCTGGATCATTTCGGCGCGTCGGCTCCCTACAAGGTGCTGGATGAGAAGTTCGGTTTCACCGCCGCCAATATTCTTGATCAAGTCAAGGCGTTTATCGGAAAATAAGATAGAATAGAGAGTGCAGATTTGATAGTTTGCGCTCATAAGATAAGACGAAGAGCCCGGGCAGATAATGCCCGGGCTTTTTGTTGGTACGAGAGTGAAAGGGAAAGTAGAGTTTAGAGTTGGAGAGTTTAGAGTGGGGTCAGTGGCTTGGAGGGTGGGGCGGTAGACGGCTCGGAGAGCCGTGACCCCGACCAGGGTTGGCATTGCGGATGGGGTATTTTTTGGAGTGGGTATGGGGTGTTTGCGGTCGCAACCTGTTGCGACCCTACATTGGTAGCGTGACCGATTTGAGAAAAAGGTTATCGGTGCAGGTATGGGCGAGTCATAAACAATTGCCTAAAGGTCAATCTATTACAAATGAATAAAGCCGGACGCGCCATGGCGCAGTCCCTACAGGATTAATGGAGTATTGATTTGATAATCAATGGCTTTGAGGGTGAGGCGGTAGACGGCTCGGAGAGCCGTGACCCCGAGCAGGGTTGGCATTGCGGATGGGGTATTTTTGGAGGGGGTATGGGGTGTTTGCGGTCGCAACAGGTTGCGACCCTACATTGGTAGCGTGACCGATTTGAGAAAAAGGTTATTGGTGCAGGTATGGGCGAGTGAGCCGGATTAGGCCATAGATGCAAATCACTGCCGTTGCCTGTAGGGACTGCGGCATGCCGCGTCCGGATAACATCCAGATAATCAATTTGTTTACATGGATAGTGAAGCCGGACGCGCCATGGCGCATGGTAGAGTATAGAGTTGGAGAGTTTAGAGTGGGTCTGTGGCTTTGATGATGGGCGGTAGACGGCTCGGAGAGCCGTGACCCCGACAGGGTTGGTATTGCGGATCGGGGGTGTATGGGGGTGTTTGCGGCTTTTTGCGGTCGCAACAGGTTGCGACCCTACATTGGTAGCGTGACCGAGGGGGGTGATACACGGATTCGGGGGAATGGAAAGCGGCGAGCCCGGGGTGGGTTCGCCGCTTTATGATGAGGGTTGATACCAGTTTTACGGAGGGGATCAACGGGTGACTTTGCGCGAGAAGCGGTAGCCGTCGCCACGTGCCTCTATGATATAGACGCCATGGGGCAGTCCGTCGGCACTCAGTGTGGCTGCGCCGTCGGAGCCTTGCACACGGGCGGCAGGTCGTCCCTGGAGGTCGTAGAGCGTGACGGTGATGTCGCGACCGTCGGCCACGAAAACGTCGTAGCCCTCGGCCGAGGCGGTGATGACCAGACGCTGCGCCTCGTCGGCCCAGACGGTGCCGATGGCCGCCTTGTTGGCCAGCACATATTTGACACCCTCAAGCGCATTCAGGGAGCCGGCTCCCCATCTCACTTTCTCTGCAGCCGTTCCATTGTAGACGGTTCCGGGCAGGGCGAGAGCCGGTTTCACAATGTAGGTAGAGCTACTGTTGATGACATCCATCACCTTGTCGAATGTCAGCGAAGGATCGGCCTGCAACCACAATCCGATAGTGCCGGTCACGTAGGGACACGACATGGAAGTTCCCTGCATGGCTCCCCAATAATAGGTTGAGTTGCCGGAGGTTGCTGATGCAGACATTGTGGTAGCCGCTGAGGATCCTGCATAATAGCTGCTGTAACTTGAAATGATATTGGCACCGGGCGCACTAACAAGAGGCAGAGTCTTGCCCTGATATGTAGTTCCATAGCTTGAGAATGGCGCGATCTGGCCTACATTATAGGTTGAGCCGGTGTAGCCGTAGACAGATCCGCTGAGACGGGCCCAAGTGGTTCTTGTGACGTAGGCACCTACGGAGATCACATTATCGCCGCAGCAGCCGTCGTTGATCGATTCCTTTGCATCGCCAGCAGTAAGAGCGAGCACTGTGGTGGAACCGACACCTTTCTTAAAGGCCGTATTGCTGCCATAGACGTAGAGCTTTGTTCCAGCTGCCCCGGAAACCTGCAACATGATATATTTGCTGGTGTTTCCGCTCTTCATGGTCACGGCATTGAATTCGATATAGACGTTATAACGGTTATTGCCGGGATCAACCGCTGAAGTCATTGTCGCCGAGCCATCGAAATTTGAGGTGAAATTGGAATATGATCCGGAGGAAATTGTCTGGTTAGCGGTTGTTGTCTCCATGATCAACGTTCCGGAGGCAGAGCCATTGAAGAGATACAGACCGACGGTTATGGGTTCCGAGCCATTGGTCCAGATGTCGACCACGCCATTTACAATACCGTCCATCGTTTCTCCGGTGTTGGGGTTTACGTAGGTGGGGATAGTCTTAAGGAAAGAATCATTGCCAACGCTTGAGAGAGTCTTCGTGATCGAGATCTGAGAATCGCCATCGTTTCCTGCACTCATACAAATGATTCCGCGCTTTCCAAGACGAGAAAGAGCCTGAGTGTAGTAATCCGTACCATCGTGCGGCCCTATAGTGTGGCCGAGGGAGAGGTTGACCACAGCCGGTTTGCCCACTGATTCCGCATAGTCAATGATGTTGGTCACACCCTGGATAATATTAGGGGTATAGAGCTCGCCGACAGCAAACGCCAGATCAGCTCCTGTTGCAACGCCATAATAGGGAATAGGCTGATTGTCCTTGAGAGACGCTGATGTTCCGGTGGCAGAAGAAATACTATAGTATTTGCCGTTGCCTTTATAACTTCCGCCGATGATACCGGCCACATGGGTAGCATGTCCCTGAGAAGTATTGTCGGTAGTGAAGTTTTTAATCGTAGCATCGGTATACTCGACAGAGGATCCATCGCTGGAATTCATGTGCCAGAGACGTTTGATCCTTGACGAACCGTCGTCGTTTCTGAAATTGATATGATTGGCCTCAAGACCAGTGTCCATCATGCCGCAAACCACGCCAGTGCCATCGAAAGAGACCGTGGAGCCATCATAAGAAAAGCCATTCTGCACGGACTGCACAGAACTTGCCGGTCGGGCGAAATCAAGCATAGGAGAAAGCCTGTCGCCGAACCCTACGCTGATCACCTGTGGCAAACCGGATATCTGCTCACATACCGTGATAGGACATTTTACAACAACAATGCCATCCATGCTGCTGCAAATCTCAAGATCAAGCCCCTCAAACAATTTTTCGGGATCACAGCCCTCTTTTAAAACGACAACAGCACTGACAGTAGGCTCGACGAGTGCAGGTTTCCCCTGAACAGAATTCAGCAGACCCTGCTTCAACGCGTTTTCACGCTCCACTTTGAAATCGTGCAGCATCACTCGACCGGCCGGATTTATCTTACCGGAAACCGACTGGGCATATCCGGAGAAGCAGAAAGAGGCTGCAAAAATTGAAACAAGTAGAATTTTTTTCATGCCATATTGATTAATTGGAAAGTTGGCGCGGAACATTGCTGCCGCCGCGCCAACTTAAATTTAGTCTATGTTACCGCTAAATCAGCGAGTCAATGTCAAATTGGAGAGTTCGCCGATAGTATAGCCGGAGAATCCCATTGTTGTGGTGTAGAACAGACCGCCAACAATATTTGCATCGCCCGGGATGGTGACTGTGCTGTAGGTCGAATCAAACGTACAGATAGCCTGATGGCTCATAGTAAGACCCGAAGCTGAACGATACAGGCAGACGGGGAATGCCGGAGCCTCAAGACCATAGTTGAATGCCAGGCCATCGGTCATCATCTCGCCATAACCGATCTCAACTGTACCGGTTCCGGCTTCTTCATCGTAGGTGAACTCTGTCAAGGGCAACAGATAGTCTGATTCGCCGAAGACGCCGAAGCCATAGAGAACGTGACCGTAATCATCGCTTGAAGGATCAACAGACTTCACATTGAGTTTATAAGAAACGGTATTGCCATTGCGATCGAGACCGCTGAGAGTCCATGAACCGCACATAGAGGTGTAGGGATCGTCGATGTTAACGATTGTCACCTGACAGCTGGCGTTAGCCACTGATGCACCTTCAGCCTTGATGATCGACATTTCAAATACGCGGTCATCGTTGATCTCTCCGGTCACCCAAACAGGCATCACCTCGATATAGCCTGTGGTTTCGCCGGCAGGCACGTTGACGGTGTAGGAAGTAACGTTGTAGTGTTCAACCACCTTTGCAGGCTCAGTGCCGGCAGGAAGGGCGGTGAGTTCCTTTGTCTGGACAGTAACGACAACCTTTCCGTTTGTCTCACCGGTCACGGTCACAGGAACCATGAAAGGCATTTCATTCTCGTTGGCGCTGAAAGTAGCAGGAAGGCTTACAGTAACGCCGCTTGCCGAATTGACGCCACCGAGGAACGAGGGATAGTCCTCAGCTTTGTTGTCGTCGCAGGAAGTCATCGCAAGAGCAGCGAGGGCAACGGCAAATATTTTATTCAATTTCATAATTAGTTTCTAATTTGCAAGTTCACACTAAATTAATAACGCGGATTCTGCTGACCGGCAAGCTGCGGATTAACCTGCATCTCACGAGTCGGGATCGGCCAAACGAAGCGGTAATCATCGGGCTGATATGTCAGGTTGTTACCGGCGGTTGTGATCACGTCCATGATATAGGCAAGCGGTTCAACAGCACTTCCCATGAATACATCGAAACCGGCTTCACGGGTGAATCCCTGACCCCAGCGACGGAGGTCGCTCAGACGGAAGCCTTCGCCGATAAGCTCTTTACCACGCTCGGTGCGAACCTGGTTGAGCAGAGCAGCACCAGAGTAGTTTTGCTCGGTGTAACCTTCGATACGAGCACTGCGGAGAGCATTCAGGTAGGCATTGGCCTTCGTCTCGCTTTTCTGTGCGCCGTCAGAAGCGTAAGCCTCGGCAGCAATCAGATAAAGCTCAGAAAGACGGAAGGGCTTACCCTTGTTGAGCATAGAGTTTGTAGAACCGGTGTTGAGCGCAGGATTGCCGGGGAATTTAGTGAATGCATAAGCATAGTAGTCTTCACCAGCCACTTCCAAAGGAGCATATAGTTCGAAGAAAGCATCGAAACGAACGTCGCCATCACCATAAGAGTTGAGAACGCTTGCTGTGGGGATGTAGTCGGAAGAGTTCTTCTGGTTGTTGGTATAGTAGTTGACACCAATCGACTGACCACCTACGCCTTTTTCAGCAGAAGCAACGAAAAGGAGTTCGTCGCCTGAGTCGTTGACCCACATATCAGCGTAGTCAGCAGCAGCTGTCAGGCCGTAGTTTCCAGAGTTGATCACATCCTCAGCCTTGGCAGCAGCGGTAGCGTAGTCCTGAGTAAGGAGAGCCACACGAGCGTGGAGAGCTTCGCAGAGATATGAAGAGAAGCGGTCGGCATTGGGGTTGCAATATGCTGAAGAAACATTCTCCTCATATTCCTTCATCAAGTTGTAGGCTTCGGTCAGCTCATCAGTGATGAATTTGACAGATTCGCGGATAGTGCTACGTCCAACGTAGGTAGCGCGGTCGCCAGAGGGGTGGAACTCGGTCTCGAGCTGCAGACCCTTGCCGGGAGCGTCGAGATCGGCAGTCTTATAGTTGACATATTTGTCGAGCATATACCAGTAGGCATAGGCACGAGAGAACATCGCTGTTGCCTTATAATACTTGAGGGTATATACATCGGATTCCGAGAAATTTCCGCTTTCGATGAGTTTTTCAACTCTGGGAAGGAAATAGTTGGCATCGTTGACCTGGATAAACAGGTTGTAGTAGATGTTAGCAAGGTCGGTGTCGCCAGGCTGAATCTGACCGAGAGACATCACACCTCCGCGGTTACCATTATCCGAAAGACCGATGAACTGGTCCATCTGGACATCGGGATAGAACCAATAGTAGCCACCGCCGGTCTTTGCACGGAAATGAACGTAGATACCATTGATAAAGCTCTGGCAGTCCGCCATCGTTTCGATGTAGTTGCTCTGGTCAATCACACCGTAGTTTGTGGTGTCCATGTCGCAGGATGTTGTCATCACCGCTGCCGACATCAGAAGTCCAAAATATAGTTTTTTCATTTTCATTGTTTGCATTTTGAAGAGGTTAAACAATAGGATCAGAAGCTAACCTCGATACCGAATTCGTACTGACGGGTGTTCGGGTACTGGAATTTAACCATGTTGGTCTGGGGTTCGGGATCATAACCAGAGAAGTTGGTGATGGTCCAGAGGTTGCGACCAGTGAAGTGGAGCTGAAGAGCTGAAAGACCAAGCTTGCTGACAATGTTTTTGGGGAAATCGTAAGCAACGGTGAGGTTTTTCAGACGAGTGAAAGAAGCATCCTCAAGCCAGCCGGTATCTTCGCCGAGGTGGAGTTCCTCGCCAAGAGCCGGAACGTCGGTCACCTGACCCGGTTCTCTCCAGAAATTGAGAGCGTCAACGCTCTGGTTGTAGGAAGCACCGAAACCTGTGGGGTTGCAGATGAAGTATTTGTCATTGTTGATCATATACTTGCCGCTCTGGAACACGAAGTTGGCAGTAGCCGAGATGCCTTTCCAGCGAACGGTTGCACCGAAACCGCCATTCCAGGGAGCATACTGAGACTTACCGGTCTTAACATATGCATCTGAGGGGAATGTCTTGGTTGGGTTGTCGTTCTTGTCGAGCCAAACCTGCTTACCATCGGCAGGATCAACACCTAAGTAACGTACGAGGTAGTACTGACCGATCGGGCCACCTTTTTCCATGATCAGACCGGTGTTGGCAAGCACGTATTCGGTGTTGCCGTCCCAAAGTTCAGTGATCTCATTCTTGTTGTAACCCATCTGGAAACGTGCACCAACATACCAGTCCTTATCTTTGTAGATGTCGCCGTTGAGTTCAAGTTCGAAACCTTTGTTGACCATCGAGCAGACATTGTAGAGACCGGAGGATACACCAGTGGTCAAAGAGAACGGAATTGTGTAGAGCATGTCTTCAGTTGTTCGCTTGTAGAAGTCGAGAGCAACGCTCAAGCGATCGAACACACGCATGTTCACACCAAGGTCGTGGGTGTAGATAGTCTCCCATTTCAAATTTGGGTTTTCGAAGCCGCTATAGATCGTAGAGCCTTCGCCGTCGTATGTTGAAGAAGATGCAAGCATACCCATCCAACCGAAGTTCACAGCGCCATCATTACCGGCAGAACCGTAGCTGTAGTGAACACGGAGGTCGTTCAACCAAGTTTTTTCTTTCAGGAATGATTCATTCTTCAGGTTCCACATCACACCGAAAGCGCCGAAGTTGGCCCAGCGGTGACCGGGAGCGAGGAATGAAGAACCGTCACGACGATAAGAGAAGTCCAGGAAGTAACGGTTGTCATAGTCATAGTTACCATTGATGAAGTAGGAGTTGAGAACGCTCTCAGCTTTAGTATAGCTTACATTGCTCATAGCAACCTGTGTGCCCTGATTGAGAAGGCTCATACGCACATCGGTGGTACCGCTGGTTGAAACGCCGAAGCCATTAGAACGGCTGATGATAGCTTCCTGACCTACGAGTACCGAAGCGTGATGCTTTTCAGCAACAGAGAACTGATATTCGGCGGTGTTGGTGTAGGTGAACTGATAGTAACGGGTGAAAGATTCTGAATTAGAACCGATGTTGAGGTCGCCGACATTACCGGAACCGATGAGAGAACCCATTGCAGTGCGGAAAGTCTCACGGGGGTCGATCACCTGGCTACCACGGCTATCATAGCCTTCCATAGCCTGCTGAGCCTTGATTGTAAGGCCCTTGATCGGGTTGATCTGCTCGTAGAGACGGAGGTTACCGGTCAGACGGTTTGTAGCATAGTGGTTGTAAGAATATGTATACCAGGGCAACTGGATGTTTGAGTAGGGCAGTTTCTCAACTTTAGATCCGTAAACTATATCGCCATTTTCATTGAAGCTGTAGCTGTAGGGAGAGTCATAGGGAAGCGCCATACGAGCAAGCAACATCGGGTCGGTGAGATAGAGTTGATCTGTGTCATCGTTCTCAAGATTGATCTTCGATTTGCGGAAACCGACATTTCCGATGAAACCAACGCGGAACCAGCTGTTGACTTTTCCATCAAGAGACCAGCTCAAGGTTGTACGTTTCATCTCAGAGTTCTCGATGATACCTTTCTGGTTGTAGTGTGAAAGGCTGACATAATAGCTGAGGTTGTCTGAACCACCGGTCACATTACCTTCAATGCTGTATGTGGGAGCGTTGTCATTGAACATCTGGTCTCTCCAGGATGTAGAGATGCCATAGTTGTTGATAAGGCTCTGGATATTTGCACTCAGGGGCTGGCCGATGAGTTCACGGAACTGCATGTACTGCTGTGAGTTCATCATCTCAACATTGTCAGGCACCATCTGGCTCCAACCATAGTTGGCACGGATAGTAGCCTTGGCGTTGCTGCCATATTTACCCTTCTTGGTTGTGATCACGATAACACCGTTAGCACCACGAGAACCATAGATAGAGATCGAAGCACCGTCCTTCAACACAGAAATGCTTTCGATATCTGACGGATTCAGAGAGTTGAAGAATGTTGATGAAACAGGCGCGCCATCACAGATATAAAGAGGATCCGAAGAGAACGACAACGAGCTGGGACCACGGAGCGTAACCGACTGGTCGGTTGACGAGGGGTCGCCGGAGTTGGAGTTGATTGCAAGACCGGAAACCTGACCCTGAAGAGCATCGATGAAGTTGGCAACGGGGGTGTTTTCAAACACCTGCTGACCTACAACAGCAACAGAACCAACAACTGCGCCGATCTTCTTTGCGGAACCGTAACCGGTTACCACAACCTGATCGAGCATCTTGGTATCGCTCTTGAGGTAAACTTTCATGTTGTCAGACAGCGTAGCGGTCACTTCCTTCATACCGACATAGGAGACGGTCACTTCCTTCACGGAAGCAGGGACAGTGATGGTGAATTCGCCGTCGATGTTGGTCATCACGCCGACATTGGCGCCTACGGCCTTGACTGTCGCGCCGGCCAACGGTTCGTCGTTTTCGTCAGCGCTCAGCACCGTGCCGCGATAGGTATGGTTCTGGGCTTGGGCGCTCAGAGCCAGCGTCACGATGGCTGCAAGTAATAAAAACAGCTTTTTCATACTTAAAATAAATTAGACATATAATTGATTATTGTGATTATTCTCTCTTTTTCCCTTAGTT
>OFGP01002267.1_pt1 | contig 11582 bp, 9 predicted proteins | sample 1521781 | NCBI WGS metagenome assembly OFGP01 (sample SAMEA3504113, study PRJEB24116) | mouse gut metagenome | biome: mouse gut; feature: mouse-associated habitat; material: faeces | place: Denmark | collected 2011 | reverse complement strand
CCAGTCCCTCGCCGAGGGGGAGCCCTGCCCCGTGTGCGGAGCCACCCACCACCCCGCCCCTGCCCAGGTGTCCGACCAGGCCCCCACAGAGGCGAAGCTTAACGAGGCAAAGGCGGCCTTCGAGGCCGCTCAGCAGAAGACCAGCGAAAAGAGCCTCCAGGCGGGACAGCGCAGGACCGCCCTGGAGGAACGGGAGGGCCAGCTGCTGAGCCGGATGGCGGTCTGCGTGGAGACGCCCTCCCTCTCCGAAGCGGACGCACAGCTTGCCGCCTGCCAGGCGGAGGCGGAACAGGCCCGGGACCGGGTCCACAGAGAACTGCTGGACACGGAGGCCCTGTTGATCCGCCGGGAGGAACTGGGCCGGGAGATCGAAGACCTGGAACAGGCTATCATCCAGCTGACCGCGCAACAGGAAGAACTGCGGGGACAAATCGGTCAGGCGGAACGGGACCAGAGTATGTTACAGGGCAGTCAGAAGCAGCTGGAGGGAAAGCTTCAGCCCCAGCTGGAGGAGCGGGGCTGTTCCATGGAGGATGCCCCGGCCCATATTGAGGCGGAGCTGCGGCAGGCAGAGAAAACCCTGACTTGGCTGACAGAGCAGTTGACGGCGGCAGAGGACCGTCTGGCCCGGAAAAACGAGTTGGCGGATATTCTCCCCCAGCGGGAACAGGCCAACCGGGAGCTGGAGGAGGCCCTGGACGCGGTGCAGACCGCCGTCTGCCGCTGCCTGGAGCGGCGGGACAGCCTGCGGGATGAGGGAGCCCTGGGGACCTGGTTCACCCGCATCCTGGTGAACGCCTGCATGGATCTGCTGCGGCAGAGAAAGCGGGTGACCTTCGTATCGCCGGAGGACCTGGATACCGGCAGCTATGAGGACCCCCTGCCGGAGGACGGCGCCCTGGCCAGCCGGGTGAACGCCCTGCCGCCGGAGGTGCAGACCGTGATGAAGCTGCGGTTTTATGAGGACATGAGCCTTAAAGAGATCAGTGAGGTCACCGGATGGAACCTGAACACCGTGAAGAGCCGTCTGTACGCGGGGCTGAAAAAACTGCGGATATCATTGGAAGGAGTGTCAATGCAATGAACGAATTCAAAAAAGCCAGAGAGGACTACGAGTCCACCCCCATCCCCCAGGAGCTGGGGAGCCGGGTCCGGGCGGGCATCCGTCAGGGGAAGGCCAATTACCGCCGGAGGCGGTGGAGGCGGATTGCCACCGGCGTGGCCGCCTGCTTTGTGGTGCTGGTGGGCACGCTGAACCTGTCCCCCACCGTGGCCGCCGCGGCGGCGGAGGTGCCGGTGCTGGGGGGATTGTTCCGGGTGATGACCTTGATCAGCTACAACGCCTCCGACGGCGGCATCAACTATGTGGTTTCCGTCCCCCGGCTGGAGACTGACGGAGAGAGCGAGCTGGCCCGGCGGGTCAACGGGGTGGTTCAGGAGAAGGTGGACGCCCACATGGCCAAGGCCCGGCAGGACTGGGAGGACTACAAGAACGCCTTCTTCGCCACCGGTGGCACCGAGGAGGAGTGGGCCGGACGGGAGATGGACGTCATCGTGGACTACGAGGTCAAGAGCCAGACGGACAGCCGGGTTTCGTTTGTTGTGACCTTAGCCGAGGGCTGGGTGGCCTCCATGGAGGAGCGGTACTGCTACAATCTGGACCTGGCGGAGAACCGGGACATCACCCTGGCGGATCTCCTGGGCGAGAACTGGGTGGAGCGGTGCAACGAGGCCGTCCGGGCAGGCATTGACGCCAGCGTGGACGAAGAGGGCTTCACGCTCTTCTTCACCCCGGAGCAGGGCGGGTTCACCACGGTGGACGAGAACACCGCCTTCTATATCCGGGAGGACGGCGTGCCGGTGCTGGTATTCCCCGAGTATTCCATCGCCGCCGGTGCGGCGGGAAGCCCGGAATTCCCAGTGGAGTAAGTGTGCAGGCGCAATAAAAAAACGGAACGGGAGGGAACCGAAGTGGTTCCCTCCCCGCGTTTTATGAGTGTTTCCAGTTAAAGTGGGCCAAATGACGCAACGCCCCGTTGCTGCCGCGGAGATGTGTTCCATTACCGGACTGCATAGCGTGGGAAAGCTCTTTTTGGATTCTTTTTCTCTCGAGAAAACGGATCAGGCCAGGAAGCCCTTGAGGATGCAGTCCTCGGCCTCCTCCTCGGTGAGGCCCAGGGTCTCCAGCTTCAAGAGCTGGTCGCCGGCGATCTTGCCGATGGCGGCCTCGTGAACCAGCTGGGCCTCGGTGCAGTTGGCGGTGATGGCGGGGATGGACTTGATCTTGGCGTCCCCCATGATGATGGAGTCGCACTGGACATGGCCGAAGCACTGGGCGTTGCCCACCATCCGGGGATAGAACACCTGGCTGGAGCGGTCCTGGGCCACGGAGCGGGAGATCACCCGGCCCTTGGAATCCTCGCCGTCCAAAACGATCTCCATATCGCTCTCCGCCACCTGATCCCCGTGGGTCAGCAGCCGCTCGGTGATGATGGCCTCGGCTCCCCTGCCGCAGACGATCTTCGTGTTGCGCTTGGTGGAGTCGATGCCCCGGATCTGAACGGTCTCCATCTGGATGGAGGCCCCCTCCTCCAGGTAGACCACGGTCTCCGGGTTCATGACCCGGCCGCCCTTGCCGTCTCCCTCGCCGTAGTGCTTCTCCGTGTACTTCAGCCGGGAGTTTTTCCCCACGTGGAAGGTGTGGACGCCGTCATGGCGGCTGGTCTGGTCGCCGCAGTTGTGGATGCCGCAGCCGGCCACAATGTCCACGTCGCAGTTCTCGCCGATATAGAAATCATTGTAGACCATTTCCTCCACACCGGGCTTGGTGATGATGACGGGGATGTGGCAGGTCTCGCCCACGGTGCCGTCCTTGACGCGGATGTCAATGCCGCTTTTGCCGTCGGCCCTGGAGGTGATCTCAATGTGCTCCGTGGACTGGCGGCCGTCGCAGCCGCTGTCCTTGCGGATATTGAAGGCCCCTACGGGCTTGCCTACGAGGTCCGCGATCTTTTCCAGAAGCTCGCGGTCGATCTCGGTGTCCATCATAGCGCGTTCGCCTCCTTTGTCAGTACAGGGCAGCCGCCCAGGGTGTCCGCCAGAATCTGGGGCAGGATCTCGGAAGCCGAGCCCCGGTGGCGGATTGTGCCGTCGCCCACCACGATGACCTCGTCCGCCAGGGAGATGATGCGCTCCTGGTGAGAGATGATGATCATGGTGCCGCTGCCCGCGGCGTGGATTTGCTCAAAGGTCTCCGTCAGCCGGGCAAAACTCCACAGGTCGATGCCCGCCTCCGGCTCGTCGAAGATCATCAGCTGGGCGTTCCGGGCCAGGATGGAGGCGATCTCAATGCGCTTGACCTCGCCGCCGGAGAGGGACACGTCCACCTCCCGGTCCAGATAGTCGTTGGCGCACAGGCCCACCTTGGTGAGGTACTGGCAGCACTTGTCCTTGGAGAGCCTCTCGTCCCCGTGAGCCAGGGTCAGCAGATCCCGCACCGTCAGCCCCTTGAAGCGGGGGGGCTGCTGGAAGCCGTAGCTGATGCCCAGGCGGGCCCGCTCCGTGATGCCCAGAGGCGTAATGTCCTGTCCGTTCCAGAGGATCTGGCCGGAGGTGGGCGTCACCAGGCCCATGATGATCTTGGCCAGGGTGGTTTTGCCGCCGCCGTTGGGGCCGGTGAACACCACCAGGCGGTGGTCCGGAATGGTGAGGGAGATGTCGTTCAAAATGCCCAGCTCCCCGTCTCCCTCCCGGACGGAATAGCTGATGGACTTGAGTTCCAGCATATATTTGGAACCTCCTCAGAGTGTGGATTTCATAAGCGCGTCTATTTTACCAGATCCGGCAGGAAAAGACAACATATCTATTTAATGGGTTTGTGCGGGGCAGACTGCTCTTTTCAAGGATAGTTTACCCCATTTGACAGGAATTTACCTGTTGCAGATGCAACGGTTAACAAAAAAGCCCGCCGCCGCATAGGATGGGACGCAGATGAAGAGCAAAGGAGTGGCTTTTATGGCAGAGAATTTACATAGTCCCGAGGTGTACGACTTCCGGCAGTATGACCGGGTCTGGCAGCGGGTGTCCCCGGGCGTGGACCCCTATGCCGAACAACCCTCCGGGGTGGAGAGCGCCGCCCCCAGCGTACCGCCCTCCGCCCCATCCCAGCCAGTTCCCCTCCCCATTCAGCCTGTTCAGGGGGACGAGGCCCTGCTGCCCGGTGCGGAGAAAAATCCCTGCTGCATGGGCTCCGAGGCCCAGGACTCCCTGACGGTTCTCACGGGCTTTCTGGAGGAGGAGCTGGCCGGATGCCGGCACTGCATGGCCCTGGCCCGCTGTGTGCGCAATCCCAGCGCGGCCCGCCTGCTGCGGCGGGCCGCATCGGAGAAGCAGGCGGCGGCCCGGGATCTGTGCGGGGCCTACTATCTGGTCACAGGCAGCCGGTACGCCTCTGCCGTGGCCTCGGAGCACTTAGAGCTGGCCGGCCTGCCCGAGTCCCTGCGGGCCTGCTACCACCAGGAGGCCTGCAACGGGTTCAACTACCTCCGCGCCGCCGCCGAAACCATGGACCTGTGTCTGCGGAAGCTGTTCACCCGGCTGGGGGAACAGTCCTACCGCCGCTCGGAGGAGATCATGGCCCTGCTGGGCAGACTCCTGTGCTGAGTGGGTTACATCCCTGCCAAAGAGACCTGCCCGGCGCCGGAGAAGAGGCCGGGGCAGGCGGAGAGAGCGGACCTGTCGCTGTGTATAGGTCCGCTCCTTTTTATTCAGCGATATAAGCGCTGCTTATTCCTCTATTACAATGTCGAATTTTACAAAAGTCCCCTGTCTCTATAAAATAGATGCTGTCAAAAACTTCGGTTCTATATCTGGTTGAAAGGTGGTATTTCATGGAACGCTATTTACTGTCCGGCAACGAGGCGCTTGCCCGTGGCGCGTATGAGGCAGGGGTAAAGGTCTGCTCGGCCTACCCCGGGACCCCCAGCACGGAGATCTTCGAGAACCTGCCCCAGTACCGGGACGCTCTGTACTGCGAGTGGGCTCCCAACGAGAAGGTGGCCGCAGAGGTGGCCTACGGGGCCAGCATCGCCGGGGTGCGCTCTCTCTGCGCCATGAAGCACGTGGGCGTCAACGTGGCGGCGGACCCCATCTTCACCGCCGCCTACAACGGCGTCAGCGGCGGGTTCGTCATCATCTCCGCCGACGATCCCAGTATGCACTCCTCCCAGAACGAGCAGGACAACCGCCACTACGCCAGGGCCGCCAAGCTGCCCATGGTGGAGCCCTCCGACTCCCAGGAGTGCCTGGATTTCATGCGGGCCGCCTATGAGATCTCCGAGCAGTTCGACCTGCCGGTGCTCCTGCGCACCACCACCCGGGTCTCCCACTCCAAGAGTCTGGTGCGCTTCGGTGAGCGGGAGGAGCGGACCGTCCCCGCCTACGCCCGCAACACCCGCAAGTACATCTCCTCCCCCGCCAACGCCATGATGAACCACCCCAAGGTGGAGGAGGCGCTGGCGGCCCTGGAGGCCTACGGCTGCACCTCGCCGCTGAATCGGATGGAGCTGAACGGTACAAAAGTCGGCGTTGTCACCGCCTCTATCGCCTACCAGTACGCCAAGGACGCCTTCCCGGCGGACGCGTCCTTCCTCAAGCTGGGCCTCACCAATCCCCTGCCCATGCAGCTCATCCGGGAGTTTGCCGCCAAGGTGGACAAGCTCTACGTCATCGAGGAGCTGGACGGGTTCATGGAGGAGCAGATCAAGGCCGCTGGCATCGACTGCGTGGGCAAGGACCTGACGGGCAAGATCTACGAGCTGAATCCCCAGCTGCTCCAGGAACGCATTTTCGGCCGGAAGCCGGAGACCGTGGACGTGGGCGTGTCCGCCGTGTCCCGTCCCCCGGCCCTGTGCCCCGGCTGTCCCCACAGAGGATTTTTCTACACCATGTCCAGGCACAAGGACTTCGTCATCGCCGGGGACATCGGCTGCTACACCCTTGGCGGCTCCGCGCCCCTGAACGCTCTGGACAGCGTGGTGTGTATGGGCGGCGGCTTCACCGTGGCCATGGGCATGGCGAGGGCCTTCGAGCTGGCCGGGCAGACGGACAAGAAGGTATTCGGCGTCATGGGCGACTCCACCTTCTTCCACAGCGGCATGACCGGGGCGGCGGAGATCGTCTACAACCACGGGAATGTGATCCCGGTGGTGCTGGACAACTCCATCACCGGCATGACCGGCCACCAGGACAACCCCGGCAGCGGCCGCACCCTCCAGGGGGACATAGCGGAGACGCTGAAAATTGAGGACATCCTCGCCGCCTACGGTTACAAGAACATCCTCATCGTGGACCCCCAGGACCTGGCGGCCATGGAGAAGGCGGTCCAGGACGCGCTGGCCTCCACAGAGCCTGCGGCCATCATTGCCCGCCGGCCCTGCCTGCTCATCAAGCGCATCAAGCACGATATCGGCAAGTGCGAGGTGGACCAGGACAAGTGCATCGGGTGTAAGAAGTGCCTCAGCGTGGGCTGTCCGGCGGTCATGGTGGAGAACAAGAAGGCAAAAATTGACCCGAACCAGTGCGTAGGCTGCACGGTCTGCGCCCAGGTCTGTCCCAAGAGCGCCATTGCGAGAAAGGAGAAGTGAGCCATGAAGACGACAAAGAGCGCGCTGCTGGTGGGCGTGGGCGGCCAGGGGGCCATCCTCACCGCCAAGGTGCTGGTCAGCGGCCTGATGAAAGCCGGGTACGACGTGAAGATGAGCGAGGTACACGGCATGAGCCAGCGGGGCGGCAGCGTGTCCACCCAAGTCCACTGGGGTGAGAAGGTGTACTCCCCTGTCATCGGCAAGGGCGCGGCGGATATCGTGGTGGCCTTTGAGAAGATGGAGGCGGTGCGGTACGCGGACTACCTGAAGCCGGACGGCGTGGCGGTCATCAACGACTACGAGATGGCCTCCTCCAGCATCGCCGCCGGGCTGTGCCAGTACCCGGAGGGCTGCCTGGAGGCCATGCAGAAGCATTTTCGCTGCCACGTGCTGAAGGCTGGAGAAATCGCCCAGGGATTGGGCAGCGCCAAGTGCATGAATATCGTCCTGTTCGGCAGCATGGTCAAGGCCCTTGGCATGGACGACATCGACTGGGAGTCGGTCATCGCGGAGACGGTGCCGGAGAAGTTCCGGGAGCTGAATCTGAGCGCCTACCGGGCCGGCCGGGACGCGGTGAGCGCGTAGGGTGGCCGGTATGCTGAAAAACTTTCAGGCCCTCCGGGAGAAGGTTGGCACGGCCGCGCCCAGAACCGTGGCCGTGGCCTGCGCCCGCGACGGCCACACCCTGGAGGCGGTCCTCCGGGCTGCGGAGGAGGGGATCCTCCGGTATGTCCTGGTGGGGCGCAGGGACGATATTCTAAAAATAGGTCAGGAACTGGGCCACAGCATTTCCGATGGCGATATCATCCCCGCAGAAACCGACGAGGAGGCCGCGAGGCTGGCGGTGCAGCTGGTCCGGGAGGGCAAAGCTGACTTCCTGCAAAAGGGCCTCATGCAGACCTCTACCATCTTGAAGGCCGTAGTCAATAAAGAAACTGGTATCGGCCTGGGCCGGCCCATGTCCCACACCGCCCTGCTGGAGATCCCCGGCTACCACAAACTGTTGGGCGTGGCGGACGGCGGCATGATCCCCGCGCCGGACCTGGAGGCGAAAAAAGCCATTCTCCACAACGCCGTGGAGCTGTTCCGGCGGCTGGGCTATGACCGCCCCATGGTGTCCGCCGTATGCGCTGCGGAGACGGTGAGCCCGAAAATCATCGAGACCGTGGACGCGGCGGCCCTGAAGGAGGCGGCCCAGGCCGGGGACTTCGGCCCCTGCTATGTGGAGGGGCCCATCTCCCTGGACCTGGCCCTGGACAAATCATCCGCAGAGATCAAGGGCTACGAGAGCCCGGTGTGCGGGGAGACGGACATCCTGCTGGTCCCCACCATGGCCGCCGGAAACATGACGGTCAAGAGCCTGCTGACCTTCGCGGGAGCGAGGATGGTGGGCGTGGTCACCGGGGCAAAGTGTCCTATCGCCCTCAACTCTCGGAGCGCCAGCTTTGAGGAGAAGTACAACTCCCTGCTGGCCTGCGCCCTGGCCGGCGGACAACAGGAGGCAAACCATGGGATTTAAGCAGCTGATTATCAACCCCGGCTCCACCAGCACCAAGCTAGCCCTCTACGAGGGAAAAGAAAAGGTCGTCCAGGAGAGCGTGGAGCACGACGCCGCCCAGATGCAGCAGTTTAGGGGCATCGCGGACCAGATCCCCTTCCGTACAGAAATCGTCCAGGCGTTTATGGAGAAAAACCATATCCAGGCCGGCGAGCTCTCCGCCGTTGTTGCACGCGGCGGCCTCCTGCCCGGCCTGAAGACCGGCGGATATCTGGTCAATGACGAACTGTGCCGGGCCCTTGTGGACAATCGTTTAAGCCAGCCCCACCCCTCCAACCTTGCCGCCCTGCTGGCCAGGAACATAGCGGCCCCCCTGGGCATCCCGGCCTACATCTACGATGCGGTGACCTCCAGCGAGCTGCCCCTTGTCGCCCGCATCACTGGGACCACGGACATTCTCCGTCAAAGCTACTGCCATGCTCTCAACAGCCGGGCCATGGCCATTCGCTACGCGGAAAGCCAAGGCGTTCCCTACGCGCAGCTGCGCCTGATCGTTGTCCATATGGGCGGAGGGATCTCCCTGAGCGCCCATATTGATGGAAAGATCGTGGACTCTATTGGGGACGACGAGGGACCCTTCTCCCCGGAGCGGGGCGGAAGCCTGCCTGCCTTCGAATTGGTCCGGATGTGCTACTCCGGCAAATATACCATGGAGGAGATGCAGAAGAAGCTCCGCGGCACCGGCGGCATGTACGCCCACCTGGGCACCAGCGACTGCCGCGTCATTGAGGAGCGGATCCAGAGTGGAGACGCCCAGACAGAGCTGATCTTCCAGGCCCAGGCGTACCAGATCGCCAAGGGCATCGGCGAGCTGTCCGCCGCACTGCGGGGCAGGTGCGACGCCGTCATCCTCACCGGCGGACTGGCCTACTCGAAGATGCTCACGGAGCTGATATGCGGATACCTTTGGTTCATTGGCCCTGTCGTGGTGCTGCCCGGCGAGAACGAGATGGAGGCCCTGGCCTACGGCGGCCTGCGCATCCTCAGCGGCGAGGAAACCGCCCAGATATATTCCATTCCCCAGAATGAATCTGCCTGCTCTCACGCCTCTCCGGACCCGCAGGCTCATTCAGAAAAGGACGGACTCCTATGATCTCCAACGCCATGTACTCCCTGGGGGCCAAGCGCTCCTGTATCCGGGAGCTGTTTGAGTACGGCATCCAGCAGGCAAAAATTGTTGGAAAAGAAAACGTGATGGACTTCTCCATCGGCAACCCCTCTATCCCCACGCCGGACGCGGTGACGGCGGCCTTTAACCAGCTGGTGCAGTCGGAGGACACCATCGCCGTCCACGGCTACACCCCGGCTGCCGGGGACTTTGACGCCAGGAAGGCGGTGGCGGACAACCTCACCCGCCGTGCCCACGTGGAGATCCGGCCGGACAATATCTACTTCACCTGCGGCGCGGCCCCGGCCCTCATCTCCACCATCCGGGCCCTGGCGGTGGAGGACGCGGAGATCATGGTCATTGCCCCCTACTTCCCGGAGTACCGCCCTTTTATCGAGATGAACGGGTGCAAATTCGTGGCCGTGCCGCCGGATACCAACGCCTTCCAGATCCGCTTCGACGAGCTGGAGAAGCGGATCACCCCCCACACCCAGGCGCTGATTGTCAACTCCCCCAACAACCCCTCCGGCGTAGTCTACACGGTGGAGACTCTGCAAAGGCTGGCGGAGATTCTGACCAGGAAGAGCAGAGAGATCGGCCACCCCATCTACATTATCGCCGACGAGCCCTACCGGGAGCTGGTCTACGATGGCGCGGACGTGCCCTACCTGCCCAACATCTACCCGGATACCATGATCTGCTACTCCTACTCAAAAATTCTCTCCCTGCCCGGGGAGCGGATCGGGTACGTGTGCGTGCCGGACGTTGTGACAGACAGCAAGGAGCTGTTTGCCGCTATCGCCGGGGCCTCCCGGACCCTAGGCCACGTCTGCGCTCCCTCCCTCCAGCAGAAGGTGATTGCCCGGTGCGTGGATGTGCGGCCCAACCTGGCCGCCTACGACCGCAACCGGATGGCCCTGTACAGCGCCCTCACCTCCTACGGCTATCGGTGCGTCAAGCCCAACGGGGCGTTCTACCTCTTCGTGGAGGCCCCAGGCGGCAGCGCCAAAGCTTTCTCCGACCATGCCAAGGATCGCAATCTCCTGGTAGTGCCGGGGGATGACTTCGGCTGTCCGGCCTTCTTCCGCCTGAGCACCTGCGTCAGCAGCGAGACGGTAGACAAGAGCCTGCCGGTGTTCCGGGAGCTCATCTCAGCCGCCCAGCCCCGGAAGCGGGCCGTATGATACATAATTAATAAGGAGAGGACGACCATGATCGACGAATCCCTCTATCAGTCCGGCACAAAGCCCTCCACCATCTTCCAGCTCTTTGAGTACGGCCTCAAGCAGGCGGCCATCGTGGGCAGGGAGAACGTCTATGACTACTCCCTGGGCAACCCCTCCGTCCCGGCCCCGGGCCAGGTGACGGATGTCTTCCAGCAGCTCCTTGACCAGGAGGACCCCATAGCCCTCCACGGCTACACCCCCGCCGCCGGGGCGCTGAACGTCCGGCAGGCCATTGCGGAGGACCTGTCCGCCAGAAGCGGCATGACCATCCGGCTCCAGAATCTGTTCCTCACCTGCGGCGCGGCCCCGGCCCTGCTGTACGTGCTCCGGGCCCTGGCCGCAGAGCAGGCGGAGGTTGTCGCCATCACCCCCTATTTCCCGGAGTACCGGGTCTATGCGGAAGCCTGCGGCATGCGGTTCATCCCCACCGAAGCGGATCTGGATCAGTTCCAGATCAACCTCCCATCCCTGGAGCGATCCATCACCTCCCACACCCAGGCGGTAATCGTCAACTCCCCCAACAATCCCTCCGGCGCGGTCTACTCCCGGGAGACCCTGGAGAAGCTGGCCGCTCTCCTGACCGCCAAGGCCAAAGAGATCGGCCACCCCATCTACATTATCGCCGACGAGCCCTACCGTGAGCTGGTCTACGACGGCGCGGAGGTCCCCTTTATCCCCGGCATCTACCCGGACACCGTGGTGTGCTACTCCTATTCAAAGTCCCTGTCCCTGCCTGGGGAGCGGCTGGGGTACTTCTGCGTGCCGGACGGAGCGGCGGACAGCGCCCGGCTCTACACCGCCGCCTGCGCGGCGGCACGGATGATGGGCCACGTCTGCGCCCCCTCCCTCCAACAGCGGGTCATTGGCGCGTGTACGCACATCCGGCCCCAGCTGGAGGTCTACGACAAAAACCGCCGGACCCTCTATGACGCCCTCACCTCCTACGGTTACCGCTGCGTCTACCCCAGCGGGGCCTTCTACCTGTTCGTGGAGGCCCCCAACGGCAGCGCCAAGGCCTTCTCCGACCGGGCCAAGGAACACAATTT
>OFGP01002265.1_pt1 | contig 11587 bp, 10 predicted proteins | sample 1521781 | NCBI WGS metagenome assembly OFGP01 (sample SAMEA3504113, study PRJEB24116) | mouse gut metagenome | biome: mouse gut; feature: mouse-associated habitat; material: faeces | place: Denmark | collected 2011 | reverse complement strand
ATTCTCAAATTCATAATTAACAAAATTATGAATATAAATTTGGTTATTATGACGAATCCGAAATGAATTTTCGGAAATGTCTTGTTATTTTTTACATGTTATGATACTATTTGACAAACGTACACGGTATACAGAACACGATATACTAAAAAAGAACAAGACATAGAAAGGAGATGTCATGATTCGTACAAGTGCATCAATCTCAGTTCAATTTGATAATATATTTTCACCATATGCGGGGGAAGACTGGGTGAAGGGATTTGAATGGGTCAAAAAAGCAGGATTTGACGCAGTTGAGATTATTCTCAGTGACCCGGAGCTTTTAGACGTGGAGAAGATTAAGTCAGAATTGGACAGACTGAGCCTTAAAGTTTCCACCGTTTCAACTGGGCAGGCAATGGGAGTCGAGGGGATCAGCATGTGCTCGCCCTCCCAATATCTACGTAAAGCAGCAAGAGAACGGCTATTTGCAGACATTGATTTTGCGGCGGCGATAGGAAATCCTAATGTAACAGTAGGCCTTATAAGAGGAAGAGGCGGTGAACAGAAAGAATTTCTTGAAAGAAAGCTTTTGCTCCGGGAGCTTAAGGAGGCTGCCGCTTATGGGAGAGAAAAGGGGATTGTAATTAATCTGGAGCCGATTAACCGGTATGAGTGCCGGCTGATCAATTCCACAAAGGAAGGGTATGATCTGCTGGGAGAGATGGGATATCCGGAAAACATCGGGATTTTATATGACACGTTCCATTCCAATATTGAGGATCCGGATATGCTTGAGGCAATCCGCACATACGGGCCGTACATATGTGCACTTTGCAGACAGCAACCGGCAGATTCCAGGGGACGGCCACATAGATTTCAGGCAGATATGCAAGACTTTGGAGAGTGTTGGCTATCAAGGATATGTGTCTCTGGAAGTGCTGAACAGGCCTGACGCTTTGCATGTTATTAAGGATGCGAAAGAGGCAATGAGCGCAATTCAATCAACTAATGTTGTGGGATAAAAGACATTTAGGTAAGGAGGAAGAGAAAGGTGAATAGTTTTGAAGTAAAAGGACAGGTGGCGGTAGTTACGGGAGCAGGCGGAATCATCTGTGGAGTTATGGCAAGAGAGATGGCAAAGAAAGGGATGAAGATTGCCCTCCTTGACCTGTTTGTGGACAAAGCCCAGGAGATTGCAGATGAAATCTGTGAGGAGGGAGGAGACGCTGTGGCTGTCAAAGCAAATGTGCTTGACAAGCAGAGCCTTATAGACGCGAAAAAAGAGGTCCTCGCTCATTTCGGAAAGATTGACGTACTGGTGAACGGAGCGGGAGGAAATAAAAAAGAGGCTACTGTCTCTGAAGAGATTGATTTTTTTCATCTGGAGCTGGATGCGTTTAAGTGGGTGTTTGACTTAAATGTTACGGGAGCGGTACTTACGACGATGGTGTTTGGAGAAGAGCTTGCAAAGCAAGGGCATGGAAATGTTATCAATATCGCGTCCATGTCAAGTTATCATCCTTTGACAAACACAGTGGCGTACTGCGGGGCTAAGGCTGCAGTCGCAAACTTTACAGAGTGGATGGCAACACATTTCAATCAGAATTACAGTACAGACATTCATGTCAATGCTATTGCGCCGGGATTTTTGCTTACCACTCAGAACCGTTTTCTTATGCAGAAAGAGGATGGCAGTCCAACAGACCGCGGACAGAGAGTGCTTAACAAGACGCCGATGGGGCGCTTTGGGGAGCCGGAAGAGATGGCAGGGCCGGTAATCTGGCTATGCTCGGAAGCGGCGTCTTTTGTAAACGGCGCTGTGATTCCGGTGGACGGAGGTTTCTCGGCATTTTGGGGAATTTAAAAATCAGGAAAGGAATCAGGAGAAATGTCAAAGATAAAAATCAGTAAATTAAAAGATTTTTGCAAAGCCGCTCTGATGAAAGAGGGCATGAAAGAAGAATATGCAGGAATAGTTGCAGAGGTATTGTCTGAAACAGATGCTTTTGGAACAAATTCCCACGGAACGAAAAATTTGCATAACTATATTAAAAAAGCTCGTATCGGAGGCCTTGACATCTATGGGGAACCAGAGATTACCGCAGAGGGGCCGGCGTTTGCAGTTTATGATGCGAAAAAGACGATGGGAATGATTTCCTCTTACCTTGGGATGCAAAAAGCGGTAGAAAAGGCAAAAGAAACAGGAATCGCACTAGTTACAGTAAAAAACAGCTGCCATTTTGGCGCGGCGGGATATTACGCCAACCTGGCGGCAGAGCAAGGCATGATCGGAATCAGCATGAGCAATGTTGACCCGAATATGACCGCGCCAGGTGCAAGAGGAATGCTGATTGGCAATAATCCGTTTGCGTATGCCGCTCCTTCTAAAGTCGCGCCGTCAGTATTCCTTGATGTTGCACTGAGCAACGTAGCATCTCTGAAAGTAGTTCAGGCGAGAAAAGATGGAAAGAAGATACCGGACACCTGGATTGTGGACAAGGACGGCCTGCCAACTACAGATCCGAGCCGATACCCGGAAGAAGGGGCGATGCAGCCCATGGCGGCGCATAAAGGTTATGGACTTGCGGTGATGGTTGATCTCCTGACCGGGGTTCTGGCAGGAAGCCCTACATCGATGAGCGGCGATATCGTGTCCTGGTGTTTTGAGATGGAGAAACCTAACAATGTCACCCACACATTCATTGCAGTAAACCCGGCGCTTTTCAGCAGCGAAAAGCCTATAAGTGATAAGGTGGAGGATATGGCGGGTATCTTAAGGAATGCGCCGAAGGCTAAGGGAACAACGAGAATCTTTACCCCGGGCGAGATTGAATGGGGCAAACATGCTGCGGCAGAGAAAGACGGCATCAGCCTTCCGGAAGATGTAGAGAGCTCGCTGAGAGGGCTGGCAGAAGATCTGGGACTGGAACTTCCAGTTATGTAAAACATTTAAGTATTTAAGATAGAAAGAGAGGAAGAGGTTATGGATAGATTAGCCCGTCTGGCAGCGGCCGGAGTCGTGCCGGTAGTTGTCATAGAAGATGCAAAGAATGCGGTGCCTACCGCAAAAGCTCTGCTTGATGGCGGAATTGACGTCATGGAGATTACGTTTCGGACGGAAGCGGCGCCTGCTGCCATAAAGGCTGTTGCAGAGAGTTGTCCGGACATGATGGTGGGGGCAGGAACAGTTGTAAACCTTGACCAGTGCAGAAAGGCAGTTGACTGTGGGGCGCAGTTTATTGTGTCTCCGGGTTTTGACAGAGAGACTGTAAAATGGTGCGTGGAAAGCGATATTGCAGTGACGCCGGGATGCGTGACGCCTACAGAGATTATGGAGGCAATTTCCCTTGGCCTTAAAGTGGTTAAATTTTTCCCTGCCAATGTATACGGTGGACTGACGGCGATGAAAAGCCTTTCAGGACCTTTCGGAAATATAAAGTTCATCCCTACTGGCGGGGTGAATGAGGATAACCTTGGCGATTACATAAAGGCTCCGTTTATCCACGCTGTAGGAGGAAGCTGGGTATGCGCGAAAAAAGACATTTCCCAGGGATATTTTGAGAGGATTACAAAGCTTTGCCGGGAGGCGAGAGAAAAGGCTCTGGGATTTGAGATGGCGCACGTAGGGATCAATTGCCAGGATGCTGAAAAGTCTCTGGATGTCTGCAAAAAGTTTCAGAAAGCGTTTGGATTTGCCGTAAAGGAAGGAAATAGCTCTAACTTTTCAACTAGCGGCATCGAGGTGATGAAATCTAATTATCTTGGAGACAAAGGCCATATTGCCATCCGCACGAATAAGCTAGAAATGGCGGTAAGAGAACTTGAACGGAACGGCTTTGAGGCAAATATGGAAACAGCGAAATATAAGGGAGAGTGTATGGCTGCAGTTTATCTGAAAGAACAGTTCGGTGGATTTGCGGTGCATCTCCTGCAGAAATAAAAGGGGGTATAGATCATGAGAGTATTGACGTTTGGAGAGATTATGCTAAGGTTGCGCGCCCCAGGGCATGAAAGATTATTTCAGAGTAATACGCTGGAGGCGACTTTTGGCGGCGGGGAGGCTAACGTGGCGGTATCCCTAGCAAATTACGGGATGGAGGTGCAGTATTTAACGGTGCTGCCGGACAACTCCATTGGAGATGAGTGCGTAAAGCAGCTGCGCGCCTTTGGGGTAGATACCAGGAAGATTCAAAGAGGGCCGGGGCGAATGGGCATCTACTTCTTGGAAACCGGGGCAAACCAGCTGCCAAGCAAAGTAGTCTATGACCGGGCGAATTCGGCCATCGCTCTGGCAAAGCCGGGAGATATTGACTGGGATGCTGCATTTGAGGATGTGGACTGGTTTCATATCACAGGCATCACTCCTGCTGTAAGCGAGACGGCTATGGAGCTCAGTCTTCAGTCTGTAAAAGCAGCAAAGGAAAAGGGCGTGACAGTTTCCTGCGACTTGAATTACCGTAAGAATCTTTGGAAATACGGAAAGAATGTGACGGAGGTCATGAGTGAGCTGGCAAAATATATTGATATCTGCGTGGCAAATGAAGAAGATGTGCAGAAATGCCTGGGAATTGCTATTGATGTAGATGTGGCATCAGGCAGGCTGGACACAGAACGCTATAAAGCGCTGAGCGATAAAGTAATGGCGGCATATCCGAATATCCAGATGGTGGCTGGTACGCTGCGCTCAAGCCACAGTGCAGACTGGAATGACTGGGCGGCATATTACAACGATGGTGATAACTTTTATGTATCGAAAAAATACGAAATACATGACATTATTGATCGTGTTGGAGGCGGTGACAGCTTTGCGGGAGGACTTATCTACGGGCTGAGCCATTACGACGCGAAAGAGGAAGCGCTTGAGTATGCTGTGGCGGCATCCTGTTTGAAACACAGTATTATAGGTGATTTTAACAGAGTTTCTGTTTCGGACGTGGAAAAACTGAAAAATGGAGACGGAAGCGGAAGGGTTCAGAGATAACAGGAGTTATATGTTTTGCACAAAACATAGTGTGATATTTGGTGGAACATGTACAATGTGAATATAATTGACATTATATGTTGAGGTACTGTATAATATTGGTACACGGTATACCAAACACGGAGTTTGGTGTGCAGAACAAAGAAAGGAAAAGAGGATGGAAAATTTTAAAAAGAAAGAATGGCATACGACAAGCAATCCAAAAATTAATTTTGAAATGGGAACCAGCGTTGGAGAGATGAAGAAAAAACTGTGGGAGGCGTCTGACGAAGAGATTGACCAGATTCTTAAAGAGTATGGCATGGGAGCGCCGTCTGAACTTGGAACACCGGGCTCATACATCCAGACCACGCCAAGGAGCAGGCAGATTGAGAAACGCAGCAAAGACGACGTTGTGTTCATCCCCATCGGATGTACAGAGAATCATGGAAAGCATGCCAACACAGGACTTGACACTTTCATGGTGACCCAGATTATAGAGGGTGTGAGACGTTTTACTGCAAAACAGGGCCGAGAGTGCTCGCTGGCATTTCCTCCACTGAATTATGGAGGACATCCATATCATCATATCGGCATGCCTGGTACAGTAATCATGCCTCACGAAGTAGTTCAGGAGACATTGATCTACACGATGCTTGGCCTTTGGGACGACGGGTATAGAAAAATGGTTATTGTAAATAATCATGGACATAGGTGGATGCTGGAGGCGGCTGTTCAGGAATTTTACAAAAGATATCAGCTGCCGGCAATTATCACCCTTGTAGAGTGGCATCGGGCGGTCAGGGAATTTTTTACTCCTGAGACAGAGCATGAGCATGCGTTTGACACGCCGTTTATCCATGCGGATGAAGCTGAGACGGCAGTTGCACAGCTCCTTTTTCCAGATATGATTGATATGGATGCCGCAGAAGAGGCATGGCCGGTAAGTTATCTCTTTAACGGGCACTATGACAATTCTATAGATGCATATACCCGGCCGCACATATGGAGTGAAGGGCAGGGCCATCAGGCGATTGAGCGCAAGGGAACTCCGGAAGGGGTTGTCGGAAATCCAAAACTTGCGACACCAGAAAAGGCAAAGAGACCCATTGCAGCGATTCTTAAATACCTGACGCTGATACATGATGAGATCTTAGAGAAATATCCGGCAGGAGAGCTTCCTCCGGTAGACATGATAACCTTCCGCAGCAGGGAAGAACTGGCACCGTTCCTTAAGGAACCTTTGAGCGAGGGATGGAAGTCGGTGCATGAGTTGCCGAAAATTGGTATTTTTGATAAGTTCTAAGTACAATCAAAGAAAGGAAGGTAAAAAAATGAAATGTAAACAGGCATTTTTACACGGCCCATTTGATCTTCGGATGACAGAGGTGGAGCTTCCGGAGCTGAAACCCAATGAAGTATTGGTAAAGGTGCATGCATGCGGAATCTGCGGTTCAGATGTTGAGATTTTTGAAGGAAAATCAGCGGAGGGTCGCTATGACATTCAACCGTTTGTTCCGGGTCACGAGTGGGCAGGAGAAGTTGTAGAGACGGGTTCTGAGATTAAGACACTGGAGGCTGGAGATAAGATTACCAGCGACTGCGTAGTGGCGTGCGGTGTCTGCGAATCTTGCAAGTCAGGACTTATGCCGTCAGCATGCCAGGATTTTAAAGAGATTGGATTTGGCCCGGACACTCCGGGAGGATACGGAGAGTATTTGATCTGCACGGAAGGCAATCTTCATAAATTCCCGGAAGATTGGGATTATGTAGACGGAGCATGGGTAGAGCCGTTTTCTATCGGTTACTTTAGCGTATGGGGCAATGGAGGGTATGTAGACGCATCTGATTATGCGATGATTTTTGGATGCGGGCCGGTAGGACTGTCGGCGCTCATGACGTGCAAAATGGCAAATGCAGTTACCATTATGGCAGACCCGTTAGAGAGCAGGAGAAAGATGGCCCTGGAGTATGGAGCAGATTATGCCCTTGACCCGACGTCTCCTGATTTCAGGAAAAAGGTTAAGGAAATCTGCCCGGACGGTATTGGCGGGCCGTCAGTCATCTGTGAGTGTTCAGGGAGCAATGCGGCCGTATCAGAGATGTTCCAGATTGCAGGGCATAACTGCCGCGTCAATGTGACAGGGCATACCCTTGGACGTGAGATTCCGGTAGAGATGGGCTGGACGAACTGGAAGACGCTGCGTATAAAGGGATCCGGCGGAACGGATCATTTTATGCCAAGAACCATTCGGTTCATGAGTCAGGTTCGCAAGAAATTTGATTTTAAGAAATTGACGACGCATTATTTTAATTTTAATGATCTTGACAAGGCGATGGATCTCGCATGTCACGATAAGATTAATGCAATGAAAGTAATGCTGATGTTTGATGAAGAGGAGTAGCCTTTGGGAAATATTGGTATGAAATGCGGAGGGCAGGTGAATAAATATGAGTGAATATGTCCTGGAGATGCAGGAGATTACCAAAGTGTTTTCAGGCAATACGGTTCTTGACAAAGTTGAGCTTAAAGTGAGAAGCGGAGAGGTACATGCTTTGATGGGGGAAAACGGAGCCGGAAAATCTACTCTGATGAAAATACTTATGGGAATCTACCAGAAGGACGGCGGAAAAGTGTTCCTGGATGGAAGACAAGTAGAATTTTCAAACCCGAAACAGGCTCTGGAACATGGGATTGCCATGATTCACCAGGAGCTGAATCCTGTCCTGGATATGAAGATCTGTGAAAATGTGTTCATGGGAAAGGAACCCTATAAGCGCATTGCGGGAATCAAGATGGTGGACAAGGTTTCTATGCGTGAGGAGACTCAAAAATATCTGGAGTATGTAGGGCTTGATAAGAATGCCGATACGGTCATGCGTTCTTTGAGCGTAGCGCAGACTCAGATGGTAGAGATTGCAAAGGCCATTTCATGGGATGCGAAGATTATCATTATGGATGAGCCGACATCTGCGATAACCGACAGAGAAGTAGAGATTTTGTTTGGATTGATTGATAGGCTGAAAAAACAAGGAGTTTCTGTCATTTATATTTCTCACAAACTGGATGAGATTTACCGTATCTGCGATACGCTCACGGTGTTCCGAGATGGGAAATATATCGGAAGAAACAAGAAAGAAGAGATTGATTCCGACAAACTGATATCAATGATGGTGGGGCGGCAGATCGATGATGTCTACCCGAAAACGGAGGTTCCCATCGGGGAAGTCGTGCTTGAAGTCAAGGGCCTGACGTTTGAAGACAAGGTAAGAAACGCCAGCTTTAAGCTGCACAGAGGAGAAATCCTCGGCATAGCAGGATTGGTAGGCGCCGGACGGAGCGAGATGGTAGAAACTATATTTGGCCTTCATAAGAAAACTGCGGGGGAAATCTATGTACACGGGGAAAAGGTGGAGATAACCGACCCCAAAGTCGCTATCAGAAAGAAGATCGGTCTTGTGACGGAAGACAGAAAAGTATCAGGACTTAACCTTATTGGCTCTGTAAGAGAAAATATATGCAGCGTATCTATCAGAGATTTGCTGTCATATCATTTGACGAGTAAGAAAAAAGAATGCGAGGTAACAGATTACTATATTGATAAGATGAAGATTAAGACTTCTTCAAGGGAAAAAAAGGTAGAGCTGTTATCAGGCGGGAACCAGCAGAAAGTATCAATTTCCAAATGGCTGCTGGGGAATCCGGATATCATTATTATGGATGAGCCTACAAGAGGCATTGACGTGGGGGCGAAAAGGGATATCTACCTGCTTATGGGGGAATTGGCGGCGGCAGGAAAAGCGGTTCTTATGATTTCTTCTGAGATGCCGGAAGTTATGGGACTTAGCGACCGCATTATCGTACTGTCAAACGGAACAATCACAGGAGAGGTAAAGAGATGTGATTTTGACCAGGAAGTAATCATGAAGATGCAGTTTGGCTCGACAGATACGGAAACTATGTCTGAAACGGAGGAAAAATAATGAGTAGTAAAGGAAGTATAAGAGAAAAAGGATGGAATTCATTCAAAGAATTGGTAATGGTAGCTATCCTGATATTGATGGTAATCGTTTTATCCATCCTATCACCGGCTTTTGCTGACTTGAACAACTTTATCAATATTTTCAAGCAGACGGCGATTAACGGAATACTTGCAACTGGCATGGCGTGCGTTATCCTGGTAGGCGGGTTTGACCTTTCTGTCGGTTCCATCGTCGGGCTTTCAGGTGTAGTGGCGGCGTTGCTTGCTCAGGGAGATTATCCGATCATTGTTCCGATTGTGGCGGCAATACTTGTAGGAGCAGTGGTAGGAGCAGTGAACGGAGCGGCAGTTTCCTATTTTAATATACCGGCTTTTGTAGTGACTCTCGGAACGCAGTCTATCATTCGCGGGCTGGCTTATATCGTCAGCGGAGGACAGCCGGTCTTTGGAGTGACGAGAAGCTATGAAGCGATTGCAGGGGCGAAACTTTTTGGAACAATCCCGCTATTGGTGGTTTATTATCTGATTATCGTGTTTGTGGTAGGATTTGTCCTGACAAAGACCGTGTCGGGAAGACGGCTTTACATGGTGGGCGGCAATGCCAAGGCGGCAGAAGTTTCTGGAATCCGGGTAAAGAAGATGAAAATGATGGCGTATCTTGTATGCGGGTTATTGGCGGGAGTTGCAGGAATGCTGCTTACATCCCGTACTGTATCGGGAGCACCAATAACCGGAGACGGATATGAACTGGATGCAATTGCAGCTGTAGTAATCGGCGGGTTCAGTCTGGACGGTGGCAGCGGCAAATGGTATGGAATGATCATCGGCGCGCTGATACTTTCCGTTATCAGCAACGGGCTGGATATTTTAGGAGTATCGTCCTATTATCAATTAATCGTAAAGGGGCTTATCATCATTATCGCAGTATATCTGGATGTGCGAGGCAAGAGCGGAGACAAATAGACAGAATTCAATGCATCGAAAAGATGCTTTGATAATAAAAAGAAAAGGAGAACAAAGTATGAAAATGAAAAAAGTGTTATCAATGATGTGTGCGGCGATGCTGGCTGTATGCTTAGCTATGGGATGCAGCTCAGGTGGTTCAGGATCTGATTCCAGTGCGGATTCCAGTGCTGATTCTGACAGCAGTGAAGAGACAAAGGATGAGAGCGGCGAGATTAACGTTACGTTCTGCATCAGCCATATGACAAATGCATGGGCAATTGAGGCATCTGAGTCTATGCAGGCAGCAGCAAAGGAAAATGGGGTTAATCTCACGGTGGTAGAGGCGGAGCAGGATATCAACAAGCAGGTAAGCCAGATTGAGTCAGCTGTTTCGCAGAAGATGGATGCAATTATTATCGAGCCGGTATCGACAGATGGTGTTCTTGCGGCGGTTTCTTCAGCGGAAGAAGCAGGAGTTCCTGTAATCGTTTACAATCAGAACATCAGCGACCCGTCCAGGGCAACCGCATTCGTAGGAGTATCTAATGAAGAGCTCGGGAAGATGGAGATGGACCGTGCCCTCGCAGACATCGGCGGAAAAGGGAATATCGCCCTGCTCTTAGGGCCAAGAGGTTCCGAGGGACAGCTTGGAAGATCGTCAGGATATGAGAAGGCTCTTAAAGAGAATCCGGATGTAAAGGTTGCATTTGAAGAAGAGGCGGCATGGACAACAGAGGATGCCCTGAAACTGGTAGAGAACTGGTTGCAGACAGGTACCGAACTGGCAGCTGTAGTATCACAGAATGACAATATGGCTCTTGGAGCGATCAAGGCAATCGAGGACAAGAACCTTCAGGATTCTATCAAAGTTTACGGAATGGATGCGGTGCCCGACGCCCTCACAGCTGTAAAAGAAGGAAGGCTTACGCTTTCTGTGTCTCAGTCCACAAGCTCCCAGTCTGAGGAGGCAATCAAGGCGGCTGTTAAACTTGCGAACGGCGAGACGATTGACAAAGAGATTCTCGTAACGCCAGAGATCATTGATTCTGAAAATGTAGATAATTTCTTAAAATAAAAAACTATATGAGGTAGTATAATGAGGAATTGTGTAAGCGACAAGATCCGAATAGGCAATATGTGGGTAAATAACCGGATTGTGATGGCGCCGATGAATACAAATTATTCCAGCGCGTCGGGGGAGCTGACGCTGCAGATGGAAGAATACTATGTCAGGCGTGCAAAAGGAGGCGTGGGACTTATTGTCCTGGAGGCTGTATCCGTATCTCCGTCTTCTAAAAATCATGGCGTGCAGCCCATGCTGTATGACGAGAAATACATTCCTTACTGGTCTAACCTGATTGAAAGACTGCATAGTTTTGGGGTGAAAGTGTCCATAGAAATCGCACACTTTGGCTCTGAGGCGGCACTCCCTCCAAAGGAGTCCGCCTCAGATATCTCAAGATTTCCTGATGCCCATGTGCATGTGATGACCCCAAAAGAGATAAAGCGTATCCAGGAGAGCTTTGTTAAGACAGTCTGCAATGCGAAGATAGCAGGTGCAGATGCGGTGACCCTTCATGGGGCGCACGGCTATCTTATTGCAGAGTTTATGTCGCCCCTTTATAACAACAGGACAGATGAATACGGAGGCTGTCTTGAGAACCGTCTTAAATTTGTCACAGAGATTATTGAGATGTGCCATGAAAAGACAGGGGCA
>OFGP01002264.1_pt1 | contig 11591 bp, 12 predicted proteins | sample 1521781 | NCBI WGS metagenome assembly OFGP01 (sample SAMEA3504113, study PRJEB24116) | mouse gut metagenome | biome: mouse gut; feature: mouse-associated habitat; material: faeces | place: Denmark | collected 2011 | reverse complement strand
GCGGCAGGAGAATCTGGCAGAGCCGTTTCCATATGTCTATCCGCAGATGCCGTCCCGTTTCCGGCGGTGCCGTGCCTTTGCCGGAGGTCTGTTCCTGCTGGAGTGGGGAGCGGTCCTGACGCTGGTTCTGGGGGGCGCTGCCGGAGGCGGCGTGATGCTGCTCCGGGGAGAGGCGGCGCTGCTGGAGGGCTGGGCGGCCGTGTGCATGGTCCTGGTGTTCTTTGCGGCTTTGCCGCTGTACTTTCTCAGCCGGCTGCTGCGGAATACGCCGAAATTCTTCTGGCGCTGCCCCTGCTGCGGGCTTTCGTTTCCGTATTATGCGCCGCCGCTGCGGGGGCTGGATACTCTGAAAGAGGCGGATTGCGTACATATGATGGAGCATCTTCGCGTCAGGTATGTGAAAGAGAAGTTCTGCCCGCTGATTCTCCCGTCGGCCTGCCCGGAGTGCGGGGCGAAATTTTTCGACCTGCCGGACGGCTTCTCCGCCGGAGGGCGGTAAGCCGAAACCCGGGAGGAACCGGCCTGGAGCGGCTTTGACCGGGCGCGGTCGGAGGGAACTTTAACGAAAAGGAGGCGTGTGGAAATGTTTGAAAAATGGAGCCGGTTTGTCCACACGGACTGGAGCGAACTGGGGAGCCGCGCTCATTCGGAGATCGGGAGGCACTATTTTGTGCCGGTGGATTTTTCAAAAGAGGAACAGAATATTCTGGACCTTGAGGATGAATTGTCCGTCACATTCCCCAGGGATTTCATGGGGTTTTACAGGGAGATCGGATTTGGATTCTTATGTGCGGGAGACAGGGGGAAAAGGGGACATTACCGTATTTTCTCTCCTGGGGAACTGCTGGAACTGTATTTTGAGCCGGAGGACGAATGCGGTGAGGACCTTTTTGCCGCCTTCAGAATGAGCGCGTGGGAGAAGCTGGAGGGGAGCGGCCTCCTTGCGCTGTGCACCTTTGGCGATGAGGACAGCCTGATTTATCTGGGAATTTCAGATGGGGCGGTCTACTACCTCTCCTCCGCCCGCAGAATTGCGGATTCGCTGCGGGATTTTTTGACACGGCTGGATGAAGAGGCGGATTACTTCCTAAAATGAGCGGCGGCGTCAACGCTGCCGCTTTTTATGTTATTTCTTTCGTTGACACCAAATGGGTTTGATGGTAAGATGGCCTTACCAAAAGGGGGGAGAGGATATGCAGCTGGAAAAGATTCAACACACGCTGCCTAAAATCCCGGAGCTTGTGATGCAGACGCTGATTACCGCCATTGACCGGGGAGACGTCAAAGTGGGGCAGGAGCTTCCCTCCGAACGGGACCTGGCGGAGATGCTGGGCGTGGGCCGGGGCTCTCTGCGGGAGTGCCTTGCCATTCTGGAGTTTCTGGGCGCCATTGAAAACCGGGGAAACCGGAAGGTGGTCATCCGGGACGCGGACTATATTCAGAGGGCCATTTCCTTTGTCCGGGTGTCCAACAAGCCCAATATCCAGGAGGATTTCGGTGAGTTCCGCCGGATTAACGAGGTGGCGATTGCGGGGCTGGCCAGCCAGCGGGCCACGGAGGAGGATCTGGCGGCCCTGGCGGAGGCGGTCCGGATGCTGGAGAGCGACCCGGACGACTGTATGAATGACCTGCGGTTTCATGACGCCCTGGCCATCGCCAGCCATAACATGATGCTGGCCGCCACCATTCATCTGGTCAACAGCATGATCGCCGACATCCGCGTCCGCTTTTTCGGCAGGCCGGACTACCAGCGGCGCAGTCAGGAGTCCCATATCGCCATCTATGAGGCAGTGCGGGACCGGGACGAGGAGCGGGCCAAGCGGGAGATGGATCTCCATTTGAAGATCGTGGAGGACTTCGCCCGAAAGTATCCGGATCATTAGGCTCTGTTTGAAAAGCGGTGAAACGCTTTTTTGGCCCGGTTTGTGCAAACTGTTGGGAATCCGGTGTGTTTTTTGGCGTTAAGACTTTTTCAAGACGCTTGACGAACGGAGAGAAAGCTGGTATTGTAAGGATATCGGTTGGATGGTATGACCAACAGACCGCCAGACCGCCTTGGCGCGGTCTGCGGAAGGAGACAACAATGTCAGTGACCTATCTGGAGACCGGGTCGCAGAACCCGTATTACAATTTGGCTTTTGAGGAGTTTGTTCTGACACACCGGCTGGAGGGTGAGTACCTGCTTTTGTGGCAGAACGACAACACCATTGTGGTGGGCCAGAACCAGAACACCGAGGCGGAGATCAACCGGGCGTTTGTGGAGGCCCACCAGATTCATGTGGTGCGCCGGTCCACCGGCGGCGGCGCCGTGTATCACGACCTGGGGAATCTCAACTACTCCTTCATCACCGGCGTGGGCGACGCGGAGCGTCTGACCATGGAGCGGTTCACCCGCCCCGTTGTGGAGGCCCTGCGGGGCCTGGGCGTTCAGGCGGAGGCCTCGGGCCGGAACGATATTCTGGTGGAGGGCCGAAAGGTCTCCGGCACCGCCCAGCGGATTGTGCGGGGCCGCATCCTCCACCACGGCACCCTGCTTTTTGACGCGGACCCCGGTATGGTGGCCGGAGCGCTGAACGCCGACCCGGCCAAGTTTCAGTCCAAGAGTGCCAAGTCCGTCCGCAGCCGGATCGGCAACATCCGGGATTTCCTGCCCGAGGACCTGGAGATCGGTGCCTTCTGGGAGTACCTGAAAAAGGCCCTGGCGGGCGGCGGTATGGTGACAGGCGGCCTGACGGCGGAGGAACTGTCCGCCGTGGAGGAGCTGAGACGGACAAAATATGACACTTGGGAGTGGAACTACGGCCGCTCTCCGCAGTATGACCTGATCAACAAGCGCCGCTTTGAGGGCGGCGGCCTGGAGGTTCGACTTCAGGTGAAGGCGGGCCGGATCACCGGCATCGTGTTCTACGGCGACTTCCTGGCGGTGGCCCCCCTGGACGGCCTCATGGCCGCGCTGGAGGGCTGTGAGTTCCGCCGGGAGGCCGTGGCGGAGGTGCTGGACAGATTTCCTCTGGGAGAGCTGTTCGGCGGCATTGCAAAGGAGGAGATTCTGGAGACCATGTTCTATGTGAGCTGAGCCCGGCCGGTTTTGCCCCGGGGCAAAAAAAGAGAGGACGCATCATGCGTCCTCCAGGGTCTCCTGCTGAAAGGGCTCCGACAGGAGCCGGACGTCCACGCCCTCCAGCAGCGGCGCGGACTTGAGAGCGGCGGCCCGGTAGCCGTAGATGTCGTCCCCGGAGAAGGGGAGATGACATACCAGCAGCATTTTGGGCCGGATGTGTTCCTGGACAAAGCGCCGCCCCCGGGGCAGCGTCAGCCAGGGGAAGTCTAGAATGGCCAGATCAATGGGACCGTCCTCCGCCAGAAATTCCGCCAGCTCCGGGGCACAGAGCTTGCAGTCCCCGGTGATGAGGACCCGGGTGCCCCGGGACTCCAGAATGCAGCCGTAGTGGGGCTTGTCCGCGTAGCGGGGGCCTTCGTGGGTGAGGCGGATGAAGTCCAGCGTCAGTTCCGGCAGCCGCACCCGCTCCCGCCGGCCGGAGAGCAGGGCCTGTCCCGGAAAGCGGTCCTCCGGCAGGACAATCTTCGCCTGGGGCCAGAGGTCCAGAGCCTCCCGGGCCATCCACTGGGAGAAGTGGTCCGGATGGCAGTGGGTGAAGAACAGCAGGTCCGGCGCGGCAAAGGCCGGATGGGTCCGCATGGCGGTCCAGAGCGACGGCGTGACGGTGGAAAAGCCCGGGACCTTCTCGTCGTGGAGGGCGTCAGCCCAGAGGCGGAGCCCGCCGAAATCCAGGGCGATGCCGGCGTTGGCGCTGAGGGTCACTTTGCAGCAGGACATAGAGAGCCTCCGTTCAGCAGCTCCGGCGGGGCCGGACGCCGCGGGAATGGGACTATTATAGTATGGTTTTCCCCAAAGGAAAACGACAGAATCCCGGCGGGAGCGCATTTTCGTCGGAAGCGGAAAAAATCACGGGGACGGCGGCGCCGGATCTGTGAAAAGCCACCAGGGGGAAGGCCCCCGGAGAGAGAAAGTCCACAAGCAGAGACGTCTGTTTCTGTGGAGCGGCGGCGCGGGAAGCGGGCGGGAGCCGTAGGGCCCGGAGCGCGGCGGTGCCGGCCGCAGTATAAAGGAAGGGAATGGTTTAATGAAACTCTACAAAAAGATCATGAGCGCCATTGCCAGCGTTGAGAAAATCGTCATCAGCGTGGTATTGGTGTTTGTGACCGCGATCACCTTCGCCAACGTGGTGGTCCGGAAGCTGACCACCAGTCAGTTCGCCTGGTCGGAGGAGCTGGTCATCAACCTCTTCGTTCTGCTGATCATGCTGGGCTGTGCGCTGGCCGCCCAGGAGGGCAGCCTCATCAGCCTGTCTCTGATCTATGACCGGCTGGGTATTTTCGCGAAAAAGGTGTTCATCACAATCATCAGCGTATTCAATCTGGTCTTCTGGGGCGTCCTGATCAAGACCGGATTTGACAAGGTCATCAATCAGATTGCCACCGGCAAGCACACCTCCTCTCTGAACTGGCCGGAGTGGGTGTTCACCATCTTCCTGCCCGTCGGCGCCATCTTCCTGGTGCTGCACACCATTGAATTTTTCATTGACAACGTGATCGGCGACGGGCTGACCGCAGGGAAGGAGGACGGCAATGATTAATCTGATTCTGTTCGGCAGTTTCTTTGTCCTGCTGTTCCTGAACGTGCCCATCTGCGTGAGCCTGGGCATGAGCTCCATCTTCGCCATGCTCTTCTCCGGCGACAAGCTGTCCGTGGTTCCCACCAACGTGTACAGCAGCATGGCAAAGTTTTTGCTGCTGGCCATCCCGTTCTTCGTGCTCTCCGGCAACATCATGGCCAAGGCCGGCATCTCCACCCGTCTGGTGCAGTTCATTGACGACTGCATCGGCCACCGGCGGGGCGGCATCGCCATCGTCTGCGTGGTGGTGGCCTGCTTCTTCGGTGCCATCTCCGGCTCCGGTCCCGCCACCGTGGCGGCCCTGGGCATCATCCTGATTCCCGCCATGATCAACCGCGGCGGCTTCTCCGCCGCCTTCTCCTCAGCCATGATGGCGACGGCATCCTCCATCGCCATCGTCATTCCGCCCTCCATCGCCTTCGTGGTCTACGCCTCCATCACCGGCGTCTCCGTGGGCGACATGTTCATGGGCGGCATTCTCCCCGGCATCATGATGGGTCTGGCCCTGGTCATCATCATCATGATCGAGGTCCGCCGCAAGGGCCTGCCCCCCTCCCGGGAGAAGGCCACCTGGGGCGAACGGTGGAAGTCCTTCCGCACCGCCTTCTGGGGCTTTTTGATGCCCGTCATCATCCTGGGCGGCATCTACGGCGGCATCTTCACCCCCACCGAGGCGGCGGCCGTCTCCGTGGTGTACGGTCTGATCGTGGGCCTGTTCATCTACCGCGAGGTCAAGATCAAGGACCTGTACGATCTTCTGGTGGACTCCGGCAAGACCACCGGCGGCATCATGCTCATCATCGGCGCCGCCGCTCTGTTCTCCTACATCTGCACGGTCCACGGCATTTCCAAGGCCGCCCAGACGCTGCTGCTTACCGTGGCCGGCAACAAGTACGTGTTCCTGATCATCATCAACGTGATCTTCCTGATCGCCGGCTGCTTCGTGGACGCCAACTCCGCCATGTACATCTTCATCCCCATCATGTACCCTGTGGCCCAGCAGCTGGGGATTGACCTGGTGCACTTCGGCGTCATCGCCACCGTGAACCTGGCCATCGGCCAGGTGACCCCGCCCGTGGGCGTGAACCTGTTCGTGGCCATCGGCGTCAGCGACAAGCTCCAGAATATCAAGGACAAGACAAGGGTCACCATAGAGACCATGTCCAAGGCCGTGTGGCCTATGATCATCGCCTGCATTGTGGCGTTGCTGCTGGTGACCTACATCCCCTTCTTCTCCACCGTGTTCCTGAAGGGCGCTTGACCGGATCTGCCATCACATCACGTGATATCAGATAAACGCAACTGCAATTATTTAGAGGAGGAAAACAAATGAAAAAGTTTCTTGCACTGCTCATGACATTGGCCATGTGCCTCTCCCTGGCCGCCTGCGGCGGCAACGGCGGCGGTTCCACCCCCCCTGCCAACAACGACGCCCCCGCCGCCGACGGCGGCAGCGATACTCCCCAGTTTGAGAAGATGACCTGGAAGTACACCTGCTCCGCCACCGAGAACACCTGCTGGGCCGACATGGGCCGCGACTTCGGCCAGATGGTCAGCGAAGCCACCGGCGGCGCCGTCACCGTTGAGGTCTTTGCCGCCGACCAGCTGACCTCCGGCAACCAGACCGAGGGCATCCAGGGCGTTATGGACGGCACCATCGACCTCTCCGCCCACTCCAACATCATCTACTCCAACTTCGACAAGCGCCTGAACGTGGTCTCCCTGCCCTTCCTGTTCAGCTCCTTCGACGACGTTGACGCCAAGCTGGACGGCGACGCCGGCAAGGCCGTGGGCGAGGTCGTGGAGAGCATGGGACTGCACCTGCTGGGCATCGCGGAGAACGGCTTCCGTCATCCTACCAACAGCGTCCGTCCCATCGAGAAGCTGGCCGATATGAAGGGCCTGAAGCTCCGCGTGGCCGGTTCCGACCTGCTGAACGCCGAGTACGCCGCCTGGGGCGCCAACTACACCAACGCCAACTGGTCCGAGGTCTACACCGGCCTGCAGACCGGCACCTATGACGGCCAGGAGAACCCCCTGCCCACCGCCAACGGCGCCTCCATCCAGGAAGTTCAGAAGTACGTCACCTATTGGACCGGCGTGTATGACTGCATCTTCTTCACCATGAACGGCGAGCTGTACAACTCCCTGTCCCCCGAGCTGCAGAAGATCGTTGACGAGTGCGGCCTGAAGGCTGCCCAGAATCAGCGCGCTCTGGAGCGTGAGGGCGACCAGGAGGTGCTGGCTGCCTGGAAGGAAGCCGGTGTCACCGTCACTGAGCTGACCCCCGAGGCCGCCGAGGAGTTCCGTCAGGCCGCCGCCGGCATCTACACCGATCCTCAGTTCGTTGAGATGATCGGCCAGGACCTGATCGACGCTTTTACAAAATAATCAAAGGGGATTTCCGAATCTGAGAATGACGCTCCACGGAGTGCGTTCCCCCTGACAAACGACTCGTTTTAAGGTTGCGTTAGAGAGAAAGCACGTGGCGGCAAGAGCGCCGCGTGCTTTCTCCATGCCCAAATTTCTCGTAAATTTATGCGATTTTTACAAAAATAGAGGGTAAAATATGGACAACAATAACAACAATATTCAGATGGCCGAGGGCAAGCTGGGACGGGTCGTGGTGCTGCGGCTGAAGCCTGGCACGGACGTGCTGCTGGGGCTCCAGGCGGCCTGCGAGAAGGCGGGGATCAGCAACGGCGTGATCGTCAGCGCCATCGGGAGCCTTGCCCATGTGCGCTTCTGCGACCCCATTGAGATTGCGGAGAAGCGGGCCCGGTACGGCTACGGCGACCCCCTCCAGCTGGACGGGCCCATCGAGCTGCTCAGCGCCAGCGGCATCATCTGCCACGACGACTCCGGCGCCACCAACCTCCACGTCCACGTGGATCTGGCAGATCAGGACGGCAGGGCCTACGGCGGACACCTGGTGGAGGGCACCAAGGTGCTGCTGACCCTGGACGCGGTGATCGGGGAGATCGAGGGCGTGGATATGCGCCGGAAGATGGACCCGGAGTTGGAGGTGCCCCTGCTCTCTCCCCAGCAGCTCTGAGCTTTGCCAGAGCGCGTGACTTGAAGAACCCGCCCCTTGGGCCGCCCCGCCGCGGGACAGTCCCGGGGACAAGATACATTTATGGAAAGGCGTGAAAACATTGGCTAACAAGAAATACTCCAAGGAACAGCTGACTGATTTTTACCGCACGATGGTGCGCATCAGGACCTTCGAGGAGAAGGCCGCCGAGTGCTTCACCAAGGGTATGCTGGCCGGCAACATCCACCTGAGCATCGGGCAGGAGGCGGCCGCGGCGGGCGCCTTTGCCGCCATCCAGCCCCAGGACTACTTCACCTCCACCCACCGGGGCCACGGTCACGCCATCGCACGGGGCATGGATCCCAACCTCTGCATGGCGGAGCTCTTCGGCAAGAAGACCGGCTACTGCCAGGGCAAGGGCGGCTCCATGCACATCGCCGACATGAAGAAGATGAACCACCTGGGCGCCAACGGCATTGTGGGCGCGGGCCAGGGCATCTCCGCCGGCAGTGCGCTGGCCTCCAAGATCCTGGGGGACAACGCCGTCACCGTGGGGTGTTTCGGCGACAGCTCCACCAACGAGGGCACCTTCCATGAGAACCTGAACATGGCCGCCGCCTGGAAGCTGCCGGTGGTCTGGTTTATCGAGAACAACTGCTACGGCGTGTCCACGGAGATCCACCGGGTCACCAACACCCCGGATCTGGCTCCCCGCGCCGCCGCCTACGACGTGCCCTTCGCCGTGGTGGACGGCACCGACGCGGTGGCCGTCTACGAGGCCATGGTGAAGGCCATGGACCACGCCCGCAGCGGCAAGGGACCCTATGTGGTGGAGGCCAAGGTGTACCGCTATCAGGGCCACTACTGCGGCGACCCCGCCGTGTACCGTCCGGACGAGTATATGGAGAAGGCCCTGGAGAACGACGCCATCGAGAAGATGGGTAAGCGCCTGATGGATATGGGCGTCAGTGCCGGGGAGCTGGAGGCCATCAAGAAGGCCGCCGCCGACGAGATGAACGCCGCCGTGCAGTTTGCCGTCGATTCCGAGTATCCCGATCCCTCCGAGGCGGTGACGGATGTCTATGCCTCTGACAACGAAAGGTGTGTGGCAAGATGAGCAAGAAGATTACCGTCAGCAAGGCCATTGGCGAGGCCCTGCACGAAGAAATGGTCCGTGACGACAAGGTGTTCATCATGGGCGAGGATATGGCCGTCATGGGCAACGTGTTCGCCATCACCCGGGGCTTTCTGGAGGAGTTCGGCCCCAACCGGGTGATCGACACCCCCATCTCCGAGGAGGGCTTCTGCGGCATGGCCGTGGGCGCGGCCATGCGGGGCATGCGTCCTGTGGTGGAGCTGATGTATGACGACTTTGCCACCGTGGCCGCCGACCCCCTGCTGAATCAGGCCGCAAAGATGCGCTACATGAGCGGCGGTCAGGCCACCGTTCCCATGGTGCTCCGGGCCCCCATGGGCGCCGGACGGCGAAACGCCGGCCAGCACTCCCAGTCCCTGGAGAACTTCTTCTGCCACTTCCCCGGATTGAAGGTCATCGCCCCCTGCTCCGCCAAGGACGCCAAGGGCATGCTGAAAACCGCCATCCGGGATGACGACCCCGTCATCGTGCTGGAGCACAAGCTGCTGTACGCCAAGAAGGAGGAGATCCCTGAGGAGGAGTATCTGATCCCCCTGGGTCAGGCTGATGTGAAGCGGGAGGGCAAGGACCTGACCATCATCACCTGGAGCCGTGAGGTCAACTTCTCCCTGGAGGCCGCCCAGACCTTGGCCGCCGAGGGCATCGACGTGGAGGTGCTGGACCTCAGAAGCCTGGTGCCCCTGGACTGGGACGCCATCGTGAAGTCCGTCTCCAAGACCCACAACGTCATCATCGTGTCCGAGGAGGTCAAGCGGGGCAGCTACGCCGGCGAGCTCTCCGCCCAGATTGCCGAGGAGCTGTTCGACGAGCTGGACGCCCCCGTGGAGCGGGTTTGCGGGCTGAACATCGTGCCCCCCTTCAGCCCCACCCTGGAGGACGAGAACTTCCCCCATCCCGACACCATCGTCAAGGCCGTCAAGCGCGTGCTGAACAAGTGAGGAGGGTGAATCATGGCTTTTGAAGTACTGATGCCCCAGCTGGGACTGACCATGGAGGAGGGCACCGTCTCTCAGTGGATCAAGCACGAGGGCGATGAAGTAAAGGCCGGCGACGTGATTCTGGAGATCACCACCGACAAGCTCACCAACGAGGTCGCCAGCGAGCACGACGGCGTGCTGCTGAAAATTGTGGCCCAGGAGGGGGAGGACATCCCCGTCAAGGGACTGCTGGCCTACATCGGCCAGCCCGGAGAGGCTGTGGGCGGCGCGGCCGCGCCTGCCCCCGCTGCGGGAGCGGGGACACCTGGCTTTTGACGGGAAACGAGGTGAACATCAAGGAGATCGAGGCATACTGACCGGTACAAACCGAAAAAGAGAGAGAAAATGGGGGGAACCCCACAAGAGGAGGAAAAAACAATGCTGTTTCAAATCTATGGTGATGGCGCGGGCTGGCAGCTGCTGGGCTGGCTGCTGGTATTCACGGCCCTGGTGCTGGCCAATGAGGTGGCCCGGCGGAGCAGGCAGGGGGGCATTTTCTGCTTTTTGGGCATCCCGGCGGCGCTCACCGTCTACTTTATCGCCATCTATGTCTGTGCCGGCATGGGTATGGACTGGGCGCTGAACAACCAGACCTACACCCACATGAACAGCTGGTTCCACTACGCCAAGCTGTACGCCGCCACTGCGGGCTGCATCGGCTTCATGATGCTCAAGTACTCCTGGGGCAAGATCGGCCGCTCCCACTGGTTCAAGGCCTTCCCCTTCGTCATCGTGGCCATCAACATCCTCATCGCCGTGGTGAGCGACTTCGAGAGCGCGTTTCGCGCTTGGGGCACCACCTGGGTGTCCACCGAAGGCGTCACGCTCTACGGCGGCTGGCACAACGTGTTCAACGGCATCGCCGGCATCATCAACATCGCCTGCATGACCGGCTGGTTCGGCATCTACATCTCCAAGAAGCGCCAGGACATGCTGTGGCCCGACATGACCTGGGTGTTCATCATCGCCTACGACCTGTGGAACTTCTGCTACACCTACAACAACCTGCCCACCCACTCCTGGTACTGCGGCGTGGCCCTGCTGCTCGCCCCCACCATCGCCGGCCTCATCTGGAACAAGGGCGGCTGGATCCAGAACCGCGCCTTCACGCTGTCCATGTGGTGCATGTTCTGCCAGCTGGTGCCGATGTTCGCCAACGACTCCATCTTCGCGGCGAACTCCGTGAACAACCCCAACGTGAACCTCGCGGTGTCCCTCATCGCGCTCCTCGCGAACGTCGCCGCCCTGGCCTACATCATGTACCGCGCCAAGAAGCTGGGCGTGAACCCCTACAAGCAGGAAGTGTTCGTGGGCACCAAGGACTTCGTGGCCGCCATGCGTCGCCGCGCCGCCACCCCCTACCTGCTTGAGACCGAGCCCGCTTCCGCCACCCCGGCCGAGATCGCCGAGATGGTGGCCTACAACGAGCTGCCCGCCGAAGGCACCCCGGGCTACGTCTACGTCGCCGTCGAGAAGGACGAGAGCGCAAAGTAGGCAATTAGGCCGCCAGCCCACGCCTTCCCATCCAAGAAAATGAGCCCGTTTTGTACGGGCTCATTTTCTTGTGCACCGGTCATTAACATCGCTTTTGCATGTTAACAATGACTCCTGCTAAGACATAAAACGCTTGTTAATTGACTTCTCAAAATTTTTGAGAAGTTGCAGTCTTATCTTCTGAAGATTCTTGAGAAGTTGATCGACGAAGGTTCGGGCACAGGAGACTCAAC
>OFGP01002261.1_pt1 | contig 11613 bp, 8 predicted proteins | sample 1521781 | NCBI WGS metagenome assembly OFGP01 (sample SAMEA3504113, study PRJEB24116) | mouse gut metagenome | biome: mouse gut; feature: mouse-associated habitat; material: faeces | place: Denmark | collected 2011 | reverse complement strand
GAAAAGACGGCCTATCCAGTCAAGTGATATGTGATTTTCAGGGGTATTTCAAAGGGTTGCGCTAAACCGTATGTCCGCATTTCCCGGTGTTTTGTCGTATCAAAGCTCATCCCTTGGTAGTAAATTCGTAGTAATTGGGGTGGTTTGCTATCAGGAAATGCGGGGTAATGCACTGTTTCACAAGGTTTTGCGGGTTCTTACAAAATATTTAAAATAAATGCTATAGCTTCCTATCACGCGTTATTCTAATTGTACTAATACCGTTAAAAATATAAAATGGGAATATTTCGCCCAAATAGCAATCAATGCCTTCCCTAACATAAAACTGCCCCATATTTGACCCTGTCTCTGCAAAAACAATCAACTTCACACCAAATTCTTTGCAAACTGCAATAATTTTGTTCAAAGTTGCATTTGCTATTGTCATTCCTGTAACCACAGCAATATCTACATTTTTTAAAGCCTCCAAAGTGTAGGTTCCTGAAATAATAGGAACTTCTTTGAAAAAATGTTTTCCAACAATCGTAGGGTCAAAATCGCTACCAATTACACTACAACCATGATTATAAAACTGAAAAATAATATCTCCTACCACTCCGACATTCAACACCTTTTTACCTCTAAGATCCCCCATAAGCCGTTCAGCTTCTTTAATGATTAGTTCCGTCCTTGCACGAAGTTTATGTGCTGATGTACCGTTCAAATTAATTTCTTCAGCTTCATATCCAAAGGAAATCCTTTCACATAATGAATCTAAGCAGGCAACCCTAAGAGGCAAATCCTTTATTTCATTATCTAAGCAGTCCTTACCAACCAATTTTGCCAAGCAGTCCGCATTATAGTTCTCATTACTACTATATGCACACCCTTGTCCTATTTGGGTCTGAGCAATAATAAATTTGTATTTAAAAATTCTACCATTTTGTGCGGGGTTAAATAGACAGTCTGTTGCCCACATCCCAGCTATTTCACGTTCCGATGTTGTGGTTTGACCCAAAACAAGCCCTTCTAATTTTTCAAGTAAATCCATAGATATCCCCTCAAAATACTTTAATTAATTCTAATGGTAGATCATGACTAATAAAATGGAGCATACTCATTGAATACCCATAAGCCCCCGCATTTTCAAACCACAGCCAGTCTCCAATTTCAGGGCTCTCAATTTCATAATCTTCATAATATTGATCAATGGGAGTACAAAGGTTTCCTACAATGGTTACTTTTTCTACCGGTAGACCTAACGGCTTGCAACTATTTAATTTGTGAAATTCTTTTGTAAAAATTGGCCTGATAAAAGCATTCATTCCAGCGGACAGAATAACATATTTTTTATTATAAGATACTTTAATATCCTCTATGCTTGCACAAAAGACACCTGACTCAGCAACTAAATATCTTCCAAGTTCTAAATTGCACTTTATATTTTTACTTTTGAGCTGACTTATTTTATCCTGCAAACATTCTTCAAAAGCAATGTGAGAAAGATTTAGACTTTTATCTGATTCACTGTATGGAACGCCAAATCCACCTCCAAAAGTTACAAAGTTTAATTTAAACTTATTACACAGTTCTATCGCATAATCTGCGATAGTAATAAAATTACTAATAAGGACACTTTCGTTTAGTATTTGGCTGCCAAAATAAATATGTATACCAATAATATTAACCATACTACCTTTACAAGCTCTACTAATTAGTTCCAACTCTTGAGTCGTCATCCCAAATTTTGATCTTGATCCTCCCATTACTTCAAATGCATTTCCTTTAATATTAGGATTCGGCAAATTAATTCGAATACCTATATTAATCGGACAACATAACTCCTCTGATAGTGTTAGTATCCTATTAACTTCATTTGAAGAATCAGCAACCAGCACACATTGATTATAACAGCACTTTAAATCAAACAGTGCTTTTCCTGGGGACGAATAAAATATCCTATCTGGTGGGCAACCAAGACTTCTTGCCAAAAGAACCTCTTCCTTAGAGGCCGCATCCATCCCTAACCCCAATTCAACAAATTTTTTTAGCAAAGTAATATTGGGATTAGCTTTTATTGAATATATAAGATTCCAATCCCTAAAATTTTTTCTTACATTTTCGATTTTTTCCAAGCAGATATCTAAGTCATATGCATAAAAAGATGTTCCGACTTGCAAATTGTTTTTATCAATGATGTCTAAAATATCTTTTTTGCTCCATCTCATTTTAATAAATCCTTAATCCAATTAACGATATTAGTAGCCAGTATTTCCTCACAATTCTTATAATTGTGGCTTGCTCCATCTACGATTTGCAATTTAAAGTTACACATCTCAAGTTCAGAATACATATTTGAAATCTGATCAAAGTCTTGTAAGACAAAGTCACCATTATTTCCAAACTGGATAAGCATTGGGAGAGAAATTTTACTTACCCTTGAGTTGATTAGACTACCTAACCTATACGGAAACATATCTAATGCAGAACCCTCTGAAAAGCAATCAACAAATGTCTCAGCTGAAAGCAAGTAATCAAAAAATGTGCCCAGAGGCATTAAATGCGTTCCATTTCCTTCATTAATATACTTTTTCGCAAGTAAAAATGCGTTATCTCTTTCTTCTTCACAAACCTCAGAATGATAGATTCCGACATCGTCACACGGAGAAATAAGAATAATACCCTTTAAAACATTAGCAAATATTTTTTCGCTAATTAAAGCATCGTATGAAAATGCAATTTTATTTGCTCCAGAACTGTGCCCTTCAAGGTATATTGAAGAATATCCTTCAGATACAGCCCATTTAAGAACTCCTTTTAAGTCAAACACGCAATCGGAGAAATTCTCATATGCTCCTCCCGCACTATATGATTCGATTCCTTCCGATGTAATACGTTCACAATCCGCAAGATAGTCATGGCCCCGATTGTTAAATGCCAAAAAGTCGATGCCATTTTCGTTGCAAGTTGCAGCAATTACCTCAATAAACGAATTTTCATAAAAATTTCCCGCCATGCCATGAACATGAATAACAATTTCAGATGCTTTACCTTTCGACTTATAGTGCAATCCCTGCATTTTTGTTCCATCAGTTGCCAAAACAGTAACAGTGTTTGTTAACATAAATTTTTCCTCCAATTTTTAATTTGGTTTATTACCCGATTTTGATTCCCATTTGTTTTATTACCTTAAATTTACGATTGTAGCTTTCAACTTTTGCTGGATTTATAGAAATTTTAATTTTGTCCTCATTGAATATCAATAAAGATTCATTGTCTACAATCATAAAATCTTCAAAGGTGCCTCCCATTCCCTCCTTATATTCAGTGTAATAAACTACAATCCCGGCTTGTATCTGATCTGATATGATATTTTGCAACTCCGTTTTTTTATTTTGTGAGCATACAAAAATTCGTTCTATTTGAATTCCTCTTTTTGTAACAACGCTCATATTGGCTTGAAATACTTTCTCCCCTTCGTCATCTGTCCAAAATGTAGAACCACCAATATCTATGCTGGTAGCCAAAATTTGGCTGCTCGCGCTAAAAATCATCTTTGCGAGCAAATCCGATGCCTGATTTCGATCAAATTCCAAAAATTTTTGCATTTGATTATTTATAAACTTGAAATAATCGGTAGTTTTTTTTTCAATTCCTTTTTGGTACATTTCATAGCACACATTACTATAAAATTGATTTAAAATCTCTAAAATCTTTAATATTTGAGAATTATGTTCATTTATATTATAAAGTCCAGGCATGATTTGATGGTATCTTTTTAAGTCTGCATTGTGTTCAATATCATATACAAATGGCTTTATTCTATTTATTTGACGCTTTTTTACTTCATCCTTATCTTTTAATATAATTGAAAACTGATTAGACCAATATATATTAAAATGATTTTGAAATGAAAGTGCCAATTCTTTGCATTTTATTGCATAGCCAAAGCTCAAATTGTTTGGCGAAGATATATCACTGGATAGACCAATACATACATACTCTTGATTAAGTATCATGAAGTCTTCAAATGGAACACTCGGTAACCCAACAATTGCGCTAATCGTGAAATTGGGATTGGCTCTAAACGTAGATACCCTATCCAGTAACTCTGCATAGTCTTGCGGCGAAGTTATATGTACTAACTGCCTTACAGTTACTTTTCCCGCCTTTATTGCATCTGTCCAAGCTTTCATAAATGATGCTATGTGTGTATTTTCACCTGCATCATAAGGAACATTATAATTTTTCTCGAAATTCGTAACATCAATTTGTGATCCACCCGGGAGGTTTAATAATATTTGGGTTAAGTAAAGGTAAAATTGGGTTTTATCCTTGAAATAAAAAACCTCCATTTTGCTACTAAGGTTTTTTCCTATGTTAGCAATTGACTTGCCCATTTGGCTTTCATCTTTTTGAAGTTCAGATTGAATATCTACAATTTTTGAGATTTGGCTACTGACTTCTGTTTCCAGTTTGTGCTTATCTGACAACACAGTAATTCCAACGGTACCAAAAAGCAACACTAATATCTTTGTCCACAACTGAGTATCCCAAAAGCTAATGATTCCAAAAATATCTAATATTGCTAATATAATAGTTGCAATATAGGATAGCATAAAGAGAATATCAATAAGGTTATAAAAAAATGTTTTTATTCTCTCTTTCACTATAATCCCCTGGCCTTGTTTGACTTGTTACTACATATTTAAAAGTTGGAAATCTATACAAATTAATTATATCATCTTATTCCAAAATTGTCAATTAATAATAGTTTATTATTATGACCTCACATCATACCAGCAAAAACATTTGGGTGTAATCATCTTTGCACGGAGAAACAGCTGGATTTAATCAAAAGACTACTATTTCCTCACTAAGGCTCTTGATTTCATGTGGATTTCTGGGGTTGCCACTGACAACTGTACCTATGTTGATTTTATAAATTTAGCCATCTGTGGCGAAACAGACGGCTATGTACGGGTACGGAAAAAGCATCGGTTGTCAAACCAGCACCCCACCTAAGGCGTTCAATTATCGAAATGTGTTTGTCTGCTGCCCAAAAGCCTTGATTTAATGTGGGTTTGTGGGACTGTCGTTATGAACACTCGTACCATCTTATGATAATCCGAACGCTGTCCTCGAAGTGGGGGACATGTTCGGATTTATCATTTTTTATAGAAAGCAACATCATACTGAGGATATCTCATCGCTTCTATCGTCCTATGCTTTGGCACCATACCTGTTGGTCCATTGACTGATTGCCATAACCACGCTCTTTTTTGTGCGCTGGACAGGCAGTACAGTCAAACCTACGGCAGAACCTGACAGAGAGCACAATTCCGCCTATTTTTGTGCAAAGTCCAATAATCTGCATTGACATTCCGCTGTAATCATGGTACATTTTACTCATACAGGCTGTAATTTCTATTGATCGTCATCAATCACTCAAAAGGAGGTTTCCCTATGTTGTTCCAGACCACACAGGCTCACGAGGAGTTGAGGGCCAAGATTCGCGCCTTCGCGGAGGCCGAGGTGAAGCCCAACGCCATCCTCATGGATCAGGAGAGCCGTTTCCCCGCCGAGGCCGTAAAAAAATTGGCTGAGATGGGGCTGATGGGCATCCCCTATCCCAAGGAGTACGGCGGCGCGGGGCTTGACGTTATGAGCTACGCCATTGCGGTAGAGGAGCTGTCCCGGGTGGACGGAGGCACAGGCGTGATTTTGTCCGCCCATGTGTCCCTGGGCACCTGGCCCATCTTCGCCTTCGGCACCGAGGAGCAGAAGAAAAAATATTTGGTTCCCTTGGCCAAGGGTGAGAAGATCGGCGCCTTCGGCCTTACCGAACCCAACGCCGGCTCCGACGCGGGCGGCACCGAGACCACCGCCATCGACAAGGGCGACCACTGGCTGCTCAACGGCCAGAAGATCTTTATCACCAACGGCGGCGTGGCGGACACCTACGTGATTTTCGCCGTCACCACCCCCGACATCGGCACCCGGGGCATCTCCGCCTTCATCGTGGAGAAGGGCTGGAAGGGCTTCTCCTTCGAGCCCCACTACGACAAGATGGGCATCCGCTCCTCCGAGACCTGCCAGCTCAACTTCGATGACGTGAAGGTGCCCAAGGAGAACCTGCTGGGCAAGGAGGGCCAGGGCTTCAAGATCGCCATGGCGACTTTAGACGGCGGGCGAATCGGCATCGCCTCCCAGGCCCTGGGCATCGCCCAGGGAGCCTACGAGTCCGCCGTGGAGTACGCCAAGGAGCGGGTCCAGTTCGGCAAGCCCATCGGCTTCAACCAGGCCATCACCTTCAAGCTGGCGGACATGGCCACCAAGCTGAAGTGCGCCCGGATGCTGGTGTACTCCGCCGCCGAGAAGAAGGAGGCCCACGAGCCCTACGGCGTGGACGCCGCCATGGCCAAGATGTACGCCTCCGACATCGCCCTGGAGGTCACCAACGACGCGGTGCAGATCTTCGGCGGCACCGGCTTCCTCAAGGGCATGGACGTGGAGCGGATGTACCGGGACGCCAAGATCACCACCATCTACGAGGGCACCAACGAGGTGCAGCGGATGGTCATCGGCGCGGCCATCATGGGCAAGCCCCCCAAGAGCGAGGGCGGCTCCTCCAGCCGGGCCAAGAAGCCCGCCCCCGTCACCGGAGTGCGCAAGGGCATGATCCTCAAGGATGGCGACGCCAAGGAGCGGGTGGACGCCCTGGTGGCGGCCCTGAAGAAGGACGGCTATGACTTCACCGTGGGCATCCCCATGGATACCCCCATCGCCGCGGCGGAGCGGGTGGTTTCCGCAGGCCAGGGCATCGGCTCCAAGGAGAACATGAAGCTCATTGAGAATCTGGCCAAGGCAGCGGGCGCAGCCATCGGCTCCAGCCGTCCCGTGGCTGAGACCCACAAATATGTGCCCCTAAACCGCTATGTCGGTATGTCCGGCCAGAAGTTCAAGGGGAACCTGTACATTGCCTGCGGCATCTCCGGCGCCATACAGCATTTGAAGGGCATCAAGGACGCCTCTACCATCGTGGCCATCAACAAGAGCTCCAACGCCCCCATTTTCAAGAACTGCGATTACGGCATCGTGGGCGACGTAAACGAGATTCTGCCCCTGCTGGCCGAGGCGCTGGGCCTGGAGGAAAAGCAGCCCGCGCCCCCCATGGTGAAAATGAAGCGGCCCCCCTCCCCCAAGCCCGAGCCCATCGGCCCGCGCTATGTCTGCGGCGGCTGCGGCTACGAGTACGTCCCCGAGCTGGGCGACCCCGACTCCGAGGTGGCCCCCGGCACCCTGTTCGCCAATCTGCCTGAGGGCTGGGTCTGTCCGGAGTGCGCCGAGGCCAAGGAAATGTTCATCGAATCGTAAGAAGCAGGCAGGTTTCCGTCTTACCGCCATTTTTCAATAAAAGGAGGAACATCTATGTACTGCGTGCGCAGTGTCACTGATAATCTGTACTGGGTGGGGGCCAACGACCACCGCACCCATCTGTTTGAAAACATCCATCCCATCCCCCGGGGTGTGAGCTATAATGCCTATCTGCTGCTGGACAAGTCCACCGTCCTGTTCGACACCGTGGACTGGTCCGTCTGCCGCCAGCTGCTGGAGAATCTGGACTATCTGCTGGGCGACAGGCCCCTGGACTACCTGCTCATCAACCACATGGAGCCCGACCACGGCGCGTCCATCGAGGAAATCTTGATCCGCTGGCCCCAGGTGAAGGTCATTTCCACTCCCAAGGCGTTTATGTTCATGCGCCAGTTTGGATTCCACATCGAAGGCCATGAGCTCATCGAGGTGAAAGAGGGGGACACCTTCTCCTTTGGCGATCACACCGTCACTTTCGTGGAGGCCCCCATGGTCCACTGGCCCGAGGCTATGGTCACCTTTGATCTGACCAACGGCGTTCTATTTGCCGCCGATGCCTTCGGCTCCTTCGGGGCCCTGGACGGCAAGCTGTTTGCCGACGAGGTGAATTTCGACCGGGATTGGATTGACGATGCCCGGCGCTACCTCACCAACATTGTGGGCAAGTATGGCCCCCACGTCCAGCTCCTGCTGAAAAAGGCCGGAGGCATTCTGGACAAGATCAAGTTCATCTGCCCCCTGCACGGGCCGGTGTGGCGCAAGGACCTGATGTACTTCATCGACAAGTACGACAAATGGAGCAAATACCAGCCCGAGGAGCAGGGCGTGCTCATCGCCTACGCCTCCATGTACGGCAACACCGAGTCCGCCGCCCAGGCCCTGGCCGCCAAGCTGTGCGAGAAGGGCTGCGCCAACGTGTGGGTGTACGACGTGTCTAATACCCACGTGTCCCAGCTGGTCAGCGAATCTTTCCGGCTCAGCCACCTGGTGTTTGCCTCCGTCACCTACAACCTGGGCATCTATCCGGTGATGCACGACTATCTGATGCACCTAAAGGCCCTGAACTTCCAAAACCGCACCTGCGCCATCGTCGAGAATGGCTCCTGGGCTGTGAAGTCGGGTGATTTGATGCAAAAATTCCTGGAAAATGAGATGAAAAATATGACCGTGCTGGGCGACCGGCTCACCCTGGCCTCCGCCCTCCACCCGGACAAGGCCTCCGAGCTGGACGCCCTGGCCGACGCCATCATCGAGTCCATGGAGAAAGTGTAGGCTGTAAAGGCTGAGAGGCCGGGCAATCGTTTAGGCGTTTGCCCGGCCTTCTTAGATTCCCTATCGTTAGAGCCTATGCCTCGACCCATTGCAGCACAAAATTTTATTCATATGAGCTGGACATCAAACAGAAAATCAGACAAGGAGAATTTTTTATGCGTATTAGCCTCGAAGAATATTGCAAAAATCATGGCAAAATCGGGTTGCTGCAGCAATGAGATACTGAGAAAAGCTTACCTTTAACCCCAGAAACAGTTTCCTATGAATCCGGCAAAAAAGCATGGTGGTTGTGTCAACAGCAGCATTCCTGGAGCGCCGCTATCAGCAGCAGGGTCAAGGGCAGCGGCTGTCCTTTTTGCTCTGGAAAAGCAGCAATCCCTGGCCTCACTGATTTGCAGACTCTAAGACCTGATCTGGCCGCCCAATGGCATCCGACTTTGAATGGGAAGTTGGAGCCTCGCCACGTGACCTGCCGCTCCCATAAAAAAGTTTGGTGGCTTTGTGAAAATGGCCATGCATGACAGTGCACAGTTGACAAGCGATTTTGCGGCCAAGCCTGTACAATATGTTCCGGTCGCACGATTCTCCCCGGCTACAATGATTTGGCTACTTTGCGGCCTGATCTGGCGCAGGATTGGCTGTACAAAGAAAATGAGCCTCTATTGCCAAATCATACTACCCCTTATTCCAACCAAAAGGTGTGGTGGAGATGTAAACTCGGACACGTCTGGCAGGCTTGTGTAGGAGACCGATTTTCTGGCAATGGTTGTCCCTTCTGCTCTAACCACCGTGTCTTGGCAGGCTTTAATGATTTGGCGACTATTGACCCTCTTTTAGCTGAGCAATGGCATCCTACCCGTAACGGAGATTTGACTGTCACGCAGGTAACCTGTAATTACCTTAAAAAGTGTGGTGGCAATGCAAACAAGGACACTCCTGGCAGGCGCTGATCGGTGACCGGCATAGAGGTAACGGTTGTCCCTATTGTTCTGGCCGGCGTGCTGTCTCTGGTGTTAGTGATTTGGCTACATCCCATCCTGATCTTGCCGCACAGTGGGATAGTCAAAAAAACGGACCCCTGCTCCCCTCCGATCTCTCTGCAGGTTCTTCATACAAGGTATGGTGGAAATGTAAATTGGAGCATTCCTGGAAAGCCTCTGTTTCCAATCGCGTCAAGGGAAAAGGATGCCCTTATTGCTCGGGGCAAAAAGTATTGTCTGGCTATAACGACCTGGCCTCTCAATCACCCAGTCTGGCTGCACAGTGGCACCCTGAGAAAAATAACGGCTTACTTCCGGACCATGTTACAATACACTCCGGCAAACGTGTTTGGTGGCGCTGTGAACGAGGTCATACATGGCAGGCTACGGTGGCAAGCCGATCCGCAGGTATTGGTTGCCCATTTTGCTCAAACCGACAAATCCTGCTTGGATTCAACGATCTGGCCACTGTTGATCCAAATCTGGCGCGTCAGTGGCATCCATCCAAAAACGGATATTTAACGCCCTATCACGTAACAATCGGTTCCAACAAAAAAATATGGTGGCTATGCGAAAAAGGTCATGAATGGTGCACGACTGTAGCAAGCCGCTCCCAGGGCACCGGTTGTCCACATTGTTCTCCTTCAACCTCTTTTGCTGAACAAGCGATATATTTTTATTGCAGCCGTATGTTCACAGCGTATAATCGCTTCCGATACCAGGGACGGGAGCTGGATATATTTCTTCCAGATTTTTCTATAGCTATAGAGCATGACGGCCCCTTGCACGAGCGTGAAGCGATCAAAGCATCTGATTCAGCTAAAGATGACCTCCTGCTGCGGAATAACATTTTTCTCTATAGAGTAAAAACGGGAACTCAATTTCATGTTTCACCTGACAAACGCACCATTACCTATCACTATGGTGCAGGAAGCCTCTCTAACTTGGAGGAAGCACTTCACGCCCTTTTCCAGCTTATTTCCGAACAGCTGAAACAGCACTTACCCCTCGATATTGATTTAAAACGCGATCAGGGCGCCATACTGTCATTGTACCGGCGGCCAGAGGCAGAGAAAGCCCTTTTTCGAAAAATTCCCGAAGCAAAAAAATATTGGGATTATGAAAAAAATGCGTTGCTCAATCCTGATTTCTTTTCTTATGGTAGCGGTCAGCAGGTGTGGTGAAAGTGTGAGAATGGACACTCCTGGCAGTGCCCAGTTGCTGCATTCTCATCAGGCCAACGGTGCCCCTACTGCTCAGGACGCCGGGTTTGGATTGGCTTCAATGATCTGGCCTTCTGCAACAAGCCTTTGGCTGCTCAGTGGCATCCAGTTTTAAACAAGGGTCTCACCCCTGAGCAGGTGACATGTCATTCTGGTAAACGTATTTGGTGGCTTTGTGATAACGGCCATGTGTGGTTAGCCAGGGTTGCAGACCGATCCAACGGGCAGGGATGCCCATATTGTAAAAAGCACCGCAGACAGACTTCAACAGAAGCGGATACTAATTAAGTTTCAGCAGCCTGGTGCTTAAGAGCTTGAAAGATTGCGATTTGTTTAAATGATCTGCAAAACTATTATAGTTGTTCACAAATTCCTTTGCCCATCGGATGGTCCGTAGCTCGTGGCAGTAGGCACACTCTGTTTTTAGGACACTGAGCAACTCTTGATGGTCGCGTATCCAACGGGGCCCTGGCCTGTATATAAGAGCTGCCTGGCTTCTGTGCATACTCGTTAGAGGCGTATTGAGCGCCCTTGGTCTGTGCGTAGGCCCGTTCCCTTGCAAAGCCTGTTTCTGTGAGATATATCGCACCAGCTGTTTATCCAGATATTGTGCCGTCTTGTAGAGAAGCGTCCCCCATCATCCAGACAGGGGACGTTTTTCTATGCGCTGATACTGGCAGAGAAACAACAAATCCGAACCCGTTCCCGATGGGGAACAAGTTCGGATTATGTTGCTTTGGTGGACTCGAAGGGGATCGAACCCTCGACCTCCGCGTTGCGAA
>OFGP01002260.1_pt1 | contig 11622 bp, 9 predicted proteins | sample 1521781 | NCBI WGS metagenome assembly OFGP01 (sample SAMEA3504113, study PRJEB24116) | mouse gut metagenome | biome: mouse gut; feature: mouse-associated habitat; material: faeces | place: Denmark | collected 2011 | reverse complement strand
CCGCCCTCTTCCGCTGCGCCTGTTCCGTTTTGGATGTTTCATAAAATCGGGTATATCCTGTTCATGATTTGCTCACGCATTCCAATACCCTGCCGGGCCCCATTTTCTTGGTTGTCATTTCCCAACGCATGTGTTATAATCAAGTTACACAAAAAACAAGGAGGGCCATCTCATGAAATTGTACTTTTATGGCGCGGACCAGTGCGTTACTAGCAGCTGTCACTGCCTCGAGGTCAACGGGAAGCGAATTCTGATCGATTGCGGCCTGCAGCAAGGGCGGGACGAAATCGACAACCATGAGCTGCCCTTCGCCCCCAATACCATCGACTACATCCTGGTTACCCACGCCCACATCGACCACTCCGGCCGCATCCCCATGCTGGTCAAGCAGGGCTTTAACGGCCAGATCTGGACCACCCGCCTCACCGCCAGGCTCCTGGATATCATGCTGGTGGACAGCGCCTACATCCAGATGTCCGACGCGGAGTATGATAACCGGCGCAACCAGCGTGCGGGCCGCCCCTTCGTGGAGCCCATCTACACTGTGGAGGATGCCATGCGCACCATGGCCTATGTCCATACCTGCGAATACGACCAGGAGGTCGGCATCTGCGAGGGCGTCACCGCCACCTTTACCGACGCGGGCCATCTGCTGGGCTCCGCTTCCATCACCCTGGAGCTCCATGAAGGGGGCTTGCGGAAGACCATCGTCTTTTCCGGCGATATCGGCAACATCAACCAGCCCATCATCCGGGACCCCATCCTCCTCAAACGGGCGGACTATGTGGTCATGGAGTCCACCTACGGCGACCGGAACCATCAGGAGGTCTGGAGTTACACCTCGGAGCTGGCCAAGGTCATCGACCGTACCCTGGGCCGGGGGGGCAACGTGATCATCCCCGCCTTCGCCGTGGGGCGGACCCAGGAGATTCTCTACTTCCTGCGGCGGATCAAGCAGGAGCATCTGGTCCACTCCGTTGACGATTTCCCGGTATACATCGACTCCCCCCTGGCCAGCAAGGCAACCACCATCTTCTGCGGCGACCTGCGGGGGTATCTGGACGACGAGGCCCTGGCCTTGGTGAAAGACGGGGTAGACATGTTTTCCTTCCCCGGTCTGCGGCTGACGGAGTCCCTGGAGGAGTCCAAGATGCTCAACGCCGACCGGACCCCCAAGGTCATCATCTCCGCCTCCGGCATGTGCGACGCAGGCCGCGTGCGGCACCATTTGAAGTACAACCTCTGGCGGAAGGAGTGCACCATCGTTTTCGTAGGCTACCAGGGGGAGGGAACCCTGGGCCGGACCCTGCTTAACGGGGCCCAGACGGTGAAGCTCTTCGGCGAGGAAGTGGCGGTGCTGGCGGAGATTGAGAACTTCAAGGGCCTTTCCAGCCACGCCGACCGGGACCACCTGATTGAGTGGGCCAAATCCTTCACCAGCCCCACCCATTTCTTCGTGGTCCACGGCGACCGGGAGGTGGCTCCCTACTTCGCCGACACCCTGGTGCGTCTGGGCTACCGAGCCCACGCGCCCCAGTATACGGAAATCTACGACCTGGCCGCCGACAAGGTGCTGGAGCTGGGCTACCTGCCGGAGCGGAAGGTCATGACTCCCGCCGGCAAGGTATCCGGACCCTATCAGCGGCTGATTTCCACCGGCAAGCTGCTCCAGGAGGTCATCCTGCGCAGCAAGGGCCGCGCCAACCGCGATCTAGGCCACTTTGCCGACCAGCTCAAGGCGCTGATCGAAAAATGGGAGGCATAATTCCAATGGAATGGCTGCGCCATTCCGTTGGAAGCGGAAAGGACCGGCCCGAGCGCGGGCCGCAAAGTGGCTTTCCCGCGTACACGCTGCGGGAAAGCCGATTGAATTGTGTTCGCCGCTCCGGCGGCGAAACACCTGCGGAGGGCTTTGGTATATATGCCGGACTTACAGAAAAACCAACTCCATACCGTGACCATCACCGGCTACACCGCCGAGGGGCTGGGCGTGGCCCGGATTGACGGGCAGGTGGTCTTTATCCACAACGCCGTGCGGGGCGAGGTCTGCGCCGTACGCATTCTGAAGGTGCAGAAAAACGTGGCTTACGCCCGGGTGGAGGACGTTCTGGAACGTTCCTCCGCCCGGCGGGAGCCGGACTGCCCCCACTACCCCGCCTGCGGCGGCTGCGACTTCCGGCATGTCTCCTATGAGGAGGAGCTGGAGGCCAAGCGGCAGCGGGTGGAGGACGCCCTGCGCCGGGTAGGCGGCGCGGACGTGGCGGTGGAGGAGATTCTGGGTTCCGGCCAGGTGGACGGATATCGCAATAAGGTACAGTTCCCGGTCAGTCCTTCGGGACAGGCCGGGTTCTACCGTGCCCGCAGCCATCAGGTGGTGCCCGCCCTGGACTGCCGGCTCCAGGCTCCCCAAGCGGGGGCCGCGGCCGGAGCGGTGGAGGCGTACCTGCGGGACTTCCGTGTGCCGGCCTATGACGAGACAACCCGCCGGGGGCTGCTGCGGCATATTTATGTCCGCACCAACCGGGAGGGGCAGGCGCTGGTCTGCCTGGTGGTCAACGGGGACCGCCTGCCCCGCGAGGAGGAGCTGGTCCAATACGTCCGGACGGCCTGTCCTTCGGCGGTGGGCGTCCTTCTTAATTGTAATACCAGGGACACCAACGTGGTTTTGGGGGAGAACTATCGGACGCTCTGGGGAGAGGACGCCCTGACGGACACGCTGTGCGGGAACGTCTTCCGGCTCTCGCCCCCCGCCTTCTACCAGGTCAACCGTGCGCAGGCGGAGCGGCTGTACGGAAAGGCTGTCGAGTACGCCGGACTCACCGGGAAGGAGACGGTCCTGGATCTATACTGCGGCGCGGGAACCATCACCCTGGCCCTGGCCCGGCGGGCCGGACGGGTTATCGGCGCGGAGATCGTGCCGGAGGCGGTGGAAAACGCCCGGGAGAACGCCCGCGCCAACGGCGTGGAAAACGCGGAATTTTTCTGCGGCGACGCCGGCGCGGTGGCGGAGAAGCTGGCCTCGGAGCGGCTGCGGCCGGAGGTCGTAGTGGTGGACCCGCCCAGGAAGGGGCTGGGAGAGGAAGTCGTGCCCGTGATCGCCTCCATGGAGCCGGAACGGGTGGTGTACGTCTCCTGCGACCCGGGAACCCTGGCGCGGGACGTGAAGCGGTTTGCAGAGCGGGGATACCGGGCCGTGCGGGCGGCTGCGGTGGATTTGTTCCCGAGGACGCGGCATGTGGAGACGGTTGTGCTGCTGCAAAGAGAACACTCGTAGAAATCCTGCGTTCCCAACATGCTGCCTGTCGTGTGGTGTTCGATGCCGAGGACGGTGCACTCCCCAATACAAAAAGCGGGGGCCGGGCGAATGCCCGACCCCCTTGACTTATGCGTATACGATGGCGTTTCAGCCTGCAGGGAATTAGCCCAGCAGCTGGAGCACGCCCTGAGGAACCTGGTTGGCCTGGGCCAGCATGGCCTGGGCGGACTGGACCAGGATGTTGTTCTTGACGTAGCTCATCATTTCCTCGGCCACGTCGGTGTCGCGGATGGTGGACTCGGCGTCCTGGATGTTCTCGGCCATCACGGACAGGTTGTTCTGGGTGTGCTCCAGACGGTTCTGGACAGCGCCCAGGTCGCCGCGGACGCCGGAGACGTAGTTGATGGCGTTCTTGATGACGTTGATCGCCTCGGCAGCGCCGGCCTGGTTGCTGATGTCGATGTCGGCGATGGTCTTGGTGATCTTGACTTCCTTGCCGTTCTCATCGAGATAGGTGCCGGTACCCATGGCATCGGTATGCATGTCGCCCACCTGGACCTTCATCTGGTTGAAGCTCTCGCTGGTGTCGCCGATCTGCAGGGTCAGGGACTTGCTGTCGTCCTCCGCCACAGCGGCCTGGGCGGCGGTCTTGAAGCCGAAGGACTCCTCGATGGCCTTCAAGCTGGTCAGGCTGCTGTTGCCATCCTTGTCCACAAAGTCCTGCTGGCCCTTCTTCTCGGTGAAGGTCATGCGGGTGCCGTCGTGGCCCACGGTGTAGGTGGAATTGCCGTTGGCAACCTTGGTCAGACGGTCGGCGGCCTCAATGAGGTCCTCCTTCTTGCTCAGGTCCAGATCGCCGATATAGACCTTGTTGTCCGTATTGGCATCCAGCTTGTCCTTGTCCGCCTCGTCGGTGGTGAAGGTGTAGGTGGTCTTGCCGATGGTGATCTGGTTGCCGTTGGCGGCCATGGCGGCGGACAGGTTGAAATAGGTGCTGGCCAGACGCTCGCCGGCGGCCTCGCCCTTCTTGGCAATGTTGGTGGTGGACACGTTGTAATCGCCGCTCAGCTTGGGATCGCCGCCAGCCTTGCCAACGGTGGTGGCAACATCGTCATCATTGGCCGCACCGGCAGTGTCAGCGGTAAAGGTCACTTTGTTCGCGGTGCTGGTGGGGGTGACACCAGTAGGCTTGGCAGCAGCCGCGGCAGCCTGCAAGGCTGTGGCGATTTCAGCGGCGGTGGCATTTTCAGCAATCTCGACCTTGGTATTGGCGCCAGTAGCAGTACCGCCGGTCTTGGTAAACTCATAGGTTTTATTGCCAACGGTCAGGGTGCCGCCGATGACATCCTTACCGGTCTTGCCGGTGAAGTCTACTTCGGTCTTAGCGGCAACGGCGGCGGCGCCAGCCTTGCCGGTAGCGGTCAGGGTACCATTTGTAATGCCGGTCCAAGTGCCGGCAGTTGCCGAATCCACAGCGGTAGCAGCTTCGAACTTAACTGTGGTGCCTGTTACAGTGGCTGTCAAAGTCTGACCATCCACCGTAATTGTCTTACCATTAAACGCAGCGGCGAGCTTGGTAGCATCGGCCTTATCAGCATCAGCAACAGCCGCGCTGTCAACAGTCAGGCCAGTGCCAAAGGACAGCGTCAGCTTGGAAGCTTCCTTGTCCAGCGCAGCGCCAGCCAAGTCAATTTCGATGCTCGCCTTGGTACCAGCAGTGGCATTGCCCTGTGTCACAGTAGCAGTAGTAGCGGTAGGAGGCGTTACGGTCACAGTGGGAGTAGTACCGGCGGCAGTGCCGGGAGTGGTGGTAGCAGTGGCAATCTCGGTGGCCTTGGCCGTACCGGCGGAGACGCTGACCTTCAGCTCGGGGTCAAAGTCCACATCATCCGGGTTGGTCTGGGTGAAGGTGATGCGGTTGCCGGTGGCACTGGCCTTAAACTCGGCGCCATCCGCACCAAACTTCACAGCGTTGCTATCATAAGCGGTGCCGTCTTCGTAGGCGAAGGATACCTTGGTGGTAGTGCCGTTGCCCAGAGCGTCGGCGATGTCCGCAGCGGACAGAGCGGTGGTAGATGCATCGGCGGTAAGCGTACCAATCAGCTTGGTACCGCCAACATCAATGGTAAAGCTCTGGCCCTTGGTTCCGCTGACCGCCAGGTTGTGCAGGTCAACAGACATGGTGGTGTCTTCAGCAGCCTCACCGGCCTCGGCATGGAGGACAGTGTCCTTGCCCAGGATCTTGCCCACATCGGGCAGCATGCCGGCGGCGGTACTCTCCGTGGCCTCAACAGCAGCCTTGCCGGAGCCGTCCAGGGAGCCGTCCAGCAGCTTGATGCCGTTGAAGTTGGCGGAATCGGCGATACGGTTAATTTCAGTCTTGAGGTTGTCAACTTCCTTCTGGAGGTTGGCGCGGTCGACCTCGTTATCGTAGGTGCCGTTGGCGGACTGGGTGGCCAGGTAGTCCATGCGGTTGAGCATGTCCTGGATCTCCTGCATCGCGCCCTCGGCGGTCTTCACCAGGGAGATGCCGTCCTTGACGTTCTTCTGAGCGGCGTTCAGGCCGGTGATCTGGGCGCGCATCTTCTCGGAAATGGCCAGACCGGCGGCGTCGTCGCCGGCGCGGTTGATCTTATAACCGGAAGACAGCTTCTCCAGGTTCTTGCTGAGAGCGGAGGTGTTGGTGTTGTAGTTGCGGTAGGCGTTCATCGCCATAATGTTGTGCTGAATTCTCATTTTCTTGAGTCCTTTCAATAAAATATGGGATTTGCGGTCCGGCGCGCCGGAATTCCCTTTCCGACGCTGGGACGGAGCGCCTCCCTGTTCCGATGCCGTGGCCTTTGGACATCAGAGCAGTTCAGCGCGGGATCTATATTCCAGCCGGTTCGCGCAACCGGGCGGAATCAAAATTATTGGATGGACAGATCGTCCTCCCACACGGCGGGTACAATCTGCGCCAGCTGGGCGCGAAGGATTTCCGCCTCTTCCATGGAGCCGCTCTTTTCCAGCCGCTCCGCCACCTGTTCCATCCGGCGCACAGCCTTCTCCCGCTCGCTATTCCAGCGGAACACCGCCTCCGGCCGGTATTTGGCCCTTTTCCGGGCGGACAGCTCCGCCAAGCAGGCGGGCGGAGGATTGCCGCCGCGCTCCAGCACCGCGCCCCTCACAATGGCGACATCGAGGGGCGCGTGGATGGTCAGGTGGGCGCGTTCGCCGCTGAGCTGATCCACCAAAATGACGGTATCGCCGTCTACGGTGAAATACTCGCCGCGCCTCATCGTAATGCAAAGCATGTTGTCTCCTTAAGCCGCATCCGGCCCTGTCCTTCCGGCCGGTTTCTGATTTACCCCGCGCAGCTGCCGGCCCGCTCCCGGCGGGCCGCCATACTGTAAAAGGTCGCCTGGGGCAGGCCGCAGGTATCCGCCGCCTCGGCAAGGGTCATCTGTCCGCGCCGCCACTCCCGATGGACCTCCTCAAAATTCTCCGGGAGGGGCCGCGCCGGCCTGCCAAAGCGGACGCCGTTTGCTTTGGCCGCCGCGATGCCCTCCGCCTGCTTTTGGCGGCGTTCCGCCCGGCGGGTCTGGTCCGCAACGGCCAGGGCAAGCGCCGAAACGAAGGTCCCCAGCAGCTCCTGGCTGTGGGGCAGGTCCGCCGCGACAATGTCGGAGGCAATCTCCTGCGCCAAGTCCCTCAGCTGGCTCTGGATATCCTTTTCTGAAAAAATTGCGGGCATGAACAGCCTCCTTTCTTTCAACCGCCGATTCTGGTTCTGCCGAGCGGTTTTTGCTGAGACGGAATGGGTAACCGGCCTTTTCTCCGCACAATTTGACAAGAATGATGGACGAAATGGTATACTATCCCGTCCAAAAAATAATTTTCAGAAAAGTATTATCTGCGCCGAAATAGTGCCGATAAAAAGGACAGAGACGAGACAATAATTCTTTAAAGTTATCCGGACGGAAAAGTATACTATTCCGTCCGGATATATTTTGTTTCTGCACAGCCCGAAGCCGCCTCCGCGCGCAGGGCGGCATCGCGGAATGTGGACTTTGGAATGCCGCAGGCGTCCGCCGCCTCCCGCAGCGACATCTGCCCGCTCCTCCACGCCCTTCGCAGCCGCTCAAAGCTGTCCGGCAGCGCTGCGCGCTCGCGCCCGAACCGCACCCCTTTGGCCTTGGCCGCCGCGATGCCCTCCGCCTGCCGCTGGCGGATATTGGTGCGCTCATTCTCCGCCACAAAGGACAATACCTGCAGCACGATGTCGCTGAGAAAGGTGCCCATCAGATCCTTGCCCCGCCGGGTGTCCAGCAGCGGCATATCCAGCACCACAATGTCGATACACTTTTCTTTGGTGAGGAGCCTCCACTGCTCCAGGATCTCCTCATAGTTGCGGCCCAGACGGTCGATGCTCTTGATGTACAGCAGATCGTCCGGTCTGAGCCGCTTCACCATCCGTTTGTATTGCGGCCTTTGGAAGTCCTTGCCGGAGTGCTTGTCCACGAAAAGATTTTCCTCCGGAATGGACAGATCCCCCAAGGCGGTCATCTGCCGGCCCTCGTTCTGCTCGCGGGTGCTGACTCTGACGTATCCGTAAATGTTGGTAGACATGGAGTCCCTCCTGTTTCTGTTTCTACAATGGCTCCTTTGAAGCGGTCCTGTAAATCTGCACAGATTGCCAGATCATTGTACTACCGGAAATCCTGTCAATCGAGGAGATATAAATGTAAAAGAATCCCGGGGGAAAAGTCCATTGACCTTTCCCCCGGGATTCTTTAACGCACGGTGTAAACTCCGACCGTCGGGCGGGACCTTCCGCTTTTCCCGCAGAAAGATAAATTTTTACGTGCATTTCCCTTCGAATTGGTGTATGATAAAGACGCTTATCAATTTTCCCATTTCAGGAGGACAATACCATGAATACCTGCATCATTCCCCACGGCTACCGCTCCCCGCTCTACGGCTACGACATGCAGCGGGCTATCGAATTTGTGAAAAGCAGCTTCCAGGAGAATCTGAAATTTGCCCTGAACCTCCGCCGGGTGTCCGCGCCGCTGTTCGTGGACCGGAACTCCGGCCTTAACGACAACCTCAACGGCGTGGAGCGGCCCGTGGGCTTCGACATTCCCGCCGTGGAGGGGGCATACGGAGAGGTGGTCCACTCCCTGGCCAAGTGGAAGCGCCTGGCCCTCAAGCGCTACGGCTTCTACCCCGGCAACGGCCTGTATACGGACATGAACGCCATCCGCCGGGACGAGAGTCTGGACAACATCCACTCCGTCTACGTGGACCAGTGGGACTGGGAGAAGGTCATCACCAAGGCCGACCGGAACGTGGACTTCCTCCAGTACACGGTGCGCTCCATCGTTGGGGCGGTGTGCGACACCTGCGACGCCCTGCGCCGGGCCTTCCCCCAGGTCAAGACCCGCCTGGACCGGGAAGTCAGCTTCATCACCACCCAGGAGCTGGAGGACATGTACCCCCACCTGCCCCCCCAGGAGCGGGAGACGGCCTACATGCGGGAGGGCCATAAGACGGTGTTCCTCATGCAGATCGGCAAGACGCTGAAAAGCGGCCAGAAGCACGACGGCCGCGCCCCGGACTACGACGACTGGGAGCTGAACGGGGACATCCTTATGTGGAACGACGTGCTGGGCCGGGCCTTTGAGATTTCCTCCATGGGCGTCCGGGTGGACCCGGAGAGCCTGGACCGGCAGCTGACGCTGGCAAACTGCGAGGACCGGCGGACCCTGCCCTTCCACAAAATGCTCCTGGCGGGCGAGCTGCCCCTGACCATGGGCGGCGGCATCGGCCAGAGCCGTCTGTGCATGCTGATGATCGGCTGCTGCCACATCGGCGAGGTCCAGGTGAGCCTCTGGGACCAGGAGACGCTGGACACCTGCGAGGAGGCCGGGGTGCAGCTGCTGTAAACCCCCGTAAGAATTTCGGACAAGGGAGGTCTTTATGAATCTACTGAAAATCGCCCTGCTTCAAATCGCGCCTGCGGGCAGTCTGGCGGGGAATCTGGAGAAGGGGCTCGCCGCCTGCCGCCGAGCGAAGGAGCTGGGGGCGGACATCGCCCTGTTTCCTGAAATGTGGAGCAATGGGTACAATATCTATGGCCGTCCCCCGGAGGAATGGAAGGCGGAGGCGGTCCCCGCCGCGGGCGAATTTGTCCAGGCCTTCGGCCGTCTGGCCCGGGAGTTGGAAATGGCTGTCGGCGTCACGCTGCTGGAAGCATGGGAGGGCGGTCCCCGGAACACGCTGGTCCTCTTCGACCGCTTCGGGGAGCGGAAGCTGGCCTATGCCAAGGTTCACACCTGCGATTTTGACGTGGAGCGGCATCTGACCCCCGGCGAGGATTTCTATGTGACGGACCTGGACACCGCCCGGGGCCCGGTGCGGGTGGGGGCCATGATCTGCTACGACCGGGAGTTCCCGGAGAGCGCACGGCTCCTGATGCTGCGGGGCGCGGAGCTGATCCTGACCCCTAACGCCTGCCCCATGGAGATAAACCGCCTGTCCCAGCTGCGCGCCAGGGCCTTCGAAAACATGCTGGCTGTCGCCACCTGCAATTACCCGGCCTCCGTCCCGGACTGCAACGGCGGCTCCAGCGTATTTGACGGCGTGGCCTATCTGCCGGAGGCGGAGGGCTCCCGGGACACCTGCCTGCTCCAGGCAGGCGGGGAGGAGGGGGTCTATACAGCCGAGCTGGACCTGGACATGCTGCGGGCCTACCGGGAGAGCGAAGTCCACGGCAACGCCTACCGTCATCCGAAAAAATATGGACTGTTAACGGATACCCGAATCGACAAACCGTTTATCCGGGCGGACTACCGGGAATAAACACAATAAGGAGAAGGAAAAATTATGGAAAACTTTGTCTTATCCCATCTGGAGCCCAAGGGCGTGTTCCGCTTTTTTGAGGAGCTGGCCCGCATCCCCCACGGCTCCGGCAACACCGCCGCCGCCAGCGCCTGGGCGATGGACTTCGCCAGGACCCGGGGCCTGCGCTGCCGGCAGGACGAGCTGGGCAGCGTGGTCATCTGGAAGCCCGCCTCCCCCGGCTATGAGGGCCACCCGGCCGTGGTCCTCCAGGGCCATCTGGACATGGTCTGCGTGAAGGACGCCGGTACGGCCCACGACTTCGAAAAGGACCCCCTGGACCTGGTGGTGGAGGGCGACTGGGTCAGGGCCCGGGGCACCACTCTGGGGGGCGACAACGGCATCGCCGTAGCGATCATCCTGGCCCTGCTGGACGATGAAACCGCCGTACACCCGCCCATCGAGGCGGTGCTGACCGTGGACGAGGAGATCGGCCTGCTGGGCGCCAACGGCCTGGACTGCTCGGACCTGGCGGGGCGGAAGCTTATCAACATCGACAGCGAGGACGAGGGCGTCCTCACCGTCAGCTGCGCCGGCGGAAGCCGGTGCGACATCCGGCGGGAATTCCCCCTGGAGGAGGCGGAGGGCGCCGTATGCACCCTCACCGTCTCCGGCGGGCAGGGGGGCCACTCCGGCATAGAGATTCACAAGGGCCTGGCCAACGCCAGCAAGCTGCTGGGGGCGTGTCTGAAGGACATGCCCGGCATCCGGCTGATCTCCCTGGCCGGCGGGGCCCAGGACAACGCCATCCCCAAGGAGGCGGAGGCGGTGTTCCTGGCGGAGGCCCCGGCGTCCCTGGAGGCCGTCCGGGCCCGGTTCGAGGCGGAAACCCGGGCCGCCTTCGCCGAGAAGGAGCCCGGTCTGAACTTTACGCTGGCTTCCATCCCGCCGGAGCGGCGGCGGGCCCTCTCCGGTGAGGACACCCGGAAGGCGGTGTCCCTGCTCAACGACTATCCCAACGGCGTCCAGGCCATGAGCGCCGACATTCCCGGCCTTGTGCAGACCAGCCTGAATCTGGGCATCCTGCGGCTGGAGGAGGGGAGGATGGAGCTGTCCAGCTCCGTGCGCAGCAGCGTGGCGGCGGAGAAGGACGCCCTGTGCGCCCGGCTGGAGGCCCTGGCGGCGCAGCACGGCGGCAGCTTCTCCCAGCGGGGGGCCTATCCGCCATGGGAGTACCGGAAGGACTCCCCCCTCCGGGACACCATGACCCGGGTGTACCGGGAGCTCTCCGGCAGGGAGATGCAGGTGGAGGCCATCCACGCCGGGCTGGAGTGCGGTCTGTTCTCCGGGAAGATGCCCGGACTGGACGCCGTCTCCATCGGCCCGGACCTGGAGGAGATCCACAGCACCCGGGAGCGGATGTCCATCTCCTCTGTGGAGCGGACCTGGAGATACCTCCTGGCCGTGCTGGAGGCGCTGTAGTCCGCGATAACAGAGGACCGGGCCCCAGGCGGGGTCCGGTCCTCCTGCTTATGCCCATTTCG
>OFGP01002256.1_pt1 | contig 11627 bp, 9 predicted proteins | sample 1521781 | NCBI WGS metagenome assembly OFGP01 (sample SAMEA3504113, study PRJEB24116) | mouse gut metagenome | biome: mouse gut; feature: mouse-associated habitat; material: faeces | place: Denmark | collected 2011 | reverse complement strand
AAATCTAGCAACCGGTCAACTCTCCTGTGCATGATTTCGCTGACATCTGGGTAGGCTTTTCTCAAAGATATATTTTGTGGAAAGGCATGCTGAATTACTGTATCATATTTGGTATCCACGACTCGTCTATGTTCTGTTTGTGTAAACTCACTCTCGATCAAATTTTCTTCCAACATCCAATCTTGAAAATTATTTTCAAGTGCATCTATAACTTTTTCTATGTTTGTACTGAAAAGCCAGTCAAACGGAAATGCCTCAAAGCGGAGCTTTAGCCGATCTAATTGATATGCAACTTGACAAGAACCACCCAGAGAAACAATATGGTCAAACACCCATTTATTCTGGTTCAATAGGCTCCATTTTCTACCATTACTGCACATTGCTTTTTCTCCTAGTTGCAAGCTTATAAGTACTCTGTCCTGTTGCAGATTTTGAGGTTCTCCAGGACCTTTTTGATATCCCCGGCATGGTCCTTCTCGCAGATGAGCAGGGCGTCCTCCGAGTCCACCACAATCATGTCCTCCAGACCCACGGCGGCAATCAGCTTCCCGCCGCCCTGAATGGTGGTGTTCCGGGTATCCACTGTCACCACGTTGCCGTTCACCACATTGCCCAGCTCGTTGCTGCGCTTGATCCGGCTCACCGCCAGCCAGGAGCCCACGTCGTCCCAGCCAAAGGATCCGCTGAGGATGTAGATATTCTTCGCCTTCTCCATCACCCCGTAGTCGATGGACTCCGCCTTAAACGCCTGGAACGCCCGCTCCAGCGCCTGCTCCTCCATGGGGGTACCAATGGCCTCCCCGATCTTGCACAGGCCTTGATAAGTCTCCGGCAGGTAGGCCTCCAGATTCTTCAGGATGGTGGAGGTTTTCCAGATGAACATGCCGCTGTTCCACAGGTACTGCTCCGAGGCCAGATATGCCTTCGCCGTCTCCAGGTCCGGCTTCTCCACGAATTTCTCCACAGAAAACGCCCGGCCCAGCGTAGTCTCCGGCTGGAACTTGATGTACCCGTAACCCGTCTCCGGACTGTCTGGCGCGATGCCCAGGGTCACCAGGTTCTCCCCCTGCTCCGCCACCTCGCAGGCGTCCGAGAGGGTGTTCAGGAAAAGAGATGTGTATTTAATAAGGTGGTCCGATGGCAGCACCATCATCACCGCGTCCCCGTACCGCTTCGCCATATGTACCGCACCCAGGCCGATGCAGGGCGCGGTGTTCTTCCCCACCGGCTCGCAGAGGATGTTCTCCTCCGGCAGCTCCGGCAGTTGGGAGCGCACTAGGTCCTTGTAGCTGCGGTTGGTGACGATGAAGATGTCCTCCATAGCCACCAGCGGCAGGATCCGCTCCACCGTCAGCTGGATCATCGTCTTCCCGTCATCCGTCAGGGACAGAAACTGCTTGGGCATGTTCTGCCGGCTCCGGGGCCAGAACCGCTCCCCGCGGCCTCCGGCCATAATCAATGCTGTCTTTTGCATCTCCGCTCCTCTTTCTATCTTCCAATCTCTCTGCAAAGCTCCGTCAGGCGCTTTGCAGAGGCCTCCCAGGTGTATTTCTTTGCCTGCGAGTATCCTTTATCTACCAGGCTTTTCGCGCAGCTCTCATCCGACAGTACCCGCCAAATACCCGCCGCAATGCTCTCCACCTCCAGCGGGTCCACCAGCTCTGCGGCGTCCCCCGCCACCTCCGGCAGCGACGCCGCGTTGGCGCACACCACCGGGCAGCCAAAGGTCATCGCCTCCAGGGGCGGAATGCCGAACCCCTCATACAGGGACGGAAAGACGAATACGCCGGCGTTTTGATAGAGCGCGTTTTTCTCCCAAGCGGACACATAGCCAGTAAAAATCACGTCTTCCTTGCAGCTGATTTCCCCGGCAGTCCGGAATATCTCCTTATCCCTCCACCCACGACCGCCAGCCAGCACCAGCTGATGGGGGAGGTGGTACTGCTCTTTTAACAGCCCAAATGCCCGCAGTAGGCGGGTCAGGTTCTTCCGCGGCTCAATCGTGCCCACATACAGCAGATACGGCCTGTGAATCCCCCATTTCTGACAGCACGCCCCGAAATCCGCTATCTCCAACTGTAGGGACGGCGCGGGGTATACCTCAGAGATTTTCTCTGACGGAACCCCCAGCAGCTCTGCAATCTCCCCTTTGGAAAAGGCCGAAATAGTCAGAATGCGGCTGCTGCGCTCTATGCTGTATTGGATGCCCTTCTCGATTCTCCGCAGATTTTTCTTATCCATCGTCTCCGGAAACCGCAGATAAGTCAGATCGTGAATGAATGTCAGCACATGGCCCTTTATATGGGGCGGAACAATATAGTTGAAGAATATGGTTGCATCCGCACCGTTGCGGTACAAATCACTATACGCAATGGGTACAATATTCCAGATTCGCCGGTATATCCCGTAGGGGAAAAGGCGGTTTTCCTGTATTGGCAGCGTAATGCTGCGCAAGGCAGCCGTATTATCGTTTCTCCCTAAAAAGTTGAACAGATTGCCGCAAAATTCAACGCCATTCTGGCTTTTCAGATGCCGGGCCAACTCATAGGTGTAATGTCCGATACCGGACCGCTTCCCACAGCAGGGCTGTAGCTCCAATGCAACTTTCATAGACTCTCCACCATCTCGTCCAGCCGCCGCGCCGAAGCCGCCCAGGAGAAGCGCCATACATTTTGCAAGCCTTTTTTAGTCAGGTGTGCAGCCAGTCCTGGACTTTGCAGAACACGCAGCATTCCACCGCTGATATCATCTGTATCATAGGGATCGACAAAAACGGCCCCCTCGCCTCCCACCTCCGGCAATGCGCTGCTATTGCTGGTCAGCACCGGCGTGCCGCAAGCCTGCGCCTCGAGAACGGGAATGCCGAACCCCTCATAGAGAGACGGAAACACAAATAGGTCCGCGGCGGAGTACAGCGCGGGCATATCTTCATCCGGCACATAGCCGATGAAACGGATATCCTTGCTGTGTTTTGTCCCCTGTAATGCCCTGTCTCTATCAAACTTCCACCCCTGCTCCCCGGCGATGACCAGCTGATGGGGAATGCCTTCTTCTTTTGCTCTGTCGAAAGCCCTGATGAGCCGCTCCAGATTTTTGCGGGGATTGAAGTTGCCGACAAACAGCACCAAATGCTCCGGTAGATGATATTTCTCCCGAAGATTTGCCAAGCGTGCCACGTCCATGATTGGCTGCATTTCCGGGGAACAGGCACAGGGAACCACCTTGATTTTTTCTGGTGGAATATGCAGAATTTCTGTCATTTCCTCTTTGGTGAACTCAGAAATAGCCAGGAACAACTTCGCCCGACGGCACACATACCGGTATTGCAGCCGCCACCACACCACGCGGGACAGCTGATAGGTTTCTCTCAGCCGGTAGACCGCCAGGTCTGTTACGAGAGGAACAAGAAAGCAGCTTTTGGGCAGAAAGAAGGGCACTTTGGAATCTGTGGTCAGGAGAATCGCATTTTTACAATACTTTCTGCCCAACTGAACGGTTTGAAAGAATATCCTCCGCAGATACTGTCCATGGGACCATGGTACACGAATGACTTCCGCCGCTGGAGATGCGGGGAAGTCCGGACTGTCATGCGGTAAAACAACTTGGCATTGTCTCCGTGTAACCCAGGTATAGGGGCCGAAAAGGTCGCGGAGCAGAATGCCGATCCCAGAGTTGTTCTGCTTGTATTGCAGGGCATTGATAACAACTTTCACTATCTTTCATCCCAACCGATCTCCAACTGCTCCTGCTCCAGCAGGCGGCTATGGGCCTGCTCCACCAGCAGGGCGATGTTCTCCTCAATACCCGCCCGGGTACTCTGGTACAGCCGCTTCAAACAGCGGGGGTTCCCCTTCTCCTCCGGCACCTTCGCCGCTGTACACAGCTGACGGATGATGGTGCTCACGTAGGTGCGGCTCATAGGCGTGCCGTCCTTGGTCAGGAAGATGGGCCCGGTAATGTAACCGTTTCGCTTTGCGTAGTCCAGAAGCTCCCTTTGCAGGCCTTCTGGAATGCGAAGCACCTGTTTGTTGCGACTGGCGGTGACCGTCAGCTTACCCGCTCTCACCGACTCCACTGTTACCTTCTCTAATTCCTGCACCGTCAGGCCAGTGGTGCCGAACAGTTTTACCAGCAGATACGCCTTCTCCCGGCCTAACGCACGGGCCGTTTGCAGCAACCGCAGATACTCCGTCCGGGTCAGCTCCGGCTGGAGCTCCGTCTCCAGCTTCAACTGATTAGCCAGCTGGTACTCCCGGTGGCCGACAAAGTCCAGATAGGCGTTGTTCACTGAGAGGTAGCTGTTGATGGTACTGGGGGCGTAGCCCGCCTTCACCAAATGCTCACGCCAGCGCTCCAGGGTACCGTGGCAGATGATTTTGTCCTCCGGGAGGGCATCATAGAGGCGGTTCAAGCCCCGGCGATACCATTTTAATGTGCCCTCCACACGTCCTTCGTTCTGGCAGACAGTCATAAACCGCTCTATGCCATCTCGGGTCAAACGTACGCCCGCATCCGGCACTTGGCTATGCCGATGCCGTTGCTGGCTGTAGCCCCTCTGAATGTGCTGTCTCGTTTGCGGCATAGATACCTCCCTCTTGGTTCATCACAGACTTAATAGACCGCCCTGTTTCTTCATGGATTTTTGGGGGCTACAGGCCGCAAAATCCCCGCGCAAAATGCGCGGGGGTAGAAAAAGGCATAGAAATATAAGCCGGTCATCCAGTATTGTTGACCGGCAGGATTTGTTACGCGAAAAAACAGGGAAATGGGCTTGCATTCCCCTATCTTTTGTGATAGGATACCTACAGTCCTCAAAGTTCATCATAACTGAGGATCTGTTTTTATTACCTTTTGAGGCAACTTATTAATTTTGTCTATTTTGGGGGTTAAGAAATAAGTCCCAATCTCTCTAACTGACGAGCGTGCTCCACGCCAGTGGAGATGAGGTAGATACGGGTAGTCTCGATACTGGAATGGCCCAGTACATCCGCCAACTTCGCCACATCTCGACAGACCCGGTAGAAAGTTCTAGCAAACAGATGCCGCAGGTTGTGGGGAAATACTTTCGAGGGAACCACGTTGGCTTTTTTGCATAGCGCCTTCATCTCTGCCCAGATTTGACGGCGGGAGATGCCTTTGCCGCTTCTGGTGAGAAAGAGCTCGCCGGAAGTGATTTTTTCCTTTTTCGCATATTTTTGCAGCTTACGGCACAGCTTGCCAGGCAGAAGGACGGTACGGATTTTTCCTTTCAATGCAATATCTGCACGACCTGCACGGACCGCCTCTGCTGTTATATATCTCACCTCCGATACGCGGATACCCGTGGCGCAGATGGTTTCGATGAGTAAAGCAAGCCTTGTCCTACCTAAGTGATTAGCTGTCTCCAATAGGCGAAGATATTCCTCTTTGGTCAGTTCTTTCTCTGTATCGCGAAATAGCTTTCTCTGAATTTTTAGGTACTTTATCCGCAACTCCTGCCGCCCCACACTCTTGAAAAACTTATTCAGTGCGGAGAGCTTGGAATTGATGGTTTCCGGCTTATAACCTTCATCTCGTAAATAATTTTTCCAATTAGCCACCATCTCTGCTGTTATCGGCCTCCCCGCCAACCAGTGCGTGAAGAATCGCACTTCACGTATGTATTTTTCTATCGTACTCTGTTCGCGTTCTTCTGACCTTAACTGATGCTTGAATGAGATGAGTTGTCCGCCTGTCAGGGTGTGACTGTCCATTGTGTAAGCTGCCTCCAATCAAGTAAAATGGTATGTCCCATTTTACTTGATTGAGGATTTTATGTAAAATTCTTCTCGGTGTGTCTCTTTCCTTGGTACGGTTAAAGGATAGCCGGAGTTGGGAGGCGGGGCCTGAGAAAACGTAGTAAGCAGGGCGGATGTTAATGCATCTGCAATTTGCTTGTTGGGGGCAGCAACCGCATTCCTCATACTCATTTGCTGGGCCCGGGAGATGGATGGTACGGCCTTCTCCCGCACCATCGCCTCGTCCACTCGTATTTGTTCGTCCGGCATCAGGTAGGACAGCTTTACCGCTGTAGTCAGGGCCAGTGTTCCCTCATCTACCAACTTGCTGGCATGTTTGCGCCAGTGGCCAGACACGATCCTCATTCCTGGGGGCGGACAATGGCCGGTGTAAATACGCCGTATGCCCGGACGCTCTCCACTCTGTGTTTTGGATATAAGAAAAAGGGAGAATGCGGTATGATGCTGCATTCTCCCTGAAGAAGCCATATGGACCTCGTTGAGTATTATATATGAAAACACCGCCCATAGTCTCCATAGGGCGGTGTTCCATGTAATGTGATAGATTTTATTGTCATATTGCGATATTTTTTGCAGTTTTATGCATTTTCCTATTAAAAACGTTCCGGTGGGGCCGATCGGACCGGCAGGACCAGCGGGACCTGTCGCCCCAGTCGCGCCCGTGGCGCCGGTGGCTCCCGTCACACCGGCAGGACCGGCAGGACCAGTGGGACCTGTCGCCCCAGTCGCGCCCGTGGCGCCCCTTGCGCCGGTAGCTCCCGTGGCGCCTGTCGCGCCGGTTGCCCCCGTAGCTCCCGTTGCCCCGGTGGGGCCAACAGGACCAATCGGACCCATAGGTCCCATGGGACCGGCGGGACCGGGCAGACCCCGGGGACCCATGGGTCCCGGAGGGCCGGGGACGTAGCAGACCGTATCGCAGGGGTCGCAGCAGGGACTTCCGCAGCAGCGGTCGGATTCGTAACGATTGTATCGCATAGAGACAGATCCTCCCTTGTCTCACAGTGACGCGGCGCGCCGCCGCGCCGCGTGGGCATCCGTCTCCGCCGCGCCGGAAGAGACGGGTGTCCGTTTTTATCCTATGCGCCGCCGTGAAAAAGGTGACGGGGGAGGCTCCCCGCCTCCCCCGTTCCCTATGCCATCTGCAATTGGTACAGCTTCTTATAGATGCCGTCCTGGTCCAGCAGCTCCTGGTGAGCGCCGCTCTCCCGGATGCGGCCCTTGTGCATGACGATGATCTTGTCCGCGTGCTGGATGGTGGAGAGCCGGTGGGCCACCATGATGGTGGTGCGTCCGGCCATCAGGGTCTCCAGGGCCTCCTGAATCCACTGCTCCGTCTCGGTGTCGATGTTGGCCGTAGCCTCGTCCAGAATGAGGATGGCCGGGTCAAAGGCCAGAGTCCGGGCGAAGCTGATGAGCTGCCGCTGTCCGGCGGAGAAGGTGGAGCCCCGCTCCGTAACCCGCTCGTCGTAGCCCGCCGGCAGCTTCTCGATGAAGCGGCCGGCGTTGACCTGCCGGGCCGCCCGGACCACGTCCTCGTCGGTGATGGTCTCGCTGCGCAGGCGGATGTTGCTCTTGATATCCCCGGTGAAGAGGAACACGTCCTGCTGCACCTGTCCGATGGAGGAGCGGATCTGGTCCCGGGTCATGTCCTTGACATTGACGCCGTCGATGAGAATCTCCCCCCGCTGCACGTCGTAATACCGGCCGATCAGGTTCAGGATGGAGCTCTTGCCCGCGCCGGTGGCCCCCACGAAGGCCACCTTCTCCCCCGGCTCGATGACAAAGCTCACGTCCCGGAGGATATAGTTCTCCCCATCGTAGGCGAACCACACGTTCTTGAACTCAATCCGCCCCCGGATCTCCGCCGGACCCCTGGGCTCCGCCGGATCGTGGATCTGGGGCTCCTCGTCCAGGAGCGTGAATATCTTCTCCGCCGAGGCCACCGCCGACTGGAGGGTGGAGAGCTGCTCCGCCAGATCCTGGATGGGCTCGAAGAAGGTCTTGATGTACTGTAAGAAGATGTACATGGTGCCGAAGGACACTGTCCCCGCCAGCACGCCCCGGCTCCCCGCGGCGATGACAATGGCCATGGCCGCCACGGAGCACATGACGATCACCGGCCGGAACACGGCCCCCACCAGGATCTCCCGGCGAAAGGCCTGATGGAGCTCCTGACTGCGGACCCGGAAGGCGTCCAGCTTCGCCTCCTCTCGGTTGAAGATCTGGATCACCTTCATGCCCGATAGGTTCTCGGAGAGGAAGGTGTTCACCTCCGTCAGCTTGGTCTTGCTCACCTGATAGGCCCGGCGGGAGAGGGTGCGGAACACCACGGTCAGCGCCGTCACCACCGGCACCATCACAAAGCTCAGCAGGGCCATGCGCACGTCCAGCAGCAGCATCACCGCTGCCAGACCGATGATCTTCACCACATTCTTGAAGAGCTTGGCCAGGATGTTGGCGTACAGCTCGTGGACCGCCTCCACGTCGTTGGTGACCCGGGTGACGATCTTGCCCACCGGGGTGAGATCAAAAAAGCGCATGGAGAGGCTCTGGATGTGCTCAAAGAGCTGCCGGCGCATGGTGTAGACGATCTCCTGGCCAGTCTTTTGCAGCAGCAGGAACTGGGCCCGGTTGCACACAAACAGGATCGCCAGTACGGCCACATACTTCCCCGCTGCGGTCAGTATGCCCATGAACCGCTCCTCCACCGCCTCCCCGGGGGCGTAGCCCCCATCGATGAAGAGATCAATGGCGTCGCCGGTGAGGATGGGCTTGTAGAGCTCCAGCGCCGTGATAGCCAGCGCCAGAACCAAACAAGACGCCATGGCTGCCATGTGGGGCCGCAGGTAGGAGAGCATCCGCACCACGGCGTTGCCACGGTAGTGGACGTCCTCCTCTGTCTTTTTGAGAAACAGCTTCACGCCTCCTCGCCCCCTTCCTCCCGCAGCTGCTTCTCCAGCTGCTGCTTGTCGTGGATGCTCCGGTAGATGCCCCCCAGGGCCATCAGCTCCTCATGGCTGCCGTACTCCGCCGCCCGGCCCTCGTCCAGCACCAGAATGCGGTCCGCGCTCTGGATGGTGGAGATGCGGTGGGCGATGATGATGGTGGTGCGGCCCGCCCGGCTGCGCCGGAGATTTTTGAGAATCTGCTCCTCCGTGTCTGTGTCCACCGCTGAGAGGGCGTCATCCAGGATGAGGATGGGCGCGTCCTTCAGAAGGGCCCGGGCAATGGCGGAGCGCTGCTTCTGGCCGCCGGAGAGGGTGACCCCCCGCTCCCCCACCATGGTGTCGTACCCCTCGGGGAAGTCCATGATATTGCTGTGGATGCAGGCGTCCTGGGCGGCCCTCTGGATCTCCTCCCGGCTCTTCCACTCCGCGCCAAAGGCGATGTTGCGCTCCAGGGTGTCGGAGAACAGGAAGCTCTCCTGGGGCACGTAGGCGATGTCCCGCCGGAGCACGGACAGGGGAATCTCATAGATGGGCCGGCCGTCGATGCGGATCATGTCGCTTTTGGCGTTGTACAGCCGCAGCAGCAGGCTGGCCAGGGTACTCTTGCCGCTGCCGGTGCGGCCCAGGACCGCCAGGGTGCTCCCCCGGTCCACGTGGACCCGGATGGCGTCCAGCACCGTCACGTCCTCCTGGTCCGGGTAGGCGAAGGTCAGCCCGTTAAAGTCGATCTCCCCCTCCAGGGCCGCCACGTCCTTTACCTCCGCCCCGTCCACGATCTCCGGCTGCTCGTCCAGGATGGTGCGGATCCGCTTGAGGCTGGCCGTGCCCTGGGAGATGAAGGTGATGCACTCGCCGGCGGCCAGCATGGGCCAGACCAGCATGGCGATGTACAGGTTGAAGGCCTCGAACTGGCCCAGGGTGATCTCCCCGGCGATGGTGAGGTAGCCGCCGTAGAGGAGGGTCAGCAGGCCGCTGACGCCGATAATCAGATCCAGCAGGGGCATGAAGAGGGCCTGTGAGCGGGCCACGTCCATGTTCCGGTCCTGGTTGCGGCGGTTGACCTGGGCAAAGGCCGCCAGCTCCCGGCGCTCCTGGACAAAGGCCTTGATGACCCGGATGCCGCTGACCGCCTCCTGGACCTGGTCCGTAAGATCGGAGAAGGCCCGCTGCTTGGCAAAAAACCTCCGGTGCATCACCTTGCCGTAGTAGTAGTCCCCGTACATGATGAGCAGCAGGGGGATCACCGCCACCAGGGTCAGACGCATGTCCACATAGAACATCATCTTCCCCAGCACCATGATGAGCATCACCGTGGCGTCAAAGGCGGTGACCACCGTGGGCCCCATGAGCATCTGCACGGAGCGCATGTCGTTGGTGAAGTGGGCCATGAGATCGCCGGTCTTGTGCTCGTTGTAGTAGCGCATGGACAGCTTCTCCAGGTGGGCGAACAGGTCCTCCTGGAGCCTCCTGCGCACGTCCAGGGCCGCGCCGAAGATGAAGTAGCGCCACCCGAAGCGGCCCACGGCCATGGCCCCGCCCATGAGCACAATCAGCCCGATGAGCCGCCACACCCCGTCCATCCCGATGGTCCCGGCCTTCAGCCCGTCGGTGATCTGGCCGGTGAACTGGGGGATGTAGACGTTCATCTGGTCCACCGCCGCCAGGGACAGGATTCCCAACACGTAGTGGAGCCAGCGGCTCCTGGCATAGCCGCCGATCAGTCGAAGCTCCCTCATAGCGCCCCTCCTCAACCCTCTCTGGTATATCTGTGGGGCGGACAATTCCGCCGGCACATGTTTCTCCATTGTAGCACAGCGGGCAGCGGAGCACAATAGCTATTTGGGGAAATTCTGGGCAGGATAAAATCCAGTGGAAAATCCCAGCCGGGTGTGGTATAATGGGTCCATCCAAACAAAGGAGGGCAAACGCTATGCCGTACATTCTGATTGCCATCGGTGTGATCGTCCTGATCCTGCTGGTGACCAACATCCACGTGGTCCAGCAGTCCCGTGCCTTTGTGGTGGAGCGCCTGGGCGCTTACAACACCACCTGGGGCGTAGGACCTCACATCAAGCTGCCCATCATTGATCGGGTGGCCAAGCGGGTGAGCCTGAAGGAGCAGGTGGTGGACTTCGCGCCCCAGCCCGTCATCACCAAGGACAACGTCACCATGCAGATCGACACGGTCATCTACTTCCAGATCATTGACCCCAAGCTCTACACCTACGGTGTAGAGCACCCCATGAGCGCCATCGAGAACCTGACCGCCACCACCCTGCGCAACATCATCGGCGATCTGGAGCTGGACCAGTCCCTCACCAGCCGTGACCACATCAACACCAAGATGCGGGCCATCCTGGACGAGGCCACAGACCCCTGGGGCATCAAGGTCAACCGGGTAGAGCTGAAGAACATCATCCCACCCCGTGAGATTCAGGACGCCATGGAGAAGCAGATGAAGGCGGAGCGTGAGCGCCGGGAGTCCATTCTCCAGGCCGAGGGCCAGAAGCAGAGCCAGATTCTGGTGGCCGAGGGCGAGAAGCAGTCCGCCATTTTGAAGGCCGACGCCGCCAAGCAGGCCGCCATCCTGAAAGCCGAGGGCGAGAAGGAGGCCCGCATCATGGCCGCCGAGGCGGAGGCCCAGGCCATCATGCAGGTGCAGCAGGCCCTGGCGGACTCCCTGAAACTGCTGAACGACGCCGCCCCCAACGACCAGGTGGTGAAGCTCAAGGCGTTGGAAGCCATGCAGAAGGTGGCGGACGGCAAGGCAACCAAGATCATCATCCCCAGCGAGCTCCAGGGCCTGGCGGGTCTGGCGGCCAGCGCCAAGGCGGTGTTTGACACCGAGGAGCCCAGGCAGTAACAGCTGACATTTGGAGCCGCCCTTTTCAAAGGGCGGGGG
>OFGP01002245.1_pt1 | contig 11681 bp, 9 predicted proteins | sample 1521781 | NCBI WGS metagenome assembly OFGP01 (sample SAMEA3504113, study PRJEB24116) | mouse gut metagenome | biome: mouse gut; feature: mouse-associated habitat; material: faeces | place: Denmark | collected 2011 | reverse complement strand
GCGGCATCCACTTTCCTGCGCGCGGCTTTTTGTTTTGCTGTGTGCGGGCGTGTTATCGCACTGTAATATAGAAGGAAAAGGAAAAAAGGTAAATGGAACGAGTGATATTTGCTACAGGCAATGAAGGCAAGATGCGGGAAATCAGGTCGATTCTCGCCGATACATATCCGGAGGTACTCTCCATGAAGGAGGCGGGCATCCGGGCCGAAGCGGCGGAGGACGGCAAAACCTACGAGGAGAACGCCCTGATCAAAGCGAGGGCGGTGGCCGCAGCCGGGGCGGACGGAATTGTCATGGCGGATGATTCCGGCCTGGAGGTGGATTTTCTGAACCGGGAGCCGGGAATATACTCCGCCAGATATATGGGGGAGGACACATCCTACCGCATTAAAAACGCAAATCTCATCGGTCGTCTGGAGGGGGTGCCGGAGGAAAAGCGTACTGCAAGGTTCGTGTGCGCCATAGCGGCGGTCCTGCCGGACGGCAGGGAACTGGCTGTCAGGGCGGCAATCGAGGGCAGGATTGGCTACGAGGAGAAGGGGGAAGGCGGCTTCGGATATGACCCCATTTTCTATGTGCCGGAACTGGGAAAGACGACGGCGGAGCTGACGGAAGAAGAGAAAAACCTGGTCAGCCACAGAGGAAAGGCGCTTAGACTTATGAAAGAGGAATTGAAAAAGCTATGAAAGTACTGATTGTCAGCGACACTCACAGGAAAAACGAAAATTATTTCAAGGCTCTCGCGCTGGTAAAGCCTGACCTGGTAATACACTGCGGCGACGCCGAGGGAAGCGAATATGTGCTGACAGCGGCGACGGAATGTCCTGTACAGATCATTCTGGGCAATAATGACTTCTTTTCATATCTGCCCAAGGAACTGGAGCTGAAGATAGGCTCCTATAAGGTATGGGTGACCCACGGGCACAACTATTACGTTTCCATGGGGAACGAAGTACTCAAACGCGAGGCCGCAGCCAGAGGGATGGACATTGTAATCTACGGACATACCCATAAGCCGGTGGTGGACAGGAAAAGCGGCGTAATCGCGGTGAACCCGGGCAGCCTTTCCTATCCCAGGCAGGAAGGGCGCAGGCCGTCTTACATAGTGATGGAGGCGGAGGATGAGGAGGTCCGGTTTGAGGTTGCGTATTTGTGAGGAAACATGCCCCGTTTCCCTGTCTGATTTTCTTTCGTTATCATCTGATATCATTTTGTCGGTTTCGCGGATTTCCCGTTTTCCGCAGTGAACTTGTCCAGGTACCACACAGGCTGCCGAAGCTTCTTCGGCGGTCTTTTTTTGTACCTTCCCGTATAAAAAATCAAATAATCAACCTGAAAAATCCTGTTTTTCCACAATTCTTTGACGGTTTTGTTGACGTATCAACTGATATAATAAACTCAAACAACAGGGAGAGGGAGCAAACCCATCCCCCCACACCGGACAGCCCGAGAATCGGAGAGGTAAAAGGAGAGCGCAGGGAGCGATAGGATATGACAGAGAAGGAATTTTCAAAGCTGAGGCGTCGCGACCTTTTGGAGCTGCTCCTCTCACAGATTCAGGAAGACGAAAGGCTTGAGCGAAAGGTGAGCGCCATGATGAGCCGCATCACCAGCCAGGAGAAGACATTGAATCGTCTCAAGGATAAGCTGAACGAGAAGGATGCCCAGCTTGAGAAGCTGAAAGGGCGCCTGGATGACAAGGACAGAGAGATTGGTACGCTTCGGGAGACGCTTGAACAGGAACGTTCCTCCAGGCGGATTGAACTGGACGAGGCGGGATCTATTGCCGAGGCGGCGCTGAAGCTCAGCGGTATTTTCGAAGCGGCCCAGGATGCGGCGGACCGCTACATGGAGAACATACGGTTACTGCAGATGGCCGCGGAACAGAAGTACAGGGATTCCCGCCGAAACCGTAGCCCGCTGCGGGAGGCAGAACCAGATGGCCAGGGTTGACGACAGGATTCCGTCAAGGCAGGTTCTGGAAACCCAGTTTCAGAAGGCAGTGAGAAAACATGATATCATCCGGGCAGTGTTTATCACCATGGGGATACTGGTTACGGTATCTGCGGCCGCCGCCGTTACCGCAAGCCTGTTTATACAGATATTCCGGATAGACGGAAGTTCCATGGCGGATACGCTCCGAGAGGGAGACCTGGTGATTGTGATGGATGACATTGCCTTTGGAAAAGGCGATATCATCGCATGCAGATACGAGGACGACATCCTGGTAAAGCGGGTTATCGCCACAGGCGGCGACGAGGTGGATATTGATGAAGACGGAAATGTCTTCGTGAACGGCAGCCCGCTGGAGGAAACATACATCACGGAGAAAGCACTGGGAAGCTGCAGCACGGAACTTCCGTGCAGGGTACCGGAGGGAGAGAACTTTGTGATGGGAGATCACCGGACGGTTTCCATAGATTCCAGAAGTGTGGTCATCGGATGCATTGACGACAATGAGATTATAGGCAAAGTTATTTTCCGCATCTGGCCGATGAGGGAGCTGGGGGCGGTGGAGTGATGTTAAGACAGGACAGATACTCTTTGTTTGGACAGAGATGTAGATAGAGAGAAAGAGTTCAGGAAGGGAGACAGCAACATGGGAAATATAGTATTTAGCCAAGCTGCAAAATTTTTACAGAAAAGACGCAACACCAGACGGTGGATTGCAGTTGTCCTTTGCCTTGCGCTGGTAGTCACATCGGGAACCTTCGGCGTGCTGACAAGGCATGGGAGCGCACTGACAGGTGCGGACCGGGTTCTTGCCTGTGTGTATGAAAATCATGTACACGGCGATGAATGCTGTGACGAGGCAGGCGAGCTTGTATGCGGTTATGCGGATTACTGTGTGCATGTACACCAGGAGGGCTGCTATGACGGAGAAGGCAGCCTGGTTTGTCCGCTGCCCGAGACAGAAGCCCATGTGCATGACGATTCCTGTTACGGTACGGAGCAGGTTCCGGTCTGCGGGATGGAGCAGAATGCGGGACATCAGTATACGGACGAGTGCTATGAAATTGAATTGCTGGATATGGTCTGCGAAAAGGAAGAGCATGTACATGATGAAAACTGCTACGAACTGATTCCCGAGGGAGAGGAAGTTCCGGAGGTTGAAGAGGGCACCGAAAGCGAGACACCTGCAGAAAGCACGGACACAGTTCAGGATGATGATCCCGCCGGGAACGCCGATGCATCCGGAAGTGAAACATCTGCCGAAAATGCGGATACATCCCGGAACGAGGCGCCTGCCGAAAGTGCCGACGAGAGTGACGGCTCTGCGGAAGGCTCGGAAGCGACACAGCGTGAGGACTCTGCCGAAAGTACAGAAGAAACAGACAATAACATATCTGCCGAAAGCACGGAAGGAACAGGCAATAGCGAATCGGCAGATAATGCGGGTCAAAACAGGGCTTCCGCTGAAGGCACAGATGAAGCCCAGGACGAAGATACGGCCCAAAGCGAGGCTCCTGCAGGAAATGCGGAAGAAACCCAGAGCGAAGCTCCGGCCGAAAACCCCGAGCCTGCCGAAGACGACGGAATCAATGAGTGTACGGAGAACCGCCGCATGGTCTGTGAAAAGGAAGAGCATATACATGCAAATGAATGCTATAACCAGAACAGGACGCTGAAGTGTGAGAAGGAAGAAACGGACAATGTCCATATCCATACGGAGGCGTGTTATGAAGCCAGACAGATTGCAACCTGCGGCAAGTTGGAAATGCATACACATGCGGAAGCCTGTTATACAGATGGCATACTGGCCTGCGGCAAACAGGAGCTGACAGAACATGTACACGGTGACGAATGCTTTCAGGCGGCACCGGTGACGGAGCTTACCGCCACGGCAGGCGACGTTACCATTACGGTCAGCGCTGCCGAAGAGGGAATCATACCCGCAGGTGCGGAGTTGTCGGTGACACCGGTGGTAAAGGCGGAGGCGGAAGCGCTGGACAGCCTGGAAAACGAAGAAGAAAGGGCAGAGGCGGAAGCGCTGAATGCCGTCTATGATGAAATCCTGCAGGGGCTGGAAGCGTCCGTAGAGGATGACGAGACCAGGGAAATCAAACATTTTCTGGCATATGACATCAGCTTCCATACACAAAACGAAAACGGTGAAACCGAGGAAGTGGAACTGAACGGAGACGTCAATGTCACTTTGGAATTCCCGCAGGGGGCTTTGCCGGAGGAGATTATCTCCGATGAAAACACACAGATTGAAAGCGTGGATGTGCTGGATATGAAGGAGACCGGGGAAGGACGCACTGCCGAAGTGCAGGATGCGGTAGTGGATACCACCCAGGACGCCGATGTGGAGAAGGTAGAGACCAGGCTCAGCGACAGTTCTACCCTTGCGATTGCATGGTTCGGGGAGATGAACCAGGAGACAGGGGAGTATGTTTACGAAGACGACGATGTTGTAATCCGTGTTGTGCCCATGGCCGAAGGGATTCTCCCGGAGAATGCGAAGCTGAAGGTCATACCGGTCATTGCTTCGGAGGAAACCGGCGAGCAGTATCAGCAGGTAGCCGAGAAGCTGATGGAGAAGGCTGAGAATGAAGAATATGCTATCGCGGGCTTCCTTGCCTATGATATCTCCTTTGTGGATGGAGAGGGAAACAAGATAGAACCGAAGGGTGAAGTAAAAGTCACCATGAATTATAAGGAAGCAAAGATTCCGGCGGAAGTGGGCGCGGCAGCCTATGCGATTGACGGTGAGGACGTTTCCGGAGGAGACGCCCAGGCGGAAGGCAGTGCTGCGGAGGCGGAACTTAACGTAACGGTGATGCATCTGGAAGAGGATGAGGCAGGAAGCGTCAATGTAGTGGATATGGCGGAACAAAACAAGGTTACGGCCCTGGAAACTACGGAAGAGCAGAAAATCCAGAATGCGGAGTTTGTGACAGGCGGCTTCTCCATTTTTACAATCACATGGACGTGGGATACCAGTAAACCTTATATCTATGAGGATGAGCAGGTAAAGATTACCGTCACGGCAGTTGACAGGGATGCCATTCCGGAGGGAACCACGCTCAGCATTACACCCATCAGGGCGGAGGACGCGGAGACGGCAGAGCAGTATCAGGAAGTAGCCAGAAGGCTGATGGAAAAGGCTGCGGACGAAAGGTATGCGGTTGCGGGTTTCCTGGCATATGACATTTCCCTGATCGGAAAAGACGGTGTGGAGATAGAACCCGGCGGTAAAGTGAAGGTTACCATGGAATATAAGCAGCCCATGGCCATGGTGCAAATCGATGCTACAGTCTATGCCTTGGTAAGCCAGGAACTTGGGCTGCCGGAAGCAGACGCGGCTGCAGGCACGGAAGTACCGCCTGCGGAAGGCATCCAGACAGAAGCTTCTTCCGCAGAAGACATGGCTGTAGGCACGGAAGTACCGCCTGCGGAAGATACCTCCGCAATTGACGAAAATACAGTGAACGACACAGAGCAGGCTGCTGACAATGCAGAGATGGGGGGAGAAGACGGAACCGCATCCGAAGAGGAGCAGATTGAGGTGACGATCATGCACCTGGAAGAAGACGGCCAGGGGGAAGTGGAGCAGATCGTCGACATGACGGAGACAGATCAGATTCAGGCGATAGAGAAGACCGAACAGCAGGAAGTCTGCAAGGTGGAGTTTGTGACAGAGAGCTTTTCCATGTTTGTGCTGTCGTGGAATGATAAAGGAATTCAGTTTAAACCAGGCACAGGAGAAAAGATGGATGTACCAAGTATCATGGATCAGGTCATACTTCCGGAAGGTAAAAACGGTTGGCAGATCGTAGACGAAAGGTACGAGGGTAATGGCTCTGCTAATAAGGAACCCTTAAAATCAGATCCGGTATTAAACGATATTCGATATCAGAAAAACGTAATACCCACCGATGTGGAAAATGAATTCCTGGTATATCTGTCAATAGATGTGAAATCGGTGTTTGAAAGCTATTTTAGTATGGCTGCTTATCAAGCGACTACCTCCAACAGTGACCATTCGTATAAGGTTGGGGATATCGTTCCTTCGATGGAAGGAAATATGAGTGTTAAAGTAACAACTACTCCCCAGGAGAAGGGATTTAGTGCTTTATTTACGATTCTGGACAGCAACGGCAATGTTGTGGCGGATAAGATGCGGATATACTGGAGTCAGGGAAATAATGTGACGTTCTTTTTGAAAACAGCCCAAGGAAATTATGTATTGATGGGAATAAGTGTCAACAAAGGTACAACAAATACAATCAGGCTGACTAAAGAGGCAGAGGATGCAATCCGCCAGGATATTACAACGAAAGTTATGTTGGGCACAGTGACAGATACCATGGGACCTTATATAGAGTTCCAGGGAATTGTAGCAGGGGATTACCTTGCAGATAACCATCCTTCCTGTGTGAACGGCGTTCTGACCTGGACACCTGCACCGAAAGAGAAAGCTGCAGTTGAGAAGACGACGGAGAAGGTGGATGGAAAGACCAAGGAGACAACCTGGAGCCTCAATGTGGCAGAACTGCTTTACAAAGTCAGGTTAAAGGTGGAAGCGCCGGAGTTTCACAGCTGTGCGGATAATATGGACAGTACGGTAACGGAGCCGGAAAGCTACGAAGTGAATCAGAGCGCTGTTCTGACTTCTGATAAGGGGACAGTAACTTTTCAGAAACCTTATGTTCGAGGCCTTCTCTATGATTTTACACTTTTGAAGAGAGCACAGGACGAGAACGGAAATGACTTGGGTGTCCTGCCTGGTGCAGGATTTGAGGTGAAAGATGCCGAGGGAAAATCACTTGGCACAGCGGAATCAGATGAGAAAGGAATTGTGCGCTTTACAGGGTTGCCGTGGGGAAGTTATACGGTGACAGAGATACAGGCTCCGGAAGGATATGAGGAAATAAACGAATCAATCGGAGCGCTTGCACTTTGTTATACGGAAGATAAGCAATTGCCGGAAGAAGAACGATGGCTGGATCAGAATCCTGACAACCCTGTTGATATGATTCATACGGATTATACGAAGGCGGCAGGTGAGAAATTCGAAATCGGGGATGAAACAGGGGCAGATGAAAAGCCGGCGAATGTTATCTACAATACAAAAATGAATACATCTGTAAAGGTGATAAAGGAATGGGTAGACGGAAATAACGAATTGGATACACGTCCTGCTGAAATCACATTTACACTGAAGTTCAGAGCAAAAGACAGTACGGATGATACGGCATGGGCAGATTTTACCGATGAGAATCATCAAACCGCTGTATATACGATATCAGAAGAGACAAATTGGCAGCTTACCATAGACAATCTTCCGGCGGGAAATGAATATAAGGTGGTAGAGACACCGGTTCCGGGATACACGACCATCGTTGAACCGGTTCTCGAACAGACAGCGGGAACCGGGGACGGAGAGAGCGCTTCTTCCGGACCGACAGAATTTACAATCCGCAACGTACTTCAGACACAGATTGTCAAAAGAAGTTCCAGCAGCCCTGACCTGATGCTCCAGGGTGCCGTATTTACACTGACCGGAACAAACGTCAACTGGGTCGGAACATCGGGAGCAGACGGAAGAATGGAGTGGAAGGATGGAGAGGAAACGGTTTCCCTGGAGATGCTTCCGGACGGCGGATACAGCCTCAGCGAAACGGATGCACCGGCCGGTTATGGACGCAGCGATGCGGTCTGGACGATTACGGTGAAGGATGGTTTGATTTGTACCGTTACAGCAACGGATATGGGTGAGGTGACCGGAGTAAATGTAGGCAATAAACAGGCATTTTATTTTGAAAACAGCCCGGTTTATGCGCTTCCGTCCACAGGCGGCGAAGGAATCTATTGGTATTCGATTGGCGGTATGCTGATGATGTGTGCAGCAGTGCTGATCTTATATAGAATCAAAAATAAGAAAGTGAGGGGGTGTCGGAGAGCCTAAGAAAATGTTTCATTTTTGGCGGCCCACCGGGACCGCAAAGCCTGACAGTGTAACATCGATATATCGGCACATGTGTGGAAACAGGATAACCTGATACACAGTGCCGGTACACCGGAAACAAAGTTTCAAAAAATGGGCAATGCCCAAAAAGAAAGGAAAGAAAAAGATGAAGAGGATGAAAAAGATTTTGGCTATGGTTATGGCCATGGCAATGGTTCTGGGAATGTCCCTGACCGCATTTGCAGCGAATGCAACGCTTACGATAACGAATGCTGAAAATGCATCTTTTAAGAAATTGCAGGTAATTGCAGCAGACCCGTCTACAGCTACAGGATGGGCATTTACGGATGAAAACGTAGCAGTGGCGTATATAAGTGCTTTTAGTACGGTCGAAGAGGGTGATATGCCTAAGGTGGTCAGTGATCAGGAAGCTATTGTAATGCTGATTTTGGCTGGCGGCGTTGCAAAGGAAGAACTTCCGGTTGCCTTTAAGGACACTGATCTTGAGGCGGCATCTGCAGCACAGATTGGCAGGGCTTTAAGCAATGTAGGGGCAGCAATGTCTGATTCGTTTACAGATATGACGAATGGTGAAACTGTGACGTCTGCAGGTATTTATGCAATCAAGGGCGAGGAAGAGGGATTTACCTACAACAATATGGCTATTTACGTTGGCTTTGGACCGGTAGATGGGGAGAACTATCCAGAGTTGACAAGTGAACCGATAGCTGCTAAGAAATCTCCTACTACTACAAGCAAAGTAGTGGCGGATGAAGATAAGGTTGTTGCCATTGGTGATATTATAACTTATACAATTACAGCACAAGTGCCGTTTATCGACCCCAATAATGTTAACAAGAGTTTTACAATTACTGATGAAATCAAGGGGGCAACATACTATTTCCCGAAGACACAGGAGGAAATGGAAAATGGTTCTTGGGATGACAGTATTGCATCTGTGCAGATGAATGAAGGCAATGGTGAGGTTAGTGGCGTAGGCAGTGCAGAGTTGTTTGCTGTAAAGACGGACGGAACAGGCTTTACAATTGACTTAAGTAATTTGATTAACGATGCAAACTCTAATGCTGGGAAAGAGTTAACTGTGACATATACTGCAAAGGTAACGGAGACAACAGTTGAAAATACTGCGCAGGGACACGCAGGTGGCAGTGATTTCAGCAGCAGTCCAGAGGTAAATGTTTATTCTGGAAGTATTGTTCTGGCAAAGGTAAATGAAAATGGTGATGCATTAAACAATGCAGAATTTACCTTGAGCAAAGTAACAGGAACAGATGCAGAAGGAAATCCGGTTTATGGAGATCCGCTTAAGTTTGTGTTACAGGTTGATGGAACATATAAATATGCTCCTGAAGCTACGGCAGAGAATGCAACTATATTAAAATCCGCAACAGTTCAGTTTGCAGATGAGGAAATGGAGGGTGTTGTAGTTGTTACAGGCCTGGACGTAGGTGAATATCATTTTACTGAGACGAAAGCTCCTGAAGGATATTCTATTAATACAGATGGTGCAGGTACTACGATCAGCGTTTTGGGTGAAGCCAGAGATGTGATTGTTGCTCATGCACAGATGACTGATACCACGCTCAACGCCCTTCCTTCTACCGGTGGTATCGGTACCACGATCTTCACCATCGGCGGCGTAGCAATCATGGTAGTAGCGGCAGGACTGTTCTTCGCAACCCGCAAGAAATCTTCCAAGTAAGATTGCAGAAGTAAGCTGAAGTGAAAAAGCAGAATTTTATTTCTAAATTTATGTAAATACGAAGAGACAGTGGGTGGGTTCCATCCCGCCCACTGAATCCAATGAAAAGAACCAGACAGGAAATCAGAAAGGAAAATGCAACAACAAGGAGAATCCGGATGAAAAAGGTAATGACAATTATCATAGTTCCCATAATGTTTCTGTCCGGCTTGTCCTTGCTGCTGTATCCCTTCGTGGCGAACCAGTGGAATAACTACAGGCAGTCACAGCTGATAAGCAGCTACGACACTGCGGTTGCCGATCTGGAAGAGTCCGGCGGCATTGATTACCAGGCGGAATGGGAGAGGGCGAAAGCCTTCAATGACAGCCTGGTGCCATATATCCTTCCCGATTCCTTTGCGGTAGCGGAGGCAGAGGAAGTGGATGAGGAATACCTTTCCTGCCTGAACCTCACAGGCGACGAAATGATGGGCTATGTGGAGGTTCCGAAGATTAATATCAAGATACCTGTTTTCCACACCACTTCGGAAGAAGTTCTGCAGACTGCGGCAGGGCATCTGCAGGGAAGTTCGCTTCCGGTGGGAGGTGAGAATACGCATACGGTAATTTCCGCACACAGGGGGCTGCCCAGCGCGACTCTGTTCACGGATCTGGACCAGCTGGAGATAGGGGATTACTTCCTTTTCTACATCCTGGACGATATCCTCTGCTATCAGGTAGATGAGATATCGGTGGTTGAACCCACGGAGACGGAAGTGTTATCGGTGGTGCCGGGGGAGGATTTGGCGACGCTCCTGACCTGCACGCCTTATGGAGTCAACAGCCACAGGATGCTGGTGCGGGGGCATAGGGTATCCTATGAGCCGGAAGCAGTGGAAGAGACGGTTCCCTCCGTATTGGGCGCACCCAGCCTGAGGACAAATTATCTCTTATGGGTATTTGTAGGTTTGGCAACTACAGGCGTATTTATATTGGCGCTCTACCTGATAGACAGACGTAAGCGCAAACGTGCCGGCACCGCATCCGTTAAGATATCAGGCGGAGATTCTGCTGAATCATGCCGGAAGGCTGAAAGGGAATTGGAAGTACTGGATCTGGATACCGACACCGGAAAAATGTCGGCGTTAGAATCGCCGGAGGATAAGAAGTCATGATAAGGAAAATCACGGGTTTTTTATTCGGCCTGCTGTTTCTGGTAGGACTGGGAATTCTGCTTTATCCTACCATATCAGATAGATGGAATGCATATCGTCAGGCGCAGCTGATCAGCACTTATGAGGAAGCGGTGGCGGAGCTGCCCCAGGAGACACACGATGAAATCTGGGCGGCAGCACATAAGTACAATGCGGAATTGTGGAGTAAGGGCAACCGATATGAATTTTCCGATAAGGAGAGAGCAGAGTACGAAGCCCAGCTGGATGTGGCGGGAAACGGCATTATGGGATATATCGAAATTCCGTCTATCAAATGTTCCCTTCCAGTTTATCACGGCACCGAGGAGGATGTTCTGCAGATTGCGGTGGGACATATCGAGGGGACATCGCTTCCGGTGGGAGGCGAGAGTACACACTGTGCGCTTTCGGGACACAGGGGGCTGCCTTCGGCAAAGCTGTTTACAAACCTGGACCAGCTCAAGGAAGGGGATACTTTCCTTCTGAAAATACTGGGAGAGACATTGACATATGAGGTTGACCAGATTCTTACGGTATTACCGGAGGAAATGGAGGCGCTGAACCTGGAAGAGGGGGAGGATTACTGCACCTTAGTTACCTGCACTCCTTACGGGGTGAACAGTCACAGGCTGCTGGTGAGGGGAATGCGCACGGAGAACGCACCGGAGGAGATACAGGAAGAGGCGGAGCCGGAAAGACCTGCGCCTGCGGGAATTACGGCCGGTATACCGCTGTGGGTGGCCGCTTTGGTAGTGGCAGTGCCTCTTTTCCTGGCGTTGATGATATGGCTGCTGTTCCGCAGAAGGAACCGGAAGAAATAATGCCGGAACCAAAGGCGGTTAGATAGTATAGAAAGGGGCATCCCCCATGC
>OFGP01002240.1_pt1 | contig 11709 bp, 8 predicted proteins | sample 1521781 | NCBI WGS metagenome assembly OFGP01 (sample SAMEA3504113, study PRJEB24116) | mouse gut metagenome | biome: mouse gut; feature: mouse-associated habitat; material: faeces | place: Denmark | collected 2011 | reverse complement strand
GGCGTGCCGCCGCCGTCAGGCCCTGCCCGGCCTTCGGCCTTACCGGTCGGAGGCCGTTGGTCTGTGCCTGGAGACCCGGCGCCTAAGCAGCTTTGGGCCATTGTTGGCGTGCCGCCGCTGTCAGACCCTACCCCCGCCCCCCTCAACGAGGGGGGCTTTTCCTTTGCAGGGAATTTTGGGTGCCAGGAGCGTGGGGGCCTGTGGGCAGGGGAATGTTTACATTCCGGTCATTGAATTTCCCGCGCTCTTGTGGTATCATAAAGGCTGTAGTAAAAGGTCCTTTTGCAATACAAAGGAGGAAAAAACCAAAAAATGAAGCATTTTGTGATATACGCCCTTGCGGCAGTGGTGATTTTTAGCATGCTGGGGAGGTTCGCAGCGGTGGAAACCGGCTCCGCAGCGGAGACAAGAGCAACCCAGGCAATGGTGGTGAAGGCCGCCGAGGAGGATGAAGTCCCGGAGATTCCGGTGGGCCTCCTCCAGGTGAATATGAGCAGCATGGATGATATGTACTTTAAAAACTCCCTGGTGGAGGAGCTGGGGGAGGGCTACGCCGTCCACGCCCTTTCCACCGCCGATACCTCCAGAAGCCAGTCTGCCATGTTCCAAAAGATGGTGGAAAAGGAGTACAAGCTCATTGTTGTGGAGCTGTTTGATGGGAAGCTGGCAGAGAAATACATCGACCTGGCCCTGGAGAATGAAATCAGCCTGATTTTTACCGGGGAGCAGCCCCCGGCGGAACAGATGGCCCGAATGGAAAATGTGTACTATGTGGGCACCTCGGAGGGGAACACACTGCGGGAGCTGGCGGACGCTGTCATCCTAGGGTGGAAGAACAACCAGCGGGCGATGGAGCTGAAGGACGATGACCGGTTGGTTTACAACGTCTTCGCCAAGGAGGAGTACGAGGAGAGCGAAAACCAGGAGACGTTGGAGGGCTACCTCACCGCCGCCGGTATGGAGGTGAAGCTGGGGCGCGCCAGTATCACCAGCGCCTTTGGCTTTGACGTGAAGACCGAGGTGGACAAGGCCTTCTACGCCGGGGGGGAAATTTTTATCTGCGATAGCAGCAGCTTCGCCCGGCAGATTTCCGAGTACCTCCACAAGGAGGAGTTTCCCACCGACCGGTTTGAAAAAAGCTGCATCTTTGTGACAGTGGCCGACGAGACCGCCCAGCGGATGGTGGAGGAGGGGACCGCCATGTTTGCCACTGGCATCAACGGCGGGGACACCGGCGAGGCGGTGGGCCGGCTGGCCAAGGTGCTGCTCCAGGGGGGGAAGCCCACAGCGGAGAATGTGGGTGTTGCCCCGGACCAGAATAAATGCCTCAACGTCACCAGCCGCACCATGCTCGCCGACCGCATCAGCACCCCGCCTCCGGCGGAGGAAGAGGATGAAGATGAAGAGTAAGGCTGCTGGTGCGGGAAAATTTCTGCGTCAACTGGATGCCGGTGGGGGAAAGGGATACAGCGTCTTTCAGACGATGGAGAAGGAACTCCTGCCATAAAAAAACAGCCGCTTCTGTGGGGAGCGGCTGCCTTTTTATTGACAGGGGATAGGGGTGTTTACAGCCGTCCGCCGCACTGGTTGCAGAAGAGGCTCCCCTGGGGGTTCGCCGCCCCGCACCGGGGACAGGTTCCGCTGCCGTTACCGCCCCGCAGCAGGGTGAGGGCGGAGGCGGGGAGAGCGGTAAGCCGCCCCTTCTCCACCGCCTTGCCGGCCTCCTGCTCCACCTGGTAGGCGCTGGCGCAGCCGGGACAGGTGGCGATATACCGCACGTGGTAGCGAAAAACAGGGATGAAGAATAGGTGGACATACTCAAAGCACTTGCAGAGGACAAAGGTCCCCCGGCGCCCGCACTGGGGACAAAGGGCCTCCACCGTCCCCGCCTGCCGGACCTTTCCGTCGGTGCCCATGATGAAAAACATAAGGGAGGCCTCCTTTGGGGAGTGGGATATATCAAGTATAGCACAAAGAAGCCTAAGACGCCAGGCGTAAAGGGGAAAGAAAAATGGATAGGGTCGTTTTTACCGTCTATCAGTATTGGCGGAAGGGTGAAGAACCGCCGCCGGAAAGCCGAGAGCTGGCCGGTTACTGCCAGCGCTATGGCTTGGTCCCAGGGGAGGACGAGCTGCTGCTCTCCGGCAGGCTCTGCGCGCCTGTCCGCCTGGGGGATACGCTCCTCACCGAATCCGGTTACAGGGTGATGGTGCAGGAGCTTTCCGCCTATGGCCGCCGCTTCGATGCCCTGGAGGCAGGGATGACCTGCCTGCTGCGGATTAGGATGGAGGGAGAAGGGACATTATTTTTGCCGGGGAATGCAGGAAAACCGCAAAAGAACCCCACATATCTATTGACCAAAGGCGGAGAAAAAGGTAAAATGTAAATTGGTATTTTGTCGGAAACAATACGCCATAGCCTGGGATGGAAGGGAGTTTTTGTGTGAAAAAAGCTATCTGTCTTCTGATTGCCCTCTCCCTTCTGCTTTCGCTGGGGGCCTGCGCTGCAAACAAGCCCTCCAGCCGCCCCCAGGAGGTGGTGAGCGGGGGAGGAGCCATCCACTTTTCCAGCAGCGAGGCGGACCGGGAACCGGCGGTGCCGGAAAATCCCCCCGCCGTGCCGGAGGAGGAGGGGCCTTCTTACGCCCCCATTCCCAGCTCCAGCACCCCCTCCTATGCCAGCAGCAGCATCAGCTACCCCTCCAGTTCCTCCAGCTCTGCCGCGCTCCCGCCATCCTCTTCTTCCAGCGTGGCCCCGGCGCCCAGCAGCACCTCTTCCAGCAGCCGCCCGCCCGTTTCCCCTTCCTCCTCCGCCTCCAGTGTTCCGGAGGACCCAGCCAGCCAGGAGGATGAGGAGGAGCTGGAGGAGGAAGATCCGGTGGTTCCCTCCAGTGGGGACGAGGTCCGGGGCATCTGGCTCTCCTACCTGGATTTGGGTCCGCTGCTCAGCGGCAAAAGTGAAAGCGCCTTTACCGCCAGCATCGGGGTGGTGATGGACAACATCAAGAATTTGGGCCTCAACACCGTCTATGCCCAGGTGCGCCCCTTTGGGGATGCCCTCTACTACTCCGATTACTTCCCCTCCAGCTATCTTTTCACCGGCACAGAGGGGGAGATTGGCAGCCAGCCCTACGACGCGCTGGAAATCATGATTCAGGCGGCCCACAGCCGGGGCCTGCGCATTGAAGCCTGGCTGAACCCCTACCGGGTGCGCACCTCCAACAAGGCCCTTTCCAGCGATAACCCGGCCCGGCAGATGCTGGACACCGGGGATGCCCTGCGGTACGACGGGGGCATCTACTACAATCCCGGCAGCGCCGCCGCCCGCCAGCTTATCCTGGACGGCGTCCGGGAAATTGTGGCGAACTACGATGTGGATGGCATCCACTTTGACGACTACTTTTATCCCCCCAACGCCTCCGCCTCCTTCGACCAGGCCACCTACCAGGCCTCCGGCTCCTCCAAGAGCTTGGCCGCCTGGCGGCGGGAGCAGGTGGATATCCTGGTAAAGGCGGTCTATAACGCCGTGGGCACCGGCACGGTCTTTGGCATCAGCCCGGCGGGGAACAGCCAGAACAACTACAACGCCCTGTACTGCGATGTGGAAAAATGGCTCACTACCCCCGGCTATGTGGATTATATCTGTCCCCAGGTGTATTTTGGCTTCAACAACTCGGTGAAGCCTTACAAGAGCACCGCCAAGGAGTTTAACGACATGATCACCCAAAGCGGGGTGAAGCTCTATGTGGGCCTTGCCGCCTATAAAATCGGAGACGCCCAGCAGGGCGGGAGCGAATGGGTCCAGAACACCGATATTATGGCCCGGCAGGTGGAATACGCCCGCACCCTTTCCAGGTACGGGGGCTTCGCCCTTTACCGGTACGATTCCCTTTTTAACCCCGCCGGCGGCGTGTCCGGGGCGGTGAAAAAGGAGATTGCCAACTTGAAGGATATTTTGTAGGCCGGATATCCGGTCTATCTAAAAGAGCAAGGACATCGGGAGGAAGCATTGTGCGGGATCTGCTGAACAACAATGGCAAGCTGGTGACGCTGATGGGGAGCCTCTTTGCAGGCATCATCGCCGTCACCGGGGCCGTGGCGCTTTTCCTGGGGGATATGGAGTATCCCCCTCTTTTTGCTGCCAGTTCTACCAGCCAAAGCACGCCTGCCCCCCAGGAGCCGGAGGGGCCGGGGGAGGATGCCACCCCGCCTCCGGCGGAGGACCCGGATAACTCCGGCTTTATCGACCCCCCGGCTGATCCCGATGGGGAGGAGCCGGTGATCTACACCTACAATAAGCCGGATGAGATGCGGGGACTCTATCTGATTCCGGGGCAGGATTTTCTTACCGGGGATAGCTCGGAGGAGAAGGTGAAGGCGGAGATAGACGCCGCCATCGGACATGCTGTCTCCATGAAGCTCAACACCGTAATCCTCCAGACGGCGGGGCAGCAGGGGGTCATCTACAACAGCAAAAATCTCCCGGCCCTCACCACCTTCTTTGACCCTCTGACCTACGCCATCTCCCAGGCGCGGGCCCAGGGGCTGTATGTCTACTGCATCTACAACACCATGTACGTGGGGGATGGGGAATCTATGGGCCGGGCCACCGGTATGGATGCCGCCACCCTGGACTTCATCCGGGAGGAGGTGGGGGAGTTTGTCCGGAACTACCATCCGGACGGCCTTTTCCTGGACCAGTATTATAATGAAGAGACCACCTCCTCCTATGGGGCTTACCTCAGCCAGGGGGGCGGCATCGGCTACCAGAGCTATATGCGTTCCCTTTCCCGCACCGCCCTGGAGACAGTTCTGAGCACGGTGGAGGAAAATGCCCCTGGGATGCAGGTGGGTATCCTCACCGACGCGGTGTGGGAAAATAAGTCCCAAAACGAGGCGGGCTCCAACACCTCCGCCTCCTGGACGGTGCTGGCAAACGGCAATACCGACGTCAAGGGGATGCTGGAGGAGGGAAAGTTTGATTTTGTAGGTGTCAGGGCCTCCGGCTCCACCAGCGATGGGGCCATCCCCTTTGATACCGTCACCGCCTGGTGGGGGAAGCTGGCTCAAAGCTGCGGCACCTCCATGTATGTGATTCACTCCGCGGACCGGATGGGCACCAACCACACCGGCTGGAGCAGCAACACCGAGATGGTGCGCCAGCTGGACAACGCCCACAAGGTGGAGGGCTACAGCGGCAGCGTCTTTAACTCCCTGGCGGCGCTGCTGGCCAATCCGGGGGGCGCCACCGATAACATCCTCAAATACTTAAACGACCAGACCAGCGCCCAGTTTATCCTTACCGAGCTGAAGCTCACCAAGCCGGAGCAGACCACCTACACCACCAACGAGGCCACCGTCATGTTCCAGGGGGCCAGCGACCCCACCAATAAGGTGACACTGAACGACAAGGAGATTACCACCGACCAAAATGGCTATTTCTCCGTCTCCCAGGAGCTGGCGGCGGGGCTTAATACCTTTGTCTTTGCCCATAAGGGGAAGACCGTCACCTACAACATCACCCGGCAGGTGAAGGTGCTGGATAAGGACAGCGTGGCCCCCACCGGCAGCATCAACATTGACGGCGGCATGAAGATTACCGTTTCGGTAAACGCCTACGCCGGTTCCACCGTCACCGCCTCCCTGGGGGGCAGCTCCATCACCCTGGTGGAAACCAAGGCGGAAGGGGATAACACCGATAAGACCTCCTCCTACGTCCAGTATTCCGGGGATTTCACCGCGCCGGAGGCCACCTCCTCGGCCCAGAAGCTGGGGACCATCACCTTCAGCGGCTCCTACGAAGGCTTTACCGACACTGCCACCGGGGCCACGGTGACGGTGAATAAGAAGGCGGTCATCGGCTCCGGCAAGGCGGTGGTAGTAAAGGCCAGCCAGGCGGAGACCTTCCCCAGCGACACCATGAACGACATCTCCAGCCCCTACTGCTTCCCCCTTCCCGCCGGGGCGCTGGACTATACCCTGGGGGATGAGATTGTCTACCGGGAGGGGAACAGCACCTACCGCTACTACCTCCTGGAATCCGGCCAGCGGGTCTATTCCAAGGATATTACCTCCACCTCCCAGAAGGCGGAGGACAACGTCATCCAGGGGATGACCGTCACCAGCACCTCCTCCTACACCGATGTCATCCTCACCATGACCCAGCCGGTAAGCTACGACGCCTCCTATTCCTCCAGCGGCATGAGCTTCGACTTTGCCTACACCAAGACGGTGTGCGGCAATATGCCGAACCTCACCAAAAACCCGCTTTTCTCCTCCGCTACCTGGAGCGGCCAAAAGCTGACCCTGGCCTTCCGCAAAAACAATGGCATGATAGGCTACCGGGCCTCCTACAGCGGCAATATCCTTACCCTGCGCTTTCACAACGTCCCCACCATGGAAACTGCCCGCATCGTCATCGATCCCGGCCACAGCGGCCCGGACAGCGGCGCGGCGGGGAACCTGGCCGCCTACCCGGAAAAGGTGGTGAACCTCCAAATTGCAAAGCGTCTGTACAATGTTTTGAAGAACAGCTACGGCGCCAACGTTTATCTCATTGATACCACCGGTTCCAGCAAGGTGGAGCTGGCCACCCGCGTTTCCCTGGCGGAAAAGCAAAACGCCCAGCTCTTCCTCAGCATCCACTGCAACTCCGCCGCCAGCACCTCCGCCAAGGGGAACGAGGCCTATTACTTCTATTCCTTCTCGAAGCCCTTTACCGATTATGTAAACAGCGCCCTGTATTCCGCCATGGGCAATTCCAACCGGGGCAGCAAGTACGGCCTCTATTATGTCACCCGCACCAGCCACTACACCTCCACCCTGGCGGAATGCGGCTTTATGAGCAACAACAACGAATATAAGCAGCTGCTGGATTCCGCCACCCAGCAGGAGATGGCCCAAAATCTGGCCCAGGCCATCGCCAATTACTTCTCCTCCATCCGGGTCACCGGCTACCAGAACGGCACCGAATCGGTGGGGGCTGTGTCCCAAATTCCGGTTACCGGCGTTACCCTAAATAAGACTGAATTGGCTCTGGCAGCGGGAGCCAGCGAGACACTTACTGCCACTGTGGCTCCGGAGAATGCCACCAACAAGACGGTGAAATGGAGCACCAGCGACGAGAAGATTGCCACGGTGGATGCTACTGGAAAGGTCACCGCCATCGCCCCTGGCACCGCCACCATCACCGCCACCACCGAGGACGGAGGCAAAACCGCCGCCTGCCAGGTGACGGTTACCAGCGCCGTTACCGGCGTTACCCTGAACAAAACCACCCTCTCCCTGGCGGTGGGGGCCAGCGAAACCCTTGCCGCTGCTGTCGCCCCGGAGACTGCCCCTAACAAGGCTGTCACCTGGACTACCGGCGACCCGAAGATTGCCACGGTGGACGGCGCCGGAAAGGTCACCGCCATCGCCCCTGGGACCACCACCATCACCGTCACCACAGTGGACGGGGGCAAGACCGCCGCCTGCCAGGTAACCGTTACCGCCGCCGCCATCCCTGTAAGCGGCGTGTCCCTGAACAGGCCGGACCTCACCCTGGAGGTGGGGGCCAGCGAGGTTCTCTCCGCCGCCGTTGCCCCGGAGAATGCCACCAACAAAAATGTAAAGTGGACCAGCAGCGATACATCGGTAGCCACAGTGGATGGTGCCGGAAAGGTCACCGCAGTGAAGAAAGGCACCGCCACCATCACCGCCACCACCGAGGACGGGGGCAAGACCGCCGTCTGCCAGGTGACGGTAAACGACAAGCCCCCGACGGTGGTTCCGGTAACGGGCGTCACCCTGGATAAGACTGCCCACACCCTCAAGGCAGGGGAAACGGTTGCCCTTCAGGCCACGGTCACCCCGGAAAACGCCACCAACAAAAATCTTTCCTGGAGCACCAATAACAGCAACTCTGCCAAAGTGGATGCCAGCGGCGTGGTCACCGCGGTGGCGCCAGGCACCGCTACCATCACCGCCTCGGCGGGAGAGCTGTCCGCCACCTGCACCATCACAGTGGAGGCAGAGGCCCCGCCTCCCACCCCGGTGACCGGCGTTACACTGAACCAAAGCAGCCTTTCCATGGTGATGGGCGATTCCCCGGTGACGCTGATTGCCACCATTACCCCGGCAGATGCCGCCAACCAAGCGCTCACCTGGAGCAGTGATAACGAGGCTGTCGCCACCGTCAGCGGCGGCACCGTCACCCCAGTGGGGGCGGGGACCGCCACCATCACCATCACCACAGCGGATGGAGGCCACACCGCCACCTGTACTGTCACCGTGGTGGCAGCGCCTCCACCAGAGGGGGGCGGGGGAGATGTCCCTGTGAATCCCGACCCGCCCCCGGCGGAGACCCCGCCGGATACGCCACCCCCGGCGGCATAGCGAGCGGACAATCCGCCCCAGCAAAAATACCCTCTATCCTGTCTTTTAACAGGATAGAGGGTATTTCTTGTCCCTCTTTTTCATAGATTGTAGGGAAGGGGGTATGGGGAAGTGAGAAACCGGTACTACAGAACAATGACGGTGCACCGGGGAAGGAGCGCCCCGGCGGGCCGTGGCAGGGGGGAGGAACCCCCTCTCACCTTCCTGGAAAACGTCACCGCCTTTACCGCCCTCCAAATCTTTCTTTGTCTCTTGGTGCTGGTGGCAGCCTTTACACTCCAGTTTATTGATGGAGAGCAGTACCAGCTGGCGGGGCGGTATTACCGTACCGTTATGGGCCGGGCAGAGGAGGACGCGGTGGAGGTAGGGGGCTTTGGGGAGCCGCTGGACTGGGAAAGCATCCTGCGGGAGCTGGAAAAAACGGTGATGGGCCAGGTGATCCGGGAAGGGGAGCCCCAGGGGATGGGAGGGGAAAGCCCCTATCTTCCCTCCAATCTGTACCAGGGGGAGGTGCTGGTCTCCGCACCGGCCCGGTATCCGGTTTATGGAGCCCTTACCTCCCCCTTTGGCCTTCGGGAGCATCCGGTCACCGGCGGCTGGGATTTCCACACCGGCCTGGACATCGCCGCCCCAGAAGGGGCCAATATCTACGCCGCCTACCCCGGCACCGTCACGCAGGTGGGCTGGTCGGATATTTACGGGAATTTTCTCATCCTGGACCACGGCGGAGGGCTCACCACCCGGTACTGCCATTGCAGCCTGATTCTGGCCCAGGAGGGCCAGCGGCTCCCGGCGGGGGCACGGATTGCGGAGGTGGGAAGCACCGGCATGGTTACCGGGCCCCACCTCCATTTTGAGGCCCAAGTAAACGGGGACCTGGTCCAGCCCCTTTATCTCTTCCAGCTGTGACCTTTTATTGGAAGGGGCTGCGAATCTCCCTCAGCTTTTGGTTCTTCTGCGGAGCGGTGCTGCTCCTCACCGCCGACCGCTCCGGCCTTTCCGGTCTGTTTTTCCTGGCCATTGCGCTCCATGAGGGGGGGCACCTTCTGTATATGCTTCTGGCCCGCCTCCCCCTGGGGGAGATCTCCCTCACCCCCCTGGGGCTGATTCTCTCCCTGCGCCCGGAATGCCACCCCGCTGCCGGGGAAAGTCTGCTATTAAATCTTTCCGGCTGCGCCGCCAACCTTGCCGCTGCCGCTCTGCTGCCCCTTTTCCCAGGGGGCGGCCTTTCGGCGGTAAACGCCGCCCTGGGGATTTTAAACCTGCTGCCCATCCCCGGCCTGGACGGGGCCCAGGCGCTGGAGGATTTGCTGGTGCTGCTGCTGGGATGGGAGCGGGGGGGTCGGCTTCATAGCGTCCTGATGAGGGGTGTCTGCCTGGCCGGGGTGGCGGGATGCGGATGGCGGCTTTTCACCCAAGGATTTGGCTTTTCCCGCCTTTGCTTTCTTCTAATTTTCCTGACCGCGCTGGGGCAAGGGCAGTAGGGAATAAAACGTGGTTGAAGCAGGGGAGAAAAAGCGGTATAATATAAGACAAACAAACGGTGGGGAGGATTGGAGATGAGGCAAAAAGACCGGCTTGCTGCCCTTTTCCTGGCCCTTGCCCTGGTGTTGGCCGGATGCGAGCCGGTGGAAAAGCAGGCCCAGGAAAAGCTGAACGGCGCCCTGGAATGGGTGGGGGGAAAGGTAGCCGGCGCTTTGGATAAGCTGGAAAACGCCGAGTATGAGGGCGGACCCTTTGAAAACAACGAGGAATCCGCCCGCGCCTATCTGCTGGGGCAGCTGAAGGAAAAATACGGCAGGGATTTTGTCATCACCGGCAGGGAGGACCTGCACAACTACGGTGCCCTTGCCGGGGCCACCTACCGCTGTGAGGCCGCCCCGGCGGACAAGCCGGAGCAGGTGTTCACCGCCCTGGTTTCCCAAAGCCAGTACCGGAAGGTCATCGACGATTACGCCATCTGGTTTTACAAGGAGGAGGCGGAGGCCCCGGTTCTGGCCTTCTGCAAGGAGTTTGACTATGTCCTGGACCAGAGGGTCTCCCTGGAGATGCCGGAAACATCGGTCACCTGGACCGGGGAGGACAGCCTGAAATTTTTTCTGAATAACAGCGGGGCCTATGTGAAGATTGTGCTGCGGCTGGAGGACGGCAAGGATGTGGACTTTTACGCGGCGCAGATTCAGGACTTTTTGAGCCGGGTGAAGGAGCTGGACTGCGATCTGCTCCTCCAGGCGCGGGCGGAGAAGACCTACATCTACCACCGGGAGCTGTCCATCTTAAAAGGCTTCGACCCCGCCTCCATCCCCCTGGAGGATATCCGGGAGGACGTGGAGATTATGATGAAGGTAGGCGCCCCCAGGACGGAGGAGGAGCTGGCGGAAGAGAGGGCAAAACGGGAAGCGGAGGAAAAAGCGAACGACCCGGACAGTGAGGTCCTGCCCTAGTTGAATCCAGAGATAAAATCGTGTATCATTATCACTGTCACAAAATCAAGTTAGGAGATATTTATGATACCAGCCAACATCGACCGTCAGCTTTTGAAGGTCCAGAAGCCCGCCCGGTACTGCGGGGGGGAGATGGGCAGCATCCAAAAGGACCGGGAAGAGGTGGACCTGCGCTTCGCCTTCTGCTTTCCGGACCTCTATGAGGTAGGGATGTCCCACCTGGGGATGAAAATTTTGTACTCCCTCATCAACGCCCAGGAGGGGATGTGGTGCGAGCGGGTCTTCGCCCCGGATACCGACTTCGAGGCCATTATGCGCCAGGAAAAAATCCCCCTATACGGCCTGGAGAGCTTCGATCCCATCCGGAAATTTGACGTGGTGGGCTTCACCCTCCAGTACGAGATGTGTTACACCACCGTCCTGAATATGCTGGAGCTGGCGGGGATCCCCGTCCGGGCCGCCGGCCGGGGGGAGGACTGCCCCCTCATCATCGGCGGAGGCCCCTGCGCCTGCAACCCGGAACCCATGGCCGATTTCTTTGACCTCTTCCAGCTGGGGGAGGGGGAGGAGCTGATGCTGGACTTCCTGGAGCTGGTCCGCCAGGCCAAACGGGAGGGTCTTTCCCGCCGGGAGCTGCTGCGCCGGGCCGCCGAGATACCCGGCATCTACGTCCCCTCCCTCTATGAGGTCACCTACCAGGAGGATGGCACCGTCGCCGCCGTCACACCCAGGGAGGGCGCACCGGCCAGGGTCCAGAAGCGCATCGTCAAAGATCTATCCGCCATGTACTTCCCGGATAATTTCGTGGTGCCCTTCACCGAGGCGGTCCACGACCGGGCCATGGTGGAGGTGCTCCGGGGCTGCATCCGGGGCTGCCGTTTCTGCCAGGC
>OFGP01002232.1_pt1 | contig 11732 bp, 10 predicted proteins | sample 1521781 | NCBI WGS metagenome assembly OFGP01 (sample SAMEA3504113, study PRJEB24116) | mouse gut metagenome | biome: mouse gut; feature: mouse-associated habitat; material: faeces | place: Denmark | collected 2011 | reverse complement strand
CCCTGCGCTACAACAACCTGGAGGTCATCGAGACGGGGTACGGCATCTCCCTGCGCCCCCTGTCCGTCTTTGCCGACGAGTTCTACCGCAAGTGCGATGTGAGCCGCTTCCAGATCAAGCTGGCCAAGGAGGACGAGGACAGCGTCACCGACCGGGACAAGCTGCTGTGCGCCCGGATGCACAAGGCCATCACCATGATCCTGTTCAAATTAGAGGGGCAGAAAATCCGCCGTAATCCCTGCTTCGGCATGGACGACCGGCTGCTGCTGGACCAGGTGGACTTCCAGAACAAAACCGTGTCCATCGGCGGGGAGGTCTACCCCCTGCTGGACGCCGACTTCCCCACCGTGGACCCCAAGGACCCCTGCGCCCTCACCCCGGAGGAAGACGCGCTCATCAACACCCTCACCCGCTCCTTCCGCCACAGCGAGAAGCTCCAGCGCCACGTCCGCTTCCTCTACTCCAAGGGCAGCCTGTACCGGGTGTATAACGGCAACCTGCTGTTCCACGGCTGCATCCCCATGCACGAGGACGGCACGCTGATGTCCTTCTCCATCGGCTGCAAAAATCTGTCGGGCCGGGCCTTCCTGGACTACGCCGACGCCACCGCCCGCCGAGCCTACTACAACAAGCCCGGCTCCCCGGAGCGGCAGTTCGGCATGGACTTTTTGTGGTGGCTGTGGTGCGGGCGCAACAGCCCCATCTTCGGCCGGGACCGGATGACCACCTTCGAGCGGCGCTTCATCGCCGACGAATCCACCCACGTGGAGACCAAAAACGCCTATTACCGGCTGTACAACGACCCCGCCGTGTGCGAGGGCGTGCTCAACGCCTTCGACCTGGACGGCCCCCACTGCCACATCATCAACGGCCACGTCCCCGTGAAGTCCAAAAAGGGGGAGAGCCCCGTGAAGGGCGGGGGCCGCCTGGTGGTGATTGACGGCGGCTTCTGCAAGGCCTATCAGAAGACCACCGGCATCGCCGGCTACACCCTCATCTACAACTCCGGATGCTTCCGGCTGGTGGCCCACCAGCCCTTCGTGGGCCGGGCGGAGGCCATCCGCAAAAACTGGGACATCGCCTCCACCTCCCAGATTTTCGAGCGGCTGGACAGCCGGGCCACCATTGAGGACACGGACAACGGCCGCCGGATGCAGGCCCAGGTGGACGACCTGCTGGACCTGCTGCGGGCCTACCGCAGCGGCGCCATTGTGGAGAGCCACAAAACCTGATTCTCAAAAGCCGCCTGCCAGCTCCCCGGCAGGCGGCTTTTTTGGTCAGATTTTGACAATATCAACACCTTTTCACAAAATTGATACCAAATTGTAACTTTTTTGTGAATACTTTTCCTTGCCCAAACCGGGATATGGTGGTACAATATCTATGATTGTCGTTGTAGGAGGTCTGCTGTATTATGGAAGGTTCCGCTCCCAACAAAAAAGTTCCCGCAGCGCTGATTGCGGGTATCATTGCCGCCGCCTTAGCCGTGGCCGCAGTGGGCGGCTACTTTGGCCTGTGCTCCTGGGTGCAGGGGAACGGCCGCCTGCTGCCCGGCGCTGCGGCGGTGGACGACCAGGGCGCGCCCGTGGCCGGCCTGGGCAAGCTCACCCAGGAGGAGGCCCTGGCCGTCGTTTCTCAGGAGATCGACCAACGGCTGGACCAGCGCTCCCTCACCATTGAGTACGGCGAGGGCAAAAGCGTGGTGCTGCCCGGCGAGCTGCTGGCCTGCTCTCCCGAGGCGGCGGTGGAGCGGGGCATGGCCGCCAAGGCGGCGCAGCCCTTCTGGAAGCTGGGGATGCTGTGGCTGGGTCTGGCGTATGAGCCCACCGACCTGTCCCTGTCCGCCGCCTCCTTCACCCCCGAGGGGGAGGCAAAGGCCCGCCAGCTCCTCCAGGAGATCGCCGGGGAACTGTACGTAGCGCCGGTGGACTTCACCTACGAGGTAGGCGAGGAATCGGTGGAGGTCACGCCCGGCTTTGACGGCCAGGAGCTGGACGTGGAAGCCCTGTTCGCCCAGGTGCTGGCCGCCTTAGCCGACGGCGAGACCCAGCTCACCGCCCAGGCCCAGCCCCTGCCCGGGGCGGAGCTCACCGGCGAAAGCCTCAACGAGCTTGTCTACGTGGAGCCCAAGGCCCCCGGCCTGGACGAGAACGGCAAGCTGGCCCCGGCGGTGATCGGCCTGTCCGTCAACCCGGAGGAGGCTCAGGCCATTCTGGACGGGGCCGTCCCCGGCCAGCCCTGCACCATCCCCCTGGAATTTACCCCGCCGGGCACCACCGGCGACGAGAAGCTCTACTATAAGGACCTGCTCTCCGAGGTGACCACCTGGATGGACGGGGTGGCCAACCGTTCCTTCAACGTGAACCGGGCCGCCGAATTCTGCAACGGCAAGGTGATCCAGCCCGGCGAGGTCTTCTCCTATATCGACACCATCGGCGACCCCAGCGCCCGCAACGGCTACAAAACCAGCACCGGCTATCAGGACGGCCAGACCGTGCCCATGGACGGCGGCGGCGTGTGCCAGGTGTCCTCCTCCCTCTACTACTGCGCGGTGTACGCCAACCTGGAGATTGTCCGCCGGGCCTGCCACGCCTTTTCCACCGGCTATATCCCCAACGGGCTGGACGCCACCATCTACTACCCCTCTCTGGACTTCAAATTCCGCAACAACACCGGATTTCCCATCAAAATCGTGGCCTATACCGAGGGCGGCGCGTCCGGCAAGCTGACTGTGCAGTTCTACGGCAGCAATCCCGACAACATCACCGTGAAAACCGAGCGGTACGCCCTGTCCTCCACCCCCTGGACCACCGTGTACCAGCCGGACGAGACCATCCCCGTGGGCACCACCAAGGTGGATGTCACCCCCTATACCGGCTACGAGGTGGACGTGTACCGCTGCGTATACGACGGGGACGGACAGCTCATCTCCCGCACCTTTGAAAACCACAGCAAGTACGCCAAGCGGGACAAGCTGATTTTGTATAACCCTGCCGACGCCGCCTCGCTGGGGCTGGAGCCGGTGGTCACAGATCCCCCCGTGGTGGAGCCCACCCCAGGCGACCCCTGGGTCCCGCCCACGGCGGAGCCCACGCCGGAGCTCCCCCCCAGCCAGGAGCCCACCCCCGAGCAGCCTCCCGTGGTGGAGCCCACCCCCGAGCTTCCCCCCAGCCAGGAGCCCATCCCCAGCCAGCCTGAGGAGACGCCCAGCCCCGACCCCACGCCGGAGGCCAGCCAGGGCACCTGGAACCCCTTCACGGGCCAGTGGGAGTGAGCGCCATGTTTGAAGGCTTTTCTCAGGAAACGGTGGACTTCATGTGGGGCATCCGCTTCAACAACGAAAAGAGCTGGTTTGAGGCCCACAAGTCCGACTATCAGACCTATTTCCTCGCCCCCATGAGGGAGCTGGGCGGCCAGGTGCAACGGGAGCTGCTGGACCGCTTCCCCAAATGCGGGCTGAACCTGAAGGTGTCCCGCATCTACCGGGACGCCCGGCGGCTGTTCGGCCGGGGGCCGTACAAGGACCACCTGTGGCTGTCCCTGTTCCGCTTTGGCAACGAGTCCGGCGGCCACCCGGTATTCTGGTTCGAGCTGGCCCCGGAGAGCTGGAGCTGCGGCATGGGCTTCTGGGACGCGCCCGCGCTGACCATGGAGAAGCACCGCGCCCGCATCGACGCCGACCCCACCCCCCTGCTCAAGCTCCACAACCGGCTGGCCAGGCAGGACGAGTTCGTCCTCCAGGGGCCGTCCTACGCCCGGCCCAAGCCCTGCGCCGAGCCCAGGCTGGCCGAGTGGTACAATAAAAAGTCCCTGTCCATCGGCCACGAGGAGCCTCTCAGCGAGGCCGTCTACTCCCCGGAGCTGGCCGGCAGATTGGTGGAGGGCTTCTCCTTCCTCATGCCGTACTACGACTACTTCTCCACCCTCTGGGCCGATCCGAACCCCAGAGAATCCACGTAAAATCAACGCAAAGGGCCGAAGGCATACGCCTTCGGCCCTTCCTATTTATGCGTTTCCTTCCAGAACCCACACAGTCTTTCGCTTCACCAGCGAGCGCACAGCCCCCACCCCAAAGGCCCCCAGGATCACGGCGGCAATGGCCAGCAGCACCGGGGTACTCAAAAACGAACCTATCATCACAATGGGCAAAACCCAAACAGGCACGTGGACAGTGGTCCCCTGGCCCCACGTGTTAATCGCGATGATAACCAAAACCAACGCGGCCAGGCTCAGCCCCGTCGTCACCCAGGTCCCGCAGGCCTCCCAGGCCGTCTGGGTCCGGGTTCGGACGCGGGCCCCGGGCACCCCTTGCAGCAGCAGCGCCTGGACCGCCCCCTTCTGGGCGAAGCTGTCCAAAATGACCTCCACACTGCGCTGTTTTCCCTTGGGGGTGACAAAGCTGATCTCAAAACTGCCGTCCCCCTCCGCGCTGGTCACACTGGTCACACTCTGATACGCAATGGGGCCGTCCCAGTTTTTGCACAAAAAGCCGTCCTCCAAAAAGCGGTATTCCTTCCCCATAACAGGGCCCTGTATGGCTTTCTCCATTGATGCTCCATCCCTTTCAGTTTTTCAGGCTTTGCAGCGGCGCGGGAATCCGTCCGCCGCGGGCGGCGAACGCCTCGGCGCTGCCGGTGTGGCAGGGCATCACCGGCGCGGAGCCCAGCAGGCCGCCGAACTCCACCACGTCGCCCACCTGCTTGCCCGGCGCGGGGATGAGGCGCACGGCGGTGGTCTTTTGGTTCACCATGCCGATGGCGGCCTCGTCGGCGATGATGGCGGCCAGGGTGGCGGCGGTGGTGTCGCCGGGCACGGCGATCATGTCCAGCCCCACCGAGCACACGCAGGTCATGGCCTCCAGCTTGTCCAGGGTGAGCGTCCCGGACTGGGCGGCGGCGATCATGCCCTCGTCCTCGCTCACCGGGATAAAGGCCCCGGACAGCCCGCCCACGGACGAGCTGGCCATCACGCCGCCCTTCTTCACCGCGTCGTTGAGCAGGGCCAGGGCGGCGGTGGTGCCGTGGGTGCCGCACACCTCCAGGCCCATCTCCTCCAAAATCCGAGCCACGCTGTCCCCCACGGCGGGGGTGGGAGCCAGGGACAAATCCACAATGCCGAAGGGCACGCCCAAGCGGCTGCTGGCCTCCCTCGCCACCAGCTGGCCCATGCGCGTCACCTGGAAGGCGGTCTTTTTGATGAGCTCCGCCACCACGTCAAAGCTCTGCCCCTTCACGCTCTGCAGGGCGTGGTGGACCACGCCGGGGCCGGACACCCCCACGTTAATCACCCGCTCGGCCTCGCCCACGCCGTGGAAGGCCCCGGCCATGAAGGGATTGTCCTCCACCGCGTTGCAGAACACCACCAGCTTGGCGCAGCCAAAGCCCCCCCGGTCGGCGGTGCGCTCGGCGCAGGCCTTGATGGTCCGCCCCATGAGGGCCACCGCATCCATGTTGATGCCCGCCCGGGTGGAGCCCACGTTCACGCTGGAGCACACCACGTCGGTGACGGCCAAGGCCTCCGGGATGGCGGCGATGAGCTTTTTGTCCCCCTCGGTCATGCCCTTGTGGACCAGGGCGGAGAACCCGCCGATGAAGTTCACGCCCACCGCCTTGGCCGCTTTGTCCATGGCGGCGGCGAAGGGGACGTAATCGTCGGTGCGGGACGCCCCCGCCACCAGGGCCATGGGGGTGACGGAGATGCGCTTGTTGACGATGGGGATGCCGAACTCGGCCTCGATGTCCTCCCCGGTTTTCACCAGCTTCTCCGCGGAGGTGGTGATTTTGTCGTAAATCTTCCGGCACGCCGCATGGGGGTCCGGGTCGCAGCAGTCTAACAGATTGACGCCCATGGTGATGGTGCGCACGTCCAGATGCTGGTGGTCGATCATCTGGATGGTCTGTAAAATGTCGTTGGTGTTAATCATGGTCCGGCCCTCAAATACGGTGCATAGCATCAAAGATATCTTCTCTTTGCACCCGGATGTCCAGGCCCCGCTCCTGCCCGGCCTGGGCCAAATCCTCCCGCAGCCGGGCGAAGGGCACCGTGGCCTCGGAGGCGTCCACCAGCATAATCATGGTGAAATACTCCTGCAAAATCGTCTGGCTGATGTCCAGCACGTTCACTTTTTTCTCGCTGAGCAGGGCGCACACGGCGGCGATGATGCCCACCTGATCCCTGCCGATGACAGTCACAATCGCTCTCATGGGTTTTCCTCCAATTCTTTTTCGCTTGAACAATCACGCCGGAATCAGCTGCAAAATCTGTTCACAGGCCGCGTCCGGCTCCGTCTCCCCGGACTTCACGTGGACGTGGTGGGGCTCGTTGTCAAACATCCCGTGCTTCCGCTCCAGCATCCCCGCCACCGGGGCGGGGAGGGCGCCGTTCATCCGCCGGGCAAAGCGCGCTTTGATGGTCTCCAGATCCGCCGTCACCAAAACCCGGACCGCCCCCTCCGGCAGCAGGGACAGGTGCTCCCCCTCCGCGATGACGTAGATCACGTGCCCTTCCGCCATGGCGGCCTGGAGCTTCTCCTGAAACAGCTTCTTTGCCTCCGCCTCGTGTTTCGCCAGGCGGAGAAAATCCTTCCCGGTGTATATCTCGGCGTCCAGCCGCCCCTTCAGCGCGTCGGCCAGGGTGGACTTGCCGGTGCAGCTCTCGCCAAAAATTCCGATTACCATGTCCCTTTCACCTCATTTTTTATTGTAACTCGTCCAGCGTCAGGCTGAACGCCGGGAGGAACTTCTCCATAAACCACTCCAGCTCCTCCATCTCCATGGCCCGCAGCGCCGCCAAAGTCTGCTCCGCCGCCTTTTTGAACTCGGCATTGCCCGCCTTCAGCTCCTCCGCGCACTTGATGTAGGCGGACAGCTTGTCCGCCGCCTTCACGTACCGCCGGATTTCCGCGTCGCTCTCCCGCACCAGGGGCTCGTAGGCGGGGACCAGCTCCGGGGGCAGCATGGACAGCAGCTTGTCCTGGGCCGCCGCCTCCACCCCCCTGTATGCGTCCTTCAGCGCCGGGTTGTGGTACTTCACCGGCGTGGGCATATCCCCGGTGATGATCTCCGGCGCGTCGTGGAACAGGGCCGCGGCGGCGATGCCGTCCGGGTCCAGCTCCTTGTGGAACACGTCCCGGCCGATCACCGCCAGGGCGTGCGCCAGCACCGCAGCCTCATAGGAGTGCTCCTCCACATTTTCCGTCCGGGTGTTGCGCATCAGCGCCCAGCGGGCGATGTGGCGCATTCGGAAGACATAGGCGAAAAAGCTGTGGCTCATGGGGCCCCTCCCCCTCTCTGTCTGTATTTTTTCTTCAGGGTATAACCTCTTGTATTTGCCAGAATCAGCCCCGCCAGCCCCAGCGCCCCCAGGGCCGCGCCGGGAACCAGCCCCGGCGGGGTGTAGCGCAGCTCCACCTCGCGGGCTCCGGCGGGCAGGGCCAGGCACAGGAACGTGTCCAGCCAGGTCTCCAGCTCCACCCGCTGTCCGTCCACCCAGGCGGACCACCCCTCCTCAGCGGGGATGGTGGTGCACAGTCCCGCCGCGCTGTGGTCCAAAACCGACAGCCGCACCCGGCCGTTTCTGTCCACCGACGTGACCTCCACGTTGTCCAGCCCCGCCACGGCGGCGTGCAGGCCGTCCAGGTCCAGCTCCCACAGCTGGCCGGACCAGCCGCCGCTGTGGCGGACGGTGACGGTCCACCGCTCTCCGGCGGCGGGGGCGCCCAGATAGTGGACGCAGGCCGCCTCGCTGGCGCCCAGCCGTAGCACTCGCTCCCCGTTCACCAGCACCTCGCTCAGCCCCGCGGCGGACAGGTCCATGTAAAGGGGTTTCCCCGTCCCCACCAGGCGCAGCACCGTCTCCCCGGCTTGGCGCTCCGTCTCTGTGGCCACGGGGACAAACACTGGCCCGCCGCTGCCGGACAGGCAGGCGAGCAGGTTGTTCTGCCGCTCAAAGGGGGTGGAGCCGAACAGCGTTCCCTCCACCGCCTCCGGGCAGAAGGCTATGGGCAACGCGTCCGGGTTCTTCCACAGCGTCAGTTCCCCCGCCTGGGCGATGGGCTCATATCCGGGCGGCATCTCGTCCCCGCCGATCACGTAGCCAAACCCCAGCAGCGCATCCGTCACCGGGGTGGAGCCGTAGTAGGCGCACCACATCCACGACTGGGCGAAGCCCAGGCCGCGGGTCACCCGGTTCACGTCGCCGTTATACAGGCTGCTGTAGTGGGTGAGGCCGGGGTAGCCGAAGGCCAGCGGGCTGTTGTGCCCCCGGTCCTGGGCGGCCCCCATGCGGAAAAACTCGCCGGCGGCGTCGGCATAGGCCGCCTCCACCAGCGCCTCGTTGGCGGCGTAGTCCGCCCGGTAGGCGGCGTAAGAGTCGGAGCGGAACTGGTTTTCCAGCTCTCCGAGAATACTTTTCGTATTCCACCCAAGCTCCAATACGCTCAGGCATATCAGCACCACCGCTACGCCCCGCCGCAGAGCGGGCCTGCGCCCCTCCAGCCGGGGCGCGGTCTGAACGGCCAGGTAGGCCAGCACAAAGGAGAACAGAAAGGCGTAGCGGAAGGGGAACCAGTTGGGCCGCTGGAACAGGTGCCACACCTTGTCCAAGGGGGAGAGCACCATGGACGCCGCCAGCGCCCCCAGCAGCGCGCCGTTGGCCAGCCGCTCCCGCGCCGGGGCGCTTTTCTGGAAAAAGTACGCGGCGGCAAAAATCAGCGCCGCAGTGCCGCAGAACACGAAGGGGGGCGCGCCGTAGGTGATGGAGGCGGGGGCGTTCGGCCTGAGCTGCCCCAGCAGCGCCAGGGGCTCGCAGGCCAGCAGCCCGCCGTAGTCCACATTGGCCCCGGTGAACTTTCCGGCAAACATGGCCAGGAAGGTGGGCAGCCACAGCCACGCCGTCAGAGCCAGGGCGCAGGCCGCCCCGCCGAAAAACCGGGCCAGAATCCGCCCCAGCGCCCGCCGCTCCGGCCCCAGGGTGACGAGCCGGGCGCACAGGTACAGCGCGCAGAACCCGCCCACCATATAGGAGATGTACCACGTGGAGCAGAAGCAGACGGCCAGGGCCGCGATGAAGGGCCCCGCCCCCCGCCCCGCCACAATCCGCTCCAGCGCCAGCAGGATGAGGGGCAGCCAGATTACCCCGTCCAGCCACATGATGCAGATGGAGTAGGCGGCATTGTAGGACATGAGCGCGTAGCACACCGCCCCCAGCAGCGCCCCATAGCCGCAGTCCGGGAACCGCCGCTGGGCGAACAGGACGAAGGACAGCCCCGCCAGGGCGATTTTCAGCGCCGTGAGCACCGCCAGCGCCGCGGGCAGCTCCTCATTGGGCGCCAGCAGTGTCAATAGAGACAGCGGGCTGGACACATAATAAGAGAACACCCCGATATAGCCCGTGCCCAGCGCCTTGGACCAGGAGAAAAACACCTCTCCATTTTTCAGCGCACAGAAAAACTCCACATATTGGCTGGACATATCGGACAAAAGCACCGTCCTGTCCCCAAAGGGGGCCACGCCCAGGGCGGCGTACACCCACAGCATCACCACTCCGGGCAGGACGAAGGCCAGGGCGGGTATGACGAAGCGCTCAGCCCTGCTTTTCATCGCCGCTCCCTCCCCCGCTCTCCCGCAGAATATAGATGGGCCGCTTTTTGACCTCCAGGTAGGTTTTGGCCAGGTACTGCCCCACGATGCCGATGCAGAACAGCTGAACGCCCGCCAGAAACAGGATGATGCACACCAGCGACGGCCAGCCGAAGGCGCTGCCGCCCCACAAAAGCTGCCGCACAATCACGAAAATGATGGCGAAAAAGGCGATCACGCAGAACACCAGCCCCAGCACCGAGGCGACGGCCAGCGGCGCGGTGGAGAAGGCGATGATGCCGTCCAGGGCGTAGAGCAGCAGCTTGAAGAAGGACCACTTGCTCTCCCCGGCGGCGCGCTCCACGTTCTCCGTCTCCACCCACTTGGTGCGAAAGCCCACCCAGGAGAAAATGCCCTTGGAGAAGCGGTTGTATTCCGTCAGCCGCGCCACCGCGTCCGCCATCTGCCGGGTCATGAGGCGGTAATCCCGGGCCCCGTCCACAATCTCCGTCCGGCTCATTTTGTTGATGAGCTTGTAAAACTGCCGGGCGAACCAGGACCGGATGGGCGGCTCACCCTTCCGGTCCACCCGCCGGACGGCGGCGCAGTCGTACCCTCCGCCCCGCACCGCCTCCAGCAGCTGGGGCAGCAGCTCCGGCGGGTCCTGAAGGTCGGCGTCCATGACGGCCACATAGTCCCCACGGGCGTGCTCCAGCCCGGCCAGCAGGGCGGCCTCCTTGCCGAAGTTCCGGGACAGCGCCAGCCAGCGCACCCGCCGGTCCCGACCGGCCAGCTCCTTGAGGATGGGCAGCGTGCGGTCCCGGGAGCCGTCGTCCACAAAGATGAACTCCGTCTCCACCCCGGGCAGCGCCGCGCACACCGCCGACGCCGCCTGGTAGAAGTGTTCCGCCGTCTCCTCCTCGTTAAAGCAGGGGACGACAATGCTCAGCCGCTCCACGCCCTCGCCCTCCCTTTTCCAGCGCTTTCATAATTGAATTATTTTACCACGCCCGGCCCCCGCTGTCAAACCAGCGAAACAGCCGGGGCTTCCGCCCCGGCTGCTGCCTCCCGTCACGCGGGGGAAAACGCGTCCTTGCCCAGCCCGCACACCGGGCACACCCAGTCGTCCGGGATGTCGGCGAAGGCGGTGCCGGGGGCGATGCCGCCGTCCGGGTCGCCCACCGCGGGGTCGTACTCCCAGCCGCAGACACACACATATTTTTCCATGCTGAAATCTCCTTTTCTTCAGGGTGAGAAAATTATATCCCCCGCTCCCGCCCTTGTCAACCAGTTCGACCAAAGCCGTCCTATTTTTCCAGCATATACAGCCTCCGCCGCGCATAGAACGGCGGAAAATATCACATCCTTTCCTCATACGGACGCCCTGCGTCCTAAGTATATAAGAAAGAGGTTACGCCATGAAACGAACAGTTGCCCTCGCGCTGGCCCTTGTGTGCCTGCTGCCCGGCAGGGCTTATGCCGCCTCCGCGGAGATAACCGCCCCCTCCGCCATTCTGATGGAGAAGACCACCGGCCAGGTCCTGTACAATCAGGACGCCGACGCCCAGTACGAACCCGCCTCCGTCACCAAGGTGATGACCCTGCTGCTGGTGATGGAGGCCATCGACTCCGGCAGCCTGGGCTGGGACGACACCGTCACCGCCTCCACCCACGCCATCTCCATGGGCGGCAGCCAGATCTGGCTGAAGGAAAACGAGCAGATGTCCGTCCGGGACATGGTCAAGGCGGTGACGGTGGCCTCCGCCAACGACTGCGCCGTGGCCCTGGCCGAGCACATCGCCGGCAGCGAAGCCGCCTTTGTGGACCGGATGAACGAGCGCGCCCGCCAGCTGGGCATGGAGCGCACCAACTTCATCAACTGCACCGGCCTGCCCGCCCAGGGGCACCTCACCTGCGCCTATGACATCGCGCTGATGAGCCGGGAGCTGATTTTAAACCACCCCTCCATCCGGGAGTTCTCCACCATCTGGATGGACACCCTGCGGGACGGGGCCTTCCAGCTGTCCAACACCAACCGGCTGATTTTCTACTACGAGGGGGCCACGGGGCTGAAAACCGGCTTCACCGACACAGCGCTATACTGCCTGTCCGCCACGGCGGAGCGGGACGGCATGGAGCTCATCGCCGTGGTGA
>OFGP01002229.1_pt1 | contig 11749 bp, 14 predicted proteins | sample 1521781 | NCBI WGS metagenome assembly OFGP01 (sample SAMEA3504113, study PRJEB24116) | mouse gut metagenome | biome: mouse gut; feature: mouse-associated habitat; material: faeces | place: Denmark | collected 2011 | reverse complement strand
CGGGGTGGACGTTCACGTCCACCTGGTCGAGGGGCAGGTCGATGTGGAGGACGCAGCCGGGGAACTTCCCCTTCATCTGCCGGTTGGCGTAGGCCTCCTCCAGGGCGGCGGTGAGGAGGGCGGACTTGATCATCCGCCCGCAGCAGAAGAAGGTCTGCATGGCCCGGCTGCCCCGGCCCGCCAGGGGCTCGGTGACGTAGCCCCGGACGGCGACGCCCTCGCCGCCCCCCTCCACCTCCACCAGGCGCAGGGCGAAGTCCCGGCCCCGGGCGGCGTAGATGGCGGAAAGGAGCTTCCCGTCCCCGGGGGTGTGGAGCTCCTCCTTCCCGTCCCGGATGTAGCGCAGGGACACCTCCGGACGGCTCAGGGCGATCTGGGCGATGACGCCGGCGGCGGCGGCGGCCTCGGCGCTGTCGGCCTTCATGAACTTCAGCCGGGCGGGGGTGTTGTAGAACAGCTCCTTCACGGCGATGGTGGTGCCCTCCGGGCACCCGGCCTCCTCCACCCTGCCGGGGACGCCCCCCTCCAGGCGGAGGGACGCGCCGGTCCGGCTCCCCCTCTGCCGGGAGAACACGTCCAGGCGGCTGACGGCGGAGATGGCCGCCAAAGCCTCCCCCCGGAAACCCAGGGTGCCGATGGCGGCCAGGTCCTCGGGGGCGCGGAGCTTGCTGGTGGCGTGGCGGAGGAAGGCAGTGGGGAGCTCCTGGGGGGCGATGCCGCAGCCGTTGTCGGTGACCCGGATGAGGGCCATACCGCCGCTTTGCAGCTCCACCACCACGGCGGACGCGCCGGCGTCGATGGCGTTTTCCACGAGCTCTTTGATCACGCTGGCGGGCCGCTCCACCACCTCGCCGGCGGCGATGAGGTCCGCCACGTGGGGGGAAAGCTGCTGGATGTGGGGCATAGGGGGGCCTCCTTTTTCCCTTGTTTCCCTGTCAGTATAGCACAGAGAGGGGGAGAAGTAAATTTAAATTATTTTTGGCCCGCGCCTATTTCAGCTCGTTTACATAAATTTCGACCCGGCTTTGCATCTGCCGCGCGGCCTCGTCCACAGACCTGTCTCCGGCAAAATAGGGCTGCGCCTGTTCGCTGACAATCTCCCACAGCGCGCTGTCCTCTGTATAGAGCGTATCAATCGCGCGATAGAGCTCCATAATCTGGTCGTACTGCGCCTGGGTCGTAGGGGTATAGGTCAGGTCGAATATCTTCCCTCCGCCGACCGTCATTCCCTGCGGAAACGGGTTTTCTCCGTCAGTCTCGCTGTTCAGCTTCATGGATTCCTCCAGGAGCGCCTCAAACGACGCCCGGTTGACCGGGAATCTGGCGTTGTCCACCCAGACACGGCCGAGGGTATCTCTGAGCAGCTCCTGCGGGAGAAGGAACTGCCGCAGGAAGGACCACGCGCCCTCCTTGTCCGTGCAGGCCGAGGTCATCGCCATGGGCTGAATCACGCCAAAGCTGCTGCCGCAGGCCCCGTCCCTCCTGGGATAGCCCACATAGCTGACTGCCCCGCCAAAGACGGCCTCGTGCTGCTGAATGGTTATAAAGTTGCTTATCCCATAGTCCTGCAGCATCTCCCGGCCCTCCGGCACAAGGGCGTACCAGTCCGCCCAGCCGCCCTGCTCCGCCTCCATCTCATTGCAAAAGGACAGGATTTCCATAAAATCCTCGCTGTCAAAGGAGCATGCGCCGCTCTCCCAGTCTACATAGCTCTCCAGATCGGCATAGATGATATTCTTCAGGGTTTCCAGTTTTGACGCGTACGGGGAGAAAATGGCGCACCCCTCCGGCATGGAGGCCAATGCGGCGCGCAGGTCCTCCAGCGTCCAGCTGGTGCGGTCCCCCACCACGGCCCTTGCGCCCACGACAGTCTTTATGACGAAGGAGTCGAAGACCGTGTAGAGCTTTCCGTCCTGCTGCGCGCACTCCAGCACATGGTCCATGACGGCCTCCCTGCCCAGGTCCGGGTCGTTTTCGATGTAAGGCCACAGGTCCTCCAGCATCCCCGCCGCCCCCAGCCGCAGGCCCGGCAGGTCTTCCAGGCATAACATGTCCGGGACCTTCCCTGCGGTCAGGTCCGTCAGAAGCCGCGCCGTTCCCTGCCGGATTTCTTCATAGGTGGCATACTCTCCGCTGGGGGTGCAGTACTGCTTCAATACGACGCGGCAGGCGGCGCTGGTGCGGTTGAATTGCGCCACCCGCTGCTTTAGAATAGAGTTGCCGGTGACCGCGGCAAGGGTCAGCACAGTCTTTTCCGGACGATCCGCGCCGGGGATCAGCATTGCCAGCTGCGCGGAGCCGTTTTCCTGGACAGCCGCCAGGATTTGACCATCCGCATCAACGGTGAATCCCAGCAAGGCGGACGCATGGATGCCCGCGTCAAGCCAGCTCGCCAGCTGTACCAGCGTCTTTCGCTCGGTATTCCAGCCGCAGAGCGTCTGACCGGACGTGCAGAAAAACAGGTACTCGCCGCTTCCGGGATAAACTGCCGCGCACTCCTCCGGAAGCGGATAGGCCTCCCCCCATTTCTGCGCCGCCGGATCAACGGTGCGCACCTCCGCGCCGGTATCGCCCTGTTTGACCAGAAAGCCCGCCTGTCCGCTGCTGAGACGCACGGGCTGCGGAGCTGTACCGCCCTTGGCATCCAGAGTAAACTGGAGCTGCTGGCGCTGGTCCAGGACCAGGACCGACGCGCCGGAGACGGCATAGAACTGCTGGCCGTCATCCACAAGGACCCTCTCCGCCGGCCGCTCCAGCTTGATCCTGCCCAGCTCCGCGCCGCTTTGATCGATATGCCACAGGTAGTCTCCGGAAAATTTGGAGGTCATGCAGGAGAGGGTGAGCCAGACGGAGCCGTCCGCCCCGGCCTGGAGCCCTTTGATCCATACGTCTCCTTCAGCGCCGTTTATGAGAAAGCTGTCAGCGGCAAGGATCATGCCTGGTTCGCCGTCCCTGGACACGCCATAGAGGAAGTGGCGGGGGACAAACGCCTCGTCCAGCCGGCTGGCGGCAATGTATATCCGCCCGTCCGTATCTCCGCCGCATCCGGCGGCGAAGCCGTCACAGACGATCCCTAAGTCAAAAAATTCTGCCCCATAGCGGATATCAGACGTTTCGACTTTCGGTTCCTCTGTCCTGCTCCCGCAGGATGTCAGTACCAGCAGCGCGGCGATCAGCAGCGTATAGATCCTGGATTTCATGGCGTCTCCTTCCCGTAGCTTGCAGAAAATAAGAATCAGAGGACTGCACAGAAACAATCCCTCGCGAGCAGTCCTCTAATCATTCAACTCATTGTACCAGACTTATCTTTTCGCAACTGCCGCTATAGCGGGACATCGCGCTTATTTGCAAGCGCAACCACCCAAGCAATCGTGTCCGTTATTTTTGGTGCAAAAATGGCCTGTTGCAACAGTACCGGGTTCACGGCCGCCGCACTGCCTGCACTCCCACACATAACCATCGCTCCAAGCGTAATAGCGGACACCCCCTTGGCATCCCGGAAGCACGATAAAACATGCATGAATATCAAGTAAAATTTTGGCGCATTTGTCGAAATTTTTTGGAAGCGGCAAAAAGGAGACGGGGAAAAATGGCGCGGGTCGGCATTGTCGTCTTTGGTGGGCTATATCCCAACCCCCGCTATCCCTCCGCGCCCTTCCAGAACGCCTCCAGAATCCGGTTGAACGCCTCCGGCGCGTCCATGTTGGCGCAGTGCCCCGCATGCTCCAGGAAAACCGCCGTGCAGCCGGGCTCCCTGCTTTTCCACTCCCTTACGGCCTCCTGCGCCATGGGAAGGTCGAGTTCCCCGCATCCGATCAGCAGCGGATAGCCCCTCCGCCCGGTTTCGTACCGGTTGACCATGCGGCGGAGGCCGGCCAGGAACCGGAACGACTTTTTGGGAAAGCGGAGGTTCATTTCAAAAAACGCGTCCTGGGCCTGGGGCGTGCAGGCGGAGATTTTCTTGTTGGCCTCCGCGAACCATTTCACCGAAACCATCGCCTTCAGCATCATCCGCATCTGCGCCGCGCTGTTTTCCTTCCGCATGCTCCCGTCGAAATGGTTGACGTCATACCCCCCGAAGCAGGCCAGGGAGCGCACCGCCTGGGGATAGCGGTTGGCAAAATCCTGGGCCAGAACCGCGCCCAGGGAGACGCCGGCGATATGCGCCCGCTCGATTCCCTCCGCCGCCAGGATGCCGGCGATCCACTCCGACATCCGCTCGATGCTATCCCCCCTCCGCGTATCCGTGGACTGGCCGTGGCCGATGATGTCCACGGCCAGAAGATTATACCGGCCCTCGAAATACGCGAACTGCTCCCGGAACATGCCGTGATGGACAAAGGCGGCGTGGATCAAAAGGACCCACGGGGCCTGCCCGGTCCTGCTCACGAAATAGGCGATGGGCGAATTGTCCAGCCTTTTTTGCTGCATCGCTCTTCCTTCCCCCTTCGGCGTCTTCATCCCCTCCGTCATGCCTTCCCGTTCGCCCGGCTCTAAAGGATGAAGTTCACATTCCTGGCGTGCTGCACGTGCCTCCAGTTGCCGACGCCGCTCACCGAGGTCACCTTAAACCGCACGGCGTCCCCCTCCTGAAAGCGGGCGGCCTCCTGCCCCCAGTCCGCCAGCCAGTGGCTCTCGTCCGGAAGATAGTCCTCCGCCCCGTTCAGCTCTGACAGCGGCAGCAATCCGTGCAGCCTGTAAAAACAATGCTTTTTGACCTTATGATGATAAATATTCACAATACGGGCTTGATAGAATCCATCCTCCCCGCGCTGCAGAACAGGGCCCGGCGCAGCCGGTATGTTCAGCCGCTTCAGCACCCTCCGAAGGGTCGCGATCAAGTCATCGGTCAGCTTCCTGTCCCACCCGATTCCGCCGGAATGATAGCGTATGTAGCGCATGTGGCGGTAATCGGACGGAACGTCTTCGGAACGGGCCGTAACGATCACGACTTCCTTTTCCAGCGCATGGGCCATGCCGAGCTCGTAATTCACGTTGGGATTTCGGTCCGAAACCTCCGCCAGAACCAGGGCGGCGTCCCGGATTGCCTGCTTGATGTCCTGTATAATGGGCTGATTGTCATAGATGTCATCCGCACGGAGGGGCTCCAGGCCCGCTTCCCGGATCGCGGGCGCATAGATCTCCCGATATATATCATCGAACAGCCCGCCAAACGGCATAACCACAAAACAAACAGGATTCATACCATCGCCTCACTTCCCAAATTTTCCCCATTATAACACAGAAAAACCCCATTGGGAAGATTTTTTTCATCCAATCAGCCCCCCGGCAGCCCAGGCCGCCTCCCCCCCTTGACATCCGCCCTACCCCGTGCTATTATGTATCACGATATATCGAGCCGCATAATAGAACGCGCACTGCCCCAAAAGCCCTCCGCAGGAGTTTGCCGCCCGCAGGCGGCAAATAAAGTCAAATCGTTTTTCCCGCGGCGTGTACGTGGGAAAAACTCTTCTCGCGGAGCGAGCGTCGAATTGTCTGCCGCAGGCAGGCAACCGAGGCGCAGAGCGCAGCGAAAACCCCTCAAAAAAGATGCAAAGCATCTTTTTTGACCTAAAGGAGGCCCCCCCCATGCCGGACCAGAGCCCCATGACCGAGGCCATGTATTATATCCTCCTCTCCCTGCTGCGCCCGGGCCACGGCTACGGCATGATGCAGCGGGTGAAAGAGCTCTCCGGCGGACGGCTGGAAATGGGCCCCGGGACGCTGTACGGGGTCCTGGCCCGGATGAACCGGGAGGGGCTCATCGCCTTCACCGGCGAGGAGGGCCGGCGGAAGAACTACGCCATCACCGAGACGGGCCGGACCGCCCTGCTGGCGGAGTACCGCCGCCTCAAGCGTCTGGTGGCGGACGGAAAACTGCTGGAGGAGGGAGAGCCATGAAGCGCAGGTACAGACTGCACCCCGGCCAGTACGAGCTGGGAGAAAACGAGAAATTCTACGGCGATATGGAGGCCCGGGGCTGGCGGCTGAAGAAGCGGGGGGCGTATTTCAGCCGCTTCGAGCCTGTGGAGCCCGGCGAGGCCCGCTACCGCATCGAGGTCTTCCACCCCGGGGCGTGGAGCGCCAACGCCATGCCGGAGGAGCAGCTGGCGGTGTTCGCCGACTGCGGCTGGGAGCACGTGTGCGCCAGCCTGCCCCTGTATATCTTCCGGGCCCCGGCGGGCAGCGGCGCACCGGAGTTCTACGCCGACCCCGCCCAGCAGGCGGAGACGCTCAAGCGCATGAAGCGGGACGCGGTGTGGGGCTGGGTCCCCGCGGCGGCGGTGTGGGGCCTGTGGCTGCTCCTTTACCTGACCCTCAACGGCGCGGGGAAGTTCGCCGCGTCCTTCCGGCGGAGTCTGGCAGAGCTGACGCCCCTGTTCCTGCTGGCGGGGGCCCTGCTCCTCCAGGCGTGCTATAGCCGCGTCCGCAGCGCCTGGATCATCACCCGGACCTACCGCCGGATGAAGCGGGGCGTGCCCCTGGACCACAGCCCCGGCAAAAGCCGCCGGGTCCACCAGGCGGCGAACGGGGCCCTCTGGGCCCTGGTCCTCCTCAGCGGCGCGCTGCTGGCCCTCCAGCTCGCCTCCACCCGGTCCACGGACCTGCCGGAGGAGACGGCGGGCCCCTATCTGTTGCTGGCGGACCTGGGCTGCGAGGGGGAGCGGACCTCGTTCATGAACCGGGACAGCGGCGTGACTTACAGCCCCGGCCTTCTGGCGGACCACTGGGACATGCGGGAATACCACGAGGACCCCAGCGGCATGGGCCCCGCCCTGTACCAGGACGTGTACCGCCTGCGCTTCCCCTCCATGTCGGACTGGCTGGCGGAGGCCTTGCTGGACGCCGCCGCCCTCAGCCGCCGGGAGGACTTCCGGCCTCTGGAGGTTCCCGGCCTGGACAGGGCCTGGGCGGGCCGGAACGAGGTCGTGGCGGTGAAGGGGGGCATGGCGGCGTATGTGACCCTCCTGCCCTATGACGGTTTCGACCCCCAGGCCCTCTGCCAGGCCCTGGCGGAGAAGTGGGCGGATACGGCAGGCTAAGAACCTGTATTCACCTGAGATGTCCGCGAATCCAGGCCGTCAGGTCCCCTTCCTTCGCGCTGCCATCGGCAATGGCGATAAACATATCCGCCAGCTCTCCCTCCCGCAGCTCCAGGCGGTAGCCGTTCCACTGCAAGAGGAGCTGCGTCATCATTGCGCCGATCCGCTTATTTCCGTCCATAAAGGCATGGTTTGCGGCCAGCCCATACCCAAGACGGGCAATCTTCTCAATATCCGACGGGAAAAGGTCCCGCCCCCCGAAGGACTGCAGCGGCGCGGCAAGGGCCGCCTCCAAGCCGGCGCGGTCGCGGAGCCCGTCCGCGCCCCCGGTCGCCTGGATGATCCGCCGGTGGATCAGGATGATGTCTTCCGCCTCAATCCAGATCATTCCGCCATCCTCTGGTAGTCCGAGGCGAAGTCCGCCAGCAGCCGGTCGGCGTCGGCCAGCATCGCCTCCCTCGGCACGGCGGCCTCCGGTTCCTGCACCGTCACGGCGAAGGGCATCCCTTTGGCCCGCACAAAGGCGTTGGCAAAAATATTGAACGCGGTGGACGTGGTCATGCCCAGCTTGGCGCAGATGGCCGCCATTTCGGCCTTCACCTCGGAATCCATGCGAAACGTCATGTTGGTATCCATTGTATCGCCTCCTTGCACAACAATTATAGTGCATTCCATGTGCGAAGTCAAACGAAACTTCTCCCCCCGGCGGGAGGCTAGGGCTTGTTTGATAATTGGCAATATGCCCTAGACAACATCCCCCGCCTCGGCGGCTTCGGCGGCCTCCTCCCTCGCTTCCCGCATCAGCTGGGCCAGGAGGCGGTCAGCGGAGGCCATTTTTTCCCGCGCCCACGCGGGGCCTTCTCCCTGTCCTTCTCCCTGACCATGACCATAGTCCATGTCTATGTCCTTGTCCTTTGTCCATGGGGGCAAATTGGTTTCGCCGGAACCAATTTGGTTTTCTGGGGAGGGGTCCGTCCGTTTGCGCCCGCCCAGCCTGCCGCAGGCCCGGTGCTGCTCCGCGGCGGCCTCCTGGGCGGCCCGGGACTCGTCTATGTCCCGCCGGATGGCGGGCCAGATAAACCGCTCCGGCCCATAGAATTCCGGCTCCGTCCCGTCGTTTTTGTAGGCCAGCATCGCCAGCGCCAGGTTCCCCACCTGCTCCGGGGTGTAGGCCGCGAAGTACGTCTCATAGCTCAGCCACAGCTTCACATATCCCTTTTTCTCGCCCATAAGCGCCTCCTGTCAAGAAGATGATACCTATGGGCGAAAACCGCCGGAAGTTGCCTTTTCCACGGCAACCTCCGGCGGCTTTTTTTGTGTCCCGGGCCCTACATGCGCTCCAGCAGCGCCTCCACCTGCTCCCGCTCCGGCATGGAGCGGATGGCCCCCTTCCGGGTGGTGACCAGATAGGCGGCGGCGTTGGCGAAGCGGAGCATCTTCTCCAGGTCCCCCTCCGACAGCCCCTCCAGCCCCCGGTCCAGGACAAAGTGGAGCGCGCAGGCGCAGAAGGTGTCCCCCGCCCCGGTGGTTTCGACGGTTCCCCCCAGGCGGCAGGCGGGGACGTATACCCGCTTGTCCTCATAGTAGGCATAGCTCCCCTCCGGCCCCGCCGTCACGCAGCACAGGCGGATGTTGGGGAACCGCGCCCGCAGGATGGCCGCGCCCCGGTCGAAGTCCGTCTCCCCGGTCATGAACGCCAGCTCGTTGTCGGCGATCTTCAGCACGCCGCACTGGCCCAGGCCCCAGGCAATCTGCGCCCGGGCCTCCTCCAGGTCCGCCCACAAAGGGGGCCGGAGGTTGGGGTCGAAGGAGAGCAGGGCCCCGCCGGCCTTCGCCAGGGAGACGGCCCGGCGGGTGGCCCGGCGGACCCCCTCGTGGGTCATGGACAGGGAGCCGAAGTGGAAGGCCCGGCACCGCGCCAGCAGCGCCTCCGGGACCTCCTCCTCGGTGAGGGCCATGTCCGCGCCGGGGTTGCGGTAGAAGGAGAAGTCCCGGTCCCCGTCCGGCAGCTTCTTCACGAAGGCCAGGGTGGTCCTGGCCGCATCGTCCCGGACCAGGCCGCCGGTGCAGATGCCCGCCTCCCGGACCACCGCCTCCAGCATGTCCCCGAACATGTCCCGGCCCACCTTGCCCACGAACAGGCAGCTGCGGCCCAGCTTCTTCAGCATGGCGAGAACGTTGCAGGGGGCCCCGCCGGGGTTGGCCTCGAACAGGGGGTTGCCCTGCCCGCTGAGGCCGTTTTCCGTGAAGTCCACCAGCAGCTCTCCCAGCGCGATTACGTCAAATGCTTTTTCCGCCATGTATCGTCCCTCCTCGTCAGAAATCAGGTAAGTACAGTATACCTGACGGGAGGGCGACGGGCAACATGTTTTTGGGCGGCGGGGCCAGTTTTTTCCTACAGCAGCATCAGGATCACGCCGTAGGCCGCGCTGGCGGCCACGCCGAAGACGATCACCGGCCCCGCCACGGTGAACATCTTCGCCGCCATGCCGGTGACGAGGCCCTCGCTCTTGAAGTCGATGGCCGGGGAGGCCACCGCGTTGGCGAAGCCCGTAATGGGCACCAGGGTCCCCGCGCCGCCCCAGCGGCCCAGCTTGTTGTACAGATTCAGCCCCGTCAGCAGCACCGAGAGGAGCACCAGGGAAATGGAGGTTGCCGTCCCCGCGTCGGTTTTCTCCAGCCCCATAGCGGTCCAGCCGTCCATGACAACCTGTCCCAGCACGCAGATGCCCCCGCCGAAGGCGAAGGCCAGGGCGCAGTTTTTGACGATGGGGGAGCTCTTCGCCCGCTCCTGGACGTATTTTTGATAGTCCTGCTTTGAAATTTCCATGGCAAGTTCTCCTTGTGAAAGGTTTTCCCCGCTAGTATCTGCCGCCGGCGGGCGAATATGCGCGGGAAATCATTTCCGGCGATAAAAACCCTTTCAGCGGGGAAACTGGGAGCGAGGTGAGAGAAGATGCCGATAGATTTTGATTTTGGCTTTGACACGGGGATTCCCTTCCGGGAGAACCCGGCGGAGGACAGCGCGGAGCGGACCCGGGAGCGGAACCGGCGGCTGCTTCTTCTGGGCGGCGCCATGAACGCCGCGGGCAGCTACCTGGGCCCCGTCTACCCCCTGCTGCTGGACCCCATGGCGGAGGATGAGGAGAAGGACCCCAATCCTTGAAGATCAAAAAAGATGCGAAGCATCTTTTGAGGGGGCACGCGGAACAGCCAGGATGCTTGTCATCCTGGCTGCTGCTTTATTCTGCGAACCTACGCTTTTACGGACGCGGAGCGGCTTGACAAATCCACAGGAAGCGGTTATACGGAAAACAGAAAGGGCGCTGCCGGCAGACGGTTGCCCCCAAAAGCTATAGCAAGCTTCAGAATTCGAGACAAAAAAGGAGGGGCGGACAAAGCGTGCAGGGCAAGGCGGAGGACGCGGGCGGGCTGACGCCCGCCAAGGACGACAACGCAGCCATGCGCACTTTGTACCCCCGAACTTTTGCCTGGAATTCTGATGATTGCTATAGTTTCTCAAAAGAGTAACCGCCGACTGTGGGGACAGATTGGGCGGTTACTTCTTTTTACTTGCCTGTAAAAACAGGCTGCAAATACCGACAATGAGAATACCAATCTGAATCAGGTCAGAGCGAGACGCCTGTCTATCTCTCCGGAAAATCCATGCCCTTGGGCAGGCCCAGGACATAGTCGGCGGAGACGTTATAGAATTTGCAGAGCGCAATCAGGTCGTTGATGTCGTATCTTGACTGCCGCAGCTCATATTTGGATACCGTCGACTGCGTACAGCCCAGCACACGGGCAATTACCTTTTGACCAACGTCGCGGTCCTGCCGCAGCGCAGTCAACCGGTCAATATAGTCATGTTCCATTTCCATCACCTATGCACATTATAAAAAATCCAAATCTGACTATTTACAAATAGTCAGGTTTCGACTATCATGTGCTGTGAGGTGAGATATATGCGAGGCCATTACATCAAAACAAAGACCGTTCACGTCTCCATCCCGGAGGCGTCATACCGGCGGCTGCAAAAGCTGGCGGAGGAGACGGGCCGGACCGTACCGGGATACGTGCGGTATCTGCTCAACCAGGAATTTGTCCGCCTGGGCCTGCCGTGGTTCGGGGCATAGGCGCGGGCATGGGTGCAGGCGCAGGTTCCGGCGCGGGGACGGGTTCCGGCAGCTTCACGCCGCAGTTGGTGCAGAACACGGTATCCGGCTCCACCGGGGCGCCGCAGGCGGGGCAGGAGGGGAAGACGGGCTTAGGGGGCTCGGGCAGCTTTGCGCCGCAGCTGTTGCAGAAGGCGCCTCCGGCGGGCAGCTCCGCGCCGCAGGCTGGACAGATCTGAACGCCCTTGAGCCGGAAGATGGCGTCCTTCATTTCCCGGATGGCGGCCTCGGCCCGGCGGACCTCCTCCACGGGGGCCTGGAGGGCCGGGTCGCAGGCGTCGGCGAAGCGCTCATAGTAGAGCCTGCCGATTTCCCGGTAAGCGGCCTCGATTTTTTTCCCTTCGTCTGCGACGGCGCTGTTAAGGCGGACCGCCTCCGCCATATCCTTGGTTTTTTTCACCGCGTCCTGGCTGGTCTGGGTCAGTTTCTGACCCAGCTGATCGAAAAACGCCATAGAGGTTTCTCCTTTCTGTTTCTGCTGGGCTGGTGGGGATATTTTACCCCAACCGGCGGGGGTTTGGCAATGCCGCC
>OFGP01002228.1_pt1 | contig 11750 bp, 9 predicted proteins | sample 1521781 | NCBI WGS metagenome assembly OFGP01 (sample SAMEA3504113, study PRJEB24116) | mouse gut metagenome | biome: mouse gut; feature: mouse-associated habitat; material: faeces | place: Denmark | collected 2011 | reverse complement strand
AAAGAATTTGACAGTTTGCTTCATGATTATGTGGGACGTCCGACTCCACTCTACAGGGCAGAACGTCTCAGTTGGCTCTATGGCACGAATATTTATCTGAAACGGGAGGATCTTAATCACACCGGAGCCCACAAGATTAATAATGCGATCGGACAAGGACTTCTTGCCAAGAGGATGGGTAAAAGAAGGCTTATTGCCGAAACCGGAGCCGGACAGCATGGAGTCGCCACAGCTACAGTCGCGGCGCTTCTTGGAATGGAATGCCAGATCTATATGGGCGCGGAGGATATAAGACGTCAGAATCCAAATGTGATGAGAATGAGAATGCTTGGAGCGGAAGTGGTTTCAGTAGATGCCGGAAACGGGACATTAAGCAACGCTGTCGATGCCGCTCTTGATGCATGGTGCCGTAATCCCGACGATACGTTCTATCTCATAGGAAGTGCTGTCGGCCCTCATCCTTATCCTGAAATGGTTTCGCGATTCCAGTCTGTCATCAGTTATGAGATAAAAAAACAGCTTGAAAGAATCGCCGGCAGAGATTATCCGGATTATGTCGTTGCCTGTATAGGTGGTGGAAGCAATGCTACCGGCGCATTTTATCATTTTATTGATGACGATCGTGTAAATCTTGTCGCAGTGGAAGCCGGTGGCAAAGGATGTGATACATCGGAGACTGCTGCGTCGCTGACTGTAGGTCGTCCAATGGTCCTCCATGGATCAAAGACAATGGTATTGTCAGATGAGAAAGGAAACATAAATGAGGCGTATTCCATATCTTCCGGTTTGGATTATCCCGGAATAGGTCCGTTGCTTGCACATCTCGCAGCCACTGGGCGCGTAAAGGTGCTGGTGGCGGATGATGATCAGGCGCTTGAAGCTGCGATGCTTCTTGCTGAATCGGAAGGAATAATACCGGCTCTTGAAAGTTCACATGCTCTGGCAGCCCTCAAGCAGATGAGTTTTCAGCCGGATGACATTGTCGTGGTCAATCTCTCGGGACGAGGGGACAAGGATATGGAGACATATCTTTCTGTTGCTGGTACAAAAGTCGGAAGTTGATGCCGTCAGGGTAGTGCAAGAATATAGTCTATTGCGAAATCCAGGATTGAGTCATGGCCGTCAAGCGCGTCTTGGCGGTCCATGTCTATTGCACATCCATCGCTCGGTTCGATCCCGAATTCTGTGGAATTTCCCTCTGAGTCCAGTATTGAGCATGCCGAGAAACGGATTCCCCATCCGTTGGGCAGCTCAGAGTTGAACGGCATCCCGCTCCCGCCTCCAGTAGTGGCTCCGGCTATTGTCACGTTCGGCAAGCCTTTCATGATGGAAACGAAATTGTTGGCCGCGCTGAACGTACTGCGGTTGGTAAGAACGACCACAGGCTTCTTCCATGCGAGATGACCTCCGCCAACCGGATCGATGTAATAGGCATAAGGTTTGTCGAAATCATTTCTTCCCGGGCCATTCTTGTGGATGATATATCCTGCAAGTATGCGGCTGTCAATGAATCGGTTGACAAGATCCTCGACGTTGGTGAGATTTCCCCCTCCGTTGTCGCGTACATCGAATATGAGGCCTTTTGCATTACTGAAATAATTGAGAATGAGATCTATATTTCCGGACCCGAGTCCTGATTCGAAGGTTGAATAATGTATATAACCGATGTTTTGAGGCAGATATCCGTAATCTATGGCGCCGATCGATAAATAATTGAAATTGAAATAATATTGTTGTATGATTCGAGCGTCGTAATTCTGTGGATAATCGCTCCACCATTTTCTATAATAGGATGAAGCAAATGGTGAAGAAAGATTTACATGGCCGTCTTTCAGTTCGTTGATCATTTCACTTAGAAGGTCGAACAGTTCGCGCTGGCTCATTTTGTCATTGACTTTGATGCTGTAACGCCGATGGACATCGTCCCAGTCGATATTCTTGTCAAGGAGAAAACAATAATGGTTGTCGATTATTTGCCAGAGGGCTTCGAAATTTCCCTTTGGATTATTGGGATAATCCTCCACTTCATGACAGGATGTAAGGGAGAAAAGAACAAGTATGCCTAAAAGAAATTTTTTCATGTTCAGCGGGTTTGTTGCGGTGTATGGTTCAGTAGGTCGCGGAAATTATTTCGGCCTCTTTGCTTAATTTTTTTCTTGGATTGAGTGAAAGCCATTCTCCGGAGATGCCAATTACCGCTGCATGGGTAAATATATTGGTAACTGTATGGTTTACTTTGGTGCTGTAGATAGAGCCGCTGTATCCGATTCTCAATGAGGTCGATCCGAAATGAAGATCGGCAGTTAACGATTGGTCGAGCGCAAAATAATTCCCCCACCAACCGAAATGGGCCAGTCCTGAATGATTCCCGAGATAGATTTCATAGTAAAGTTCTCCGTAATCCGGAGCGAAAAAAGCTCCCGCAACCGGGAGAACGGGCTGATAGCGTACAGTGACGGGCAGACGGCCTATTTTGCCGTTCCATGCCAGATATCCGGTGGCATTTACCATCAGAGAGGCCTTGGCCGACGCGGGATTGTTGCCTCCTCTGTCAAGATAAATACATCCTGCTTTCAAGCCTGTGGAAAAACCGACGCCTCCGCTAAGGCCGTCGATAGGTAATTTCCACCTGCGTGACATTCCCCAGCTGAAATTCAATTCGCCATACCACAGGTCTCTGTTACCGACGATGTTGTTGCCATGATCTGCCTCCATACCGAATCGTAGTTGCATCACCCAGTTTTCTGGCGAGAATTTCATGGCCTGGTTACGCTCATATTTAAGTCCAAGATGCCATCCTGTGTACTTGATAGGGGAGAGGTAGGTGTCCGTGACATGCGAAGACCCGGCTTCAAGAGTATATACGGAATTAACCGGACGCAGGATTTCGGTTACCTCCTGAGCATGGCCAACGGAGGATATAGATATGGCTGCCAGTAATATGAATATCGTGATTCTGTTCATCTGTTAGTTAAAAATGTCAGGTTGAGCGGCTGTTACCGGATATCATCTCGGCCTTTATTCAGAATATGCGTTTTTGCCCGAGAATCTCGTCGCGCACTTCTTCTTCCGATTTACCGTCATCTTCATCTATGACTGGTTCATCGGTTTCGGTCACCGGTCCTTCCATGATTTCATCTTCCGGTTCTTCAATCTCATCAGGCTCGAGTTCCTTGATGCTGTCAAGTAAATAAGTCGTGAGCCGTTTGCCTTTAGCTCTGAAAGATTTCACGGCAATGAATTCATGGGAATGTATTTCTACGGGCCCGCGGAATGTGTCAGGCTCGGAAAAATTCAGTTCGAAACGTGCTCCGGGATTGTCGGAAAGCCACAACAGCTCTGATTTTTTATTGTCACCTATGAAACTCTGTTTTTTAGCCGAAGGCTCGAATGTAAATCTTTTCAGATAGGGATAATTCTGTTGGTCGGCATCGCGTACGATGGCGGTCCATACATGTTTCGGCCTGTATTTCTCCAAGCGGAGAATATTATCGTCATAATGGTTCGAGGCATCAAATGACGATGTGTAATATTCACCGTTTTTGAGTATGACCAGCACAAGATCGTCCGGACCGAATTCTCCCAGATAATTTCCACGAGCGTCATAATTCAGACGGAGTATGTCGGGGTCGAACCATACTTTTCTGCCTCCTAACGTGGATTTACCTTTTTCTTTAAGTGAGAAGCGATGAACTTCATTACGGGTTACGAGATTACCCCGGGCGCCCCTTCCCTTTATAGAGAGTTCGCTGAAATCTACGTCGATAAAGAGTTTTTTCAGTCGCGGTATCGGTTTCAGTGTCACCTTGACAACCTCTGCCTCTCCATTAGGGTTGGCAGAGAACCAGACTATTTTTGAGCCTTTCGTGCCCTGGGTAATATTATAGTCCCTGTCGCGTGTGATACCCGTGATGTTGAAACGTTTCATATAGTAGGGACCGCCCTTCCCGTCCTGGTAAATGACATTGTAGATGGTCCTGGCGTCTTTCTTGAAAACGTTGACATATAGCACGTTTTTACCTACTGAAAGCTTTTCCTGAACTTTCGTGACTTTGTAGGTACCGTCTTTGTAGATTATTATTATGTCATCAAGGGAAGAGCAAGTGCACAGATATTCGTCCTTTTTAAGGGATGTGCCAATGAATCCCTCCTCACGGTTTATGTACAGTTTCTCATTAGCTTCCGCCACGGTTGCGGCCGCAATGTTTTCAAAATTGCGGATCACAGTCTTGCGCGGATGATCGGCGCCATATTTTTCCTTTAGAGTCTCGAACCATCTGATTGTATATTCAGTTATATGACTCAGTTCGGAATTCAGATGGGCGATCCTATCATTATAAGCGGCGATATTTTCTTCAGCCTGCTGAACATTGAACTTAAGAATACGCCCCATTTTTATCTCGAAGAGTCTTTCGAAATCCTCGTGAGTCACTTCTCGGAGCAGTTTTGGCTTCCAAGGTTCTATTCTCCTGTCTATATGGGCTATGGCTTCCTCTTTGGAATTGCTTTGCTCGAATTCTTTGTCTTTGTAAATTCTTTCCTCTATGAAAATACGTTCAAGAGAAGCGAAGTGCAGCATTTCTTTGACTTCCGACAATTGAATTTCAAGTTCAGCCCGAAGAATTTCTCTTGTAGAGTCCACGTTTCTGCGCAAAACGTCACTTACAGAAATAAAGTGAGGTTTGTTGTCATAGATGACGCAGCAGTTTGGAGAAATGGGTAATTCACAGTCGGTAAAAGCATATAGTGCGTCTATGGTCTTGTCGCTTGATGTTCCCGGCTGCAGATGGACAAGAATCATGGCCGAAGCGGCAGTGTTATCATCGACTTTTCTAATCTTGATTTTCCCTTTTTCCGATGCTTTTATAATGGAGTCGATCAGAGATTCGGTTGTGGTGGAGAACGGTATTTCAGTGATCGCGAGGGTCTTGTTGTCGAGTTTCTCGATCTTGGCCCTGATCCTGACTTTACCGCCGCGTGCACCGTCGTTATATCTGCTGACATCTATGAAACCTCCTGTGGCGAAGTCAGGATAGAGCGTGAACTCTTCATCGCGAAGATAAGCGATGGCAGCATCGAGTATTTCCGTAAAATTATGCGGAAGAATGAGTGATGAAAGGCCGGCGGCGATGCCTCCCACTCCATGGAAAAGCAGAAGCGGATATTTTGCCGGTAGAGTGACGGGTTCTTTTTTTCTGCCGTCGTAACTCATGGTCCAGTTGGTCACTTTCGGATTATACAGGACTTCAAGTGCGAACTGCGAAAGACGTGCCTCTATGTAACGTCCAGCAGCTGCAGGAGCCCCGGTAAGCGTGTTTCCCCAGTTTCCCTGCGTTTCAATGAGGAGTTCTTTCTGACCGAGCTGGACAAGGGCTCCATAAATCGAAGAATCGCCATGAGGATGGTATTGCATGGTATTTCCGACAATGTTGGCTACTTTGTTGAAGCGCCCGTCGTCCAATGTCTTCATGGAATGCAATATCCTTCGCTGGACCGGTTTCAGTCCATCGTCAATGTGGGGAATCGCGCGGTCGAGAATCGTGTAGGATGCATAGTCCAGATACCAGCTCTGGAACATACCGCGTAAATGCTGTCTGACAATGTCATCATTCAGATCTACGAACATCGAGGAAAAGCCACCGGAACCGGCTTCGGTGTCGTCGAAAAATTCGTCTTCGTCAGTATATGTGTCGTCGCTCATTAAGCAAGAGGGATTGGTTTATGGGTTTAATTGAGAGAGTTCCTTACAAAGGTACGAAAAAAATGTGATTCATGCGCCTATAAAATGTAAAATCATAACTATATCAAAAGATTACACTTTATAATCTTAAAAGATAGATATCACCATTTATATTTTTCGGTCTTATGCCGGTTGATTAACTCTGTCCTATGGGTGAATTTCATCGCCGTTACCACGACCGCGCCGGGTGGCACTTTAGCCACCGATTCTTTTTGCAGCCTCCACCATTTTGAGTCCCTATTTCACCAATAGCCCCCGGCAACGATTGCCGAGGGCCCCAATATATAATACTTTAATCTCTTTAGTCCTGATTTAATTTCGGTATTTATCTGATTACAATAGTTCAGAAATAAATGCTCTAAGTGACATCAAATCAAATAAATATCAATACGATAATTCGCAAGAACGAACCCTCCGATTTTCGGATGATTAAATTATGATACTCTTAAAAACTTTTAGAACCGCTGTGATTACATTGTTTATAGTCATTCCGACAAAACTATTTACTGCAAATGAGAAATAATTGCGCATCTTGGTTTGCATTCTGTCACTACTCAATACTTGTGTGAACATCCTCTCCTGTGAACAGATTCTCATCTGCTGGAAGCCTATGTCAGCGAAGCCGGTGAGCGTTGACAAGTCATTAAATCGGGTCGCAAAGTTACCAAGCATCAATGACTTTAGCTGTGACAAATGTCTTAATCGCACAATTTCCTCCAAAATATTTCTACTATATATACCGCTTCCCATAATCAGGAATCTACTTGAACCTGACTATTCGACAATATGATATTATCTTTACTGCAATCGCTGGTGGAATCATTATTAGTCAAAGGCGCCGGAGAAAATTACCTTTCATCGCTGACTATTTTAGATTCGAGTTGTCTCATGGCCCTGTCATACTCGGCTTTCACACTTCCTACCTTTATTGTCCCATTGCCAAAAAGTCGGAGAATGAAACTATTAAGCGATTCATCTTTTTGTTTATCAGGAATATGGATATATATAATCGGCGCAAGTACAAGACTGCCATCTACATATTCCTTAAACTCATCATAGACGCTTCTGTTGTCCCTTCGTCCAATCTTATGTGATATGAAGGCTTCCGCAGCGACAACAAAAGCCTCGTTGCGTCCTTCGTTATGGCTTCTTGCTACATTTTCATTATCTCGATAAAAATCATCAGCCATAAGCTCATCGAGTTTGCGCATCAGTTCTTTAGAAACAGACAGTCGATGAAGATTCTCGTGAATATAGACTTTCAGGAAATCAAGTCTGAATTTCTTTTCAAGTTCAACATCCAACAGAAGCGGCGTGCAGCAGAATGATTCGTCTGAAAGGTTGAAGGCATTGTCAATGTTGAGGATATAGGTGTTTGAACGAGTCGGGGGCAATATCTCTGGACCGGAAAACTCTGTCAGGGCATCATGTATATTATCGAGCATATTTTCTGAAACCGGATAGGCATTTATCTGTCTTTCAAATATCGGTTCTATTTCATTATCCCAATAATCAGAATATCCGGCTGAATTCAATGCGGATATGCAATATGTAATCTCGGGCTGCAATTCTACGATATCCCTGATCCAGACCGCATCAGAGCGTATTATCGAGTCATTTTGCTTTATATTGTTGAAAAAAGCGACACAGGAGTCGGTGTTGTTTTTATCTCCGCCATAGATGGAATAGAAATTGCAGAGTTTTGAAGCCTTAACATTCTCATTTACATGATTGAGACATGACATGAAAGTTGAATCAGTTGTCAGATTATAGAAACGGGCAACATCCTTGATTTTATCAAAATATTGCATCGCCGCAATAATGTCGAAACTCTTGGACATCGTAAAAATACGATTGCCGCAGTTAGCTCCGCTTGAAGTCAACGCCGTGGCAAGCCCCATAAGAAAGCAGAGAGTTATATTGATTCTTTTCATGTCACTATATTATAAATATATGCGTTCCAATCATAATTGGCATAACCATCACTACCACATCTGAATGACCAATGACGGACAATTATTTTTTCGGGGCGCCACCAAGAACAAAACATAGAGTAGGACTGAAATTGTAGTATCCTTTGCAGCAGATGTTGAACTGTGCCATAAAGGAATTACAAAGTTAGCTAAAATTCCTGACATTAGTGGGAATTATGTCGGGCTAATCGCACAATCCACGGATTAGACAAAAATAGCCGTTGTCTTTTCGGATAGACAACGGCTGTAAACGGTAATGAAATAATATCAGAATACTGTATCTGGAGTAATCTCTGTATCGTTATCGGGGATGGCTTCCATGAATTTGTAAGTCGTGGCGTCAAACAGTAATAATAAATCCTGTGTCTGACCGGCCGGTTCGACTTCAATGATATAGACATTTCTTGACTGAACAGGGTATTCATAAAGTGAAATGTCATCGATGACAGCTGTACGGTACTCGGTCTTTTCAAGTTCAGCATTCAGTTCGGCAGGGACAAGAAACAGATTCTTGCCATAGTCTGTTTCGGTCATTACCCAGCTTTGTGATGACTGAGAAGAATTGATGAACCATGCTTCGACATCGCGCAATCCGTTGGCTTCTTTCCATTCAGCAACATAATATTTGCCGGTGGTTTCCCAGTTGACACTGTTGGTGGCGATTCCCGGATATTTATTGTGAAAAGCATCGGCTACAGCCTCAGGAAGATTTGAAATATCAACATCGTCATCATCGCTGCCACATGAGGACATGAACAATGCTGATGTCAGTAATAATGTGAGATAAAGGAATTTTGTTTTCATAATAAAAATGTCATTTTCAATTAACAACATTCAGATAAGGGATTTTGTTTCAAGGGGGAGTTGTAAGTAGAGTAATATGTCTGAACAATGTGGCTGAGTGAATAAACCTATGTCATGTTTTCCCACTCAGAGCCCGTCGGGCGCGCTGTGTTGTAACCCCACACTCCGCTGAGCTTCATGCCCGGTTAATATCAGCGCGTCCTCCGGACTTGTCTATCAAGCTTTTTCTCTTAGCTCAACCGCATTGATATGTCAAACAAAAGACGGATCTTCTAAAAAGGAAAATCCGTCTTTACATTATGCGTTTACAGAATATCAGTCTCTTATCTCATAGCCGGGGATATCTTTCAGCCCGATGTTGAACTTAAGAGTGGAGTAGGGCGGAATAGATGCGCCTGAGCCACTGTAGCCGTAACCCTGTGCGTAAGGGACTATGATTTCAACGGAGTCGCCAACATGCATCTGTGTCAATGCAATCTGCCATCCGGCGATGACTCCCGTCAGCTGAAAGGTTCTGACGCTGTCACTCCCAACCGTAGTGGAATCGAAACCGACATCGTTATAAAGACGGCCGTGATATTTCACAGATACAGTACTTGTCAGCATAGGCTGCAGGTTGTTTGCCGTCAGCGAACGGTCATTGAAATAGTGAATGAGGACACCTGACTGAGAATACCACTCAGGCTGAAGGAGTGAATAGTATCTGGTGCCGTCAGGGTTTACCCGGTTCAGCTGTTCGTTATACCATTCATTGTTGACTTTACGCCACTGTTCATATTCATCCCAGGAGTCGTTGTCGGTGCAGGATGTTATCCATGAGGAGGCAAAGATAACAGAAGCTGCATAAAATAACAGTTTTCTCATTGTGTCTTAGTCGAAATTTACTTCAGGTGCTTTCGATGCGCCTTCTTCAGCCTTGAACTGGGGCTTGGAAGAGAATCCAAACATTCCGGCAAAGATATTGGCGGGAAAACGTCGAATTGAAATGTTGTAGTGTTTTACTTGTTCCGTATATCGTGTACGGGCGGTGGCGATACGGTTTTCGGTTCCTTCAAGCTGAACCTGGAGATCCTCGAAGTTTTTGCTGGCTTTCAGGTCAGGGTAGTTCTCGGATACGGCAAGCAATGATTTGAGTGCCGATGACAGATCATTCTGTGCCTGCTGGAATTTGGCCAGATTCTCTTCGGTAAGGTCATCGACATTGAGCGTGATGGAGGTGGCTTTCGCTCTCGCTTCGGTTACTTTTTCAAAAGTCTGCGACTCATGGGTAGCGTATCCTTTTACCGTGTTTACAAGGTTAGGAATCAGATCGGCGCGGCGCTGATACTGAGTCTCGACCTCGCTCCAGCTCTGATCAACGCCTTCCTCAAGGCCGACCATCTTGTTATAAGTGTTACAGCCGCCGACACAGCATATCAGCAGTATGCCGACTATACACACTATTGTTATAAGTGTTCGTTTTGATTTCATGTATATGTATAATTATGCAAGTTTGCGAAGGAGAGAGTTAAGACTCACGTTGTCATGAATGAGTTTGTGAAGATCAGAGACATTGACACGTGTCTGCTCCATGGAATCCCTTTCTCGGAGAGTCACAGTATTGTCTTCGAGGGTCTGATGGTCCACGGTGATGCAATATGGTGTTCCGATAGCATCCTGACGACGATAACGTTTCCCGATGGAGTCTTTTTCATCGTAGTGCGTTGCAAAGTCAAATTTGAGGTCGTTGACAATCTCGCGGGCTTTTTCAGGAAGTCCATCCTTACGAACCAAAGGCATTACGGCGCATTTCACCGGAGCGAGAGCTGCCGGCAAATGAAGAACGACGCGTTTTTCTCCACCTTCAAGCTGTTGTTCTTCGTAGGATGAACAAAGCACGGAAAGGAACATGCGATCCACGCCGATAGATGTTTCTATGACATAAGGTACATAGCTTTCGTTTAGCTCAGGATCGAAATATTTGATGTTTTTTCCTGAATATTTCTCGTGTTGAGAGAGATCGAAATTCGTGCGGGAATGTATGCCTTCAACTTCCTTGAATCCGAAAGGCATCATGAATTCTATATCGGTGGCCGCGTTGGCATAGTGGGCGAGTTTTTCGTGATCGTGATAACGATATTTCTCGTCACCGAGGCCGAGGGCTTTATGCCATTTCAAACGCCATTCTTTCCATGTGGCGAACCATTTCAGCTCTTCGCCGGGACGGACAAAGAACTGCATCTCCATCTGTTCGAACTCACGCATGCGGAAGATGAACTGACGCGCAACAATCTCGTTGCGGAAAGCTTTTCCTATCTGAGCTATTCCGAAGGGAATGCGCATGCGCCCTGTCTTCTGGACGTTCAGGTAGTTCACGAAGATGCCTTGAGCGGTCTCAGGACGCAGATAAACGGTCATGGCTCCGTCGGCAGTGCTTCCCATTTCGGTCTTGAACATCAGATTGAACTGACGGACTTCTGTCCAGTTGCGGGTGCCTGAAATAGGGCATACAATCTCTTCGTCGAGTATTATCTGACGCAATTCATTGAGGTCGTTGGCGTTCATAGCGTCGGAAAAACGCTGATGAAGCGCGTCACGTTTGGTCTTGTGTTCAAGAACACGGGGATTGGTCTGACGGAAAAGTTCTTCATCGAAATTGTCGCCGAAGCGTTTGCGCGCTTTAGCTACTTCTTTTTCTATTTTGTCATCTATTTTTGCAATGGCATCTTCTATGAGAACATCCGCGCGGTAGCGCTTTTTTGAGTCGCGGTTGTCTATCAGCGGATCGTTAAACGCATCGACGTGTCCCGACGCTTTCCAGATGGTAGGATGCATGAATATTGCAGAATCAATGCCTACGATGTTTTCGTGGAGCAGAGTCATGGAATCCCACCAATATTTTTTTATGTTGTTTTTGAGCTCAACGCCATTTTGTCCGTAATCATACACGGCCGACAAGCCGTCATAGATTTCACTTGAAGGGAAAACAAATCCGTATTCTTTGGCGTGAGATACAATTTTCTTAAAAACTTCGTCCTGTTGAGCCATTTTTTAATTCAATTTAATTTTAGGCGCAAATTTAAGCAAAAATTTTAATATTACGTCCTATGGAGTGTTTGACCACTATAATATTAACATTTGTTGCACAATTGAAAGGAATATCCTAACTTTGCCCCGTTTTTTAGATAAATCAGACATAACAATAATGGATATGCGTTTGAAAATCTTCATATACTTAATGATTTCAATATTGC
>OFGP01002220.1_pt1 | contig 11820 bp, 8 predicted proteins | sample 1521781 | NCBI WGS metagenome assembly OFGP01 (sample SAMEA3504113, study PRJEB24116) | mouse gut metagenome | biome: mouse gut; feature: mouse-associated habitat; material: faeces | place: Denmark | collected 2011 | reverse complement strand
TATCTGCAACTGACATTCTGTGAGAAAGATCACATTTATAAAATTCAGCATTTAGTTTCTTTAATGTAGTAACATCAGAATCTATACCCACTTTAGCCCAAACCAAAAACTCATATATTTGTCTAAGCAAGGTGTTCGCTGATCCGATATATCCATCTGAAACAAGCATTACACAACTTTCAATACAAATAAGGCACCTCTCTAAGGCCCTCCAAATTAACATGCACTCACATGGCTCAATAACGGCGCATGTTTCATGTGGGTTTTTGAAAAGTTTTCTAATTTGTTTCCGGATGCTTCTTATCCTTTGCGAAAAAAGGCTTTCTTCTTTTTCACCTATAATTTCAATAAAACGATCTCTCATTCGCAAGGCTATCACTCTTTTCTAATCTGAATTGCATTTAGTATATCAGATTCTGATAAAAATAGAAGGGCGAATCCTATAAGGACTCACCCTTGGTCCGAGTGACTGGAGTCGAACCAGCCTGACCTTGGTCCCAAACCAAGTGCCTAACCGATAGGCTACACCCGGATATTTAATTTTCTAATTGTGGTCAAATATGTGGTCAACGCCGATTTTTGACCAGTTGCCGGCGAGAAGAAAGACACCGTCGTCCCATGTGCCCCAAGGGTTTCCGGTCTTTCCGGATGCTATACCCCGAACCCAAGCATCCAGCTCCCAAACCACCCACGCTATCAGCTGCGCTAATCCCGGATACAAAATTTTTCAACTGTAGTGAAACATGTGCTAAACGCTGCCCCTTAGCCAGACGATCTATCTAAAGATTTCCTGCGTCTGGCAATGCCAGTGAGTTGAGGTGCTGTGGTTTGCCGCTCACAGGCAAAAAGAAAGTGCGCCAAATGCCGAACAGTACCAACTCCACTATACCAAAGCAATTGATTAATTTGTATGATAACACAACAGCAATAAAAAAGCAAGTTTTTCCGGACAGCCACTACTATTAGTTTGCAGGGTGCAAGCCCCATTCCAGAAACTCCACCCGCATATAGTGGCTCTTGGAGCACTTTCGCAGGGCGGAATTTTGATTCCGACAACTGAAAAACTTGATATCATGGTTGCCCTGGTTGAAACAGAAGTTGAGATTTTCCCTGCACTCCGGACATTTCAGCACACCGGAAAACGCGCTGTGCTTCCGGGTGACGGTAGGCCGTTTGCGGTGTTTCCCCTTCTTCAAATTCTGCATCTTCTCCCAGGTCGGGCGGTCTATGATGGCCTCTGCCAGCTCCCGCGAAGCCCTTAAAGGGGGATGGAGCCATACCACCAGGATTGAGTTGTTGACTTGCTTAAATCCTGGTGTTGTCAATCGGTTCTGGGAATTTAATAACATCCTATAAAAGTTCCTGGCCGCTGGCAGTATCCCTGGATTCAAATCGTCGTTTCCTTATAAAAACACAAAAAAGGGTGCGAAAAGTCATTGATCCCCAAAACAGGCAATAAACTTTCCGCACTCTCAATCAGATTGCAGGAATTCTCTCATTTTCAGCCCTGTGGACTGCGGGTATTTTCCGGTGTAATACAGTAAAATTTGAAATCTGAGGAAGCAGTCCAGCACCGGTATGCCGCCATTAGGCGGGGCGCTCTTATCGTCTCCATGTGTGGAGCGGACGCCTCCGGAACCCTAAAACTACGCGGCAATCAGATTCATCACTGCCAAAACCACCCACACCACGCAAAATACAATATGTACGATTTTGAGGGCCTTTTTCTCCGTACTGAACGCAAGCGCAATGCTGTATACCGCAAGTACGAGCTCCAAGACAATGACCACATTGTATGCGCTTAATCCTGCTCCTAACATCATTCATCCTCCTAAGTTTAGTTAATATTTTCAAAAAAGTTTGGCGTATGCCGTCGTTTCCTCCGACAGGGCCTCCCTCTTTTGCAAATCCAGCTGCTCCTTGATCATCGCCTCTTGTCCCATCACTTTCTTCAGGAACGCGATCATCCCCTCATGCCCATTAAATACATGCTCGGGCGCGATATATGTCTTATTATGCAGTGTTTCCTTAAATCCCAGGATCAGCAGATTATGTAAAAATGCCTGCTTTACTGCCGAAACAATCTCCGACTCATGGTTGATGTCCAGATAGTAATCACATCTGTCAAAGAGTGCCTCGATCTTGTCACTTCGCGCCCCGGGATACAGCGTTACATTTTCATACTTGGACAGGCCCAACAGCTTAGAGGACATCTGCGTAATCGCGGCAATGCGAAAGTGCATCTGCGGAAGCGCCTGTATCAATTCCTCGCACGCTTTGATCCTGTCGGAATTCGTACAGATCAACGCCTCGTTTTGACAGGTGTTTTCCCTGCTGTAGGAATAGTCAAACCCAAGCGGCTTAAGGATCTCCTTGGAAGCACCCAGCTGAATCAGCTTTTCATAGCTTGCCCTTTTCTGCACATAGATGGCTCTCGTGCGGCCTGACTGCCCGGAGAGGATCATGTTCATATTTCCGGGTATATCCTCTCGGGGGCCCTCCTGCCAGAAGAGCACATCCCCCTGCCTGTCCCTCGGCATTTTTTCAGACACAAGAAACGGCACAGACAGGGAATTGTAGAAAATTCTGCTTTTCATAGCGCCCAACTCCTCCAGGAGCTTTCGCGTAAAATCCACCTTACCCTGAAACACATAGACTCTGCCGTCCCTGTTCAGGATGATATCCCGCGTCACATAATTTTCTAAAAGTATCTCCCTGCCATCTGTGTCAAAATACGCTCTGCAAAATCGCTTTGCGTCCTTATTGAAAAAGGTCCTGGCATAGAGGGCTCCATATCGATTATAGTGGTCACTGAACCGGACAGTGCCCTTTTCATCCATCCAATCCACAACCCGTGCCAGACGTTTCTGCTTCGGCTCCGCATAGTAAATCCGCCCCCGCACGCGGTGTAAATCCGTGACTTTTCCATTGGAAGAGGTTCCGCTGATCTCCCAGTAGTCCGGGACGTCAATCTGGTTGAAATACCTGGCCTTCCCCGTTATTCTGCCGCTCTCCCGAAAACTGCCGCAAAAATACTGGTAAACGGAAATGACGTCCTCCGGCAAAAATCCATTGTCCTCGATCACGATCACAGGCCCTGTGAAGCCGGCGTTTCGAAAAGACTGGCGGAGCATGTCGCTCTCTTCCCCATAGTTGTCCAGCAGCAGTACCGTGTCTATCATCCCACCAGACTTCTCCATCTCTGCTCCACCTCACTTGTGAGAAATTTTTTGGCCTTTTCGTAAGAGTGTTCATGGAAGCTGTCCAAATCCGCCTCTGTAAAAAGACGCACCAGGCGGTCTGTCAACGCCTCGATCTTCTGCCTCCCGGTCATATCATCATCTATGGGGATCAGATACCCGTTTTCACCGTCATCGATAAACGTCGGATTGCCGTATCTCACATCAAAGCCAATGATCGGAAGGCCTCCTCCGACAGCTTCCATAAGCGTCAGTCCAAATCCCTCACTGGTAGAACCTGATAAATACAGCTCATAGTCCTGATAAACTTCCTTTAAGTTCTGTTGTCCCCGAAGGACGATATAACTCTCCGCGCCATGCTTTTTGATCAGCTCCTGAAGATTCTTCTCCTCCCTGCCTTTTCCGTATATATCAAGTGAAAGCTGTGGAACCGTCTCCCGCGCCTTTACCACGGCTTCGATAATCCAATCCACATGCTTCTCTGTGGCCAGTCTGGACGCCGTCAGAATAGAATACGGCTTACGGCTGGCTGTCGGATATTTCAGCTCATCCAGACTTCCCACGGGGATCGTATAAATCGCCGGCGCCACCCCATTGTATTTCATAAACTGTTCCTTCAGCAGCTGATTCTGTTCATCCGTGGCCGCAACATAGAAATCGATATGCCGGTTCATGGAAAACGAATACTCATAGAAATTATTCCACAAAATGTAATCATCATCGGTTCCACCCTCGCTGAAGTGGTCCGCATGAATCATAATCCCCACTCGGGCCTTGCCTGCGTTTTGCAGAATTGCCTGTCCCACACCCGTTACGCGGTCGATCAAAACCACATCGTTCTCTGTAAGGGACAGTTTGGACACCATATATCCCACCAGCTCCTCCTTTGAGCTGAGGAACCGCTCCGGAAAGCGGTATATCACATTTCCGTCATCGTTGACCTCTTCATAGGCCACCGTGCCGTCTTCGTTGAAAAACCTGCGCAGATACATATGAGCCTTTTTGTCCAGCGGCGCATAGTACTCCGAAAAGCCCCTGCCGTAAGTAAAATAATCCTTTCGGATCAAAAACCCTCTTGACACGATCTCCACCCTGTGAACCAGTTCCTCCGTCTCGTTTACAAAAAACACGGTATAGAAGTTGCCGGTTCCCTCAAAAGCCAGCCTTCCAGTCTTTCCCTTTCTGGTATAGGTATACCGGTTTGTTGGAAGTGTCTTTTTCAAGTCATCCAGCGTATAGGAGACCGGCGCAATCCTTTGGTCCGTAAAAAACGTATACAGCCAGATAATCTCCGAATCGAGAAACCCGATGTTTTTTGTCAGATGCTCGATATTCTCCGTGGCGATCATATTTGTAAATACAAACTTCGCGTCAATCCCAACATTTCTGAGCATGACCGCCCGATAGCTCTGCGCGTACTCTACGCCGCTGGAGGCCCAGCCTATGCCGAGATTAAAATTATAAACCATTCCCATTTCCCCCTTCCCTTTGACTTTCAGCGGCACTCAGGGAAAAAGAATATACATCTCGCCTGTCTTACCGTATCTCTTTGTTCCCAGAAAGATATTCCGTACGATCTCCTTCTTGATCGTTCTTTCCATGCCTTGAAAGGACTTGTACGCCTCCGCGTGGTACTCAAACACCGGATTTCGCTGCGCCGAGGACCAGCCGCTGACCAAAAACTGCAGCTGCTGCAAATAGTCCACCTGTTCCACCCAAGCGTTGTCAATGGCCCGCAGGCTGCACAGGCGAATAAATTCCTTTAGCTCGTCCTCCGATGAAAACGACTTTGTTCTGTTCTCCCAAACCGCCGTCACATAGGAGGTCAGAACCCGTCCCAAAGCTTTTTTAGACATCCCCTCTCTGATCCCCAAGATCCGGCTGTCCAGATCGTAACAGATATTATTCAGCACATACCTTGTGACATCGCCCATGTCCGGCCGCCGGTTTTCCTTCAGAAACATCCTTACACTCTCATGCGCCAGCTGCCGTACCGTTTTCAGCTCCAGACTCCCGCCGTCCAGCAGTCTGTTTCTCACGCCGTAAATCATCACTCTCTGACGTTTCAAAACCTTGTCGTAGTCCACCGATCTCTTCCGCTGGAAAACCGCCTGTTCCTCCTTGCGCTTCTGCGCCCCATTGATCAGCCTCCTCAGCTTCCGGTTTGAGATACGGCAATCCTTTTCAACATACTTTTCCAACGTCTTTTCACCTACCGAAGAAGCGGTATCATCCTCCAGAGAGACAAAAAACTGACTGCTGCCCGGGTCTCCTTGCCGCCCCGCACGTCCCCGCGCCTGCCGCTCCAACCGGACATTGGCCATACGCCCAACGCCGATGACGGCAAGTCCGCCCAACTCCCGCACGCCTGACCCCAAGTGAATATCCGTGCCGCGTCCTGCCATTCCGGTGGATACGGTGACCATCCCCTGCAGGCCGGCCTCCTTGATAATCTGAGCCTCCCAGTAGGCATTGTTGGCGTTCAGAACGCTGTGCGCCACTCCCCTTTCCACCAGTATGCCGGAGATGATCTCCGTATCAGCGATGGTGGACGTCACCACCAGTACCGGCTGTCCGGTCTCATGGCGCCGCAGCACTTCCTTGACCGCCTCCTCATACTGGATCTCCGCATTTTTGAAAAACAGGTCTTTCTGATCTTCTCTCATGAGAGGTCTGTTTGGCGGAATTACCACCACCCTCTTCTTATATACCTGGCGCAGCTCCCTTCTGGCGTCGGCAATTGTACCGCTCATTCCCGACATACGCGGGAACAGCAAAAAGAGATTTTGAAACGTAATTGACGCAATAGACCGCGCCTCCTGCGTGAGCTTCAGTTTCTCCTTCTGTTCAATCGCCTGATGGATACCGCCTCTCAGCTTCATGCCAGGGAGGACCCGCCCCGTACCGTTGTCGAGCAGCGATACCTCTCCCCGCTCAGTGACAACGTAATCCTTTCCCTTTTCCATGAGGACCCGCGCCCTCAGCGCAAGGGTCACATGGCGATTGAGTTCAAAATTCTCTGCCGCGTAAAATTTCTCGATGCCAAAATACCGCTCCGCATAAGCCACGCCCTCGTCCGTGAGCCATACGCTGTGCTCCTCCTCAATGTAATCCTGCTCAGGCCTCAGCGTCGTAACAAAAAAATCCGTCATGGCATACAGATTCGACTGAACGCGAGGCACACCGGAGATGACAAGGGGCATCGTGGCAGCGTCCATCAGCACCATATCAGCCTCATCAATGATGACATAGTAAAATTCTCTCAGGAAACGGTCCTCCGCGCTGGACACCAGATTGTTCAGCAGGTAGTCAAACCCCAGCGTCCCGTGTGTGGTATACACGATATCCGCGTTATAGATCTGACGCTTTTCCTCGTTCCCCCGTCCACCTTCCTGCTCCCTGCTCGCACCCGAGCGCACCGTCATCCCCAAAAACTCATAGACCACACCCATTTCCTGGGCATCACGGTCCGCCAGATACTCATTGGCCGTGACCAGCATGGTGCTCTTTCCGGTCAGCGCATTGAGATAAAGCGGCATGGTGGCCGTCAGAGTCTTGCCCTCTCCCGTGTTCATCTCCGCCAGATACCCGTAATGGAGCGCAATCCCGCCCAAAATCTGGCAGTCATAGGGCTCCATCCCCAAGATTCTCCGGTCCGCCTCGCATATAACCGCAAAGGCCTCCGGCAGAATGCTGTTGGTGGACGCCCCCTCTGACAGGCGCCTTCGGAACTCCTCTGTTTTCCCGCTCAGGGCCTCGTCGCTCAACTCCCGTATGGACAGCTGCTCTTTTCTTACTTTGTTCAGTATTTTTTGAAGTCTTCTATTCGCCATCTGTTATTTCCGCCATCACAATCGAATGAAAATGGAACCGCGCTGCTCCGCCGTTGATCAGCTGCACCTCATAACTGAAGGTCTTCAGCGGACATTGGAAGTCTCCCTCACCGCCCCTTATGATCTGGCTTTCCGCCTCCTCATCATACCGGTCATAGAAGACCAGCCGCAGGAGCAGCCCATCACTGGGCTCCGCAGACGCATCCAAACGTATGTGATAACGCCCCTCTCCATCTATCATGGGAAGTGCCGGTTCAATGCGAGTCAGCTGATAGTTCGTTTTCGAGTACCAGCGTTTGATCACGGTCCCCGGCGGCATCAGCTGATTTTTGAAAGAGATGTCATCCTTGGCGAGAAATGTTAACTCCGTACCATAAGAATAGACATCCTTCCCATACTCATTCCAATAGACTTTCCACGATTGCCCCGCCATCAATTCTCTCCATCCGTTTCACTTCGTCCATCTCCAAAATCTTCCCGTAAAATCCGATGATACTGGTTCACAAACCAGCTTACAATTCCCTGTGAGTTATCATTGTGCCGGCCGTGCAGTCCCTTCCCATAGATTTTGGCGCCGGCCCCTCTCAAATGGGACTGGAGCATCTCATATGCTTTGTTGTCGTAGTCATCCTCTATCATATATGCCACGGCAAACTGGGTGCCGCTCCAATCCACCTGATCGAAGACATCCCAAAACCTGCCGTTCAGGCGCCTGGCAGCGTCCCGAGTCAGACTTCCAGAGAACCGATGCAGCAGGTCAAGAGAAGTCGGAAATCCGCCCGGGCGATTGATTCTCTCATTTTCCGCAATATCGCCAAAACTGGCCAGCGCCTTGCCAATCAATATCGTGTGCGGCCGGATTTTGCAGCCATAATACAGCGAACCAAAAGAGCCCAGAGATATCCCGGACAAGATCACATCAGAGTTCCGGAAGCCCAGCTCCTCCATGCAATCCCGTATAATTTGCTCGAGCATATTCTCATATTCTTCCGACCCAATATAGGCGCCTCCGCCCTGTGATCTCGCTTCCGCGATCAAGAGAAACGGGTGCCCGAGACTTCTCATCAAATGGTATCCCTCAAAGCCTTCCGCCGTCTTATAGCCCGAAAAATATACATTCAATGGAGGCACTAAATTACCGGGGTCAAAATAATAGAAGACTTCTTCCCGATCAGATGTGACACGCCTCCCACCGCCCGGCAAGAACGTCCCCTTTCCCCGCCTTGAATAGCGGTCATGCAGCGCCGTAACGGTCAGCCTCCCGCTCCCCCGCGCTTTAAGCGACATAAAAATACGTCCCGGCCGTTTTTCATTGTTCTCAATATATACAATATCCTCCAGATCCCTCTCCGAAAAAGTCCAAACCTTTTCCGAAACAGGCATCCCATATTCCAAATAAAACACCGTGATCTCAAGTGCAATCTCAACCGATGCGTCCTTCGCATATTCCAGCCAAAACTCAACTGCCTGACCGCTCTCAATCGGAAGATTGAGACGCCAAAAAACGGCCTGTGTCAGCTCTTCTCCAAAATCTCCAGTCAGATGTACTCCCTCATATCCTCTCCAAAAAACACTTCCGCTGAATCCCTGCGCCACTGAAAGATGCGCCGGGTCCAGCTTTTCTCCATAAGGCTTTGGAAAATAATCCGGCAGCTCCACCTTTAACAGTGCTTCCAGCTCTCCCCGTGAAACAGTCTTTCCCTTTCTTCTCACTGCGAGCTGCTGTACGATCGCATTCTTTTTGGAGGAGAGTGTCTCGGTTATAAACAGTGTATACGCCTTTGTAAATCGCACCAGAAAATCAAATTCATCCCTTGTAATTTCCCGGTCCAAAATCACAACATCAAAATCCCTCTCCGGCAGTTGAGAAAAATCCGGCTCATAATCCCACTCCGCACATTCTGAAACCGGCATCAACTGTCTAAAATCCTCCGCCCCCAGCTGCAGCACCCGTACCGTTTTCAATGTTGGCAATAACCTCCTTCCATTGTTCAATTAGATATTGCGTGGTATGGCTTTTTCCAAGCTCATAAGAGTGAATTACCGCCTGATTCCAGTTGTTCAGGCTCTCCAGATAATATGCCAAGTCCTCTCCCAGCCTGGACAAATCCGAGTTGATCCGGCCATTTTTTCCGGGTCTCATATACTCGGTTGCACTCTTCAAAATCTGCGGGATTCCCATGCTCACACAGCAAATTTGCAAAAACAAATCCGGTCCGTCCGCCAGGTCTACCAGTACCCGCTGTTCCCGCATGCATTTGTTCACTGCCAGCTCATCCACACATTGCTCCACCACAAATAAAATGGGAATCTGTTCCTCTGCGTCCAATACAACCTCAGCCTTATTCTTCCCTTTTTTCCTCGCCCACTGAGGCGGATACCCATTGCACTCCAAAATGGCGCTTACCCGGTTCAGCACTGCGTCTTCCTGGCCCAAAGCCGCATTCCTTGTGAACAGGTGCACTCTTGCGTCCCTGTTCCCCTCCAAATATCCGGCCATATTTTTTACAGCCACCTCCAGCGTCTCCGGCCGCAGGTGATCCACGGGCAAGAGAATCTTCTGGACATTCAGCTGCTGGCTGATTCCACGATCCGCCCGGGCATCATAGGGCGGAATATTGACTTTGGCAACGCTCTCCAGTTCCCTTTGCCTGGAGAGGAGCTCAAGATTCTCCTCCGAATCCGCCACAATATACCGCCCCCGGGAGAGAATTTCCGCTGCCGCCCGGTGATTGTTCAGCGGAAGCCGGTGTTCAAAAAAGGAAAAAATGGTTTTTCTGCCGGCAAGCGCCCTGTCCAGCAGAGGCAGGTGCTGCCCATGGGCCGCCGCACAAAAAATATCCGTGTCCTGCGTAGTCCGGAGAGCGGTTGTAAAGACCTCCTCAATGATCTCTTCCATAGAACCGTATGTGCCCTTTAAAAAGGGAAACTGTCCCTCGCCTCTGGGGGTGCTGATCAGATACTGGCTGCTGCGCGGGTTCACCACTACATGGCCGTCTGCAAAATGGCACAGCTTCCAGACGCCCTTTTCCGTCAGATACTGCTCGTACGCCTTCTTTCCATTCTCATACACGGAGGTGCAGGACACAAAGCCTCTGTCATCATAGATATTTTTCCGGCTGATCTGTCCATTCCGATACAGATCGATCTGTATCGGATTTCCGTATTCTCCAAATTCAATCTTCGCATACCGCTCATGGTTCAGCAAAGCAATGATGGAAAACGGCGTATATAAAAACTCAATATTTTTAGGCCACTTTAAATTGTGAAAGGAAAGCATCGCCTGCTTTTTCCTGCGCACCTCCTGTATGGCGTCAAATACGGACCAATAGGGGACTCTGAATGCGCTTTGCCTGTGCAGAAAGTGCCTGAAATTCGGCGCGTAAGACAACAGCAGAATCTTATGATCGCAAATCGCGTTCCTGTGAAACAGCTGGATCTGCTTGACGGTGTCATCCGTCTCCGTCTTCATCCGGCGGCTGTACCAGATCTGCTCGTCTTCCTTCCAGTCGTCCTTCAGATACCAGGCGGGTATAAAGTATAACATTGCTATGACTACTTCCTTTCGGCGGCCGCTTCATAGGAATCCATCAATTCTTTCCACTGCCACGATATCCGCTTCGGGAGATATCGCTCCGCGATCTCATAGGATTTCTCTGAAAACTTCCTGCGCTTCTCCTCATCGGAGAGGATATCAACCACACGTTCCGCAAGCAGTTCCGCCTCCGGCAGACACTCCTTGCCAATATGACCTGGATCATAAGGGACAAGCCAGCCATTTTGCCCGTCCTTGATAAACAGTTTGTTCCCATACCGCACATCCAGGCCCACCATAGCAAGTCCCGAGCCAACCGCCTCCAAGAGCGTAATACCAAAAGTCTCCGTCAACGACGTGGTGAGAAACACCTCATACTGCTGATAGACATCCGCCACGTTATCCCGGTGCCCCTTGAGCGTGATATATTCCGATGCGTGATTGCTTCTGATCAGCTCCTGCAGGTATTGCGTGTATTTTACAGTACCCATTCCATAAATATCCAGCGTGATTTCCGGATCAAGATCATGGGCCTTTATAATGGTATGGATCGTCCACTCAATCTTTTTCCGTTCGTTCAGTCTTGCGACGCATACAACCGATTTCCTCTTCCGCTCCGCCTCGGGCCGCCGGATTCGATCCAGCCACACCACGGGGATCGTTTTGATCTCCGGCGCCGCAAATCCGAGCTCACGCAGCGTCTCCTCCAAAGCGGCGTTCTGCTCTTCCGTACTGACGACCATCGTCTGAATATACTTTGAATATTTGAACCAGTACCAATATTCATAGTTCAAATATTCGCTGTTTACACTAAGTCCCTTTTGATAAAAATGCTCTGAATGGACCACCGCTATGATGCTCGTTTTATCACAACGTGACAAGAGCGGTTTTGCAGGAAACCACTCTGCCGCCGCTTTATCAAGGATCACCATATCCCTCTTCGTTAGTTCCAGCCTTTCAACAAACAGCTCAAACAGCTGGTCTCTGTTGTATACGGAACCGTCCGGCAGGATGTTCAGCTCCTCATTCTCCCGGAGCATCTGCGTAAGCGCAACGGAACCGTCCCGGTTGTAAAAACACCGTCCCTTAGCAGCAGCAAATCTTCCTTGATCCGTGGTCTTCGTCTCATAAAAGAGGGATGCGTACATAACATCCGCATACAGATCCATCCGAACAGGCTCTCCGTACCGGGAGTATTGAATCCCATAAAAGCCCGTTTGATCCTGGGTCAACAGCACCTGAGCGGTGATTC
>OFGP01002198.1_pt1 | contig 11944 bp, 14 predicted proteins | sample 1521781 | NCBI WGS metagenome assembly OFGP01 (sample SAMEA3504113, study PRJEB24116) | mouse gut metagenome | biome: mouse gut; feature: mouse-associated habitat; material: faeces | place: Denmark | collected 2011 | reverse complement strand
GTTCCTTAAGCGATCTTTTGCTTCTTTTCGCTCGCGCGAAAAGAAGGCCCCGCCCGGCAGGGCGAAGCTAAAATAAGATAGGAAGCGAAGGCCGCCCCGCAGGGGCGGCGGCAACAACTATGTATCTCCACATTGGCAGCAATATTTCCATCCCCACCGATGATATTATCGGAATCTTTGACATCGACAACGCCACAACGTCAAAAATAACAAGAAATTATCTGAAAGCCGCTGAGGACGAGGGCATGGTCGCCGCCGTCAGCGGCGACCTGCCGAAATCCCTGCTGGTCTGCTGCCCCCGGGGCAGCTGGCAGCGGGTCTATATATCCCCCCTGGCTCCAGCCACCCTCCTGGGGCGGCTGGAAACCAACCGTATCCACTGACTGGAGGTCAATAACCAATATGACAGATCTGAAGGAACGAAACGAATTGAATGAAACTACCGCCCAGGTGGACCACGCCTACGGCGGCAGCGAGATCCAGGTCCTGGAGGGCCTGGAGGCCGTCCGCAAGCGGCCCGGCATGTACATCGGCTCTACCAGCGAGTCGGGCCTGCACCACCTGGTCTATGAAATCGTCGACAACGCTATCGACGAGGCCCTTGCCGGCTTCTGCGATGAGATCACCGTCACCATCAACGAGGGCGACACCATTACTGTCACCGACAATGGCCGGGGAATTCCTGTGGACATTCAGCCCCAGACCGGCCTGCCCGCTCTGGAGGTAGTCTTTACCGTCCTCCACGCCGGAGGCAAGTTCGGCGGCGGCGGCTATAAGGTTTCCGGCGGCCTCCACGGCGTGGGCGCCAGCGTGGTCAACGCCCTCTCCGAGTGGCTGGAAGTCCAGGTCCACAAGGATGGGCAGATTTACGAAATGAAATTCTCCCGGGGCGACATCACCCAGCCCATGAAAATCACTGGGACCACCGATAAGACGGGTACCGTGGTCACCTTCAAGCCAGATCCGGAAATGTTCGACGTTACCGCCTACAGCTACGATACCATCCACACCCGGATGCAGCAGCAGGCGTTTCTGAACGCCGGGCTGAAGATCAGCACCTTTGACAGGCGGGAGGGCTGTGAAGCGTCCGACTCCATGTGCTACGAGGGCGGCATCCGGGAGTACGTCACTTGGCTTAACCACAACAAGACTCCTATCCACGACGATGTTGTCTACATGCGGGGAATGAAGGACGACTCCTCCGTGGAGGTGGCCCTCCAATATAACGACAACTACAACGAGACGATCGTCTCCTTCGCCAACGACGTCCGCACACCAGAGGGCGGCATGCACGAGGAGGGCTTCCGCCGGGCCCTGACCACCGTGCTGAACAACTACGGCAAGAAAAATAACATCATCAAGGGCGATGACAAGGTTTCCGGCGAGGACTGCCGGGAGGGCCTCACCTGCGTTATCTCCGTCAAGCTCACCGAGGCCCAGTTCGAGGGCCAGACCAAGGCCAAGCTTGGCAACGCCTCCATCCGCACCCTGACGGCGTCCATCGTCACCGACAAGCTGACGGAGTATCTGGAGGAGAATCCCAAGGTGGCCCGCCTGATTCTGGATAAGGCCATGATGGCCAACCGGGCCCGGGAGGCCGCCAAGAAGGCCCGGGAATCCATCCGCCGCAAGACCGCCCTGGGCGGCGCGGCCATGCCTGACAAGCTCCGGGACTGCAATGAGAATAACCCTGAGCTGACGGAAATTTATATCGTTGAGGGCGATTCCGCAGGAGGCTCCGCCACCCAGGGCCGGGACAGCCGGTTCCAGGCCATCCTGCCCCTGTGGGGAAAGATGCTCAACGTGGAAAAGGCCCGGGTGGATAAGGTCTACGGCAACGATAAGCTCCAACCTGTTATCACCGCTCTTGGCGCGGGCATCGGGGAGGACTTCGATGTAAATAAGCTCCGCTACCACAAGGTCATTATCATGGCCGATGCCGACGTGGATGGCAGCCATATTCGCACCCTGCTGCTGACCTTCTTCTTCCGTTTCATGCGTCCCCTCATTGAGGAAGGCTATGTCTATTCCGCCGTGCCGCCGCTCTTTAAGCTGACCAGGGGCAAGAATACCCGCCTGGCTTTCTCCGAGGAGGAGCGGGATATGATCTCCTCCGAAATGCGCGGCGATAACCCCAACGCCAAGATTGACATCAGCCGTTTCAAGGGCCTGGGCGAAATGAATCCCCACGAGTTATGGGAGACTACCATGGACCCGGAACGCCGCACCCTCCGCCGCATTGAGCTGGACGACGCCGTCCAGGCGGACGCGATCTTCACCCTCCTTATGGGGGAGAAGGTGGAGCCGAGGAAGGAATTTATTGAGAAGGAAGCAAAGAGCGCCGTCAACCTGGACTATTAGTTCTTTGATGCTGTCAGAAAGGGGAGTCAGACTATGAGCAATCGAGAAATTGCGAAAAACCTGATCGATCAGATCCCGGAGAGCCGCTTGTTTTATGTGATTTCTTATCTCCAAGGGGCGGCGGTCCCGGATGAAACGCCTGCGGATGAGACTTTGGAGGCATTCGCGGAACTGGACAACGGCGGCGGCCACAGATTTACAGGCTCTACGCAGGGGTTGTTTTCCGAGTTGATGGAGGACTGACCGATGCTGTCAGTCAGATACTCGACACGCTTCCGGAGGGACTTCAAGGTCTGTGTAAAACGGGGCTGTGATATGGAGCTTTTACAACGTGCCGTCGACATTTTGAGAATACCGGATCAGTTGCCTCCTAAAAACAGAGATCACAGCTTGACTGGCGACTACGTAGGACACCGGGAGTGCCATCTGAGCCCGGATTGGCTGCTGATCTACAAACAGGACGGTGAAGAACTTCTGCTTTACCGTACCGGTACCCATTCTGACTTGTTTAGATAGAGAACAAATCCTTAACTTACGAGGTAAAATAAGAATGTCAAAGAAACCCCAATACGATCCGGAAGAGATCCGCTACCCGGATCAGAAGATAACCACGACGCCCCTGGTGCCGGAAATGAAGCAGTCCTTCATTGAGTACGCCATGTCCGTCATCAAGGGCCGCGCCCTGCCCGACGTCCGGGACGGCCTCAAGCCCGTTCATCGCCGCATCCTCTACGCCATGTATGAGGATAACCTCACCTCCGACAAGCCCTTCAAGAAATCCGCCACCTGTGTGGGCGACGTGTTGGGCCGCTACCACCCCCACGGCGACCAGTCGGTCTACGACGCCCTGGTCCGCCTGGCCCAGGATTTCTCCACCCGGTACCTGCTGGTGGACGGCCACGGCAACTTCGGCTCCGTGGACGGCGACCCCCCGGCGGCCTACCGGTACACCGAGGCCCGCCTCTCCAAGCTCTCCAACGAAATGCTGCGGGACATCGACAAGGAGACGGTGGACTGGGACCCCAACTTCGACGAGTCCCGGAAGGAGCCCAGGGTGCTGCCCAGCCGGTTTCCTAATCTTCTGGTCAACGGCTCTGTGGGGATTGCCGTGGGCATGGCGACCAACATCCCGCCCCACAACCTCCGGGAGGTCATTGGGGCCTGCATCCACGTCCTGGAGGACCCGGAGGCCACCCTCAGCGACCTGATGGAGTACATCAAGGGCCCCGATTTTCCCACCAAGGGCATCATTATGGGCCGCGCCGGCATCCGCCAGGCCTACGCCACCGGCCGGGGCCATATCAAGGTCCGGGCCCGCGCCGAGTTCGAGGAGTTCGGCCAGAACCGCACCCGCATCGTCATTACCGAAATTCCTTACCAGGTCAACAAGCGCATGCTCATCAAGAACATGGCCGACCAGGTGGAGGATAAGCGTTTGGAGGGCATCTCCGACATCCGCGACGAGTCCGACCGAAACGGTATGCGCATTGTCATCGAGCTCAAGCGGGACGCCAACGCCCAGGTGGTTCTGAACCGCCTCTTCGCCCAGACTCAGCTTCAGACCACCTTCGCCATCAACATGCTGGCCCTGGTGGACGACCAATCCCAGCCACGGATTCTCTCCCTGCGCCACATCATTGACGAGTATCTCAAGCACCAGGAGGACGTTCTCCTCCGCCGCACTCGCTTCGACCTTAAGAAGGCCCAGGAGCGCGCTCACCTTCTGGAGGGCCTGCTCATCGCCCAGGATAACATTGACGAGGTCATCCGCATCATCCGCACCAGCTACGACAACGCCAAGGAGAATCTGATGACCCGCTTCTCCCTGGACGACGTTCAGGCGCAAGCTATTCTGGAAATGCAGCTGCGCCGCCTCCAGGGTCTGGACCGGGAGAAGCTCCAGGCCGAGTACAAGGAGCTGGAGGAGCGCATCGCCTATTACCAGAGCCTTCTGGCGGACGAAAACCTGCTGAAGGGCGTCCTCAAGGAGGAGCTGCAGGAGATTGCCGACAAGTACGGCGACGACCGCGTCACCGAGATCGGATTTGACGAGGACGATTTGGACGTGGAGGACCTCATTGAGGAGGAGCAGTGCGTCTACACCCTCACCGACGGCGGTTACATCAAGCGCACCCCCGCCAGCGAGTACCGTCTCCAGGGCAAGGGCGGCAAGGGCAACAAGTCCATGTCTACCAAGGAGGAGGACAACGTGAACACCGTGTTCACCGCATCCACCCACGACTACGTCCTTTTCTTCACCAATATGGGCCGGGTCTACCGCCGGAAGGGCTATCAGATTCCCGCCTCCGGCAAGACCGCCAAGGGCACCAATTTAGTGAACATCCTTCCCATCGAGCCCGGCGAGCGCGTCAGCGCCATGATCCACACCGACGACATCTCCACCGGCGACCGCTTCCTGGTGATGGTCACCCGCAACGGCACTGTCAAGCGTCTCCCCGGCGAGTCTCTGAAGAACCTCCGCAGCAACGGCATCCGGGCCCTGACCTTGGACGAGGACGACGAGCTCATTTCCGTCCGGGAGACGGACGGCAGCATGAAGATCCTCATTGCTACCCACGATGGTTCCGCCGTCTGCTTTGACGAGTCCGACGTCCGGCCCACAGGCCGCGGCTCCATGGGCGTCCGCGGCATCCGGCTGCGGGAAGGGGACTACGTGGTCGGCGCGGCCCGCGCCATCCCCGGCAGGAACGTCCTCACCATTACGGAAAAGGGCTACGGCAAGCAGACGCCTGTGGAGGAGTACCGCATCACCGCCCGTGGCGGTTTGGGCATCAAGAATTACGGCCTCACTGACAAGACCGGCAGCGTGGTGGGCATCAAGGTGGTCGATGGAAGCGAAGACCTTCTGGTTCTCACGGAAAAGGGCATTCTTCTCCGCACCGCCGTGGACACCATCAAGACCTGTGGCCGCTCCACTCAGGGCGTGATTGTCATGCGCTTCAAAGAGGACGACGACAAGGTTATCTCCATTGCCCTGGCCGAGCGGGAGCAGGAGGAGGAGAACGAAGAGAGCGCGGAGGAGTAAGAGGCATACATTCTTTTCTTTGTGAACAAAGAAAAGAATCAAAAGAAAAACTTTTTATCCGCCCTACGGGCCGTTTTTGGAGTGCATGCTTCTATTTGGCCTTTTTATGATTGCGGCTGCCTTAGCGCAAAGCATCCGCTTTGCGCCGTCAAAAGCGGTCTGTCTATGGCCGCACGGCTTGCGCCGCGCTGGGGGGCCCGTCTGACGGACTGCGGAGGAATACGCTCCCATGAAATATATGACCTTTAACGCTTCCTGCTCTTACGCCGGGCTTGCTAATCTGCTGGACTGGTACGGCGTTGATGTGGAAGACCGGGCCATTGCTTTGGAAATGGAGCTGCCCTATCTCTTTGCCAGGGAGGGGCGCCGGTATCTGTCCGGGCCTATGCTCCAGGGCGCGGAGTGGTTTAACCTCTATCTGCACCCCATTGGATTTACCTTCATTGAGTGCTGGTTGGGCAGGGAGGAGGTCTGCTCCTTTCTGAAAAATCATCCACCCGCTATGCTGGGTCTGCGCGTCTCCCCGGAGTCCAAGCACGCCGTGGTGTATACCGGCGGCGGGGGAGGGGAGTACTGCTTCATCAACAACAAACGCCGGGATTCCTCCGAGCCGGAAACCCTGCGCCTGACAGAAGCTGATCTGCTCTCCCGCCTGGACAAAACGGTCGTTGTTGGAATGCTGGAGACGATAGAACCGGCCCCCTCTGGCCTTTGCCGCCGCCTGGCGGAGTCGCCGGGCGTTCTGTTGGACCTGCAATCGGAGATCAATAACTTCTGCACCCGCGAGCAGACGCCCGCTGGTCAGGCGGCGGCTCTGGATGATTTGTTCCGTCCTCTTCTGCTGGACGGCGTAACCATGCTGGAGCTTCTGGAGGATACGAAGCCTGCCGCCTCCCTCCGGACCGTCCGCGCCCAGCTTCTTCCGCTGGTTCGGGCCGGACGGGCGGCTGTATTCAGTGAGGGCATCGACCTGCCACTGCTGAATGCGTCCATCCGCGCCTACCACGACAGGATTGAGCAAGTATGCTTACATCATACCCAAACAGGAGCAAATCCATGAAAACCATTACCATCTACACCGACGGAGCCTGCTCCGGAAATCCCGGCCCCGGCGGCTGGGGCGCGATTCTGCAGTACGGTCCCCACACCAAGGAGCTCTCCGGCGGCGAAAAGAACACCACCAACAACCGCATGGAGCTCACCGGCGTGATCCGCGCCCTGCAGACCCTCAAGGAGCCCTGCATCGTCGAGCTTTACTCCGATAGCAAGTACGTGATCGACGCCCTCTCCAAGGGCTGGGCCAAGGGCTGGCGCGCCAGGAACTGGATCAAGAGCGACAAGAAGCCCGCCTTGAACCCGGACCTCTGGGAAACGCTCCTGGACCTCTGCGAAATTCATCAGGTCCATACCCACTGGGTCAAGGGCCACGCCGAGAATCCCTACAACAACCGCTGCGACCAGCTGGCTGTCAGCGAGTGGCAGAAGCTGAAATAGAAACAAGAGGGCCGCTGCGGATGCAGCGGCTCTCTGAAATAAGACGATACAGAAGGAGAAAAACGATGTACAACAAACGGCTGCTCCCCTGGTTCCGGCAGAATATTGCCGAAGCCATTTTTCTGAAAAAGAAGCCGAATGTCCGCTGGGCCAGCGGCTTCCAGGGCGCGGACTCCTACGTCCTGATGACCCCCGATGACGGCTTCCTTCTCACGGACCCCCGCTATACCGAGCAGGCGTCCATTGAAGCGCCGGACTTTACCACCGTCAACTGGAGGGACGCCGGTGGCAGCGTTATGAAGGCTGTTGCCCATATTCTGAAGGAGCAGAAGCTCCACAGTCTGGCCTTTGAGTCCGACGCACTGAGTTATAACGAATACAGCGCCCTCCGACGGGAGACGGACGCGGAGCTGGTCCCTGTCCAGGACGTGGTGGAGAAACTCCGCAGCGTTAAGACTCCCCAGGAGATCGAGTACATCCGCGCGGCTTGCGACATTTCCTGCCGCGCCTTCTACCGCATCATAAAGGACATCCGCGTAGGCGTGACGGAGAAGGAGCTGGCCGCCAGGCTCTCCTCATACATGGTTTTCGAGGGTGCGGATACCCAGCCCTACGGCAACATCCTTATTTCCGGCCCCAATACCAGCCTGCTCCACGGCATCCCCTCCGACCGCGCCCTCCAGTACGGTGACTTCGTCCTCATGGACTACGGCTGCCAGTTCAACGGCTACATGAGCGACATGACCCGCACGGTGGTGGTTGGCAAGGCCAATGACCGGCAGAAAGAGGTATACGAACTGGAGAAGCGGATGGTCGAAGATTCCCTCGCCGTGATGAAGGCCGGCGTAAAAGGCGGGGACATCTATGACGCCTCCATCCGGGCTATCCAGGATACGCCGTATTTCCCTTATCACTACGGCGGCATCGGACATGGAATCGGCCTTTTCGTCCACGAGCTTCCCTTCATCCGCAAAGACGCGCCGGACGTCTACGAGGAGAACATCGTGACCACTATCGAACCCGGACTCTATATCCCCGGCTGGGGCGGCGTCCGCATTGAGGACCAGGTGATCATCCGGGACGGCGGCTGTGAAAACCTCATCAGCGTGCCTCATGATCTGATGGAGCTCTGATCTGGAGAAACCCAGACGGCAAAGACCCGAAGCGGCGGCGCTTCGGGTCTTTTGATAAATATTTGTTATTTCTTGGTACAGCATAGGGAAGTCAGCTGTGACTGTTTCGAATACGTATTCCATCTTCAGCGTTTGGTATTTATGGGCGGCAATATCCCGGAATCCAGCAATTGCTTTCCACGGGATGGAAGGATAATCTCGTCTCTATGCTCCATACAGCGTAATCCTATGATCGATCTCAATCATGCATCCGTCTGTCAGCGGCCCGTGTATCACATCCACGTCTGTCTGTAAAATTTCTTCCAGCCGGTATTTCATTTGGTTAAGCGTTATCAAGGAGATCCTTGGGACAGTAAACTCCACCAGCAGGTCTACGTCGCTGTCAGGCGTATTGCTGCCGTTGGCATAGGAGCCGAACAGCTCCGCCTTTTTGATGGGAAACTCCCGCGCCGCGGCTGCCACGCCGTTTTTGATCTCCTGCAAGCTGAGCATAACGACACCTCCGATCACAGAGAAGTTCTTTTATTTTATTATACCCCAATACCCCTGTGAAAGCAACCGAAAAAGAGGACTGATGCCTCAGTCCTCTTTCACAATAGAAATTGGTCCATGTTTGCTTTCAAAAGCTCTGATACGGGACAGAATCATCTGTTCCAGCTCTTTGTTTTTTGTTCTGCCGTAATACTCCGCGATATAGCCCAGCTTATCCAGGAGCTCCTGGGAAATCCGCATGGTAAATCTGACCTTTTCCTGCTTATCCATAAAAGCTCCTTTGACATTCTTCTGCCATCATAATAGCGTCAATTCAACATAATGTGCAGGTTTGACGCTATAATGACGCAATAGAAAAGGAGGAAAACTTATGGATATTTATAAAAAAGCATATGCCCAGCTGGTTGGAAAGGTAGACAACGCGATAACGGCCCTGGATGAGGTTATACGCAATCCGCTGTGTACCAACATTACCGAATGCGCGTATATCCGGGGCAGGCTGGTAAGTGCGCTGCTGGAGGCGGAGGAGCTGGTCGTATCTAGCATGGATTCGGAGTAATTCGGGAAAATTCGAGGAATCGTTCATAGAATGTTTACATGGCGTACATGATTTCTTCTTAAAACTGCTGTAATATCATAATCAGCAAAGGGGTAACACCCGATGCGATTTCTCCCTCCTAAAACACACACAACACACACCAGGAAGCCCCGCCATCCGGCGGGGCTTCTTGGCGCTTTTATGCATGATCAGACCAGCCTTGCCATCAGCGGCGCGGCAATCACGGTCAGCAGTCCGGTTACCACGATTGCCAGGGAGCTGGCCGCTCCCTGGACCTCGCCCATCTCCACGGCCCGGGAGGTTCCCGCCGCGTGGGAGGACGTCCCGATCGCCAGCCCCTGGCTCACCGGCTCCGTTACCCGGAAAAGCCGCAGCAGGGCAGGGGCGGCTACCGCTCCGAACAGCCCCGTCAGCATAATGGTGGCCATAGTAATGGCGGGGAACCCGCCCAGCTCCTGGCTGAGCCCCTTTCCGATGGCGGTGGTAATGGACTTGGGCAGCAGGGAAATATACTCCGCCGCCTCCATCCGGAAGAGGACCAGCATCAGCGCGCATCCCGCCATATGGGCCGCCACCCCGGCGGCGCACCCCGCCAGCACGGCCCCCGCGTTCTTCTTCAGCAGCTCGAACTGCTTGTACAGCGGAATCGCCAGGCAGATGGTGGCCGGCGTCAGAAAGAATTCCAGTATATTCCCGCCGTTGTTGTAAAAGACGTCGTACTCCGTCCCCGTCCCCAGCAGGACCGCCCCGCACAGCAGCGTGGCGAGCAGCAGGGGGTTGCAGACCTCTTTTCCCACCCGCTTGTTGATCGCCCGCGCCAGCTGGAAGCTCCCCATAGCCAGCAGCAGCCCGAAGCAGGCGCACGACTGAAAGACCTCACTCATGCCCCTTCTCCTTTCCGCTCCGCCGGATGATCCCCTGGGAGACGGTCCCCGTCACGATCATCACCACGGTAGTCCCCGCCAGTCCCATAATAAGCACCGGCAGCAGCATTCCCTGGATGGTGTCCAGCACCGTGAGAAAGCTCACCGAAGCCGGCACCAGCAGCAGCGGCATCAGCTCCAGCAGCAGTCCGCCCACGTCCTCAATCTGCCCCAGCTTCAAAATCCCCGATTTCAGCAGCGCGAACAGCAGGATCAGCCCGTAAATACTGGCCGGAACCGGCAGCGGCACAAGGTACTTAATAATCTCCGCCGCAAATGTAATCGCGGCAATGATAACAGCTTGTTGTAAGAATTTCATTTGATTACATCCCATTCGAAAAGAACGCCCGGATTTCCGCCTCGCTGGCCTTCACGCTGCCCTGGACGAACTCCGGCTTTCCGCCGCCCCGCCCGTTAAGCCGTTCGTTCAGCGCTCTAGCCAGGCCCCGCAGGTCGCCGCCGTCCTGTCCGATTGCGTATTGGAAGGCCCCGTCCGCTCCTGCGAACACCGCGCACCGTCCGCCGCACTTCTCCTTCACCAGTCCGCACAGCTTCCGCAGCGACTCTCCAGACATCGCACCTTCCACCAGCAGCGCGTCGCCTTTCCCGGCCAGCGCCTCCGCCTTCCGAACGAAGTCGCCTTCCTCCAGCTCCGCCACCCGGCCCCGTAGGGTGTAGAGGTCCTTTTGCAGCCGCTCCACCGCCGCCGCCGTCTCGCCGGGTTTGGCGGACAGCAGCTGGGATACCCTGGTGTTCTGTCCCGCCATTTGGTTCGCCCATTTCAACGCCCGCCCTCCGGCGGCCATTTCGATTCTGACACCGTCCCGGAACTTCTGGCAGGAGATAAGTTTCACCATCCCCACCTGACCGCTGGACCTGACGTGGGTTCCGCAGCAGGCGCAGCAGTCCGCCCCGGGCCAGCTTACAATCCTGACCGCCCCGCTCAATGCCTTTTTGCTGCGGTATTCCATCGCCTCCAGTTGGGCGGGGGAGGGCCACTGGATCTGAATGGCCAGATCCTCCCAGATATATTGATTCGCCAGGTTTTCCACAAAAAGTACGTCCTCTGTGGATAACTCGGCGTTAAAATCAATGGTCACCAGCTCATGTCCGATGTGGAAACCCACGTTGTCGCAGCCGAATTTTCCGCACAAAATCCCGCTGACGATGTGTTCTCCGCTGTGCTGCTGCATAAAATCGAACCTTCTGGCCCAATCGACAGCGCCCTGCACCGTCTCTCCGGCCTTCAGCGGCCCCTCGCAGAAATGCAGGATTTCCCCAATTTTTTCCTTTGTGTCGAAAACTTTGACGTTTCCCAGGGTTCCGTGGTCCGCCGGCTGGCCGCCCCCTTCGGGGTAGAAGGCGGTCCGGTCCAGTGTGACGATCCACTGTCCTTTTTCTTCCCGGCAGTCCAGTATGGTAGCGGAGAATTCCTTCAGAAACGGGTCCTCGTAGAACAATTTTTCCGTCATTGGCAAAACCTTTCTGCCGCCTCGCCGGCGGCGGGACCTTCTTTTCGCGCGAGCGAAAAGAAGCAAAAGATCGCTTAGGAAACTACGTTTCCTAAGAACCTTCCTGAATTACGGGGGTGATTTATTTGCGCTCCGACGTACCTGGGTTGTTCTGTTTTGGTGCTTTCGTTGGTGCGCCGGACTTCTGCGTCTACCCACGAGCATATCGCAGTGCCTACCGTTATACACGCTGAATCTCCCGGGGTTCTTTTCGGGAGCTCCCCCGTGTGAGACGGTAGGGTCTGCCGTTGACGTCATCGGATAGACGCTTCGCCCGATCCATGGGAGCCGCCTGCTTCAGGCCGGACAGACTGCAGTGGAAGCGCAAAACAAAAATACCCCTCGTAATCATAAGGGATTCTTAAACCGCAGGTTTAAGCGCGTTTTTGGGTACTTTTGCCGCGGGGCAAAAGTACCCGAGGAGT
>OFGP01002195.1_pt1 | contig 11947 bp, 9 predicted proteins | sample 1521781 | NCBI WGS metagenome assembly OFGP01 (sample SAMEA3504113, study PRJEB24116) | mouse gut metagenome | biome: mouse gut; feature: mouse-associated habitat; material: faeces | place: Denmark | collected 2011 | reverse complement strand
AGAAGAGAGCCCCCGCCGCCCCGCAGGGGCGGTACGAAACATCCTTCAACGAAGAGAGAAGAAAAGGGCGGAGCGGCCCGCAGGGCCGCAGAAGAATATGCCGTGCCGCCCGCAGGGCGGCAGGGAAGAGAAAGGGAGAAAGAAAATGGCTAATTTTGCAATTATGGGTTTCGGAACCGTGGGAAGCGGCGTAGCCGAAGTACTCCGCATGAACGCTGACTCCATCGCGGCAAAGCTGGGCGAACCCCTTAAACTAAAATATATTCTCGACGTCCGGGATTTATCCGCGACCCCCTACGCCGGCGTGGCGGTAAAGGATTTCTCCGTGCTGGAGAACGACCCCGACCTGGACGTGGTGGTGGAATCCATCGGCGGGGCTAAAGTCGCCCTGGACTTTACCCGTCGGGCCCTGATGGCCGGCAAGCACGTGGTTACCTCCAACAAGGAGCTGGTGGCCTCCCACGGGAAGGAACTCCTTTCTATTGCCAGGGAGAAAAACGTCAACTACCTCTTCGAGGCCAGCGTGGGCGGAGGCATTCCCGTGCTGCGCCCCCTGTTCCAGTGCCTGGCGGGGAACCAGATCGAGGAAATCGTGGGCATCCTCAATGGGACCACCAACTATATCCTTACCCGGATGGTGAAGGGCGGCATCCCCTTTGACGAGGCCCTGAAGGAGGCCCAGGCCAAGGGCTACGCCGAGCAGAATCCCGCCGCTGACGTGGAGGGCCTGGACGCGGGGCGGAAGATCTGCATCCTCTCCGACTTGGCCTGGGGGAAGGAGGTCCTGCCGGAGAAGATCAGCGTCCAGGGAATCAGCGGACTGGATCTGAAGGATGTGGCCATTGCCAGCGAGGCCGGATACCGGGTGAAGCTGCTGGGCCGGGCCCTGCGTCTGGCGGACGGGAGGCAGGCGGCCTATGTGGCCCCCCATCTGGTGAGCGGGGACTGTCCCATCGCGCCGGTGGACGACGTGTTCAACGCCATTATGATCCGGGGCAACGCCGTGGGCGACGTGATGTTCTACGGACGGGGCGCGGGGGACCTGCCCACCGCCTCCGCCGTCATGGGCGATGTCATCGACGCGCTGCAGCACCGGACCAGACGCCGGGAGTTGGGCTGGAGCGAGAGCGCGGATCTGGCTGGGCTGGACGAGCTCGCCATGCCCTGGTATCTGCGGGGCGATTTCGCGGCCCCGGCGGACTGCCGGACGCTGTCCGGCGGCGCGGTGATGACCAAGCCCATGACTGCCGGGGAGGCGAAGGCTTTGGCGGAAAAGCTGGGCGCGGAGGTGATTCTGCCGGTTTTGCAATAACCATTTTGTCCCTGTGGCACTATAATGGAGTATCACCTCAATTTGCCTGAGAGAGGAAGGTTCCCTTATGAGCTTAATTGTACAGAAATTCGGCGGCAGCTCCGTCCGGGATGCCCAGCGCATCCGGAACGTGGCCGGCATCATCGCCGATACTTATAGAGCCGGCAACCAGGTCATGGTAGTTCTGTCCGCCCAGGGCGACACCACCGACGACCTGATTGAAAAGGCGCGGGAGATCAATCCCAAGGCCTCCAAGAGGGAGATGGACATGCTCCTGAGCACCGGCGAGCAGATCTCCATCGCCCTGTGCGCCATGGCCCTGGAGGGCATGGGCCTGCCGGTGGTGAGCCTGGCGGCCTGGCAGGTGGGCGTACATACCACCAGCGCCTACTCCGACGCCCGGATTCAGCGCATTGACTCCGAGCGCATTCAGCAGGAGCTGGACAAGAACAAGATCGTCCTGGTGGCCGGCTTCCAGGGGGTCAACCGCTTCGGCGACGTGACCACCCTGGGACGGGGCGGGTCCGACACCAGCGCCGTGGCCTTGGCCGCAGCCTTCCGGGCGGACCTGTGCCAGATCTACACCGATGTGGACGGCGTGTACACCACGGACCCCCGGGTGGTTTCCGGCGCGGTGAAGCTGGAGGAGATTACTTACGACGAGATGCTGGAGCTGGCCAGCCAGGGAGCCCAGGTGCTCCACAACCGCAGCGTGGAACTGGCAAAAAAGTACCGTGTGAATATGGAAGTCGTGTCCAGCCTGGAGAAGAAGCCCGGCACGAAAGTGAAGGAGGTCGTCAAAATGGAAAAGACAAACATCGCCGGCGTGGCGAAGGATACAAGCATCGCGCGGATCGCGGTAGTAGGGCTGGAACACAACCCCGGCGTAGCCTTCCGGGTGTTCTCCCTGCTGGGCAGGGCCAACATCAATGTGGACGCCATCATCCAGTCCATCGGGCGGGATACCAGCAAGGACATCAGCTTCACCCTGCCCCGTGCCGACGTAGAGGAGGCCACGAGGGTGCTGGAGGAGCAGAAGGACGCCCTGGGCTTCGACCACCTGACGGTGGAGGACAAGATCGCCAAGGTATCCATCGTGGGCGCGGGGATGATGACCACCCCTGGCGTGGCCGCGAAGATGTTCGAGGCGCTGTATGACGCCAACATCAATATCCAGATGATCAACACCAGCGAGATCCGGGTTTCCGTTCTCATCGACGAGGAAAACACCACGGCCGCCGTCCGGGCGGTCCATGACAAGTTCTTCGGCGGCGAGAACTGAGGCTGTTCTGGATTCCTGACATATTCAATGAGAACTCCCCGCCCGTGGATGTGGGCGGGGAGTTTTGCGTTGTTTTAGGGCCTGTATTCATAGGCGGCGCCGGTAAATACAGGCGCTAAGAGCATCCGGCATTTGATGCCCTTTGGCTGTCCGTTCGCCTTGCATCCGCCGGGGAGCTGTGGTATACTCAGACAGGCAAATTATGACACTACAAGGAGGAATCTGCCATGAAAGAGATCCGATTGGGCGGCGGACGGAGGGTCCCCGCCATCGTCGTAGGCTGTATGCGTCTGGGCGCGCTGGACCGGCAGGAACTGGGACGTTTTATCCACACCGCGCTGGATTGCGGCGCAAATTACTTTGACCACGCCGACATTTACGGCGGCGGAGCCTGCGAGGAACGCTTCGGCGCGGCGGTCCGCAGCGACGTCTCCATCCGCCGGGAGGACCTGGTTCTTCAATCTAAATGCGGCATCCGCCAGGGCTTCTACGACTCCTCCAGGGAGCACCTGCTGCGCGCCGTGGACGGAATTTTGAAGCGTTTGCAGACTGACTATCTGGACGTACTGCTCATCCACCGCCCCGACGCATTAACGGAACCGGAGGAGGTAGCGGAGGCTTTTGACGAACTGGAGCGGAAGGGGAAGGTGCGCTGCTTCGGCGTCTCCAACCACAAGCCTATGCAGATCGAACTGCTCAAGCGGACGGTCCGGCAGCCCCTGCTGATCAATCAGCTGCAGTTCAGCCTGCCGGTTTCCAACATGGTGGCAAACGGCATGGAGGTCAACATGGAATCTCCCGGCTCCGCCGACCGGGACGGGAGCGTGCTGGACTACTCCCGGCTGAACAGCATGACGATCCAGGCGTGGTCCCCCTTCCAGACGCCCAACTGGGGCGGCTGCTTCCTGGGGGACGAGCGCTATCCGGATCTGAACCGGGAGCTGGACGCGCTGGCGGCCCGGTACGAGGTTACTCCCACCGCCGTCGCCGCGGCGTGGGTCCTCCGGCATCCGGCGAAGATGCAGTTGATTACCGGAACGGCAAAGGCATCCCGCCTGCAGGAGGTTGCGCAGGCCTGCGCGCTGGATCTGACCCGGGAAGAGTGGTACCGGCTGTATCTGGCCGCCGGACACCCTCTTCCGTAAGCGCCCTCCGCGCCGCCGGCTGACAGACGGCAAAAGAACCCCCGCCATTTTTCTCAAAATGGCGGGGGTTCCGCGTTACAGGTTGGCAAATACGTCCGTCTGCCGCTGCAGTTCGCCGGCGATCTCCTGGCTGGCGTCCATACGCCCGGTGATACCGGCCATATCGTCCACCAGGGCGCGGGTGCTGCCAGCCGCGCCGGTGAGGCCGGAGGCCGCGCCGTCAATGGCGCCGGAAATGCTGGCAATGGAGCCGGCAATCTCGTCCATAGCGGTCCGCAGGCGGTCCGCCCGCTGGTGGAACGCCTCCATGGAGCGGCCGACGTAGCCGGAGTCCTCCCGGTACTGCTGTCCGGTATGGACAGATTGCTCCAGCTGCTCCAGGAGGGCCCGGCCCAGATACTCCGCCAGCTCCTCCGCGCTGCCGGAGAGGTAGTTCACCGCTCCGGTGACCTCGCCGCTGACCTTCTGGATGTGGTTGGCGGTTTCGGCGCAGGAGTCGGCCAGCTTGCGGACCTCCTGGGCCACCACGGCAAAGCCCTTTCCCGCCGCGCCGGCCCGGGCGGCCTCTATAGAGGCGTTGATGGCAATCAGATCCGTGGAGGAGGATATGGACAGGATGTCCTTGGTCAGGCTGTTGATCTGGTCGACGCTGCGGCTCTTCTCAATGGCCTGGTTCAGCACGGTCATGATCTCCTCCGTCCTGGCCCGGACTGCCTCCTTTTCCGCCTGGGCGGACCGCTCCAGCTCCTCCGCACGGCCCCGCATTCCGGCGGAATAGGCCGTAATGGCGGCGCACTCCTCCACCATGTCCTTGGCGTCTCCCTGGATGCCCAGGGCGTTGGAGCTGATGGAGGAGACGCTGCCGGCAATCTCCTCCAGGGCGGCGGAGAGCTGCTCCGTCAGGCCGGAGAGCTGGCGGACGCTGCCGCTGGAGGTCTGGGTCCGGCGGCGGACCTCGCCCACCACCCCGCCGAGCCGCTCCGAGCTGCCCTGGAGCATCCCGATGGCGTCCTGGATGGGGGAGACGACATACTTCCGGATGATCCGGAAGCCCGCCGCTACCAGCGCCACGCCCAGCGCAAGGGTCACGGCGCTGGCCGCCAGGGAGAGGACGTAGACCAGGGAGAGCCGTCCCCGGGCTTCCTCCGCCTGGGCGCTGACGGAGCCGGCCAGGGCGTCGATGTCCGTCTCCGCCGCGCCGCTCCAGGAGGCCACGTCCCCGTTGGCCGTGGCGTAGGCGTCCTGGGTCCTGCTGTCGGCGCTGGCGCAGACCAGGTGGACCAGGGCGTGCTTGAAGGCGTCGTAGTCCGTCAGAAGGGCGCGGTACGTCTCCCGGTCCCTTTCGGCCACAAAGCCCTCATAATCCGCCAGCTGGCCGTCCAGGACGGCCTCCTCCGCCTTGATCTCCTGGACCAGGCGGATCATGGTGGCGTGGTCCGCCGCCACGATGTGGGACAGGGCCAGCCGGTGGATGTCCATCATGGAGCGCCGGATCTCCTCCAGCTTCGCCTCGCTGACCATAAGCTCGTCCACGATGGTCCCCGCGTTGGAATGGACGTTATTGATGCTGAATACCGCCAGAATATTGGACAGCAGGGCCACCAGTCCCAGCAGAACGATAGGCAGGACAAGACGCTGCTGTAATGTCAGTTTGCCTTTCATGCGATCCCTCCGAATATGTAAGTACAAAGCCTCTCCGCTACCGCGCCGTCACGCCCTCCACCAGCCGGTCCAGCTGGGCCTGGAGGGAGGCGCCGGAGGGATTGCCCTGGGCCATGCTGCCGGCGAATTCCGCCACCGGGTCCCAGAACTTGCCCCCCACCCTCTGGAGCTGGGAGAACTCCGACTGGGCCAGCAGGGCGGAGATCGCCGGGGACGCCTGGACCTCCGGGGAGTTGGCGGCGCTGGCGTTGGCGGGTCCCTGGCCCCGCAGCTGGAAGCGCAGGCGCTGGTTTTCCTCGCTGGTAATCCACTCCGCCAGCCGCGCCGCCCACTCCGGATGCTCGGAATAGGCGTTTACGCCGATGAGCTTGCAGCCGGAGAAGGAGGCCATCTGGATCTGCCGGCCTGCGCAGGTATAGGTCGGCAGCTTGGCCGCCCCCATGTCCGCGCCCCAGGCCTCCTCAATGGCCACGGCGTTCCACACCCCGCTGACCCCGGCAATGACGGAGCCATTCTGCACCCCGGCCAGAAACTCCGTGTCTGTCATACTGGCGAAGGCGGGGCTGCTCGCGACGGACAGCATGGCCTGGGCCACATCCACCCCCCGGATATCCCCCTCGGTGCTGTTCCAGGTGCAGTAGTTGGTCAGGCCGTCCTCGTTGAGACCCACCTCCAGGCCGGTGTTGCCAAAGAAGGAGTAGACATACCAGGCAGAGGACCAGTCCATAGTCACGTGCCGCCCGGCCAGGGCGGCCACCTCCAGAATGCGGTCCAGGCTCTGGACGTCCTCCTCGGAGAAATAGGCCCTGTTGTAATACAGGAAATAGCCGTTATCCGCCGTCAGCGGGTAGGCGTAGAGGGTGTTGTCCACGCTGGCCGCCTCCACCGCCGCAGAGAGGTTGGCGCTGCGGACGGCGTCGCTGGCCGGGATGGGGTCCAGCGCGCCGGCGGCGGCCAGGGCGGCCACCTGGTCGTCGGCAAAGGCGAACACATCTGCGCCATTCTCCAGGTCGCCCAGCAGAACGTCCTTGCAGTTGGATTCGCTCTGGGGCTGGTAGGTAATCTGAAAGCTGGCCTGTCCAGCGTATTGGGATTGGAAGGAGGAGAAAATCTCCTGAAGGAGGGCTTCGTCCTCCTCCGCGCCCCAAACCGTCAGGGCGACGGTCTCATTGGCCGGCTGGCTGCTGTCAGCTGGCTGGTCCCGGCCGCCGCAGCTGGCCAGCAGGGTCAGCATCCAGACCGACAGAATCAGTAGAAAGGCTCTCTTTTTCACAGACGTCAACTCCCACAATGGATTCTGCCATATTATAACATTCCTGATTTGCAATTTCAACCGGATTTGCAGGAAAATACAAAGTGTGCAAGCTCAAAACAAAAACACGGCAAACCACGCCGGAAGCGCGCTTTGCCGTGAAAAAAACAACGGATATTTGGAAATGGCATCTCGCCACCGCCCGGGGACGGAGCGGGCCGGAGGGCTCAGGTCCGCCGCCAGGTGGAAGGGCTGAGCAGCACCAGAATGGGGAAAATCTCCAGTCGACCCACAATCATGCACAGGGACATGACCCCCTTGGACAGCCCGGAAAAGGCGGCAAAATTGCCGCTGGGGCCGATGGCCTCCAGACCGGGGCCCACATTGCTGACGCAGGTGAGGGCGGCGCTGAAGGAGACGGCGAAGGACTGGCCGTCCAGAGAGATAACTAGGGCGGCGGCAAAGACGGTGATCACATAGGCCCCCAGAAAGACCAGCAGGGTGTGAAGAGTGGCCTCGCTCACCAGTTTGCCGTCCAGCTTCACCACCTCCACACTGCGGGGGTGGGTGATGCGGTGGACCTCCCGGCGGATGGACCGGAGGAGAATCAGCACCCGGGAGCACTTCATGCCGCCGCCGGTGGACCCGGCGCTGGCCCCGCAGAACATAAGCAGAACAATAATCATCTGGGAGAACTGGGGCCACAGCACAAAGTCGGCGGTGCCGAAGCCGGTGGTGGAGATGATGGAGGCCACCTGAAAGACGGTGTAGCGCAGGCTCTCCCACACGCTGGAGTACACCCCCAGGTTGGCCAGGGTGAGGATGGCGGTCGCGCCGAGCACCACCGACAGGAAGAAGCGCAGCTCGTCGCTCTGGAGGGCCTCCCTCCATTTTCTGGTGAGCAGCAGGAAGTAGATGGCGAAGTTGATGGAGAACAGCAGCATGAACACCGTGATGATGATGTCGATGGGCACGCTGTCATAGGCCCCCACGCTGGCGTTCCGGTTGGAGAAGCCGCCTGTGCCCGCGGTGGAGAAGGAGTGAACCAGGGCGTCGTACAGGGGCATTCCGGCGATTTTCAGACAGACGGTCTCCAGGGCGGTGAGGGCGAAATACATGGTGTACAGGATCTTGGAGGTCTGGGACTGCTTGGGCACCAGCTTGGAGAACACCGGCCCTGGGGTTTCCGCCTGGGTCAGGTAGTGGGAGCGGATACCCAGCTTGGGCACGATGGCGGTGGCCAGCACCAGTACTCCCATGCCGCCCAGCCAGTGGGTGAAGGCCCGCCAGAACAGAATACCCTTGGGAAGGGCCTCAATGTCAGTGAGGATGGTGGAGCCGGTGGTGGTAAAGCCGGAGCAGGACTCGAAGACGGCGTCCATAGGGGTGGCGAAGCAGCCTGAGAAAATAAAAGGCAGCGCTCCAGCCAGTCCGGTAAAAATCCAAATCAGGCCTACGGCCACAAAGCCCTCCCGGGCAAAGAACTGCTGCTTTGCGGGTAAGGATGAGAGGGCCAGACCGCAGACAGCCATAATGGCGATGGTGAGCAGGAAGGGGAGAGGACTCTCCCGGTAGATCAGTGCCGCCGCCAGGGGGACGGCCAGGGCGGCAGTTTCAATGAGAAGCACCCGCCCCACCAGCTTCAGGACCAGCTTGATGTTCATGTCCCACTCCCTCCCGGGGCGGCGGGCTCCGCGGCGTAGATGGCGTTCAGGTCCAGAATCCCGCTCTCACGGGCGATGATGATAACCTGATCTCCCTCCTGCAGGCAGGAGGAACCCTCGGGAATGATAATATCCTTTCCCCGGACAATGACGGCCAGCAGCACGCCGGGGCGCAGCTTCAGGTCCTTCAGGGGGACGCCCAGGTGCCTGGTGCCCGGCCCCACGGTAAACTCCATGGCCTCCGCCCCGCCGCCAGCGATGCGGTGGAGGGAGTTCATCACGTTGCCGTGGGTATTCTGCATCCCGCGCACCACATGGAGAATGTGGGAGGCGGTGACAAACTTGGGGGAGATGACGCTGTCCAGGCCCAAAGAGCGGACAATGCCGGCATAATTCTGCCGGTTGCACTTGGTGATGACCTTGGGCAGCCCCTGCTGCATGGCGTACAGGGAGATAATGAGATTGTCCTCGTCCCGGTCGGTGAGGGCCACGAAGGCGTCGCTGGCAGTGAGGTTCTCCGACTCCAGCAGCTCGGAGTCGGTGCCGTCGCCGCAGATGACGGTGACCCGGGGGAACCGCTCGCTGATGACCCGGCAGCGCTCCTCGTTGTGTTCAATAATTTTCAGGCGGATGCCCAGGTGGTCCAGAATGGCGGCCAGATACATGGACACCTTGCCGCCCCCCACCAGAAAGACCTGCTTCACCTTGGGGGCGTAGCGGCCCAGCTGACGGAAAAATTGGTCCAGGCTGTCAGGCCGGCCCACCATATACAGCTTGTCCCCCGCCTTGGGAACGAAGGAGCCGTTGGGGATGGACACCTCGCCCCCCCGCTCCACGGCGCAGAACAGCAGCGACAGCTTTTTTACCTTGTCAGGCAGGGCGTGAAGGGGGGCGTCCACCAGGAAGTCGCCCTCCTGAAGGCGGAAGCCCATCAGCTCCACCTTCCCCCGGCAGAAGGTCTCGATGTTGGCGGCGGAGGGGAAACGGAGCAGCCGGGATATCTCCACGGCAGTGGTGTTCTCCGGGTTGATGGCCATGTCGATTTTCAGGTTGCGGCGCAGCTCGCCCACGCTGCTGGTATACTCCGGGTTGCGGATGCGGGCGATGGTGTATTTGGCCCCCAGGTCCTTGGCGGTGAGGCAGCAGACCATATTCACCTCGTCGGCGTTGGTGGCGGCCACCAGCAGGTCGGCCCGGTCCACCCCCGCCTCCCGCAGAGTGGCGGCGGATACGCCGTTGCCCCGGACGGTCATGATATCCAGCTGGTCGCCGGCCCGGCGCAGGGCCTCCTCGTCGCTGTCCACCACGGTGACATTGTGCTCCTCCTTGACCAGCTGCTCGGCCAGGGAGAAGCCCACCTTGCCGCTGCCTACAATGACAATATCCATAATTAAAGGGTCCTTTCCAGTCAAAATTGAAAAGCCTCCCTCTGGGAGGGAGGTGGCACGGCAAAGCCGTGACGGAGGGAGTCCGTTGAAAGAGAACTCCCTCAGTCACCGCCTGGGGCGGTGCCAGCTCCCTCAAAGAGGGAGCCTCTGACGTGTCAAATCGTCCACTCCCCATGGACCACGCCCACCAGATACCAGTGCTCCCCCTCGGGCTGAAACACCAGCTTGAGGGAGCTCCAGTCCAGGCCGTCGTTTACCGGGTCGGCACTGGGAAAGCTGAAATCTACAAAGCGGCAGCCGGGGTAGGCCTCAGTCAGGTTCTCCAGGGCGTTGCCCCCGGTCATAATCCGGTCCACCCCGATCTGGGGGACCTGGGTGTAGTCCCGGTCGTAGACGTACCGTCCGAAATACTGGAGGGCGGTCATTTGGATGGGGTCGCCCCGGCCGTCCTCAAAGCCCCAGGTGTAGACCGTCTGGTCCTGGGCCAGATTTTTAATCTGGTCGGCGGTAAAGTTCCGGTCGCTGGAGGGGCTCACGGTGGAGTAGGGGGTAAAGGTAACGCCCCTCTCCGGGTGGACATAGGCGGACAGGGTGGTCCAATCCTGCTGCTGAAGGCAGCGGTTAACGGCGCAGGCGGCGCCCAGCAGGGGGAAATTGTCCTCCGCGTCCAGGGGGGCGGCGGAGGAGGAGGCGCCGGAGCCGCTGTCCGCAGGCTGGGAGCCGTTGGAGGGCGGGACGAGGTTGTTGTTCAGCACAGGGGACGGTTCCTTTCCGCTCAGGTCGATGGGCAGCAGAATGCCGGCCAGCAGCCCGATAATCAGGGACAGGATGCAGGGGAAAATTAAAAATCGTTTCAAGGGCAAGGCCTCCTTAACAGGGCGCACAGACGCGAGGCAATCCTGGTACAGCTATATTATAGGACGAAATGGGGAAAAGGTCAAGGCAAAATACACATGAGGCCTTGAAAACAGGGGGCGCTTATGGTAAAATAGCACAGAAAACAATATGGGGGAGGCTACCCTTATGAACGAACAGACAAGACAGCGGCAATTTCATATCCAGTGTGCCCAGGGCGAGACAGGGGGATACTGCATTTTGCCCGGCGATCCGGGCCGGTGCGAGGCCATCGCCCGGCACTTTGACAGCCCGGTCCACGTGCGTACCAACCGGGAGTATGTCACCTTCACCGGCACGCTGCTGGGGGAGAAGGTGAGCGTGGTATCCACCGGGATCGGAGGCCCCTCCGCCGCCATCGCCATGGAGGAGCTGGCCAACATCGGGGTCCACACCTTCGTCCGGGTGGGCACCTGCGGGGGGATTGACCTGTCCGTCCAGAGCGGCGACGTGGTGGTGGCCACCGGAGCGGTGCGCATGGAGGGCGCCAGCCGGGAGTACGCCCCCATCGAGTGGCCCGCCGTCCCCGATTTCACCGTCACCACCGCCCTGGTGGAGGCCTGTAGGCAGCTGGGCTACCCCTGGCACGCCGGGGTGGTCCAGTGCAAGGATTCCTTCTACGGCCAGCACTCCCCGGCCCGGATGCCGGTGAGCTATGAGCTGGAGCAGAAGTGGGAGGCCTGGAAGCGGCTGGGGGTGCTGGCCTCTGAGATGGAGTCCGCCGCCCTCTTTACCGTGGCGGCCAGCCGGAGGGTGCGGTGCGGGTCGGTGTTCCACGTCATCTGGAACCAGGAGCGGGAGAAGGCCGGCCTGGACCAGAAGGAGAGCCACAACACCGAGGCCGCTATCACCGCCGGGGTGGAGGCGCTGAAGATTCTGATTGAGCAGGACAGACATAAAAACGGATGTACTACTTTTTAGAATACTTAGCTGGACTCCCTCTGTTGGCCCGCTGCGGGGAGCCCAGTCAGGACTACCGGGTGGAGCCCTCCCTGTTTCAGGCCTGGGACAACTGGAACGGAGAGATGATGGCAGTGTGGGAGCCGGAGACCTGCCGCCTGGAGGAGCAGGCCCGGGAGCGCCTGGGGGACGATGAGATCGACCGCGTGTTTGAGGCCGTCTCCGCCTCTGTAGGGGACAGGCTGTGGCAGAGCTGGTGCGCCTTCGTCCAGCGGATGTCGCTGGAGGAGGAGAGCGGCCTGGAGCGGGAATGGATGGACTTTGTGAAGCGGGACCTGTCCTGGGCCTGTGTGGAGCACCTGATGGGGTTAGACGGCTTTTTCACCGCTGTATTGCGGGTCTATGAGCAGGGGCGCCTGCCCTGCGCCTGGGAGGGGAGCTACCCGGA
>OFGP01002189.1_pt1 | contig 11966 bp, 8 predicted proteins | sample 1521781 | NCBI WGS metagenome assembly OFGP01 (sample SAMEA3504113, study PRJEB24116) | mouse gut metagenome | biome: mouse gut; feature: mouse-associated habitat; material: faeces | place: Denmark | collected 2011 | reverse complement strand
CGGAAAGCGAAACAGCTTTCCGGGCTGTTCCTCTTTTTTGGCGGGCGGAAAAAAAGCCTGCGTTGTTTTTATCCAAAAACGCCTGCCTTGCATACAAGCATGCTTTGGGATATAATCCAATTAAAGCTTGAGACAAGGGGGCAACGCAATGAACAGCAGTTTGCTTGGCGAACAGATCGCCAAATTCAGAAAGGCGTTGGGCATGACCCAGGAGGACCTGGGCAGGGCTGTGGGCATCAGCGCCCAGGCGGTGAGCCGGTGGGAGTGCGGCGGCGCGCCGGACGTGGCCCTGCTGCCCGGCCTGGCGGACGCCCTGGGGGTGACGATCGACGCCCTCTTCGGCCGGGAGGGCGGAGAAAAGATCGACATCAAGGACGCGGCAGGCCGCTGGCTGCAAGGACTTCCCAGCAAGAAGCGAATGGAGCAGCTCTGCCGCCTGATCTGGTCCAATGTCAGGTACTTCTTGCCGGATGGGCTGAATATGCCGGAGATAGGGTATCTGGATACTTGCCAGCCGGTCCTTGATGGCGGCGGCGACCGGCTGATGATCAGCCAGTGCCAGGGCGGCGGCGGCATCCTGGTGGACATCCACGCGGAGGACCTGTCCTTTGTCACCCTCTGGCCGAAGCCGGAGAATGGCTACGCCCAGTGGCTCGCGCCCAAAAGCGAGTACCGCCGCCTCTTTGAGATTCTGGCAAAGCCCGGCTGTCTGGAGCTGCTGGGATATCTGCACAGCCGGGAGTTCCGCTATTTCTCCCCGGCGGCGGCGGCAAAGCGGCTGCACCTGTCCAGGGAGACGGTGGAGGAGCTGCTGGACCTGCTGGTGGAGCGGGGGATTCTGCACGCAATGGAATTGGAGCTGGAGGAAGGGGAGGTAACCGCCTATCAGGTTGCCGAACCGCTGACGTTCATCCCGTTCCTCTATTTGGCCCGGTGCTTTATGCAGTGTGATCTGAACCATTTGCGGATCGGGGACCAGGACCCGCCGCTGGGACAAAACGAAACCTGGAAGGACGGAAAGGAGAAAAAGTGATATGAAAACCGACAAGAAGGCCCGTAGCGGCATGAAGTACTATTTAAGAAAATTCTGGAAAGCCAATTTCCTGGCGATCCTGCCGGTTCTGGCGGTGTGCGCCCTGCAGACCGGGACCAGTCTGGTGATGATCCGGATATTCCAGAGCGTCATTGAGCGTAGTCTGAGCGGGTTCGGCTTCTGGATTCTGATGATGGTGGGAGCGTGGTTCCTGCTTCTGGGGATCAACAGCCTGCAAGAGTTCTTTCAGGGCCGTGCCGTTCGGGCCATGAATAACGCTGTCCGGCGGGACATGGCGGCGACCCTGCTGCAAAAAAACCACGTGGAGTTTCATGCGCTGGACACCGGAGAATACCTGTCCTTGTTCACCAATGACATCAATCAGATCGAAAATCTGGCATGGAAGCCCTTCTATCAGTGTGTCGATTCTGCCGCTACCATCGTGTTCAGCGCCGCCGCGCTGCTGACGCTCCACTGGTCCCTGCTGGGCGCGGCGCTGGCAACCACCGTAGTCATGCTGTTCGTCCCGCAGCTGTTCAACAAACGGATGGAAAAGCTGGGCGGCGTCTGCGCCGCGGAGCAGGCGGCGGCTACCAGTAAGTTAAAGGACCTTCTGGCGGGCTGGGACGTACTGCGCTCCTTTGGCCGGGAGCAGCGGTTCAGCCAGGGAACGGAAGCGGCCAGCGACCAGATCGAGAAGCCTAAGTTCCGCCTGACCTATGTAAAAGGTTTTGTCGGCGCGGGAATCGGCTGCATCAACGTCCTCTGTCAGATGCTGGTCAACATTCTGATCGGCGTCCTGTCCATCCAGGGCGTGATCCTCCAAGGCTCGCTGGCGGGCGGCGGCAACCTGTGCGGCAGTCTCTCCAACGGGCTGGGGAGTATGGCGCAGCTCCTGCTTTCCTTCTCTTCCTCCAAGCCCTATTTTGAAAAGATCACCGTCCGCGCCGACGATGCCCGGCCCGAAGCTGGTATGGATTCGGAACAGTTCAGCTGCGCCATCACGGTGGAAAACCTGACCTTCCACTACGGCAAGAAGCCCGTCCTCCGGGACCTGACCCTCCAATTCAAGAAGGGCGGCAAGTACGCCCTCACCGGTCCCTCCGGCTGCGGGAAGTCCACGCTTTTAAAGCTCCTCCTGGGCTGGCTGCCGGACTACGGCGGGGCGGTCCGCTTCGATGGGAAAGACGCCAGAGACTTCACCCCCGAACAGCTGCAAAAGCAAATGAGCTACATTGAGCAGAACGTCTTTCTCTTCAACTCCACCATTCGGGATAACATCACCCTTGGCGAAGCCTTCACCGACGAGCAGATGGAGAAGGCCCTGCGGGACAGCGCGCTGATTGGCGACCTCGCCGCCATGCCCGACGGCCTGGACACCATCGTAGGCGAAGAAGGCGGCAGCCTCTCCGGAGGCCAGAAGCAGCGGGTAGCCATCGCCCGGGCCCTCATCCACAACCGCTCCATCCTCCTGGTAGACGAGGGCACCAGCGCGCTGGACCAGAAGAACGCCGATATCGTGGAAAAGAGCCTCCTCTCCAACCCGGACCTGACCCTCATCCTGGTCAGCCACCACCTCGCCCCGGAGCGGAAGGACCAGTTTACCCAGGTGTTCGATCTCCCTGCGGCGTGACCCGCTGCAGGGAGGCCGGGAGTGCGGGACCATATCGTTTTATGAAAAAAATAAATAACACAGAACGATATGGTATTCAAGAATGCCTGCGTGTATCTTAAATTATGTATATTATAGAAAGGATGATTTCCTGTCATGAAAAACAAATTTCTCGCGTTGCTGGCGGCGTTGCTGCTGAGCGTCTCCCTGCTCCCTGCCCAGGCCCTGGCGGCCTCGGACCCGGACCCTGTCGAGCCCCCTGTTATCACGGAGCCCGAAGAGCCGGGTGATCCTGAGAATCCCATCGTTCCGTATTCTGCTCCATCACATGAGGACCCGGGTCTTCCTGAGACGGACCATTAAAAAGAAAACTCGAAGCCTAGCCGTTGTTTTGCGTCTGTTTCTAGGCGTAATCGGTCACTGTCATTTCCGATTGCTTTGTATATGTAATAGGCACAACGGTAATGTTCTTTGCATTTCTCCTGTTCCCCTTTGTAAAAATAACATCCGCCAATAAGATCCAAAAGGCCGGGTAAGAACTGATAATGTCCATATTCTGTACAAGCTTTCCACCCCAATTCCGCAATCTCAATGGCGTCATCGTATCGGCCTACAAGAAAGAGCTCACGAGTATAGTTGTGGGCAATTAGAGCTAGTTTTCCAGCATATCGGGACATCTCAGAATAGTGCTTTTGCACATACTTAAGCAATTGACGGTAAATGTCAATTGCTTTTTTAGGTTGGCCCATTTCTGCATAGGCTGCGGCAATCTGGTTTAGTAACGATGTTTCATCCAAGGTATACAGGCTAAGATTAATTTCTTCCAAATCGAGGTTGGGAACTGTGATACGTAAGGCTTCCAGCAGAATGTTCAACTTTTCTTCTGGACTGTAGGGACTATTTGGCTTACCAAAGATGACCTTTATGCTTAAAATATACTGGCGGATAATTCGTTCATCTGATCCCGCGAGGTCCTCCAATTTTTTCAGCTTTTTCAGTCCTTCCGATCGAACAACAGGTTTATCTTCCGGCATGGCGCGATAAAACCGGATCATATCCGCGCGAATCTCATTCTGCAGTGTCCGGATTTCCATTTCCGTTGGACTCAAGAGGGCAAAATACCGGTCATCCGGCAGGCCCAACCGGTGGAGAAAGGCGCGGATGCGCTCATAGGAGGGAGTCTGTTTGCCGTTTTCCATCCGGGAAATAGTGATGGGCTCACAGATTCCCTCGCATAACTGCTCCTGTGTAATCCCCTGCCTCAGCCGCTCCTGCCTGATGTACTCGCCTAAAGATAGCTCCTGCATAAGGCTGCCTCCCTTTCTGTTATCTTGAACGATATTTCCATTATGTTGTACTTTCCCCGCTAAGTCAAGAGTTTAACGACTCGTTTAGTGTTATTTTTTAAAAACAACAAACGATATGGACATTCCGGCCGGCGCGTGTCATGCTGATAATGACAGCGGGGACACCCTGGCGATGCACCGTCCCGGCGTCGCGTACGAGAAAAGAGACGGGACGTACATTGCGGGGAGGAACGCTATGGCTTACTATTTGAGGAAAAATTGGAAAAAGATCGTGCTTCCCTGCTTTCTTACGATCCTGACCAGCGGCGCGTTCGCCCTCTGGCAGCTGGGTCTGCTGTATGCCCTGGATGCGGCGGTCCGCCTGGAACAAAAAGAGCTCATGGTCTGGATCGGGGGCGAGCTGGCGGTCATTGCTTTGTACTATGTCCTTCGCGCCTTGAAAAGAACGGTGGAAGTCCGGGCGATCCGGGAACTGAGCCGGCAGGTCCAGAACGACCTGGCCCTGTCCATGGACGCCGGCCTTAGTCGGGATGCGGAGCGGTGCCGTCTCCAGCGGACGCTCGGCGGCACGGTCTGGGAGAGTTTTTTCGGCTGCATCGGCGGCGTTGCGGGAGCCGTGTGCAATATGGCCGCCCTGCTCTCCCTGCACTGGATCATCCTGGCGGCGGGACTGATTTCCACGGCGGCCGTGCTGACGCTGCCCAAACTGCTGGGAAGGCGGCCGGGGCGGCTGGGGGAAACCGGCGGCATTTGGGCGGCCGGCTTCGTCAGCAGCGCGATGATCCTCTTCCAGATGGCGGCAGCGGCGATTCCGGCCATACAGGGGGAGGCGATGCTGGGCGCCGCAGGCGCAGCTATTTTGACCAGTGGCATCACCAGCGGCCTGCAGAGCGCGGCGGTCTGCCGCGCGTCCTTGGCCTCTGCCAGATCCTGCTTCGCCCGCATTACCGTCCGCAGCGGGGATGCCTGAGTCAGCCGGTATCCGACACAAACGCAAAATCCCCTTCGGGAGCAGATTCGCCTCCCGAAGGGGATTTTTTACGCGGGGATCACTTCTTCATGAATTTTGCCAGCTGCCGGCAGACCTCCCGGACGTCGATGGGCTTGGCTACGTGGGCGTTCATCCCTGCGTCCAGGCACTTCTTCACGTCCTCAGCGAAGGCGTCGGCGGTCATGGCGATAATGGGAATGGTCTTGGCGTCGGGATGGACCATGGCGCGGATGGCGTAGGTGGCCTCATAGCCCGTCATCACCGGCATCCGCAGGTCCATCAAAATGGCGTCGTAATACCCCGGCTGGGCGGCGGTGAATTTGTCCACGCAGATCTGTCCGTTCTCCGCCCAGTCCAGCTCCAGGCCCTCGGCGGTGAGCAGCTCCTCGGCGATCTCCCAGTTGAGCTCGTTGTCCTCCGCCAGCAGGATTCGCCGGCCGGCCATCTGCCGCCGGATCTCCAGGTCCCGCTCCTCTTCCTCCACCTCGACCTCGGGCATGATGTAGGGCTTCAGCCCGTAGAAGAGGGTGGACTTGAACAGGGGCTTGGAAATGAAGCCGGTAATGCCGGCGGCCTTGGCTTCCGCTTCGATCTCGCTCCAGTCGTAGGCGGAAATCAGCAGGATGGGGAAAGCGTCCCCGTAAAGCCGCCGGATCTCCCGGGCGGCGGTAATGCCGTCCATCCCCGGTAGCTTCCAGTCCAGCAGGATAATCTGATAGTCGTCCCGCCGTTCCCGCCGCTCGGCCACCAGCTTGATGGCGCTCTCCGCGTCCAGGGTCCAGTCCGCTTGGACGCCGATGGACTGGAGGGAGGCGACGGTGCTTTCGCAGAGCTGCTTGTCGTCGTCCACCACCAGCATCCGCCAGGGAGGCAGTACCATGTCGGCCTCCGCGACCTCCGCCTTTTCCAGGTCCAGGATGATCCGGAACTCCGAGCCCTTCCCCAGCTCGCTGTCCACCTCGATGATGCCGCCCATGGCGTCCACGATGTACTTGGTGATCGCCATGCCCAGGCCGCTGCCCTCGGTCTTGCGCACCCGGGCGCTGTCCTCCCGAACGAAGGACTCGAAAATGCGGGCCTTGAACTCCGGGGTCATGCCGATGCCGGTGTCGGCGATGTGGAAGTGGATGCGGATGAAGTCATCGCCCTTCTCCGACGGCTCCTCGTACATGGCCACGTGAATCTGCCCCTCCTCGGGGGTAAACTTCACCGCGTTGCCCAGGATGTTCAAAAGCACCTGGTTGAGCCGCACGCTGTCGCAGCAGACGTTTTCCGTGGTAATGTCGTGGATGAATACGTCAAACTGCTGCCGTTTGGAGCGGACCTGGGGCTGGACGATGCCTACGATGGCGTCCATGACCTCCCGCAGGGACACCTGGTCCATGCTGAGGGTCAGCTTCCCGCTCTCGATCTTGGACATGTCCAGCACGTCGTTGATCAGTCCCAGCAGGTGCCGCCCCGACAGGGAAATCTTCCGCAGGCAGTTCTGCACCTGCTGCATGTCGTTCAGATTGGCCGTGGCGATGGCGGTCATGCCCACGATGGCGTTCATGGGGGTGCGGATGTCGTGGGACATGTTGGAGAGGAACTCGCTCTTGGCGCGGTTGGCCTGCACGGCCTCCCGCCGGGCCTGGTCCAGCTCCGCCATCTGCTGGCGCATCATCCGGAAGACCCGCAGGAAGATCAGCGCCAGGGCCAGCAGGATGCTGCCGCCCGCGCCCAGGGCCAGATGAATCCATTGGGCGCTCAGGCGGGATATCTCCGCGTCCATCGTGCTGTAGGGCAGCACCACAACCAGATACCATTCGGAGTAGGCCAGCTTGGTACAGTGGAGGTGCCGCCGCCCGCCGTCGGCCATGGTCACCACCGCCGCGTAATTGTCTCCGGCGTCCATGGCGGCCTGCAGCTCCTCGATCCGCGCCCGGGCCGTCCCCGGGGCCAGCTCTCCGTCCAGCCGTTCAAAGTAATTCTCCCGGAACGCATCCCCGCTGCGGATGACGAAGGTGCCGTCCCGGCGGATGATATAGGAATAGACAAGGGAGTCCACAGCGTTGAGGGACAGGGTATCGCTGATGTAGTCCGGCGGCAGGCCCGCCACCAGGGCGGTGCAGACCTCCCCGCCCTCCATGGCATATGTGCAGGACGCGGCCATAAGCACGACCTTTTCCCCGGTCTGGTCTGTGCCGACGGCCACCTTGCTCTCCCCCTGGTTCAGGGACCCCAGGAAGGGCTCCTGGTCGGTGACCTCCAGCTCGCCGCCGTAAAGGGGTACGTATTTCCCGGAGTCGGAGTACAGGCCCAGGTAGTCGAAGCCCCGGGCCTGGGCGCTGTAGATCAGGTCGTCCCGCAGCTCATCCGGGGACGCGCTGCCGGGCGCGTGGGTCTGCACCAAGGCTTCCACCTGCTTCAGGCGCAGGTCGATGGTGGTGGCAAAATGGAGCGAAATGCGCTCGCTCATGCCGTCCATATAGATTTTTCCCACCTCGCCGATGGTTTCCGTGCTCCGCTGGTTCATGTACACCGCCAGAAAGGAAAAAATGCCGGCGGTCAGAATGGACAGCAGAACCAGGCTGATGGTAAGGAATTGAATGGTTGTGGTCTTTAGTTTCGTATGCATCCGGCGGCGCCTCCCCCTTGTACCGGCCGCGCAGGGCCGCGCTTTCTCATAGACCGTTGGACGTCTGGTATGTCCGGATCGCTTCCACGGTCTGCTTGTAATCCACAGCTACCTGCTCCGCCAGAGCCGGAGCCTCGGGGGTGAAGCCGCTGCGCAGCGCCTCGCTGAGCTGGCTGCTGGACTGGTAGAGGACGGTGAAGCCCAGGTTCTGACACACGCCCTTGATGGTGTGGGCCGCCCGGAAGGCCTCGGCGTAGTCCTCCGCCTCCATGGACCGGACCAGCAGGTCATAGCTGCCGTCGTTTAAAAATTTCAGTACGAATTTCTGCACCATCCGTTCGGTGGGCAGGCGGCTCGTCACGCCTGCGTAATCGCCGCCCATAGCGGCATAGCATTCCTGCAGGGTCATCAGTCGTCCTCTCCTTTCCCCTCGCCGCCGTCCTGCCCGGCGGGGTCCGCGCTCCCCTCGATGGGGGAGATCACCGAGAGCATGTCCCGCATGCTCTCATCGTAGTAATCGTATCTGCCCCGGCCGGACCGCTTCACCCGGTAGAGGGCCTGGTCCGCCGCATGGAACATGGTTTCATAGTCGGTGCCCACCACCTCCGTGCGGGCAATGCCCATGCTCAGTGAAATGGGGAATTGCTCGTAGGCGCTGTCGGAAATGGTGTGGTAGATCCGGGAGATAATGGGGTCCAGCTCCCCCCGGTACTCCAGGAACAGCAGGAACTCGTCCCCGCCCACCCGGGCGGCGATATCCGCGCCGCGGATGCTCTCTCGCAGCTTATCCGCCAGGAATTTCAGCACCTCGTCGCCGAAAATATGTCCGAAGGTATTGTTGGCGTTCTTAAAGTAGTCCAGATCGAAGATGGCCAGGGCGAACTGCCCGTCGGGCCGGCCCTCCACCCGCTCCTCGATCCGTTTCTTGGCGCTGACGTGGTTGAGCAGGCCCGTCAGCGGGTCGTGGGTGGCCATCCGCTCCAGGGCGGCCAGCTTCATTTGGGAGTCGTGGATATCCACGGCCTTGCCGATGGCGCCGGTGTACTGGGGCGGCTCCTCGGCGTTCCAGGTGGCCCGGGCAATGATCCGGCACCAGCGCTCCTCCCCGTTGAGGGTAATCTTGCACTCGTAGCGGATCACCGGCTGGGCCGGGGTGGTGTTCCGCAGGGCGTGGGCCAGTCCCTCCATGTCCCCGTCGCTGAGAATGTCCCGGACCTTGTCGCTGCCGTGGGGCTCCATCACCGTCTCCTTCAGCCCCAGGCGGTTGGCGCCCCAGGCGTTGAGGGTCACCATGGAGGGATCGGCGGTGTACTCGAACTGGATCTCCTGGCTCATGGCGGCGAAGAAGCTGTATTTCATCCGCTCGTGCTCCAGCAGCTGGAGGGTCCGCTCGGAGGCGGAAAGCTCCTCGTAGTGGTGCATTTCCTGGGCCACGGAGCGCATTTCCATCTGGGCGGTGCGCTCGCCGCTGCGGTCCTCCAGCTCCTCGGGCAGCTGGGGGGCCACCTCCGTAAGAATCTCCAGCAGCAGCGGGTTGAAGGCCCCGCACTCCCCCTTCAGGATCATTTCCACCGCCTTCTCATGGGGGAAGGCGGGCTTGTAGACCCGGGGGCTGGTCAGCGCGTCGTACACATCGGCCAGGGCCACGATCTGGGCGGAAATGGGGATGCCGTCCCCCTTGAGCCCATCAGGGTAGCCCCGCCCGTCCCACCGCTCGTGGTGCCAGCGGCAGATGTCCCGGGCCACCTTCACCAGGGGGCCGGAACCCTGGACGGGAACGGCCTCCATCATGTCCGAGCCGATGACGGTGTGGCGCTTCATGATGGTGAACTCCTCATCGGTAAACCGGCCGGGCTTGTTGAGAATTTCCCCGGGAATGGAGATTTTGCCCACGTCGTGGAGGGCGGAGGCGGTACTGATGAGGGTGATGTCCGAGGGGGAGAGGGGGTAACGGTCGGTCTTAATGACCAGCCGCCGCAGCAGCAGCTCCGTCAGGGTGCGGATATGCACCACATGCTGGCCGCTCTCGCCGTTGCGGAATTCCACAATATGGCTGAGGATGTCGATCATAAGGGAGCTCTGCCGCTCCCGCTCGTAGATCTGGTCGGCCACCATGCCCACCAGCTTTTTCTGCTTGGCGTACAGCAGGGTGGTGTTGACCACCCGCCGGTGGACGACCAGGGCGTTGAACGGCCGGGTGATAAAATCGGTGACGCCCAGGTTGTAAGCCCGCTCGATATGGGCGGGGGCGGTTTCGGCGGAAATCATGATGACGGGAATATCCTCAATGGCGTTATTCCGGTTCATGACGGTGAGCACCTCGAAGCCGTCCATCTCCGGCATGACGATGTCCAGCAGGACCAGGTCGATCTCCGTGCGGTACTTCTGGATGGCGCTGACGGCTTCCAGGCCGTTTTCCGCCTCCAGGATCTCATACTCGTCTCCCAACATGTCTGCCAGGATGGAACGGTTCATCTCTGAATCGTCAGCGATCAGAATTCGCTGTTTGCGTGTTTGTTCTCTGTTGATGGAAGTCACATCCCTTCTCAAGCGGTGGAATCTCCCGCAAAATCTGCGGGCGCCACAGGGTATAGACGCGGCTCATATATTATAGCAGACTTTTTCCCTCACGGCAATAAATTTTTCGGGAAATTGGAGGAAGGCCCCGCCGCCGTCTGACAGAGCAAAAATCCCGCGGAGACGGACGGCGTCCGTCCCCGCAGGACAGGCTGTCAGATCAGCCGCATCTGGTCCCCGTCCTCTTCCCTGACCGCCGCGCCGGCGGCGGGGATGGAACGGCAGCGGTAGCGGGCCAGATTGGTGATGGGGCTCTCCTCCAGGGGCATGACCTGGCGGAGCTGGTATTTGGGCTTCAGGGTCATGACCTGGACCCCCTGGGTGGTGCGGGTGGTCTTGGGGGAGAGGAGGGCCGTGTTGAAGATCAGGGCCCTGGGCTCGGTGGAGTACAGGGCCAGCTCCCGGTCCTCCGTCAGGTGTAGCAGGGCCGCCAGGGGGCTCTTGCCGCTGTAGGCCCCGGTAAGCTTCCGGCGGTTGGAGGTGGTGGCGTAGGCGCTGAGGTCCACCCGCGCCGCCTTGCCGTTTTCGAAGAAGAACAGCAGGGCTCCGGAGTAATCCCCGGGCAGGACCATGCGCACCACGCTCTCGTCCTGGTCCATGCCCAGCTTGGAGGGCAGGTAGTCCCCCAGGACGCTGGCCTTGCTGTCGTCAAACTCGCTCAGGCGGCATTTGTATACCTGCTGGCGGCTGGTGAAGAACATGACCTCCGCCTTGTTGGTCGTCTCGAAGGACTGGCTGGGGCCGTCCTCCTCCTTGTACTTCTGCACGTCCGCCATCCGCAGGGACTGGGGGGTAATCTTTTTAAAGTACCCGTGGCGGGAGAGGAAGAGGGTGACGGGGTAGTCGGGGATATCCTCCTCCTCGCTGTAGGCGGTGATCTCGTGCTCGTAGACGACGGCGGTGAGGCGGGGCTGGGCGTACTTCTTCTTCACGTCCCCCAGCTCCTGGATGATGACCTTCCTGATCCGCCCGGGATTGCCGGCCAGATCCTCCAGGTCGTCGATCTCGTCCCGGAGGGCCTCCTCCTCCCGGACCCGCTTGAGGATATACTCCTTGTTGATGTTGCGCAGCTTGATCTCCGCCACGTACTCCGCCTGGACCTGGTCGATGCCGAAGCCGATCATCAGGTTGGGCACCACGTCGGCCTCGCCCTCCGTCTCCCGGATGATCTTGATGGCCTTGTCGATGTCCAGAAGGATGCGCTTGAGGCCCTTGAGGAGGTGGAGCTTATCCTTTTTCTTGTTGAGGGTGAAATACACCCGCCGCCGGACGCACTCCGTGCGCCAGGCGCACCACTCCTCCAGCAGCTCCCGGACCCCCAGGACCTTGGGCGTCCCGGCGATGAGGACGTTGAAGTTGCAGGAGATGGAATCCTGCAGCGTAGTGGCCCGGTAGAGCTTGGCCATGAGCTTGTCCGGGTCCACGCCCCGCTTGAGGTCGATGGCCAGCTTCAGGCCGTTCAGATCCGTCTCGTCCCGCATGTCGGAGACTTCCTTCAGCTTCCCGGCCTTGATCAGCTCCGCCACCTTGTCCAGGATGGCCTCCACGGTAGTGGTGTAGGGAATCTCGTAGATTTCCACCACGTTCTCGCTCTTCATGTACCGGTACTTGCCCCGGATGCGGATGGAGCCCTTGCCGGTGCGGTAGACCTCCTCCATAGCAGCCTGGTCGTAGACCACCTCCCCTCCGGTGGGAAAGTCGGGGCCCAGGAGGATGGAGGACAGGTCGCTGTCCGGATTCTTCAGATAGGCGATGGCGGCGTCGCAGACCTCGCCCAGGTTGAACCCGCACAGCTGGGAGGCCATGCCCACGGCGATGCCCTGGTTGGC
>OFGP01002187.1_pt1 | contig 11974 bp, 12 predicted proteins | sample 1521781 | NCBI WGS metagenome assembly OFGP01 (sample SAMEA3504113, study PRJEB24116) | mouse gut metagenome | biome: mouse gut; feature: mouse-associated habitat; material: faeces | place: Denmark | collected 2011 | reverse complement strand
CCCTCCGGCGGGGAAACGCCGGAATTGTCCTGTTTCAGCGCAAAGCGAAGGGCTCTCCCTTCCCGGAGAGCCCTTCGCTTCTGAATCCGTGCGCCGTATCAGATCGCGGTCACGTTCACCGCGCGCAGCTTGCTGCTGTTCTTGGGATCCGGCTCCACCTCGTAGGTGACCTTCTGCCCCTCGGTCAAGGTACGGTAGCCGGTCCCCTGGATGGCGGAGAAATGGACGAATACGTCGCCGCTTCCGTCGTCATTGGAGATAAAGCCATACCCCTTTTCCGCGTTGAACCATTTTACAGTGCCGTTGTTCATAATGATCTGCCTCCTAAGAATTGAAGTAAATGCAAAGAAGCCTACTGCGGCAAAGCCAAAGACGGACGGGTTTCGCCTGGCGGTGACTAATTTGTACATTTTTGAACACACCGTTAGCATACCATTCGTTGGAGAAAATGTCAAGTAACATTTTTCCGAAGAGGGCTTTTTACAGAAAACGGGAGTCTCAAAGTTGGCAGGCGGACAGCCCTCAGCGCCGGAGGGCTGACCGGAGCCGCCGGATTTCCTCCCCATGCCCCGCGTCATCAGTGGGCGTTTCCAGCAGAAAGGGCAGTCCCGCCAGGGCCGGATGGGCAATCACCCGGAGGATGGCCTCCTCGCCGATGGTTCCCTGTCCGATCAGGGCGTGGCGGTCCTTATGGGAGCCCAGGGGGTTCAGGCTGTCGTTGATGTGCACCGCCTTGAGGCGGTCCAGGCCGATGGTCCGGTCGAATTCCTCCAGTACGCCGTCCAGGTCGCCGGCGATGTCATAGCCCCCGTCGGAGACGTGGCAGGTGTCCAGGCAGACCCCCAGCCGGTCCCCGCAGGCGGCCAGGTCCAGAATCCTCCGCAGCTCATCGAACCGGCCCCCGATCTCGCTGCCCTTGCCGGCCATGGTTTCCAGGAGGACCGTGGTCCGCCGCTCCGGGGTGACCACACGGTCCAGCATGGCCGCGATCTGGCGGCAGCCGGTTTCCACGCCCTGGCCCACGTGGCTGCCGGGGTGGAAGTTGTAGTAGCTGCCGGGCAGCTGGTCCACGAGCTCCAGGTCCTCCGCCATCATCCGCGCCGCCAGCTCCCGGATGCCCTCGTCCTTGGAGCAGGGGTTCATGATGTAGGGGGCGTGGGCCACGATGGGGCCGAAGCCGTGCCCGGCCATCAATTCCCGCAGCTTCGCCAGGTCGGCGGGGTCCGCGGCCTTGGCCCGGGCGCCCCGGGGGTTGCGGACGAAGCACTGGAAGGTGTTGGCGTCCATGGCCAGGGCTCCCAGGCCCATCTTGTAAAATCCCCGGGAGGAGGACAGGTGCGCGCCTAAATACGTCATAACAGTTTCTCCTTTACATATTCCAGCAGCATCCCCCGGTCGTTGGGGAGCTTGTCGTCCATCACCTGTTCCAGCAGCTCCCGGAGGGCCGCCCCCACCGCCGGACCCCGGAGGCCCAGAGCCGTCAGGTCGCCGCCCCGTACCGCCAGCTGTCCCAGGGAGAAGCAGTCCCCGCTCTGCAAAACCAGCTCCAGCAGGTCCTCCCACTGGGCGATGAGCTTTTGGCGGTCCCGGTAGGGCTCCGCCTGGGCCTGGTTGTCCGCCCGCTTCACCTCCAGCAGCAGCCGCAGAGTCTCCTCCCCGTACCGGGCCAGGTTCCGGCGGACGGCCTTTTCGCTGAGGGCCAGGGGCGCGTCGTGACGCTCCACCAGGGTCAGGATAGTCTGCCGGCTCCGGTTGTCAAAGCGCAGGCGGTCCATGGCGGCCTCCGCCAGGGAGACGCTCCGCCGCCAGTGGCCGTAAAAATGCCCCCGCCCCTCCCCGTCCAGGGAGAAGGTTTCCGGCTTGCCCAGGTCGTGGAACAGCAGGGCGAAGCGCAGAACCGGCAGGGGCCGCGCCGCCGCCGCCGCGTGGGCGGTGTGCGCCCAGACGTCATAGCAGTGGTAGACGCTGCGCTGGTCGAAGCCAACGCAGGGCAGAATTTCCGGCAGGACAACCCCCAGCACGTCGGGGTATTCCAGCAGGACATCCAGAACATGTTCCCCGCAGAGGATGCCGGTCAGCTCCGTCAGGACGCGCTCCGGGGCGATGCGCTCCAGCAGCGGCGCGCACCGGCGGATGGCCTTGGCGGTGCCGGGTTCGATGGAAAACCCCAGGCGGGAGGCGAAGCGGAGGCCCCGGAGAATCCGCAGGGCGTCCTCCTGGAACCGTTTTTCCGGGTCCCCCACCGCCCGCAGGACGTGGGCGGCCAGGTCCGCCCGCCCGCCGAAGGGGTCGGACAGCTCCCCCCGGAGGTTGACGGCGATGGCGTTGACGGTGAAATCCCGGCGGGCCAGGTCCTCCGCCAGGGAACGGGTAAACTCCACGCGCTCCGGATGGCGGTGGTCCAGGTAATCGCCGTCCCGGCGGAAGGTGGTGACCTCCACGCTCCGCCCGCCGCCCGGAGCGACGGTGACGGTGCCGTGCTTGAGCCCGGTGGGCAGGGCGTGGGGGGCGAAGAGGGACAGTACGGCCTCCGGCTCCGCGCCGGAGGTCACATCCCAATCCCCGGCCTCCCGCCCCAGCAGGGCGTCCCGCACCGCGCCGCCCACGCACCACGCCTCATGGCCCGCGCCCTCCAGGCGGCGCAGGATCTCCTGCACATATTCCGGTATCTCCACCGGCCTCACCCCTTTTTTCGGAATTTTATCATTCCCGGTTATTCTTCGCGAAAAACAGGCATAGTATCAATAGAAATATAGTTGCGCGGCAGTCTCTTTTATAGTATAATACATTTCTGCAAAAAAGGCAAATACCGGCAGGCCTCTGCCGTTCGGGAAGGGACCTTACTCCATGACCCATATTGATACCAACATTCAGCGTTATATCGCCCCCGGACGCCGGGTCCACCTGGCGGGCATCGGCGGCGTGTCCATGAGCCCCCTGGCGGAGGTGCTCCACGGTATGGGCCTCGCCGTCCAGGGCAGCGACCAGTCCGGCAGCGCCGCGGTGGACCATCTGCGCTCTTTGGGCATTTCTATCCATGTGGGCCACGAGGCCAGCGACATCGAGGGTGCGGAGTTTGTGGTCCGTACCGCCGCCATCCACGACGACAACCCGGAGATCGCCGCCGCCCGGGCCCGGGGCATCCCCGTCTTCGAGCGGGCGGAGGCCTGGGGGGCCATCATGCAGCAGTATGAGAACGCCGTCTGCATCGCCGGCACCCACGGCAAGACCACCACCACCTCCATGGCCACCCACATCTTCATGGCCGCCCAGGCGGACCCCACGGTGATGATCGGCGGCACCCTGCCCATGCTCCACAGCGGCTACCGGGTGGGGAAGGGGGATACCATTATACTGGAATCCTGCGAATACTGCAACAGCTTCCTGCACTTCTTCCCCACCGTGGCGGTGGTGCTGAACGTGGAGGCGGACCACCTGGACTTCTTCAAGGACCTGGAGGACATCAAGCGCTCCTTCCGCCGCTTCGCGGAGCTGGTGCCCTCCACCGGCAGCGTCATCGTCAACGCCGATAACGAGGGCGCCCGCAGCGTGGCCCGGGACCTGGACGCCTTCACCTTCGGCCTGGAGCCCGGGGCGGCGTGCACCGCCGTCAGCCTCCGGGAGGAGAAGGGCCGCCCCGTCTTTGACATCCACGTCCACGGCCAATTCTATGCCCACGCGGAGCTGAAGGTCTACGGGCGGCACAACGTCTCCAACGCCCTGGCGGCGGCCTCCGCCGCCTACGTGCTGGGCCTTCCCGGCGAGGCGGTGGAACAGGGGCTTGGGTCCTTCACCGGCGCGGGCCGGCGCTTTGAGTACAAGGGCAGCTTCAACGGCGCGGAGATCTACGACGACTACGCCCACCACCCCGACGAGCTCCACGCCCTGCTGACCACCGCCCGGGGACTGGGTTACCGGCGCCTCGTCGTGGCCTTCCAGCCCCACACCTCCTCCCGCACCTCCAAGCTCTTCGACCGGTTTGTGGAGGAGCTGAAGCTGCCGGACGCAGCCATTCTGGCGGAGATTTTCGCCGCCCGGGAGACCAACACGCAGGGCATCTCCTCTGCGGACCTGTGCCGCAATATCCCCGGGGCGGTGTACTGCTCCACTCTGGACAAGGTGACGGAGCAGCTGCGCAAAACCGCCCAGCCCGGCGACCTGATCCTCACCGTGGGCGCCGGGGACATCTACCGGGCCGGGGAAAGACTTCTGGAAAAGGACGTGTAATACCGTGGAAATATCCGCTCTGTGCCATAACACCCGTCCGGAGGGGCCGCTTCTCCCCCAGGAGGAGGCCGCCTTCTCTCTGCTGGAGGAGCTGGGCATCGCATATGACCGGGTCTCCAGTGAACCCGCCGACACCATGGAGAAATGCGCCGCCGTCAGCGAGGTGCTGGGCGTGCCCATCTGCAAGAATCTCTTCCTCTGCAACCGGCAGAAGACACAGTTCTACCTGCTGTGCATGGGCCCCGGCAGGCCCTTTCACACCAAGGACCTCTCCCACCAGATCGGCTCCGCCCGCCTCTCCTTCGCCCCGGAGGAGTTCCTCTGGGACCTGCTGCACTGCACTCCCGGCTCCGCCTCTGTTCTGGGCCTTGCCAATGACCAAGATCACCGGGTCCGGCTGCTGATGGAGCGGGAGGTCTTTGAGGCGGAGCACCTCAGCTGCCACCCCTGCATCTGCACCAGCAGCTTGAAGCTGAAAACGGCGGACGTGCTGGAAAAGCTCCTGCCCCGCACCGGCCATCAGGTCACCGTGGTAGACCTGTAACCCTCTTTACAAATAAACAAAAGCCGGACCGGGAAAAACCGGTCCGGCTCTGCTTTTCTCTTCAACAGCTTGAAAAGACCAGGCAGCCCTTTCAAATACCGCGGCGCAACTACCGCGGCAGGCTGAGGAAAGCAGCCCTGGTTTTCATTTTACAGTCAAACACAGCGTGTTCCACACGCCGTCGGGCTTTGCCCGCTCGCTTGACGTTACCAGCTGTGGTGCGCCCAGGACTGGGCGGCGGTCATGGCGAAAAAGCTGTCATCCACGCTGTCCCCGGCGTCGCCCCAGGTGGTGTCGATGTGGACCTCCTCGCCGTCCAGCACCGCCACCGTCCAAATGTGCCCCTTGCCGGACAGGGCTGTGCAGGGGATGTCCTCCAGCTTCAAAAACAGGTTGTAGGCCCCGGTGTACCCGTCGCAGACGGCGGTGCCGTTGGCGAACAGTCCGTAGGGGATGTGGCTGACGGACTTGTCCCCCGCCTCGTAGTCATAGGTGCAATTCCCGCAGATCCACTCGAAATAGACCCGGGCCTTCTCCGTATCCGTCATGGAGGCGGTAATGGCCCCGCTCTCCCAAAGCCGTTCCCGGACCTCCAGGGCCGCCGCCATGGTCTCCTCCCGATACTCCCTGGTGCGCTCCCCCAGGTTGGCGGCGGAGAAGGTCAGCGTCACCCGCCCCGCCTGGTTGTAGGTGCAGTAAACGGAGTTATAGCTCTGTTCACAGTAGGTTTTCACAACGGACAAAGCCTGCTCCATCACCCGTCTGGCCTCAGCGGCCGTAATGCCGGGATACTGCAGCGCCAGCACGCTGGAGCCGCCGGAGAGCATATACCGCACGGCCTCGTCCATCTCCTCCAGGGTGCCCGGGGACGGGATGTAGTCCCCGGAAGGCACCAGATCCGCCAGCGAGGGCTCCCAGATGCCGTCCTCCTCCGTCAGGGTCCAGTCCGGTTTCAGCCGCAGGGACGGGTCCACCATGCGGGTCAGCATGGCCGCCGCCGCGCCCCGGGTGACCGTGGCCCCGGGCAGGAAGGACCCCGTCTCATCATTGCCCACAGAGAGTCCCGTACGGTACAAAAACAGAATGTCCCGGTAATAGGGCGTGTACTCCGACACGTCGGTGATGAACTTCCGGGAGGCGTAGCCCTCGGTCACAATCCGGTCGTTGATCAGGGGCAGCTCCTCCGCCGGCAGGACGTTCGCCAGCACATGGGCCACCTCCGCCCGGGTGGCCGGCGCGGCCAGCCGGCCGTCCAGCTCCGTGCCCAGCACCTCCTCGGCCTGGAGGTAGCGGAGATATCCTAGGGCCGCCGGGGCGCCGTCCCCACGGTAGGGCCCCACTCCCCTCTCGGCGTCCCCGGTGCGGTAGATGCTCCGAATACGACCGGCGAAGATCACCACCTCCCCCACGGTCATGGGGTCCTGGAGTCCGTAGGCGCCGTCCGCCCGCCCCTGGGACAGGCCGTACTCGTACAGCGCCGCCACGTTGTCGTAAAAGGGCGAGGCGGTGGTCAGGTCGGAGAACTGGCCGGAGTAGGCCCGGCCCCGGGTGAAATTCTCCCGGCTGTTCGGGACGGCGTGGGCGGGAATCGTCAAGAGCAGGGCGGCTGCCAGCAGCAGCGCCGGAATGCGGCGTCTGATCACAGGGGTACCTCCTTACGGGTCTGGGCGGAAAGGAATTTCGGGAGAGCCGTCAGTCGGGGATGTGCAAATCCTCCGGGACACGGTCCTCCACATAGGGATTCAAAAACTGGTTCACCAGAGTCAGTGTCTCCTCCCGGTTTACGTAGATATAGGGGGATTTCCACTCCCCCGGCAGGGTGCAGAAATCGATCTTGTCCGGACCCATGGAGATCAGCTGGGCCCCCAGCCAGGCCAGGTTGTTGACGGTCAGGTCCGTCTCCACATACTGGTGGAAAATCTTCACAAACTCGTTGACCTTGGTGACGTTGGCGGGGGTCAGGGTCTTCTTGGCCACCGCTTTCAGAAAATTCTGCTGGGTGGCCATGCGGCCCACATCCTCGCTGCCGTAGCCGGTGCCGTCGTTGTTATGGCGGAATCGCACCACCTTCAATGCGTCCGCGCCGTAGAGCAAGCGGGTGCCCCGGGTAAAGTGGATGGAGAGGTCCTGATAGGGATCGTCATAGTCCATATCGATGGGGATATAGAACTCCACGCCGCCGATGGCGTTCACCAGGGCCTCAAAGCCCCGGAGATCCACCAGCACCGTGTAATCCACCGGGATTCCCAGCTGATCTGACACCACCTCCGCCAGAAGTTCCATGCCGCCGGTGTTGTAGGCGGCGTTGATCTTGTGGTTCTTCCCGTTGAACACGGCCTTGCTGTCCCGGGGGATGCTGACGCCATAGGCGTATCCGGTGGCGGCGTCCACCGCCAGCAGAATGTTGGTGTCGCTGCCGCCGTTGCCGTCGTCCACGCCGGAGACCAGGATGGTTTAAAAGCCCGGCTTCCGCTCCCGGTGGGACCGGAGAGCCTCCGCCGCCGCGTCCGCCTCCGGGTCCTCCTCCCCGGCGGGACCGGCCACCGTCTCCACGGAGGGCAGGTCCTCCCGCTTCTGCTCCGGGGCCTTGAAAAAGCTGTGGATGCCGGCGTAGATGACGGCCACGGTCAAAACCGCCAGGATGACGACCAGGGGCATGTTGTTCCGCTCACGGCGGCGGGAATGGGGTCTTGGCATGGGAAACTCTCCTTAGCAGCGCGGCGACGCCGCGGAAATTGAACGGACATAGCGTGTTTTTTTATTATAAGGCCCCCGTGGTAAAAACACAAGAGGGAAATCCCGCCGCTTCTTTTGAAAACACGCTATCCCGGTGTAACTCCGGCAGTTTCCGCAAAACGAAATGGGTGGGGTAATCGCGGCATATATGTTATACTCAGTTCCGCAAGTGGGAATTTGCGGAGGGATCAGCATCACGGTGCGGAAAGCGCAAAAATTACGAGACACGCCTTTCATTGCAGATATTGCGATTATCCCAGCGGGTTATCCGCCTGCGCGTCCATTCTTATTTATAGCCGGTGTCGCCCTCGCATACCCCAGTCTGATTCCACATATTCTCTCCAATAAATATCCTCCTCGCGGAAAACAATTGGGCGGAAACGAGGATGCGCTTTACCGCTTCTGTGAAGAGCGTACCGACTGATAAATTGGCAGTTGTATTCCCCTCCGCGGCCACTTCCCTTAAAAGTGTCACAGTGGGCTGTACAGAATCACAAAGAGCAAGGCAGACCTCGGCGGCCTGCCTTGCTCTTAACTTCTTTATGAAACCCTGTGCGCTTCCCGCTTTTGTTTCCTCAGCCCTTGTGCTTGCCCAGATAGGCCTCCTTCACCCGCTCGTCGGCCAGCAGCTCCGCGCCTGTGCCGCTCATGGTGATCTTGCCGGTCTCCAGCACATAGGCCAAGTCCGCGATTTTCAGGGCCATGTTGGCGTTCTGCTCGATCAGAAGAATGGTGACGCCCTGGCGGTTGATCTCCCTGATGATGGAGAAGATGTCCTGCACCACCAGAGGGGCCAGCCCCAGAGAGGGCTCATCCATCAATAAGAGCTTGGGGCGGCTCATCAGCGCCCGGCCCACTGCCAGCATCTGCTGCTCACCGCCGGAGAGGGTGCCGGCCGCCTGCCAGTCCCGCTCCTTCAGCCGGGGAAAGAGCTCGTAGACCCACTGGAGATCCTTTGCGATCTCTGCCTTGTCCCGGCGGAGGTAGGCCCCCAGCTTCAAGTTTTCCAGCACCGTCAGATCCGGAAACACCCGGCGCCCCTCGGGACTCATGGCGATGCCGGCGCTGATGATCCGGTCGATGGACTTGCCCAGAAGCTCCTCACCGTTCCACTGGACGGAGCCGGAGGCGGCCTTCACAAGACCGGTGACGGTCCGCAGGGTGGTGGACTTGCCGGCGCCGTTGGCGCCGATCAGGGTGACAATTTTGCTGTCGGGCACCTCCATGGAGATGCCCCGCAGGGCCTGGATGCCGCCGTAGGCCACATGGAGATTCTCAATTTTAAGCATCCTCCGCCACCCCCAGGTACGCGTCGATGACGCGCTGATTGTTCTGGATCTCCGCCGGCGTGCCCTCGGCGATCAGCTTGCCGAAGTCCAGCACGTAGATGCGGTCGGAGATATCCATGACCAGGTCCATGTGGTGCTCAATGAGAAACACGGTCAGCCCCAGCTTGGAGCGGAGCTCACCGATGAAGGCGGTCAGCTCACCGGTCTCCTGGGGGTTCATGCCGGCCGCCGGCTCATCCAGCAGCAAGAGCTGCGGCTCTGTAGCCAGGGCCCGGGCGATCTCCAGCCGCCGCTGCTTGCCGTAGGGCAGGGAGGTGGCCAGCTCGCCTTTCACATCGGAGAGGCCCACCAGCTCCAAGAGCTCCTCCACGTGCTGCCGCTGGGCCTGCTCCTCTTTGCGGTTCAGGCGGAGGGCGGCGGAGAGGAAATTGGTGTGAGTCCGGCAGTGCTTTGCGATGAGCACATTGTCAAACACGGTCTGGGACTTCCACAGGCGGATGTTCTGGAAGGTGCGGGCCATGCCCATCTTGGTGATGGCGTCGGGAGTGGGGGCCAGGGTGTGGGAGTAATCCCCGGCGTGCTGGCCCTTGTACTGGGATTTCATCTTGCCCTGGGGATGGTTTTCCACGATCTTCTCCCCGCGGAACCAGACCGCGCCGTTGGTGGGCTGGTACACACCGGTGACCACGTTGAAGGCGGTGGTCTTTCCGGCGCCGTTGGGGCCGATCAGGGCCACGATCTCCCCACGGTCCACCTCCAGACTCATGTTGTCCACAGCCACCACGCCGCCGAACTGCATGGTGACGTTTTCCACTTTCAGGACGTTTTCACTCATTTTCCGGCGGCCTCCTTCTTTGTCTTTTTCGGTCTGTGCCGGAGAAGATCCGGGAATTCCCGCTCCCCCATGATGCCCTTTCGGAAGAACAGCACCACGATCATGATAAAGACGGAGAACACCACCATCCGGAAGCCGGGAGCCAGCAGCTTGAGGCCTCCGAGATTGTTGCTGGGATCATCCAGAAACCGCAGCCACCACTCGCTGCACCCGATGAAGAGATAGGAGGCGATGATGCTGCCGCTGATGGAGCCGATTCCGCCGATGACCACCATGAGGAGGATCTCGTAGGTCATGGCAACGGTAAAGCCCTTCGCCTGGACGCTGCTCATATACATGGCCAGCAGGCCGCCGCCCACGCCGGCGAAGAAGGAGCTGATGATGAAGGAGAGCATCTTGTGTTTTGCCAGATTGATGCCCATGGCCTCGGCGGCGATCTCATCGTCCCGAATGGCCTTGAAGGCCCGGCCGTAGGTGGAGTTCACCAGCAGAACGATGCCCAGGATGCAGAGGCCCACAATGATGACATAGGGATAGAGGTGCTTAAAGGTGGGATACTGCCGCAGGGTGTTTGAGCCGTTGGTGAGGGGAGCGAAGCTCTCATACTGGATAAAGGTGCGGATGATCTCCGCGAAACCCAGGGTGGCGATGGCCAGATAATCGCTTTTGAGCCGCAGCACCGGCAGGCCGATCAGCCAGCCGAAAAAGGCCGCCAGCAGGCCGCAGATCACCAGAGTGACCACCATCCCGATGACGCCGCCCGCCAGATCGCCGAACACGCCGGAGAAGGTCTCCGGAATGGAGAACTGGACAATGCCGCCGTCATAGTACTGATAGACGCCGGCCCGCTTGGCCACGGGGATGGTTAAAATGGCGTAGGCATAGGCGCCGATCAGCATGAATCCCGCCTGCCCCAGGGAGAACAGGCCCGTAAAGCCGTTCAGCAGGTTCATGGACACCGCCAGCAGGGCGTAGACGGTGCCCTTTTTCAGAACGGTCATCAAAAGCGTCTGGCCGGTGGCCTCCGCGATGCTCTCCGCCCCCAGGGACAGCGCCGAAAACGCGGCGATGAGGACCAGACCCCAGAGAATTGTCTTGCTGCGTTTTGTTTCCATCCTCACACCTTCTCCTCCAGCTTCTCTCCGAAGAGGCCCGTGGGCTTTACAAACAGCACCACGATCAGCAGCGCAAAGGTAAACGCGTCGCTGAAGGTGGAGTACCCCAGGCCCCGGATGATATTCTCACAGATGCCGATGATAAAGCCGCCCACCACGGCGCCGGGAATGGAGCCGATTCCGCCGAACACCGCCGCCACAAAGGCTTTCAGACCCGGCATGGTGCCCACGGTGGGGGAGACAGTGGAGTAGTTGCTGAAAAACAGGAAGGAGCCCACCGCGGCCAGGAAGGAGCCGATGACAAAGGTCATGGAGATGACGCTGTTGATCTTGATTCCCATCAGCCGGGCCGTCTCAAAATCCCGGGAGGCCGCCCGCATGGCCATGCCGATGCGGGTCTTTTTGATCAGCGTTACCAGCGCCAGAATCAGCACGATGGTGAGAATGGGGGTGATGACGGTGACCCGCTTCGTCTCCGCGCCGAAGACGGAGATGCTGTCGGAGACCCAGGGGATGACGGGGTACTGCTGGGGCTGTCCGCCTGTGATATACCACATGAGATTTTGCAGCAGGTAGCTGACGCCGATGGCGGAGATCATCACGCTCATGCGGGGCGCGGAGCGCAGGGGCTTGTAGGCCAGCCGCTCCACCGTGAACCCCAGAAGCACGGTGACGGCGATGGTCAGGGGGATCGCCAGCTGCACCGGCATGGCGGTGACGGCGTAAAACATGACAAAGCCCGCCACAGTAAAGATGTCGCCGTGGGCAAAGTTGATCAGGCGCAGAATGCCGTAGACCATCGTATAGCCCAGGGCGATGAGGGCGTACTGTCCGCCCACGGAGATGCCCGGCAGCAGGGTCGACAAAACTTGTACCATATTCTCTCTCCTTATTTCCAGGTTTCGCCGGTTTTCCGGAAAGCAGATTTCGTCTCTGCCCTCCGGAAAACCGGCGGCGAAACGCCGCGCACGGCAGCGGGGGGAAAGCCCCCCCGCTGCCGCGTGGTTTCCCGCGGATCAGCTCACTGGGCGAGGCCCTGTTCCTTCACGGAATAGAATTCACCCTTTTCGGTGTCCACACCCTTGATGAAGATGATGTTTTTGTCCACATCGCCCTCGTCGTCAAACACCACATCGCCGGTGACGCCGGTGTAGGTGACGCCGGAGAGGGCCTGGGCAATGGCGTCGGAGTCGGCGGAATCGGCGGCCTTGATGGGCTCCACGGCCAC
>OFGP01002167.1_pt1 | contig 12084 bp, 8 predicted proteins | sample 1521781 | NCBI WGS metagenome assembly OFGP01 (sample SAMEA3504113, study PRJEB24116) | mouse gut metagenome | biome: mouse gut; feature: mouse-associated habitat; material: faeces | place: Denmark | collected 2011 | reverse complement strand
GAAGCTCCACCACCTGGTGGACGACAAGATCCACGCCCGCTCCACCGGCCCCTACAGCCTGGTGACCCAGCAGCCCCTGGGCGGTAAAGCCCAGTTTGGCGGCCAGCGCTTCGGCGAAATGGAGGTGTGGGCCCTGGAGGCTTACGGCGCCGCCTACACCCTCCAGGAGATCCTCACCGTCAAATCGGACGACACGGTGGGCCGTGTCAAGACCTTTGAATCCATCGTCAAGGGCCTCAACGTCCCCACCCCTGGGGTGCCGGAATCCTTCAAGGTGCTCATTAAGGAGCTCCAGTCCCTGGCCCTGGACGTGCGGGTGCTGGATAAGGACGGCGGGGAAATCGACCTGAAGCAGAACTTTGACGAGGACGACAACATGGGTCTGGCCCCTGCCGATTCCCAGGTCTTTGAGGAGAGCAGCGTGGAAGTAAGCTCCGAGCTGGACGACGGCTTTGCCATCGAAAACCCGGACGAGGAAGAGCTTTTCTCCGATGAGGACATGGACGCTGTAGAATCCATGACCGCGGACGATGACGACGCCGGGTTCGACCTGGAACTATAAGAGGAGGGGCTGCGCTTTGGAATTTAACGTATTCGAATCCATCAAGATCGGTCTGGCCTCCCCGGAGAGCATCCGGGGCTGGTCCTACGGCGAGGTAAAAAAGCCGGAGACCATCAATTACCGCACCCTCAAGCCGGAACGGGACGGCCTGTTCTGCGAGCGGATCTTCGGACCCACCAAGGACTGGGAGTGCTACTGCGGCAAGTATAAGCGCATCCGCTTTAAGGGCAAGGTCTGCGAGCGGTGCGGCGTGGAGGTGACCCGCTCCAAGGTCCGCCGGGAGCGGATGGGCCACATCGATCTGGCCGCCCCCGTTTCCCACATCTGGTATTTTAAAGGCACCTCTTCCCGGATGGGGCTGCTTTTAAACCTTTCCCCCCGCCTGTTGGAAAAGGTGCTGTACTTCGCCTCCTATATTGTCATCGACCCCGGCATCACCAGCCTGAAGAAATACAGCCTCCTTACCGAGCGGGAGTACGCCGAAATGCGGGAGGCCTACGAGGACGAGTTCCGGGCCGGCATGGGGGCCGAGGCCATCCAGGAGCTGCTGGCCGAGCTGGACGTGGAGGCCCTTTCTGCCGAGATTAAGGCGGAGCTGGAAAAGGCTGCCGGCCAGAAGCGGGCAAAGCTCCTAAAGCGCCTGGAGGTGGTGGAGGCATTCCGCCTTTCCGGCAACAAGCCGGAGTGGATGATCCTGGAGGCGCTGCCGGTGATTCCCCCGGAAATCCGGCCCATGGTGCAGCTGGACGGCGGGCGGTTCGCCACCAGCGACCTCAACGACCTGTACCGCCGGGTCATCAACCGCAACAACCGTCTCCGGAAGCTCCTGGAGCTGGGGGCCCCGGATATCATCGTCCGCAACGAAAAGCGGATGCTTCAGGAGGCGGTGGACGCCCTTATTGACAACGGCCGCCGGGGACGCCCTGTCACCGGCCCCAACAACCGCCCCTTAAAATCCCTCTCCGATATGCTCAAGGGCAAGCAGGGGCGTTTCCGCCAGAACCTGCTGGGCAAGCGCGTGGACTACTCCGGCCGTTCGGTTATCGTTGTGGGACCCAACCTGAAGATGTACCAGTGCGGCCTCCCCAAGGAGATGGCCCTGGAACTCTTTAAGCCCTTTGTGATGAAGCGGCTGGTGGATTTGAAGGTGGCCGATAACATCAAGCGGGCCAGGAAAATGGTGGAGCGGGGGGCCGAAAAAGAGGTTTGGGACGCCCTGGAAATCGTCATCAAGGACCACCCGGTGATGCTCAACCGCGCCCCCACCCTCCACCGCCTGGGTATCCAGGCCTTCGAGCCTATCCTGGTGGAAGGCCGGGCCATCAAGCTCCATCCCCTGGTGTGCACCGCCTTTAACGCCGACTTCGACGGCGACCAGATGGCGGTACACGTCCCCCTTTCCGCCGAGGCCCAGACCGAGGCGCGCTTTTTGATGCTGGCCGCCAACAACCTGCTGAAGCCCTCCGATGGCCGCCCGGTGGCGGTGCCCTCCCAGGATATGGTGCTGGGCTCCTACTACCTCACCATGGTGGTGGAAAGCGAGAAGGGGGCCGGAAAGGTCTTCCGGGACGCCGACGAGGCCCTGATGGCCTATCAGTCCGGGGAGGTGGGCATCCACGCCCCCATCCGGGTGCGCCGGTCCCAGACCATCGGCGGGGTGCTGAAAACCGCCCTGGTGAATACCACCGTGGGCAAGATGATCTTTAACGCTCCAGTCCCCCAGGACCTGGGCTTTGTGGACCGCTCCAAGGAGGAAAACCTCTTCCTTTACGAGGTGGACTTCCTGGTGACCAAAAAGACCCTGGGCAAGATTATTGACAAGTGCATCAAAGTCCACGGCACCACCCGCACCAGCGAGGTGCTGGATAACATCAAAAACCAGGGCTACCAGTATTCCACCCGCTCCGGCATCACCGTTGCGGTGTGCGATGCGGTGATCCCCCCCCAGAAGAAAGCCCTCATCGAGGCGGCGGAGAAGGAAATCGACGCCATCCACCAGAAATACGACTGGGGTTATATCACCGAGGAGGACCGGTACGAGCAGGTTATCACCATCTGGAACCGCACCACCGGCGAGGTGAAGAACGCCCTGGAGGAAAACTTCTCCAAGAACCCCCTGAACCCCATCTATATGATGGCCCACTCCGGCGCCCGCGGCTCCATGGACCAGATCCGCCAGCTGGCGGGGATGCGCGGCCTGATTGCCAACACCTCCGGCCGGGCCATCGAAATACCCATCCGGGCCAACTACCGGGAGGGCCTCAACATCCTGGAATACTTTAACTCCAGCCGGGGCGCCCGGAAGGGCCTGGCGGATACCGCCCTGCGCACCGCCGATTCCGGCTATCTGACCCGCCGCCTGGTGGACGTCTCCCAAGAGGTCATCATTCGGGAGCAGGACTGCGGCACCCACGAGGGCATCGAGGCCTACGACATTATGGACGACGAGCGGGTTATCGAGGAAATGGCCGAGCGCCTTATGGGCCGGTATGTGGCCGACGACGTGGTGGACCCCGCCACCGGCGAAGTGCTGGTGAGCCGGGAGCAGATGATGAACGAGGAGCTGGTGGAGAAGATCCGCAAGGCCGGCATCAAGCGGGTGAAGATCCGCTCCATCATTAACTGCTGCGCCAAGGACGGCGTCTGCGCCAAGTGCTACGGCGCCAACCTGGCTACCGATCAGCCGGTGGCCATCGGGGAGGCGGTGGGCATCATCGCCGCCCAGTCCATCGGCGAGCCGGGCACCCAGCTGACCATGCGTACCTTCCACACCGGCGGCATCGCCTCCGCCAGCGATATCACCCAGGGTCTTCCCCGCGTGGAGGAGCTGTTCGAGGCCAGAAAGCCCAAGAGCGTGGCGGTTATTGCCCACAACGACGGCGTCGTCTCCTTTGATAAGGACGCCAAGGGCGTGGATATCGTCATCATCGAGGATTCGGAGACAGGGGAGCGCAGCGAGCGCCAAATCGTCTACGGTTCTAAGCTGAAGGTCCAGGCCGGGGAGCTGGTGAAGAAGGGCGACTTCATCACCGAGGGCTCCGCCGAGCCTGGGGAGATCCTCCAGGTGGGCGGGGAGCTGGCCGTCCAGGACTACCTTATTAAGGAGGTCCAGAAGGTCTACCGTACCCAGGGCGTGGATATCAACGATAAGCACATCGAGGTCATCGTCCGCCAGATGATGAAGAAGGTGAAGGTGGAGGACGCCGGGGACACCGGCCTCATCCAGGGATCCATGGCGGACCGCAGCGAGGTGATCCAGAAGAACGCCCAGATTGCGGAGGAGAACGCCGCCGGCGGGGAGCCCCGCCGCCCCGCCACCTTCCGCCCCATCCTGCTGGGCATCACCAAGGCCAGCCTGGCCACCGATTCCTTCATGTCCGCCGCCTCCTTCCAGGAGACCACCCGCGTCCTCACCGACGCGGCCATTAAGGGCAAGACCGACCCCCTCCAGGGCCTGAAGGAGAATGTCATCATTGGTAAGCTCATTCCCGCCGGTACTGGCCTTGTCTCCTACAGCGAGGCGGTCCGGGAGCCCAAGGAAGAGCGCCCCCAGGAGGAGCGCCCCCAGGAGTTTGGGCTGGCAGAGCTTCCCCACATGATGGAGGACGATGAGGACGACGAGGACTTCTTCCTGCCCCCTCCCAAGGAAAACGACGGAGAGCCGGAGGAACTTTCCCAGGATAGCCTGCTGTAAAAACGGTTCGCCAATCGTGGGCCGGGGTGCCGCCGGTGTCTCGCCCTCCGGCGTGCCGTCGGCATCACGCCCTACCCGCCCCCTTTGGGGGCTTAACCCTTCAAAGGGCGAAAGTGGCTGCCTGGAGTTTTAGGCAGTAGGGCCGAAGGCCTCCGGCGTGCCGCCGGTGTCACGCCCTACCCGCCCCCTTTGGGGGCTTAACCCTTCGGAGAGCGAAAGTGACTGCCTGGAGTTTTAGCCAGCAGGGCCGAAGGCCTCCGGCGTGCCGCCGGTGTCACGCCCTACCCGCCCCCTTTGGGGACTTAACCCTTCGGAGAACGAAAGTGACTGCCTGGAGTTTTAGCCAGCAGGGCCAAAGGCCGGTAAAGTTTCGGTCAAGCCTTTTCAAAGGGTTGGGCGAAGCCCACGTGCCCGAAGGGACGCGAAGCGGCCCGTTAGGGCTGGGGGAGCCGAGGGGGGCACACGGGCTGCCCATCAAAAACATGCCGGTGGCATGTTTTTGAGAGCAGTGGAACACAAACCGGGCAAAATCCCCAAAAAAACCGGCGGAATTTCCACGATATATCTAAAAAGTCCCTTGACAAGTCCAAACCCCTTTTGATAGAATAGGTACTTGGTGGCAGAGGTGGTTTTTCCATCCCCCGCCGCCGCAAAGAGAGGCAAAACCGGCGGTTTTCCGCCGTTTGCGAATATTTTTATAAGGAGGTGCAAGATATGCCGACCTTTAACCAGCTCGTCCGCAAGGGAAGGGAGACGGTCGAAAAGAAGTCTACTGCCCCCGCGCTGCTGAGAGGATGGAACTCCAAAAAGCGCGCGGCCATTCAGCAGAATTCTCCCCAGAAGCGCGGTGTATGTACTGCCATCAGAACATCCACCCCCAAAAAGCCCAACTCCGCTCTCCGTAAAGTAGCCAGGGTCCGTCTCTCCAACGGGATTGAGGCCACCTGCTACATCCCCGGCATCGGCCACAATTTGCAGGAGCACAGCGTCGTCCTCATCCGTGGCGGCCGTGTAAAGGACCTTCCTGGTGTCCGTTACCACATTATCCGCGGTACTCTGGATGCCCAGGGCGTCGCCAAGCGGATGCAGGCCCGCTCCAAGTATGGCGCGAAGCGGCCGAAGAAGGCCGGTGCCGGAAAGTAAAAAACCATCCCACAGCAAAGAGATCTGCATAAGATCTGCCAAATTTGGCAGTTTATCCATAGGGGCCCCTGCCCCGGCGGATATCGCCTCATTTGGCCCGCGGGAGTTTTGTGCTTTCGAGTACCGATGATCTCATACCAAATATGAAGGAGGGAAGCGAAGTGCCAAGAAGAGGTAATATCGCGAAAAGAGACGTATTGCCGGACCCCCTGTATGGTTCCAAGCTGGTCACCCGGCTGGTGAACAGCATCATGCTGGACGGCAAGAAGGGCGTAGCCCAGAAAATCGTGTACGGTGCCTTTGATATTGTCCGGGATAAGACCGGCAAGGACCCCCTGGAGGCTTTTGAGCAGGCCATGGAGAACATCATGCCTGTGCTGGAGGTTAAGGCCCGCCGCGTGGGCGGCGCCACCTACCAGGTGCCCATGGAGGTGCGCCCGGAGCGCCGGCAGACCTTGGGCCTGCGGTGGCTCACCGCCTATTCCCGCGCCCGGTCTGAAAAGACCATGCGGGAGCGCCTGGCCGGCGAAATCTGTGACGCCCTGAACAACCAGGGCGGCGCCTGCAAGAAGCGGGACGACACCCACAAGATGGCCGAAGCCAACAAGGCGTTCGCCCACTACAGGTACTAATTTGGGAAGCCCCATCCAACCCTGGGCCGCGACCCTTGAAGGGCGTTTTTTCCGCCCGTCCGCCGCGCCCCAGGGCGGGATACCGCTTCCTGAGACTCTCCCCGCCTCCGCAGCCCCCTGGCTGTGGGAACGGGGCAGCATTTCTGAATTTTAGGAGGGCATTATGCCAAGAGAAGTATCTCTGGAGATGACCCGGAACATCGGCATCATGGCGCACATCGACGCTGGGAAAACCACCACCACCGAGCGCATCCTGTTCTACACAGGCAAGACCCACAAGATTGGTGAGACCCACGACGGCACCGCCCAGATGGACTGGATGGCGCAGGAGCAGGAGCGTGGTATTACCATCACCTCCGCCGCCACCACTTGTTTCTGGACCCACTCCGAGCTTCAGCGCGATCCGGCCCTGGCGAAGAAAAACCGCCACCGGATCAACATTATTGATACCCCCGGCCACGTGGACTTCACCGTGGAGGTGGAGCGCTCCCTGCGGGTGCTGGACGGCTCTGTTACCGTCATGTGCGCCAAGGGGGGCGTAGAGCCCCAGTCCGAGACGGTCTGGCGCCAGGCGGACAAGTACCACGTCCCCCGGATGATTTACGTCAACAAGATGGACATTATGGGCGCCGATTTCTTCAACGTCCTTAAGATGGTCCACGACCGCCTCAAGTGCAACGCCGTCCCCATCCAACTGCCCATCGGCGCGGAGGAGACCTTCCGGGGCATCATCGACCTGGTCAAGATGAAGGCGGAGATCTACTACGACGACCTGGGTGTGGACATCCGGGAGGAGGAGATCCCCGCCGACATGAAGGAGCTGGCCGAGGAGTACCGGGGCAAGCTCCTGGAGGCGGTGGCCGAGCAGGACGAGAGCCTGATGGAGAAGTACCTGGAGGGCGAGGATCTGGACGTGGCCGAGATCAAGAAGGTCATCCGTGCCGCCACCCTGGCCAACCAGATGGTCCCCGTCACCTGCGGCACCTCCTACAAGAACAAGGGTGTCCAGAACCTGCTGGACGCCATTGTGGACTATATGCCCGCCCCCACCGATATCGCCGCCATCAAGGGTATCAACCCGGATACCGAAGAGGAGGAGGCGCGTCCCTCCAGCGACGACGCCCCCTTTGCAGCCCTGGCCTTTAAGATTATGACCGACCCCTATGTGGGCAAGCTGGGCTTCTTCCGGGTCTATTCCGGCACCCTCACCGCCGGTTCCACCGTCTACAACCCCGATAAGGATGTAGACGAGCGCATTGGCCGCATCCTGATGATGCACGCCAACAACCGCACCGATATCGCCCAGGTTTACGCCGGGGATATCGCCGCCGCGGTGGGCCTTAAAAACACCACCACCGGCGATACCCTCTGCGACGAGAAGCACCCCATCATGCTGGAATCGATGGAATTCCCCGATCCCGTTATCCGGGTAGCCATCGAGCCCAAGACCAAGGCGGGGCAGGAGAAGATGGGCATCGCCCTGGCCAAGCTGGCCGAGGAGGACCCCACCTTCAAGACCTACACCGACGAGGAGACAGGGCAAACCATCATCGCCGGCATGGGCGAGCTGCACCTGGAGATCATCGTGGACCGGCTGCTGCGCGAGTTCAAGGTGGAGGCCAACGTGGGCAAGCCCCAGGTGGCCTACAAGGAGACGGTCCGCAAGCTGGCCGACGTGGATATGAAGTACGCCCGCCAGTCCGGTGGTAAGGGCCAGTACGGTCACGTCAAGATCAAGCTGGAGCCCAACGAGAGCGGTAAGGGGTACGAATTCATCAACGCCACTGTGGGCGGTTCCATCCCCAAGGAGTTTATCCCCGCGGTTGACGCCGGTATCAAGGGCGCCATGCTGAGCGGCATCCTGGCAGGCTACCCGGTGGTGGACTGCAAGGTCACCCTCTACGACGGCTCCTTCCACGAGGTGGACTCCTCTGAAATGGCCTTTAAGATCGCCGGCTCCATGGCCTTTAAGGAGGCCATGCGCAAGGCGGACCCGGTCATCCTGGAACCCATCATGAAGGTGGCGGTCATCGTCCCCGACGAATACATGGGCGATGTCATCGGCGACCTGAACTCCCGCCGGGGTCAGATCCAGGGTATGGAGGCCCGTCTGGGCACCCAGCAGATCAACGCCTTTGTCCCCCTGTCCGAGATGTTCGGCTACGCCACCGATATGCGCAGCAAGACCCAGGGCCGGGGCCAGTACACCATGGAGCCCAGCCATTACATCGAGGTGCCCAAGAGCATCGCGGAAAAGATTATGGCGACCCGTGGCAAGAGCGGCGAATAATGAACTTCCCCTTGCAATTTGCAGGGAAAATTGCTACAATACGAATATAGCGTAAAACCGGCGTAAAAGAAGAAAGCATCCTAGATGTAAAGGGAGGAAAAAGAACCATGGCTAAAGCAAAATTCGAGCGTACTAAGCCCCATGTAAACATCGGCACCATCGGCCACGTTGACCACGGCAAGACCACCCTCACCGCCGCCATCACCAAGGTGCTGGCTATGAAGGGCCAGGCCCAGTACGAGGCCTATGATATGATCGACAAGGCTCCGGAGGAGCGTGAGCGCGGCATCACCATCAACACCGCCCATGTGGAGTACGAGACCCCCAACCGCCACTATGCCCATGTGGACTGCCCCGGACACGCCGACTATGTTAAGAACATGATCACCGGCGCTGCCCAGATGGACGGCGCTATCCTGGTGGTTTCTGCCGCCGACGGCCCCATGCCCCAGACCCGCGAGCACATCCTGCTGGCCCGCCAGGTGGGCGTGCCCTACATCGTTGTCTTCCTCAACAAGGTGGACCAGTCTGACGACGACATGATCGAGCTGTGCGAGATGGAGATCCGTGACCTCCTTTCCAGCTACGACTTCCCCGGCGACGACACCCCCATCATCAAGGGCTCCGCTCTCCAGGTTCTGGAGTGCGCCAGCACCGACCCCTCCGATCCCACCTACGCCCCCATCCACGAGCTGATGGCGGCCGTGGACGATTTCATCCCCACCCCGGAGCGCAAGGCCGACCTGCCCTTCCTGATGCCCGTTGAGGACGTCTTCACCATCACCGGCCGCGGCACCGTTGCCACCGGCCGTGTGGAGCGTGGCCAGGTCAAGACCGGCGACGAAGTGGAGATCATCGGCCTCACCGACGAGCGGAAGAAGACCGTTGTCACCGGCGTCGAGATGTTCCGCAAGACCCTGGACTACGCCGAGGCTGGCGACAACATCGGCGCCCTGCTCCGCGGCGTGCAGCGCACCGAGATCGAGCGCGGCCAGGTTCTCTGCAAGCCCGGCTCCATTCATCCCCACACCAAGTTCCGGGCCCAGGTCTACGTCCTGAAGCAGTCCGAGGGCGGCCGTCACACCCCCTTCTTCAACAACTACCGCCCCCAGTTCTACTTCCGTACCACCGATGTGACCGGCGTCATCACCCTGCCTGAGGGCACCGACATGTGCATGCCTGGCGATAACGTGGAGATGGACGTTGAGCTCATCACCCCCATCGCTATCGAGGAGGGCCTCCGTCTGGCTATCCGCGAGGGCGGCCGTACCGTCGGTTCCGGCGTTGTCATTAAGGTCAACGAGTAAGAGCCATAGCGCTTATAGCGTCTTCCAACCGCTCCCGCCTCCGGTGGGGGCGGTTTTTTTGAGTAAAGCTACTCCTTGACCACAGAAAACAAATATGCTACAATGAAAAAAAGGAGGATGCAGCGATGGGAACAGAGGCAGAAAGACAGGATATCCGCAAGGCGATGGCATTTGATCTGTGCAACATCATCGACGAGGATCCTTCTCAGGAGACCTACACCAAGGAGGAGATTAAAAAAATCATCCGGGTGTATGTTACCACAGCGGACCAGAAATGAATGACAAAAGCGCTCCCGCCCCCCCGGCGGGGCGTTTTTTTTCGGGGAGCGCTGACATATCCCACGGTTTTTAGGGTCTATAGAAGTGAAAGACCTAACCGAAAGGAGGCAAAGCCCATGGAAGACGTGGAAATCGTGGGCCTGTACTGGGCGCGGGACCAGCTTGCCATTGCAGAAAGCCAACAGAAATACGGCAGCCTTTGCGGGGGTATCGCCATGAACATCCTCCACAACCGGGAGGATTCGGAGGAGTGCGTCAACGACACCTGGGGCCGGGCCTGGGAGAGTATGCCACCCCAACGGCCGGAGCGGCTGGGGGCCTACCTGGGGAAGATCGTCCGCAACCTTTCCCTCAACCGCTGGCGGATGCGCCGGGCGGAAAAACGGGGCGGCGGAGAGGCCGAGGTGCTGCTTTCCGAACTGGGGGAGTGCCTGCCGGAGCCGGGGGAGGGGCTCCTCTGTGAGGAAGAACAGCTCTCTTCGGTCATCGCCCGGTGGCTGGAGGGGCTGCCGGAGGAGGATCGGGTGCTCTTCCTGCGGCGGTACTGGTATGGCGACAGCCTGGAGAGCATCGCCAGGGCGCAGGGCACCGGGGCAAACTATCTGGCGGTGCGGATGCACCGGCTGCGGCGGAGGCTCCGGTCCCATTTGGAAAGGGAGGGGGTTGCGGTATGAGGGATTTTGTACGGGAAGAAAAACTGTTTCGGGCCATTGGCGGGGTGCCGGAAGCGCTAGTGGAGGAGGCCATGGAGCCGAGGGGCCCCCGCCGCCCCAGGCCCTCCCCTATCCGCTTAGCTGCCATGGCCGCCGCCTTCACCCTGGTGGCGGGGGTGGGCATCTATCAGATCCTGCCCCGGATGGGAGGGGCGAACGCCGGAGGGAACGGCATCAGGGAGCCCGGCAGCGCCACCTTTATGTCCTACGCCGGCCCTGCCCTGCCCCTGACGGTGGTAGACGGCCCGGAGGGCCTTCCGGCGGAGCGGGAGGTGACCTGGGACTTTGGCCAGACTGCGGACGCCCAGGCCAATAGCCTGTATGCGGTGGAGGTCACCGATACCACCGTCATCACCAACGACGGGGCGGAGGAGCTGAACATCACCATAGGCTACCCGGTAACCGCCAGCCTTAGCGAGCAGGAGGCGCTGCCCACCCTCACCGTCAATGGGGAGAGGCTGGAGACCAGCCTCCTGTGGGGGGAGAGCGGCAGCGGCGGCCTTTGGGAGAATCCCCGCCTGGAGAGCTGGGCCCAGTACAAGGAGGCATTGGAGGACGGCAGCTATCTGGCGGAGGCCAAAAAAGAGGCCCCCGCCTTGGAGCAGACGGTGACCGTCTGGGAACTGACGGACAGCACCGCTCCGGCGGTGGATACCAGCCGGATGGCTCCCACCCTGGCGATTGGGTTCCAGGTGGACGAGGAGGAGACCCAGGTGTTTACCTTGGGCTTTAACGGGGGCAGCTTTGGGGAAAACGGAAAGCGGCAGTATGATTACTTTGTGCCCCAAAAGGGGGAGAGAAAGCAGCGCCGCCTGCTGGTCTTCCTGGGGGAGGCGCCAAAGGAATACACCATGGAAGGGTATGAAAACGGCAGCTGCGAAAAGCCCCTGGAGGGGGTCTCCGCAAAAATGAGCGCCTTCACCACCACCCTGGGGCGGCTGCTGGATCAGCTGGTGGCGGAGGAATTGACGCAGTGGCAGGAGGGGGTCCAGGAGCGCCTGGAGGGGACCCAGGCCGCGGTCCGGAAAATGGCCGCCCGAATTCTAGCCCCCAGGGCGGAAATGCAGTACAACGGTTATGTGCTGGAGGACCTCCTCTCCTACACCACCGTGGCCCAGCGGGTGGTTTGGACCACCGGGGAGGTGACCATCCAGGCCGGGGAGACGGTCACCGTCACCGCCCGGTATCAGAAGGAGCCTAGCTACGACTTCCCCTGCGCCTCCGGCGGGGAGCGGCAAAATCTGCGGGGCTGGGATTTGGGCACCCGGCTGGGGAGTAATCTGGCCTTTGGAAAAATCACCGCCCGGCTGGAGAACTGCCAGCACCTGGAACTGGCGGGGCAGAACTTTGGCTTTGAGCTGGCGAAGGGGGTCACCCAGGTGGAGCTGGAGCCGGAAACGGACTACTATTATATGGAGGTCCGGCTGAAGGAGGAATCGTAAAGAGGGAAAACCGGGGGGGGAT
>OFGP01002154.1_pt1 | contig 12145 bp, 10 predicted proteins | sample 1521781 | NCBI WGS metagenome assembly OFGP01 (sample SAMEA3504113, study PRJEB24116) | mouse gut metagenome | biome: mouse gut; feature: mouse-associated habitat; material: faeces | place: Denmark | collected 2011 | reverse complement strand
ACTCGACGCCAGGAGGTGGCGCGGGAGGCTCCGGCTTCTTCTCAGGCTGGGGAGGCATCTCCTGCGTGGTGAAACGCTTGACATATATCCGGGTGGGCTTGCCCTGGCCCTGTTTCTTCCGTTCAATCAGGCCGACGCCCTTGCCGGTATCCAACTCGGCCAGCAGCCTCATGGCCTTGTCCCGTCCGCAGTTTAGGTTGCTGCATATCTCGTCCACGGTGTAGTAAATGTAGACGCGCCCGGTATCGTCGTACCATTCATTCTTGATGGACAGGCTCATACGGTCAAGCAGCATCCCATAGAGCAGCTTGGAGTCCGTGGACAGGTGCTTAAAGCGGGGGTGGGTGATAAGCTGGCAGGGGATGCGGAAGTAGGTAAACTGCATCGCCTCATCGCCGTAAAAATAGCTTGGTAATTTCATATCCGGCATGTCCGCTGCCTCCTTTTGGGCATGAAAAAAGCACGATTGTCAAATCGTGTTTTTTTCTGGATGTTCGATTTTGTCACAAAGGTTTGCTTTTTCGGTGACTGCCTAATAATTTTGCGCTTTTTGTCTTGTTCTTTATCAGGCACCACCTGAAAGCCGTTGTTTTTCTTTTCCATTCATAAACCTCCATTTTTCATCAATGTTCTGTGCTTCTGCAGAGCCTGGGGGTTGTGCGCTGATCCTCCTCTCCTTCCGGTATTTTTGCCGCCGGCGCGCGGGGAGACGGGCAGGCCGGCTGATGTCCGGGGTGTTATTTCTTGACTGGGAACGTTTCGTCCACCAGCCTGCCGCGCTTATATACGATAGGGCGGGTATTGAAGAGCGAAATATCCTCGTCCGGATTACCGTCATAGAGCAGCAGATCCGCCTCGTAGCCGGGCTTGATCTGACCGCTGACATCCCCCAGGCCAACGATGTACGCGCTGTTCATAGTTGCCTGCCGGATCATGTCCGTGCCGCTCATCCCGCACCACTCCCTGCGCAGGCGGAACTCCTGCCCGGGCTCCTTCTCCAGGGACTCCACATCCAGATCCGTGCCCCAGCCCAGGAGCAGGCCTTCGTCATAGGCCCTGGCAATGCTTTCCTTGGCGCTGTCCATGACCTTTGCTGCCCGGTCAGCCAGATAATAGAGCTCCGGATTATCGGTTTCGGCAATCGAGGCGCACCACTGCATGACGCTGAGCGTAGGGACAATAAAGTGTCTGTCCCCGGCATCCTTGATGGCGTGGCACTGATCCCGGGTCAGCCAGGTAGCGTGCTCGATGGTGCGTACGCCGGCGTCCAGACACGCCTGGATGCTCTCGGCGCTGTGGGCGTGGGCCGCGGCGTAGACGCCCCGGGCGCTGGCGGCCTGCACGGCGGCGGCAATTTCTTCGGGGGTGACAACCATCTGGCCGGGCTCGCCGAAATTGGCCATGACACTGCCGGAGGCGTAGATCTTGATGAAGTCTGCATCGTTGGCAATAGCCGTTCGGGCAGCCTTCATCCATTCGGCAGGGCCGTCGCAGCCCGGGTTTTCGCCGATAACCTGCTTGGTAGTTCCGGCAATGGTATTACCGCAGGCAAATACCCTGGGACCGTTGAATACGCCGGCATCAATCATCTTGCGCAGGCGGATGCCCGCCAGGTTCTGCGCACCCATACACCGCAGAGTGGTATACCCCATGCGGAGCATGCGCATGCTCCATAAGCAGACCTGATTGAGAAAATCGTAGGGATCGAGGATCTTGCGGTTGTCCAAAAAGTTAACGCTGATGGCGTCGCTGTGCTGATGGATGTCGTAGAGGCCTGGCAGCAGGGTTTTACCGGTACAGTCTACCGTCTGATCCCCCGGGGCGGGCAAATATTTGCCCGCAGGTTCTATGACGGTGATTTTGCCGCCGGAAAAGGCCACATCTGCGAATGTGAACGGAACATTATCCGACACCTCTCGGATTAGCCGGCAATTTTTCAAGACAGTTGCTTTCATGAAGGTTTCCTCCGCATATCTTTTCCAGCTCTGTGCAGAGATAGCACAGAGTTGTGTTTTACTTAAAGTTTAATGTTTGATGCATCAAACTTGGGTAAAAAATAAAGACGGTTTAGGGCCGTTTGGAGAAATGATTTTGTACGAAATATATTACGCACAGGAGGAGAGGATTAGTTAAGATTGTTTATGCTTGAGGCGTTATATTTGATGCATGATACGTATTATAGCAAAAAACAGAGAAAAGTCAACAATTTTTAAGGTTAACGAAGGAAGATATTTGGGGTATTTTGCTTTATTTATACTTTCAACTTGGAATCTGACACTTAATTACAAAAAATCACAAAAGAAACGAATCTTTTCCTGCGTTAGTTTTTTTCGTAACAAAGTCCCGCTCGCAAAAAACCCCGGACACCCAAAGGGTATCCGGGGCAAAACCCAAATTCTCCTCAAATGAAATACAGTAAAGCTGAGGACTGGATAAACAGATTGCGGCGGCGGGAAAGCAGAAACGTTCGCCTTACAGCCCGTGCTTCACGCGCTCCGCTTCCTCATGGCTCTTGGCATCGTTCCAGCGGTCCATGGTACCCACCAGGTAGCCGGTGATCCGCCGGATGCGTTCAAAGCCCTCCCGGCCGTCGTCCTCATGGCGGCCGCAGCCAGGGCACTCGTCGTCAATAATCCCCGTATATCCGCAGCAGGGGTCCCGGTCTACGGGATGGTTGACGGAGCCGTAGCCGATGCCCGCCTCCTTCATACACCGGATGACCTTCTCAAAGGCGTCCAGATTCTTCAGCGGGTCGCCGTCCATTTCCACGTAGCTGATGTGGCCCGCGTTGGTCAGGGCGTGGTAGGGGGCCTCCAGCTTGATCTTCTCAAAAGCGCTGACGGGGTAGTACACGGGAACGTGGAAGCTGTTGGTGTAGTAATCCCGGTCCGTCACGCCGGGGATCTTGCCGAATTTCTTCTGGTCCATCCGGATAAAGCGGCCTGACAGCCCCTCGGCGGGGGTGGCCAGCAGGGAGAAGTTCAGCCCCGTCTTCTGGCTCTCCGCATCCATCCGGGCCCGCATCCGGGCGATGATCTCCAACCCCAGCCGCTGGCTCCGCTCGCTCTCGCCGTGGTGCTGGCCGGTGAGGGCCACCAGGGTTTCCGCCAGGCCGATGAAGCCCACCGACAGGGTCCCGTGCTTGAGGACCTCCCGGACCTCGTCGGTCCAGCCCAGCTTCTCGCTGTCCAGCCACACTCCCTGGCCCATGAGGAAGGGGAAGTTGTATACATGCTTCCGGGCCTGGATCTCGAACCGCTCGACCAGCTGGTCCACGCACAGGTCCAGCTTCCGGTCCAGCTCGTCAAAGAAGGCGTCCAGGTCCCCCTTGGACTTGATGGCGATCCGGGGGAGGTTGATGGAGGTAAAGCTGAGGTTGCCCCGCTGGTTGCACTGCTGGCGGGAGGAGTCGTAGACGTTGGAAATGACGCGGGTGCGGCAGCCCATGTAGGCGATCTCCGTCTCCGGACGCCTGGGGTCGTAGTACTGCAGGTTGAAGGGGGCGTCGACGAAGGCGAAATTGGGGAACAGCCGCTTGGCGCTGCACCGGCAGGCCAGCTTGAAAAGGTCGTAATTGGGCTCGCCGGGGTTGTAGTTGACGCCCTCCTTCACCCGGAAGATCTGGATGGGGAAGATAGGGGTTTCCCCGTTGCCCAGGCCCTGCTCGGTGGTCAGCATCAGGTTCCGCATGACCATCCGGCCCTCGGGGGAGGTGTCCATGCCGTAGTTGATAGAGGAGAAGGGGGTCTGGGCCCCGGCCCGGCTGTGCATGGTGTTCAGGTTGTGAATGAATGCCTCCATGGCCTGGAAGGTGGCCCGGTCAGTCTCCTTCTCCGCATAGTGGACGGCCATGGACTGGGCCTTCTTCATCCGCTCCTCGTCGCCGTACTTCTCCACCAGGTAGGGCAGCTCCGCCGCCATGTACTCCTGGCAGTGTTCCAGATGGGGATAGAGCCCCGTCTCCTCCTCAAGCTTTTCCCGCAGGGCCTTCAGATCGCTCTCCGGGTCCTCCATGTCGTCGTGCCAGAGGAGCAGGGCCTTGGCCAGGTTCCGGGTATAGTACCGGCGGAAGGTCTTTTTTACGCCGTCGGCCATGCCGTAATCAAAGTTGACGATGGCCTGTCCCCCGTGCTGGTCGTTCTGGTTGGACTGGATGGCGATGCAGGCCAGGGCGGCGTAAGAGGCGATGTCGTTGGGCTCCCGCAGATAGCCGTGGCCTGTGGAGAATCCGCCCTTGAACAGCTTCTTAATGTCGATCTGGCAGCAGGTGGTGGTGAGGGTATAGAAGTCCAGGTCGTGGATGTGAATGTCCCCTTCCTGGTGGGCCTTGGCGTGCTCGGGCTTGAGGACGAACATCTGGTAGAACTGCTTAGCGCCCTCGCTGCCGTATTTCAGCATGGAGCCCATGGCGGTGTCGCCGTTGATGTTGGCGTTTTCCCGCTTTACGTCGGAGTCCACCGCGTCGGAGAAGGTGATGTCCTCGTAGGTCTTCATCAGGCGGGTGTTCATCTCCCGCACCCGGCTGCGCTCGTTGCGGTAGAGGATGTACGCCTTGGCGGTCTGGATATAGCCGTTGTCCATGAGCACCTTTTCCACCAGGTCCTGGATGTGTTCCACCTCCGGCGCGGCGGCGCCCTCCACCTCCAGGATGGACAGCACCTCGTTGGCCAGCGTTTCGGCCACATCCTCCTGGCCCGGCTTGTAGGTGGCTTCGAAGGCTTTGGCAATGGCGCCCGCGATCTTCTCCTTATCGAAGCTGACCAGGCGTCCGTCCCGCTTTTTCAATTTCTCAATCGTCATTTCTGCGTACTCCTCAGTAAATCAATAAAAATTCAGAACTGTGCCCAGGGGCAGGATTTCAACCGCCCCCGGGCACAAGATATTGCGTACAGCCCGCACAGCGAACATACATATAGTACAGCCCTCAGGCGGTCCTGTCAAGTGACAATTACCACAATGGAGAAAAAATTTGGCGGGCTGTTTTTGGCAGACGGTGGAAAAAAGAACTTCCCTTTGCAGGCGGTCCATGGACCAAGGCGCGATCCCGGCGTTTCATAGATTTTCGTCCGCAGGCTGCTTTTGCAGAATGCGGACCTGCTCGCCCTTCCGGTTGGTCCGCGCGTACAGCACGGTTTTTCCCTCCAGGAGCGAGGCGATTCCATCCTCGTCATAGGGGTGGAAAATCATCCCCGCCCTTGGCGTGCCCTCCGCATACCGCAGGCTTCCGTCCGGAAGGACCTCGTGAGCCATCCCGAAGTCGGAGTTCTCCGCCGTGTCGAAGGACGCCAGGACCAGCCCGCCGCTCCGGGTGATCCGGTACAGCTCGGTCAGCGCTTTCCGGGCGTCGGCGGATGTCATATGGTCCAGAACCGAGCTTGCAATCACGCCGTCGAAGGCTTCGTCCTCGTATCCGGTTTCCAAAATGCTGGCGGTTTTCACGCGAGCGTCGATGCCGTACCGGGCCAGCCCCCGCCGGGTGATCTCCGATGCGGACGGGGAAATGTCGAAGCTCTCCACTTGAAAGCCGTTGGAGGCAAAGGCCAGGCTGTACGCGCCGAAGCCGCAGGCCGCGTCGCAGACCCGTTCCGCCCGGTGCGCCCGGAATACGTCGATAATGCCGTCCTTCCACCGATAATAGCCGTCCAGATAGGCGTACATGGCCTCCGGATTTTCCGACTGCCAGCAGTTCTCCCAGAAATCCTTATTTTCCAACGCAAGCGCCCCCTTTCGTCAACTTCCAATACTGCGCCTTGAAGCCGTACGCGGTATCCAGCAGGTACGCTTCCGCCGACACCGGCCTTGTTTGGCAGAAATCTCTCACCCAGCCCTCCGCCTCCTCGCGGTCCAGCGTCTGGTAGTACAGGCTCCCGCCGCTTTTCAGAAAGGAAACCGCCTTATCCAGGATATCCTCCCGCAGGCCGCTCTCCATGCGGGCGGAGCCCACCATAGTGACGATATCGAAGCTGTCCGCCAGACCGTCCAGCAGCATGACGTCGGAGCAGATCACCCGTACCGGATTGGGGTTGCGCTCGTTTGCCAGGCATTCCTCCAGCTGCCGGCAGCAGATTTCCTGGATATCGATGCTGGTCAGCGTCCCGCCGTCGAGGCGGTAGGACAGGTATCGGTCCCAGTACCCCGCGCCGATGCCGATGTTGCAGAGAGCCGCTACCCGGGGGATGGGGAAGTTCTCCTCAAAGAACCTGGTAATGGCGAACTCCAGATATTTATTCTGGAGGGACAGGTTCCAGGGGCCGGCCTCGGCGTCGTAGCACCGGCCGTAGGTTTTCAGCAAAAAGTCCCGATCCATATGGTTTTCCTCCGTTAGTCCGGGGCGGTTCCAGTCCGCCCGCTGGATTTGACAGGCAGAGTATAGCACAGCGGAAAGCGTTTGTGAATAGTGACGTATGAAAAACGTTGTAATCTCCCCAGAATGTGGTATACTCTTCCATAGAAACATTCGGACATACAGGAGGATCCCTTATGAAGCTGATGGTCATCGACGGCAACAGCATCGTCAACCGCTCCTTTTACGGCGTCCGGCCCCTGACCACCCGGGACGGACTGTATACCAACGCCGTCTACGGCTTCGTCACCACCCTCCAGCGGCTGCTGGAGGAGGAGAAGCCGGAGGCTCTGTGCGTCACCTTCGACCGCCGGGAACCCACCTTCCGCCACCTGGAATACGAGGGCTACAAGGCCCAGCGCAAGGGCATGCCCGAGGAGCTGGCCCAGCAGATGCCGGTGCTGAAAGAGGTCCTGGACGCCATGGACGTACCCCGCTACGAGCTGGCGGGATATGAGGCGGACGACCTTATCGGCACCATCTCCCGGAAGTGCGAGGCCGCCGGCTGGACGTGCGTGGCGGTTACCGGGGACAAGGACAGTCTCCAGCTCATCACGGACAAGACCAAGGTGAAGCTGGTGTCCACCCGCATGGGCCAGACCACCACCAAGGACATGACGCCGGAGAGCTTCCGGGAAGCCTACGGCTTCGACCCCATCCATATCATCGACCTGAAGGCCCTCATGGGGGACAGCTCCGACAACATTCCCGGCGTAAAGGGCATCGGGGAAAAGACCGCCATGGCCCTGGTGCAGAAATATCAGACTGTCGACGCCCTCTACGAGGCCATGCCGGACGCGGAGGCCAAGCCCGCCGCCCTCAAAAAGCTGGCCGAGGGGGAGGGGGACGCCCGGATGAGCTATCGCCTAGCTACTATCGTCACCGACGCGCCCCTGGAGTTCGACCCGGCGGACAACCTGCGCCGGCCGGCAAAGCCGGAGCTGTATCAGGTGTTCCTGCGCCTGGAATTCAACAAGCTGATTGAAAAAATGGGCCTTACCGCCCAGGAGGGCCCGAAGGCGGAAAAGCCGGAGGCCGCATCCTTCGCCGTCCGTGTGGAGCAGGCGGAGGGGGAGGACCAGGCGGAGCGCCTGCTGGAAGCCTTCCGGAGCGCGGACCACGTGGCCCTGCTGGCCCTGCCGGACCTGTCCGCCGTGGCCGTCCAGTGCCAGACCGGGGAGGATGCCGCCGTCGCGTGCGGATTCTACTTCAGCCGCTACGGCGGGGACTGGAACAAGCTGCTGTCCGCCCTGTTTTCCCCCGACATTAAGAAGGTTTCCCACGATGTGAAGGACCTGACCCGGACGCTGCTGGAAAACGGCCTGCCGGCGGAGGGCTTCGTTTTTGACACCGCCCTGGCGGGCTACCTGCTGGACGCCACGGCGGGGCATTACGATGCCGCCCGCCTGTTTGCCTCCTGGTTCAAGGAGGAGCTGCCAAAGCCCCTCTACCTGGACCCGGACGCCTTCTCCCTGCTGGGGGACGCCGCCCAGGCGGAGGCGTCCTTCCTCCGCTATGTGTCCGCCGTGGACGCCCTGTACGAGGCCATGCTGCCCCAGCTGAAGGAGACGGGCGCAGACTGGCTGTATTTCCATGTGGAGCTGTCCCTGTGCCGGGTGCTGGCAGAGATGGAGGACGCGGGGTTCCGGGTGGACGCCAGGGCGCTGCAGTCCTTCGGGGAAACCCTGTCCGCCGCGCTGGAAACCCTGGAGGAGAAAATCTACTCCTACGCGGGAAAATTCAACATCAATTCCCCCAAGCAGCTGGGGGAGGTCCTCTTCGAAAAGCTGGGAATGCCCGCCTATAAGAAGACCAAGACCGGCTACTCCACAAACGCGGAGGTCCTGGACAAGCTTCGGGGCCAGCACCCCATCGTCGGGGAGGTGCTGGAGTACCGGCAGTACGCCAAATTGAAGAGCACCTACGTGGACGGCCTGATGAAGGTCATTCCCCCCGACGGCCGGGTGCGCACCAGCTTCCAGATGACCGTCACCGCCACCGGGCGGCTCAGCTCCACGGAGCCCAACCTCCAGAACATCCCCACCCGTACCGAGCTGGGCAGCGAGCTGCGCCGCATGTTTACGGCGGAGCCGGGAAAGATCCTGGTGGACGCGGACTACAGTCAGATCGAGCTCAGGCTGCTGGCCCACGTCTCCGGGGACCAGGCCATGCGGGAGGCGTTCCTCTCCGGGGAGGACTTCCATACGGTCACCGCCGCCCACGTGTTCAACGTGCCCCTGGAGCAGGTGACGCCCAATATGCGCCGGGCGGCCAAGGCGGTGAACTTCGGCATCGTCTACGGTATCTCCGCCTTCTCCCTGTCCCAGGACCTGGGGGTGACGGTGGCGGAGGCCAAGGCGTATATGGACGCCTATTTCTCCCGGTTCCCGGGGGTGAAGGCGTATATGGACGGCGTGGTGGAAAAGGCCCGGAAGGACGGCTATGTGGAAACCATGTTCCGCCGCCGCCGGGCCCTGCCGGAGATCAAGGCCAGCAATTTCAATACCCGCTCTTTCGGCGAGCGGGTGGCGCTGAACATGCCCATCCAGGGGGCGGCGGCGGATATCATCAAGCTGGCGATGGTCCGTGTTTTCCAGCGGCTGAAAAAAGAAAAGCTGGAGGCCCGGCTGATCATGCAGGTTCACGACGAACTGATCGTAGAGTGCCCGGAGGACGAGGCGGAGCCGGTGAAGGCCCTCCTCGCCGAGGAGATGGAGGGCGTATACGAACTGGCGGTCCCCCTGACGGCGGAGGCCCACAGCGGGAAGAACTGGCTGGAGGCGAAGTGACATATGAACTGCCAAATCATCCCTATGGAACCCGCCCACCTGGACCAGGTGGCGGAGCTGGAAAAAATCTGCTTTCCGGAGGACCCATGGTCCCGGCGGCTGATAGAGGAGGCCCTGGCCTGCGAGAACACCGTGTCCCTGCTGGCTCTGGCGGAGGACGGGGGCGTCCTGGGCTATCTCTTCTTCACCACCGTGCTGGACGAGGGGGGCGTGGACAACATTGCCGTCCGCCCGGCGGCCCGGCGGCAGGGCATTGCCTCCGCCCTGCTGGATGCCTTCCGCCGCTATGGACGGGAGCACGGGCTGGGCAGCCTGTTTCTGGATGTACGGCCCTCCAATCAAGAGGCGCTGGCCCTTTATGAGAAGCTGGGCTACCGGGAGGTGGGCCGGCGGAAAAATTACTACCTGGTCCCGAAAGAGGACGCCATTATTATGAAATTGGAGCTGACACCATGCACCTGAGCGTTATGTCCCCGGAGGAATTGAAAAAAGCCTATGAGACGGATCTGACGGAGGCGTTTCCCCCCGCGGAGCTGAAGCCCTTGAAGGCCATGGAGGCCATGCGGCGGCGGGGGACCTACGACCCGCTGTGCCTGTACGGCGAGGCGGGGGAGGCCCTGGGCTACATCCTGCTGTGGAAGCACGAGGACGGGCGGTACATCCTGATCGACTATCTCTGTGTTCCCGCCGGAAAGCGGAACGGCGGCACAGGCGGAAAGCTGCTGCAAATGGCGCTGGCCCGCTATCCGGCGGACACCGTTTTCATCGGCGAGTCCGAAGCGCCCTCCGGCGACCCGGCCTCGGACGGGCTGATTCTGCGCCGCCTGGGGTTTTACGCCCGGAACGGGGCGGCGACTCTGGGCTATGACAGCGCCCTCTTCGGCGTTCGCTTCAAGACCATCTGCTGGGCCGGCTCCATACCGGAGGAGGCGGAGGTCATCAAAAAGCACCAGGAGATCTATCTCCAGCATTTCGGCCGGGAGAAGTATGACCAATATATCCAGATTCCCCTTCTCCCCGGCGAAAAGCCCAGGCCCGTGGCCGACTGGACGGAGTAGCCGTCAAGAAAAGCGCGGAGGCCGGGGCGCGCCCCCAGTCTCCTCGCTTCTCCCGCAGAGGCGTTACCAGCGGCCGTTCTCGCCGTCGGTCAGCACTCCGTCCACGTCGTGGACCCGGGCGTTGTCCAGCATCCGCTGAAAGGTGGTGGTGCGGGTGCCCCGGGCGACGGCGCTGCGGCCCTCGTCCACCATGCCGGTGACCGCGTCGCCCACGTTGTCCGCCGCGCGGCGCAGGTCGTCGCCTACCCGGCTGCGGCCCGCAGGCGTCCCGGCGTTGCCGGCGCCTGTGCCGGTATCATTGCCGGTGCCTGTGAGGGAACCATTGGAGCCGGTCCCCGCACTGTTGTCCAGGCTGGAGTCGGGGACGCCGCCGTTTATGCTGCCGCCGGGGGCAGCGCTTCCTGCGCCGCCGCCGTTACTTCCTCCGGGGCCGTTGCTGTCCGTAATCCCGTCGCCGGGGCGGGCGCCGTTGGTGATCCCGTCGTTATTGACGCCGGGGCCGTTGTTGTCCATGGTTCCGCCGCCGGCGGCCGGATCGTCGGGCGTACGGTCGTCCCTGTTGCCGCAGGCCGCCAGGGAGAGCACCATGGCCAGGGCGGCTGCAAGCAGAGCTGCTTTTTTCATCTGAATCTTCCTCCTTCCCAAAATAGCGCACGATTCGCGCTGGAGGTAGTATTTGCGCCGGAACGGATTTTACTTCTGCGAGATTTTGCAAATTTTTCGGAAACCGGAGCCGGATATGAAACTATACATACTGCGCGGGAGGGCCTGTATATGGCGGAATTGACATCTATGATGAATATCGGAAAGGAAATGGCGCGGAAGCTGGCGGCGGTGGGGATCGATTCCGCCGAAGCGCTGATGGCGGAGGGGCCGAGGGAGGCGTTCCGGAAACTGAAGGAGGCGTATCCCCAGGTCTGCCTGGTTCATTTGTACGCCCTGGAGGGCGCGGTCTGTCAGACGGAGCTCAGCGCGCTCTCCAAGGAGAAAAAGCGGGAATTGAAGGAATACGCCGATACCGTGAAGGCGCGGTAATAAAACATTTCAACGTTGTTTCAGGCGAATTCGCCTTATGTTTTGAAAGGAGTTTGTTTTAACCATGGATCTGAAGGAGCGTATTAGACAGATTACCCGGGAGCGGTTCGGCCTGCCGCCGGAGCAGTGCGGCGACCGGCAGCTGTACGAGGCCCTGCTGGTTCTGACCCGGAATCTGACCCAGGAGCGGCCGGCCCCGGAAGGGGAAAGGAAGCTTTACTACTTCTCCGCGGAATTCCTCGTGGGGAAGCTGCTGGACAACAATCTGCTTGCCCTGGGCCTGCGGGACCAGGTCCGGGAGCTGCTGGCCTCCTGGGGACATGACCTGAACGCGGTGGAGGAGCAGGAGCCGGAGCCCTCCCTGGGCAACGGCGGTCTGGGCCGCCTGGCGGCCTGCTTCCTGGACTCCATCGCCGCCCTGGGCCTCCGGGGGGACGGCGTGGGCCTTTGCTATCACTACGGCCTGTTCCGCCAGAAATTTGAGGACAACAAGCAGAAAGAAACCCCCGACCCCTGGATGGAGGCGGAGAGCTGGCTCATCCCCACGGGGAAGCGCTATACCGTCTCCTTCGGCGGCTTTGACCTGACGGCGAGGCTGTGGGACGCGGCGGTCCCCTGCGCGTACAACGATAAGGCCAACCGCCTCCACCTGTTCGACGTGGAGGAGCCCGCTCCGCCGCCGGAAAACGGCATCGACTTCGACAAAACGGACATCGCCCGCCACCTCACCAGCTTCCTCTATCCCGACGACGCCGACGAGGCGGGCCGCCTGCTGCGGGTGTACCAGCAGTACTTTATGGTGTCCGCCGGAGCGCAGCTGATTCTGGAGGAGCTGGAGGAGCGGGGCTATGGCCCCGAAAGCCTGGCGGAGCACACGGCCATCCAGATCAACGACCCCCACCCCTCCATGGTGATCCCGG